>Ga0193727_1000063_pt1 | contig 30901 bp, 26 predicted proteins | sample H2c2metaG_FD_143051 | JGI IMG/M metagenome (GOLD analysis project Ga0193727, IMG submission 143051) | Soil microbial communities from a riparian zone of the East river system, Colorado, United States - H2c2 | ecosystem: Environmental > Terrestrial > Soil > Riparian zone | place: USA: East River...
CCGATTGAAGAAGAGCGGCAAGACCTAAAGGGCCGATAAGCGACAGGCCCTCCGGACTCATCGTCGTCAATCTTGCATCAACGTAATACTTCGACTGCTTGCCGGACGCGAGTGTGAACTGACCGCGTTTGGCAGAGCGTTCGGCGAGAAGTGCGACGAGCACCGAGTGATCAGTCATGGTGCGGGAGGTTATGGATTCTTATGATTGGAGTCAATGCATTTGCTTTCGCAGATGGGATTCGGCCACTGGACTGGCTTCGTCGGGTGGTTCGTCTCCCTTGCAACCGTTCTCGGTCTCGCGCTCGTCATTCGTCACGAGCGGCGTCAGGCACGTAGCCTGGTTGAGCGGTCGAAGGAGCTGGAGAGATTGTCCTCCGAGCTGCTGCGCGTGAACCGCATGAAAAGTGAGTTCCTGGCAAATGTATCGCACGAGCTCCGAACTCCGCTGAACGCCATTGTCGGCTTTGTAGATCTGTTGCGGGAAGGAGTGTACGGGGAGCTTGCTCCCCGCCAGGTAAAACCGGTCGAGCGCATTGAAGCCTCAGCGAACCATCTGCGACACCTGGTTGATCAGGTCCTCGATCTCGCAAAGATGGCTGCCGGCCGCCTCGAGATTCACACGGAGAATATTGATTTACGACCGTTCGTGCTCGATGTGGCAAGCGAAATAGAGTCGCTGGTGAGTGAGAAAAACCTGCATCTATCACTCGTAATGGGGGCAGCTCTTCCGCGCATTAGAACTGACCCAACGCATTTGCGACAGATCCTCGTGAATCTTTTGGGAAATGCGGTGAAGTACACGAACGAGGGTGGAATCATCATTCGCACTCGCCTCGTCGACACCCTCCCGGAGGGCGGGCCTGGTTCCGTCGACCGCAGCTCCTATCCAACGAACCCCTGGATCGGCATCCAGGTAATCGATACCGGAATCGGGATTGACCCGGCGGATCAAGGTCGGATTTTCGATGAATTCGAGCAGATCAACGCAGGCCCTCGAGGCAACTCCGCGGAGCGCGGCACTGGACTCGGGCTCGCAATCTCTCGCCGGCTTGCTGCGTTGATCGGCGGAATGGTGGAGCTCGAAAGCGATGTCGGCAAAGGCTCGACTTTTACACTCTGGCTGCCGGTCGACCCCGATGACTTATCGGTTGCGCCGAAGTAGCCCTTTGAACTTATCCAGAATCTTTGGTTGGTCTGGCGGGATGCTCGCGGCTTCAGAGAAAGCGTTTGCAAAAGCCATCACACTCGGATACCTGGCTACAGGCGCCCGGGAAAGAGCACGCATGACTACAGCGTCCAGCTCCGGCGAGAACTCAAGGCCTCCTTCTCCTGCGTCCTTGAGCGGAATGGGAGGCATTGTCAGGAGCTGAGTGAACATTTCGCGGGGCGCCTTGGCGGTGTACGGCAAACAACGCGTCAGCAGAAAATAGGCGATAGTGGCGAGACTGTACTGGTCAGCCGCGGCTGTTACGATTTCGCCCGACAGGGCTTCGGGGGCGATATACATGAGCGTGCCGACAAAGAACCCCGCTCGGGTGAGGCGCTCGTCATTCGAAGCCTGCGTATCGGTCGCAATTCCGAAGTCGAGAAGCTTCACACGCCTGGTCTTCGGGTCATACATCACGTTTTCGGGCTTCAGGTCACGATGCACGATGTTCGCATCGTGGGCCGCCTGCACGCCGGCGGCTATCTGTGAGACGATGGTTGCGACTTCGTCTGCGGGAAGGGGCGCGTTCTGTTTGGCATAGCGCTCCAGGATATCACCCTCGGCCCACTCGATCGCGAGAAAATGGAGACCGTTGTCAGCCTCTCCTATCTCGATCGTCTCGACGACATTGGGGTGTTTCACGCGGGCGCCGTACTTCGCCTCGCGCACGAACCGAGTTACGGCCGTCTTGTCCTGACGCAGCTTTTCCCGTAGCACTTTGAGTGCGACGGTGCCATGATTGGGATGCTCGGCAAGATACACGGCGGATGTACCGCCTTCACCGACCTCTTTCTTGATTGCGTAGCCAGCGACCGAAGCACCTACCATTTGTTCTCGAGACACGCCGCGAAACTAATAGAAACCGGCAACACCGGATAGGGTATTATCGCCTCATGCTGATTTCTTCCAAATATTGTTTTGGGCTGCTTTTCCTTTGGACCACCGTCCTCAGTAGCTGCAGTTCCTCGCCTTCGCGCGCGAACAACCCGCCAAATCCGAGAATAATCCCCCCAGCGGGAACCCCACCACAGGATGTCAGTGAGCTCTATCGGGAGATCGGATTGCTGGCTGCTCCCGGCCCCGTGGCGTTCGTGGGAAAGGTTTCGTCCTTTGCGAGTGCGTTCCCCGACACGACCCTCGTTCTGGTGAGCATCTCGATTCCCAACCATGCACTCACGTTTACCCGGGAAGGCGATCGGTATCGGGCTCCTTACGAAGTGAAGCTCAGCCTCAACCGAGGCGACATAGAGGCGGCGAGCGTCAATGCCATGGAGATCGTTCGTGTCGGATCGTTCCGGGAAGTAAACCGAACCGATGAGAGCATCATTTTCCAGCACTATTTCCATGTAGCGCCCGGGACGTACGCCCTTTCAGCGATGGTGCGTGATGTCGGCGGCTCGCGAGGTGCGACTCAGCAGGCAACGATCAATGTCCCCGCGCTTGGAACGGGCCGCCTTTCCACGCCACTCCTCGTCTACGAGGCGGCCGGGAGGTCGACCTTCGACTCCGCGCCGGGCCTGCTTGCCAGCCCTCGTTCGAGTGCGGTCTTCGGTCGAGACAGCACAGTGGCGATCTACATCGAGGCTTACGGGCAGGGAACTCGCCTGCCGGTCTATTTTGTCGTTCGCAGTGGCAAGGGAGCACAGCTATGGCGTGATTCAACCACGTTGGCACGCCGGGGCGCCATGTTCAGTGGTGTCGTAAACGTGCCCATCTCGACCGTGGGTGTCGGCATCGCCCAGGTGTTGTTTACCCGGCGAGACGCATCCGACAGCGCCAAAGCTCCATTGTTCGTGAGCTTTGGTGAGGACATTCCCCTCATGTCGTTCGAAGATATGCTGGGCTACTTGCGATTCTTTGCGAGCCCCGGCCGTCTCAGCGGGCTTCGAAATGCTGCGCCGGAGAGACGTGCAACCATGTGGGCAGAATTCCTCCGCGCGACCGATCCGATCCCGGAAACCGCCATCAACGAGGACATGCAGGCCTATTTTGGCCGGATTCAGGTGGCGAATGCTCAATTCAGAATGGACCGGAATCCCGGTTGGCTGTCAGACCGCGGAATGGTGTTCGTGTCCCTGGGAGAGCCCGATCAGGTCGTGGAGCGAAACGTGAATGGCACGGTCTCGAACCAACAGATGGGAAATACGACGCGCCTCCAGGTCTGGCAGTATCGCAATTACAGCTCGCAGCTGGTCTTCTACGAAGAGACCGGAAGGTGGAGGCTGACCAGACCCAGCGAGACGGAGTTTCTCGCGCTTAACGCCCGGCGGCAACGATAGCACGAGTCTTCGGACAGGGCTCGCCTAGTCTCCAGGAAACGCCCTCGTGCCCCAGCTAAAACGAGGGCGTTTATATTGACTCCATGAAAGGTCCAGACAGCCCGCGACTGTTCCTGGTCGATGGTTATGCCCTCATCTATCGCGCTTTTTTCGCGCTAATTTCGCGGCCCCTGACTACAAGCAAAGGCGAGAACACTTCAGCCAGCTGGGGGATCGCCAATTTTCTGCAGCGCCTCATCACCAAGCATCAGCCGGACTATCTTGGCTGGGTGCATGACTCCGGCCTCTCTTTTCGGCACGAGCGTTATCCGGCCTACAAGGCCACGCGTGAAAAGCTCACAGAGGAGCTTCAGTCCGATTTCGATCGTGGAATGGAGCGCATCAAGCAGATTCTCGATGCCTACCGGATTCCGATCCTGACCCTGCCCGGCTACGAAGCGGACGATGTGATCGGGACGCTCGTTGCAAGAAGCGTCGAAGCGGGAGTCAATGTTGTCGTGATATCGGGTGACAAGGATTTTCAGCAGCTGGTGAAGCCGGGAGTCTGGCTGTTGAATCCAGGGCGCGGCGGACCCGCAAATGTCGAGGAGCATTGGGTGGGAGTCGAGAACGCAGACGAGCGTCTTGGCGTCTCTCCCGAGTTTGTGACCGACTATCTCGCGCTGGTTGGTGATTCATCGGACAATATTCCTGGCGTGAGGGGAATAGGCGACAAGACTGCCCTCGAGCTTGTAAAGCAGTACGGGCACCTCGAGTCGATCCTCGCGCACGCCGGGGACCTTACCAAAAAGCGTCCGCGAGAAGCGCTTCTCGAGCATGCCGATAATGCCCGACTCTCGAAAGAATTAGTAACAATTCGCACCGATCTCGAAGTCCCGTTCGACCTTGAGTCGCTCAGGATTAAATCCCCAGACCACCACCGGCTTCGCGACCTGTTCATAGAGCTGGAATTTCACGGGTTGGCGAAGGACAGTGCCGTCCAGGCGCCGGATTCTGAGGAGAAGCCGAAAAAGCTGGTCAACTATTCGACTGTCGATTCGCTCGAGCTCCTGAAACAGGCCATCAGTCGTGCGCACGAAGCGAAAGTCATAGCCCTGGACATTGAAGCCGCGGTGGACTCGGACAGTCCACAGGTAGCCGATCCCCTACGCTCTTCGATTATCTCAATCTCGATCGCCGTCGGCGAAGGAGAAGCGTACTACTTGCCGCTCCGCCACCGGTTGTCACGAAACGGCCAGGGCGAACTCCTTGTCGATGCCGCCGGAGATCGATCCGCAACGGACGCACCCGAAGATCGCGGCCTCATCCGAGGCGGGGACGAAGTGTTTCCGGAACCGCCGGCAAAAAAAAGGAAGACGAATGATGATTCGTTGAGTATTGCCGCCAGGCTGCTCCGGCAAAACCGGCCGAAACACGTTCGCAATCTTCCGTCTCTCGACGCGCCCGAGATGAAACCGCTCAGGGATCTGCTCGAAGACCCGTCAGTGCGGAAGACTGCCCAGAACGCCAAGTTCGACATGCTGGCACTTCGTTCCGCCGGAGTTCAACTCGCCGGGTTGGATTTTGATACGATGCTTGCGAGCTACGTTCTCGACCCGGGTCGCAGGTCCCACGGTCTCGATGTGCTGGCGCTCGAGTTTCTCGATCACACCATGACATCGTACGCAGATCTTTGCGGTAAAGGCCGTTCGGTGATTCCATTCGACGAATGTCCGGTTGAAGCCGCTCGCGACTACTCATGCGAAGATGCGGACATGACTCTGCGCCTTCGGAAGGTATTCGAGCCTCAACTCGAATCGCACGAGCTGACGCGGCTGCTCGATGGCGTCGAGATTCCCTTGATCACAGTCCTGGCCGAGATGGAGTGGACGGGAATAGCAATCGACCTTCCATGGTTCTCCTCACTCAAGCAGCGCTTTCAGACAGAGCGCGAAGCCGTGGAGAAACAGATCTACGAAACAGCTGGAACAGAGTTCAACATCAACTCCAATCCTCAGCTGCGTGAGATTCTTTTCGAAAAACTCAATCTGCCGATTCTGAAACGAACGAGTACGGGCCCTTCGACCGATGCCAGCGTTCTCACGGAGCTGGCCGAAGAGGGCCACGTGCTGCCGACACTCCTGATGGAATATCGAGAGCTGTCGAAGCTCGAAAACACCTATCTCGACACGCTTCCGCGCCTCGTCAACCCGAAAACGAAACGGCTGCATACCTCGTACAATCAAACCGTTGCTTCAACCGGGCGGCTGTCGTCGGGTGAGCCGAATCTTCAGAATATTCCGATCCGGCGTGAGTTGGGTCGCGACATTCGACGCGGTTTTATTCCGCGGAAAGGCTGGCAGCTCATGGCCGCGGATTACTCACAGATCGAGCTCCGCCTTCTCGCGCACCTTTCCCGGGACCCAGCGTTTGTGGAAGCGTTTCAGGCCGGCGGCGATATCCACCGGCAGACAGCTGCGCTCATCTTTGATGTACCGCTGGCGGAAGTAACGAGCACAATGCGTGGCCGTGCTAAAACGATCAATTTCGCCACGATCTACGGTCAGGGCCCACACGCCCTTTCCAGGCAACTTGGCATTGAGCATGCCGAGGCGAAGGAGTTCATTGCCCGCTACTTCGAGCGCTTTCAGGGTGTGCGGAACTATCTGGATGCGATGGTCGCATTCGCTCGCGAGAATGGATATGTGCAAACGATCTTCGGCAGGCGCCGCTACATCCCGGAGCTTCGCGAGCGCAACTTCACCATCCGTGCTTTTGGAGAGAGAGTCGCTGCCAATTCGCCGATTCAAGGTTCGGCGGCCGATCTGATCAAGATCGCGATGATCAGGATAGATGACGGCCTCAGAACGAAAGAGCTGCAGAGCAAGATGTTGCTGCAGGTTCACGATGAGCTCGTCTTTGAGGTAATGCCGGACGAGTTGGACCAGGTCCAGGAGCTGGTGAAACACGAGATGGAGCACGCGGCCCAGCTATCAGTACCGCTCGTAGTCGATCTCGGCGTCGGGAAAAACTGGCTCGATACAAAAACCGCCTGAGCTAGTAGCGACGAGGGTGCTGCTCGAACGCTGCCCAGTATGCACCGATGAGCAGGGTCGCGAGATAGAGACAGCCGATCCAGAAGGAATGGACGAGCATGCCAAGAATCGTGAGCTGGATCGTGTAGGTGAGAAGCACGAATCCGATGCCGAACATTATCGTCAGCATCGCGGGCTGATCGGCGTCTGTACTCCGTTTTACAGCGATGTTTCTGGCGATTCTTATCGGGAACTCATGGGTGAGACGGCCCCACGAAGCAGCGAGCGTTATGAGCCTCTCTCTCAGTGAGCTTTTACTCGGTGAAATAATCGTTGCTTCGGGTAGCGGTAGCCCAGCCTCTTCGGATATGCCGCGTAGCCGGCTGGCGATCTCCTGAGTCAGGGCAGCGTGGTCGGTAGTCGGCCATGAGTCCACCTCGATCGGCTTCCCTATGTGCACTCCGGCGATTGTACCCGGAACGCCCTTCTCCTCGAATACCAGCCCAAGCGGAAGAATCGCGATTCCATTGATGGAATGCTTGTCTCTGGCCTGGAGAGCAAGTCTTGCCAGGCCGGACTTAAGCGGCTCGAGCCCAACCTCATTGTGGCTCTTCCCTTCCGGGAAAATGAGTACAGCTCCACGCCGCCCGAGGACGTCAAAGATCTCTTGAAAAGCTTCAGCGTTACGGGATCGATCGACTGGAGATCCGTCCGACTTTTGGATCTCATCACTCACCCTGCGCAGAGGCACGACTCCGAGCATTTTGAACAACAAGGCAATCAGCGGATTCTTGACGAGCGTAGCCTTGGCGGTCATCGTAATCCGACGAGGCACCACCCACGCGACGATCAGCGAATCGACGAGCGCGTTCTGATGATTCACTGCAATGAGCAGCGGCGCATTGACCGGAATGTTTTCCGTACCGGTAATACGGATGTCGCGGTAGAACCAGTGAAGCGCGATTCCATTGATCCATCTCAATGTCTTGTAGATCATCGAGAACGCACCGGTCGAATGAAATTGTCAGGAACGCCGCGCAGCATCCAAAGCGCCAGCGCCATTCCGATCGCGACGGTCACTACACCGGCCCGGTAAGCGAAACCGATTCCCATTGAGGGCGTAAGGCCGTCTACCGCGAGCGCCCACACAAAGGGGCCTACTACAGCCGCGGCTCGCGAAGAGAGAACCATGAGGCTGAAGAAACGGCCGGCCTCGACATCGGGAACCAGACTGAGAAGGAGGGGACGCTCCGCAGTCGCAACGCCACCGTAGATCAGGCCAATGCAGGCGCCCACAATCCAGAACGCACTTCTCGACGGAGCAACGATCATCGAGACAAGAAGCAGGATCCAACCGGCAATGACCCACGAAAGAGTCCGTTTGGGGCCGAAGCGATCTACAAGCCGTCCGATGAAGTAGCTCCCGATGACAGCGGGGACCGTCAGAATCACGAAGAGGGTCGCTTCAGAGCCCTTCACGAATCCCATCGCGAAAATTGCGTAAAGAGCCATGTTCGCGATGATCGTTCCCATGGCATCCTGATATAGGAACGACGTCAGAATGAATCTGAGAGTGCCGGGATATTTCTTCGCCTCTGCCAACGTGTGCCCGACATCTCTGAACGCCTCACGCCACGCGATACGCTTCTTCCCGTGAATCACGTTGTGATCGCGGCAGAAGAAAAAGAGCGGCAGTGAAAAGAGCAGAAAGAGAAATGCGGTGGGTGCAAATGTGGAAACACGGCCGCCGTGCGTGGTGAAAGGAACCGCGCTCCTCAGGAAACCAATTATGCGTTCCGGAATTGTCCCGAGTATTGGCATTTCGCCCGTGAAGAATGGAAATGTCAGCAATACGCCGGTAATCGAACCGACGTATCCAAGTGCGGCACCCATGCCGGACAGCCGGCCGCGGTGATCAACCGGAACCAGCTCCGGCATCATCGCGTTGTAAAACGGCTGTGCGCCCTGGTACGCGTAGTTGGCTATGGTAAAAGCTGCGAGCACTCCAAAGAGGGCGAGTCCCGGCGGTATCAGATTGCGAGATGCGACCCCTGTCACCCCCTCACCGATCAGGGGCAGACCTATCTGACCGAGAATGGCCAATACGATGGTTGAGATGCAGGCAATAAGAGTGAAGCCAACGACCCACGGCTTTCGTCTCTGTGTTGCATCTGAAATGGCTCCGAAAACGGGGATCGACACGACGACGAGAGCCGATGCGATTCCATTTACTGTCGCGTACATCGTATTCGAGTGTCCAAGATCTGCGACGAGCCACGCGGCGAAGTAGAGCGTGGCGATGTTCATGGAAAACACGGTGTTCGCGAAGTCGTAGAGTGCCCAGCTTATTCGCTCTCTAAAAGGCGCGAGCGGCGGGTTGAAATCACCCGTGGGAGTGACGCGAAGAGTGATGCTGGCGTTGTCTTCCTCGTTGCCGATCGAATCCATTCTTACGGATTCCATTGAAAGCCTCTTGGAGTGTGCGTCACGCGTGAACTTTACACCTGTTGAGACCCGCGCTCAAATACGTATGGTGACGTAGCAGAGAATACGTACTCTCGACGCTGGAAGAAGTCGACGACAGATTACCTCTCATGATGCTTCGTGCAGCTGGTTTGAGTCTTTCGGTACTCCTGTTCGCCGGCATAGGCGCGTGCCGGGACAAGGGACGAGACGGAGCCGATTCAACTCGAGCATCCATGCCACCGGTTAGCCCCGCGAGCTCACCGGGAGGCACGAACTGGAATGTGGATGCCGGGCCGGTGATGATCGTCTCTATTGGAACCGGCGGTGACAGCGTTGCTGTCGTCCTCCCCGAGGCAACCGATAGCACAGTCGCTTCGTTTCAAGGCACGAGCCCACCAGTCTCGGGTCTCAGGTTCGATCTGTTCGGAAGGGCCGGAAAGGTAGCATCGTCGATAACTGCCTCACCGCTTCCACCAGTCGACACGACAGAGGAATGCGACTCGTGGCCGCTCGCCAGACTGAAATCAGCGCATTCAAATTGGCGAGTTGGATTCGCAACCGGACACGTTCGCTCAATGGCACTCGATTCCATTGAAGCGATGCCGAGCGCCGATTCAGCTGCTCTCGCCGTATCACTCGCGCAGACGGCCGCGACGTTGCCCATCGCATCTGATCCGACGTTTCGAGGACTTCCGTACAGAGTCCGTTCAGCCTACACGTTCCATCTTGATTCAACAGAGGTCGTAGTCGCGGATGTCGTCAGAAGTGTGAACGAAGAGGCGAATCCAAGGCTGGAGCATCTCCTCATCATTGGAGAACGACCAATTGGTGCGCGCGGAAAGTACGGCCTCGCCTACTACAAGAGAACAGCAGGCGCGGAAGAATCCACTCAAGCGACAGAAGTTCTTACGGCGGTATTGATCGGCGCGGTGAAACGTCCTGCGATCGTCGTCAACATCGAATATGACGATGGTGGCAAACTCGGGCTGATTGAGCGTAACGGTCCTGGCGAATGGCGAGCTACCTGGACAAGCGCCTACACCGACTGTTGATACTTACGCGGGCGTTCGACGCACAGGTGATTGTCAAAGACCTGTTGGTGCGCTGATAAAAGTTGACGGAATTCCGTATTTCTCTCCGAGGTGCTCTCCGAGAGCAGTCACACCAAGCGTCTCTGTTGCATAGTGTCCCGCATAGATGATGACCAGCTCATTTTCTTCCGCGTAAACCGCGCTCCAATGCGGTCCTTCGCCTACGATGAGGGTGTCGACTTTCATCTCGCGTGCTTCGTTGAGAGTTTCCGCCGAAGCGCCGGCACCAGTACAAACCGCCCACCGTTTTGTCAGGCGGCTCTTGGCAATCGGTGTCGTTCGCACCTCACTCCCATAGATCTTCGAGAACTTTCGTGCGCGCTCGACGAGCGCCACGGTTTCGATTTCGGCCTCTCCGCTCACGCCGATGAAGATTCCTTCGAATCCGGCAAATGGAGCGCGGGGGTCGAGCCCCAACTGTTTTGCGAGCAGCACGTTGTTGCCCAGCGTAGGATGCCGATCGAGCGGCAGGTGTGATGAATAGACAGCGACATCATTTTCGATCAGAAGTCGGAGCTTTCTATAAATCGAGCCGCTAAGTCGGCTGGGCCCCTCCCAAAACATTCCATGATGGACGAGGAGCAAATTGGCGTTGTCTGCGATAGCGCCATTTATCGCTCGAGTCGAGAAATCCACGGCCGCTGCAATCCCCGTGATTTCAGATCGATTCTCCAACTGGAGACCGTTAAGCGCCGAGGGATAGTCGGGCGTCGTTCGAGTCTGTAGGAGCTCGTCCGCATACTCGGTCAGCGCGTGGATTTTCGTCATCCCAATTGGTGCATATTTGTGTGGAGAACCATGATCTCGCCACAGTTATGAGACTGGTAACCCATTGACTGACAAGGGGTTACATCAAAAGGTTAATAACCTGTTGATTAGTCGGGAACGCCCCATAGTTCAAGCAGCCTTTCGAGGTCGTCGGACGAGTAAAAATGAATTGTCAACGTTCCCCGGTTTCTGGATCCAACCTTGATCACTGCGTCAGTTTGGAGATAGCGGCGTAACCGATCCTCGATTCGTTTGAGCTCTGGTGGCTTCCGACTCGAACCCCTTGGCCTGCCCGCTTTTTTTCCGCCTTTGATTGGCGCAACGTCCCGAAGGCGCCGCTCGACCTCGCGGACCGTCAGACCGTCTTTCACGATCTCGTGGGCGAGACTCGTAATCTTTTCTGCATCCTCGAGTCCGAGAAGGACCTTGGCGTGGCCCATTGTGAGAAGGCCTTCCTGGAGAAGCATTCTCACAGGCTCCGGGAGCTGAAGGAGCCGGAGCATGTTCGCGATCGTCGTGCGGTCTTTGCCGACAGTCTCAGCGATTTGCTGCTGAGTAAGACCGAACTCCCTGGTAAGCTGATGGTAGCCTTCTCCTTCCTCGATCGGATTGAGGTCTGTTCGCTGAAGGTTCTCGACAAGCGCCATGGTAAGAATGGTTCTGTCGTCGATCTCCTTGATGATGGCGGGGATCTCTTTCCAGCCAAGTTTTGTGGCTGCACGCAAGCGCCGTTCACCAGCGATGAGCTCAAACCCGTCTTTACCCGGTCGGCGGCGCACCGTTATCGGCTGTAGAAGTCCGCTTGCCTTGAGGCTCTCTTCAAGCTCAGCAAGATTCTCTGGGTTGAACTCGTGACGCGGCTGGAAAGGGTTCCGCCCGATCTGTCCGATTGGGATCGACCTCAGAGCGCCGTCATCGCTCGAATCGAGTCCAGTGGCGCTACCCAGAAGTGCTTCGAGTCCGCGGCCGAGTCGGCGCGGCGTTTTCTCAGTGGCCACCGTCATCTCCTTGCGCGGTTCGTTCAATTAGCTCCTTCGCGACATTCATGTAGGCCTGTGCACCGACTGAAGCGACATCGTAAAGAATGATGGGCTTGCCGAAACTTGGCGCCTCGGCGAGGCGGACATTCCTTGGGACGACGTTTTGAAACACCTTCGGCCCGAAGTACTCTCTCGCATCTTCAGCAACCTGCCTCGAGAGATTGAGGCGAGAATCGTACATGGTGAGGAGAACGCCGTCGATGCCCAGCTTCTCATTGGCGCTGTGCTGAACACGGTGCACGGTATTCAGCAACTGCGACAAGCCCTCGAGCGCGTAGTACTCGCATTGAAGGGGGATGAGAAGAGCATCGGCTGCTACCAGCATATTGATCGTGATGAGCCCGAGAGACGGTGGGCAGTCAATGATCATGTAGTCGTAGTCATCACGCGCCGATTCGACCGCGGCACGCATGACGAGGTCGCGGTCGCTCTTGTCCACGAGCTCCACTTCCGCAGCGGCGAGATCAGGTGTTGCTCCTACCACGTCGAGTTTCTCGAACTGTATGGCGGACTGCCGCGAGGACCTGAGGTCCGAATTTCCTACCAGGACGTCATAGAGGGTAAACGGGACGTTTTCCTTCTGGAGTCCGACCCCGCTGGTGGCATTGCCCTGGGGGTCGGCATCGATGAGGAGAGTGCGCTGTTCTGCGGCGGCGAGGCTCGCGGCGAGGTTAACAGCCGTGGTCGTTTTGCCAACGCCGCCCTTCTGATTTGCAATTGCGATTATTCGCGCCACTATTTGCCGGTAAGGGTACCGGGCCTAATCTACCCACCGACGGTGTGTGTTTCCACGTGGAACGGGGAATCCGATTGTTCCACGTGGAAATAGGTCACTGCCCAGGGATGAACTTCCAGCGGGTGTTCACTTCTACAGAGAGCGTCTCTTCGCCGGGATTGATTGGAGTATCAGCCTGTGCGGCGGCCGCGCGCATCATCACCATTGGTCGCGGCGGCTGGGGAGAATAGGCTCCGATATTGATCTCGAGCAAAGTGCCAAGCGATCCGCGAGCGGCCCTGGCGGCAGCCTCGGCATCCGCGCGGGCTTTGTCGATCGCAGTAGCAATCGCGGTCCTCCGGGCAGCCTCGGTGTTGGAAGCGTAAAACTGGAGGGACGTAATCATGTTCGCTCCATTGGCCAACGCGGCGTCGATGACCGGCCCCACCTGATCCAACTTCCGGACATCCACGAGAATCGTGTTGGTCACATTGTAGCCGACGATCACTGGCTCCTTCCCCTGCTCGTAGCGCTGCTCGGGGTAGACGTTGTAATTGATTGTCGACAGCTGATCATTTCCTAACCCAAGCTTCCGAAGGGCGGCCAAAACCCCTTGCTGTTTGCTCGCGTTTTCTGCCGCTGCTGCAGCAGCCGTGACAGCTCGCGTCTGTACGCTCACCTGGATCGTTGCTCTGTCTGGCGAAACCTTGATTTCGCCCCGCCCGGTGACCGCAATCTGGGGGATCTGATCAACTGGCGCCCGAGTGTCTTGTGCATGTACTGTTAGTGGCGCTAAAAGGCCCGCAAAGAGCACCTGGTGTCTGATTTTCATAAGCTGTGTCTCGGAAAAAGTGGAGAAGTTCATACAAAAAGACGTCCAAGCTCACTCGTCTTGCACACCCGTCAGACCGAATAAACAGGCTCTATGTCGTGGATTCGGCTCAGGTTCATACCGATGATGCCCTCAGCCTCCGAACGCAGGAACATGTTCGCGAATTTCGCGCCCCATACAATCTCGTCTGCCTCGTATGAGGATCTCGAGTGAACCGTCTGAGAGACAGTCTCGTCCGTCGCGATGAGAAGAATGAGAAGCTCCGCGTCCGCGGCGACCAGATCGGCATGGGTCAGGCCCCACATCGGACTCGCCGTATCGATGGGATGAACTACTGTCCAGCTCAGAGGGAAGAACACCACTCGATTCCGCTCGAGGTTGAGCTCGTAGAATCTTCGCACCCCCGTTCCGCCTACACGCTCGATCTTGGTCAGAATTGCCTGGACCTGCACGTCGATCAATTGGCTGCGTCTTGTGTTGGCGATTCGAAACTCGAGTGCGGTCTTGTCGCGATAAGGCGCCACGATTGCATTGCGGCTGTAGATGATTCTCGTAGAGGGTCTCGAGAACCGGGCAAAGACCACCCCGGTTGCAAGGGCGACACCGACAATGTTCAGCAGTGCCTCGATTGTTACGAGGGTGTTGGGTATCACACCGACGGGGATGATGTTTCCGTACCCTATCGTGGCAAACGTGTCGACGCTGAAAAAGAAGGCCCGGTAAAACGGTTCTCCCGCAAAACTGCCGACAGGCGATTGAAGCGCGTCAGGGCCGCAGAGGAGATACGCGATTGCGAAGAGACCATTGATTCCGATGTAGGAGCCGGCGATGAAGGCGAGGAAACGCGGCCACGAGATCGTGAGGAGCCAGTGATAGAGACTCAGAGACGCGAGTGGATCGAGCCCACCGAGAGTTACGTTGAAACTCCCATCTCGATTCAGCAGGCGACGGCGGGTGCCTTTCGCTACCTCGGAGCCGAAACCGAGGTCTCTGAATTCTTCCTGTGATGCCGACGCAGGAGAAGTCGGCTGTCCGGTGAGTGTCGGAGAAGTCATCTGATCCGCATTCGGTGCAGAGCCTGCGTTGACGTCGGAAAAATGGCTTGGAATATCCTGTAACGCTACATTCGTCCGATGGAATTCGCAGAAACATCGGTCGGCCGCGCCACGCTGCTGATCGTCGTATCAGCTCTCAGTTTCGGGTCGATTTCTGTCCTCACCGTTCTAATAACAACCGCGGGTGTTCCTCTCCTCACCGCGATGGCCTGGCGTTATGTCCTGGGCGCCGTGCTCCTTGGAGCAGCAATTCAGATAAAACAGATCCACTCACTCCCGAGGCAGCGGATCATTCAGCTCCTCCTGATAGGTGGAGTCGGGCAGGCCCTGATTACCTACCTCAGTCTTCACGCACTCGAGTACATACCAGTGGGACCGCTTGCCTTCCTGTTTTACACGTATCCAGCGTGGGTAGCGCTCCTCGCGGCAATTCGAAAAACTGAACGCCTGACTCCGATACGCATCTTCGCTTTGGTGCTGGCGCTCACCGGTGTGACCATCATGGTCGGAGCGCCAACTGAGAGGCTCAATCCGATTGGCGTATTGCTGGCCCTCGGATCAGCGCTTCTCTACTCCGCATACCTGCCCGCACTGGAGCACGTGCAGGAAGGCATACCCGCCCTGCTCTCAACTTTCCTGCTCATCGCCGGAGCGGCAATATCGTTTTCAATCGGGGCAGTGTTCGCCGGAGAGCTCTTCGTCCCGCGAGGGGCAAGCGTCTGGTCGAATATTTTCCTGCTGGCTTTCGTGTCGACCGTGATCGCGTTTTCGACGCTCATCAAAGGCCTGTCGGTACTTGGCCCAGTCAGGACGTCGATCATCGCGACCGTGGAGCCTTTTTTCACGGCGATTCTGGGCGCACTGGTTCTTGGTAATCAGTTCGGTGGGACAACGCTGATTGGCGGCGTTCTGATCGCCGCTGCGGTGCTGGTGATCGAGTGGAGCTCGACTCGGATCCCCGCTACGGTGTAGCCGCCAAACGCCGCCGCCGCTCGATCTCGATCACGAGGTTCTGCAGATCGCTGGGACTTACACCCGGAATTCGCGAAGCCTGTGCGAGTGTGTAAGGTCTGAGATTCGAGAGCTTCTGTCGTGCCTCGAAAGACAGTGAGAGCATGTCACTGTAATCCAGCTCAGGGCCGAGGGCAAAGTCACCCATCCTGCGCATGCGATCGGCTTGCACCCTCTCACGCTCGAAGTAGCCGGCGTACTTGATCTCGAGATCCGCTGTAATGAGCGCCTCGCTGTCGAGATCGGTTCCCAATCCAACCGCCTGCAGCAGGCTGTCGAGTGGGATTTCCTGACGTCTCGCCACTTCTACTATTCGAACGGCGTGGGCCAACGGCGCACTTCCGACACGAGACAGAATTGGTGCGGCCTCGTCAGGTCTAATGCTGGTCGTCTCGGCCAGGCGCATGGCGGAGTCTTCGTGCTCCAGTCGTGCGTCGATCGTGGCGTCTTCAAGCCCTGAGTAGATCCCGAGCCGCTTGCCAATGGGGCCGAGACGTCGGAGCGCGTTGTCCTGGCGCACGGTGAGTCTGAACTCGGAGCGCGAAGTAAAAAGTCTGTAAGGTTCGTCAACGCCGCGTGTGACGAGGTCGTCGACCAGCACGCCGATGTATGATGTCTCTCGCCCCAACACGACGGGTTGTTTCCGCTGTATCGAGAGGGCCGCGTTAAGGCCTGCTACCAGGCCCTGCCCCGCGGCCTCCTCATATCCGGTCGTCCCGTTTATCTGTCCGGCGAAATAGAGGCCGGGGACAACTCTGACCTGGAGCGATGGGTCGAGCTGTGTCGGTGGATAGTAGTCGTATTCGATCGCATAGCCGGCTCGATTCATTCTCACGTCTGCAAGGCCACGAATGGATCGCAGAATCTCAAGCTGCACCGTTGCCGGCAACGACGTAGACAACCCGTTGACATAAAGCTCCGAGGTGTCGTGTCCCTCTGGCTCGAGAAAGATCTGATGCCTCTCGGCGTTGGGGAACTTCACGATCTTGTCCTCGACCGAAGGACAGTACCGTGGCCCACGAGATGAGATTGCACCACCGTACATCGCAGACTTCGCGATGTTTTCCTTGATTATTTCCTTGCCTTCGGCTTCGAGGTAGGTCATCCAGCAAGGCATTTGAGCTGGATGTCTGCTAACCGAACCTTGGCGTCGCTTCTCGCCCCAGAAGTGCGACCACGAATAGTCGAACTGCTCGATCTCGCTCTCCTGTATCTCGAGAGCGGAATAGTCAACGGACCGGCCATCGATGCGCGGCGGTGTTCCCGTCTTGAAGCGAGCTACCGTAAGGCCGGCTTGTTCGAGCTGCTCCGCGAGGTGTGTGGTCGAATTTTCACCAGCTCGTCCTCCGGCGATACGAGTCTCGGTGCCGATGTGAATCCGGCCGCGCAAAAAGGTGCCCGTCGTGATTACAACGCTTTTTGCGCCAAAGCGCCTCCCTTCGAGGGTCTCGACGCCCCGGACGCGACGCTCGTCCGACGAGAGAAGGAGACGAGCAACGGTGCCCTGCACCGTTTGCAGCATTGTCTGTTGCTCGAGGAGGGATCTGACCGCACGGCGGTACAGTCCGCGATCGCACTGTGCGCGCGGAGCCCAGACGGCAGGCCCTTTGCTGCGATTCAGCATCCGGAACTGGATCATCGCGAGATCGGTAGCTCTCCCCATGATTCCACCGAGTGCATCGACTTCACGGACGACGGTGCTCTTTGCAACGCCTCCAATGGCTGGATTGCACGACATCTGACCGATCGTCTCGAGAGCGCTCGTAATCAATCCGACTCGAGCACCAAGCCGCGCCGCTGCCACAGCCGCTTCGGTACCCGCGTGGCCGGCGCCTATGACTACAACGTCAAACTCGGTTTCGAAGTCCTGGGGTCGCGACATACATTAAAGATAAAGAGAGCTTCAGCCCTGGCGTCCGCCTCTCCCGAATCTAATCCATGCCTCTCGAGCTTTCTCACGACCGCGCCGTAGTTCTCATTCGTCAAACCGCATTCGAGCGTGGTGGATTGACCCGCCAGGCGATTGACGAGCGATACAACCTCACGGATGAAGAGTTTCGGGTCGAGGATGGTCTGGTGGCGCTCGGACCGCTGCCGTCAGACGACCTGCTTCCGGATCTGATCGATGATCTGGAGAAGAGCGGGTTGACCTATTTCGACGATTTCTTCGAATTGAGCGGCAACTGGCCGGATTGGCTCATGCTCTACGCGCGCGGATCGAAAGGTCGGGGAACCTAGAGGCGCTGTTCGACTACCGACCACTCTTCGACGAATGCTACTCCTGCCTCGATTCGGTCAATAACGACATCAGCACCGGTAGGCAGTGCCTTCGTACCGAGGGAGCGCGCAGGTGATCTGAGTTCCCTGCCATGGTAATTGTAGGAGATTTCTCCCGGCAGGGAAACCAAAATGTCTCGTGTCACAACAGCGAGCTGACCTTGAATCTCCTCCTCCTCGATCGGAGAAGCAGCTGAAATTCCTCGAAAAGCCCACTGCGCGAGAAGGGTGATCATTCCGCTGATCGCAAGCGCCCCAGCGCCGATCGCAATCAGCAGAATGGCCCACACCGGCAGTCGTGTGCGTGAGGCGAGCGGGTAGCCGACGGCGCCAAAGCCGACTGCAAAAGCAGCTACCGCCGGAAGGTTGAAAAACGCCGAGGGAGCGCGCCCTCTTTCTCTGCGTGCCCGTTGTACACCGTTGAGCATTGCGAACACGGCGAGCAACAGACCGCCCATGAAAGCGGCGAGGAAAACTATCGGAAGTATTGCCACAAGCTTGATAGGGTGGTTTGGATCACGATCAACCTATTCGATTGTACTCAGGATCCCAGGTATTTCCTGAACCAGTCGATCGTAGCAGGCCAGGCCGCGCGTGTAGCCGTCATGTTGGCGCCGTCCATTCCCGTCTGCTGTCGCAGGAAACCGTGACCGGCACCTGGATAAATGTTGTAAGTGTAGGTCTTACCCAGGGAGCGCATCGCGGTGTCGGCTGGCGGAATTGTCGCATCTACGCGCGCGTCATTTCCGGCGTACAATCCGAGCACGGGCGCACGAACCGACGCCAGGTCGGTCGTCTTTGGAGAAACGCCGTAGTAAACCACTGACGCTCCAAGTCCTGGCGCATGGACCGCGTGCGCGAATGAGACACCACCGCCCCAGCAGAAGCCGACAATTCCATATTTTTGCTGCGCTGCGGGCAGAGACATTCCGTATTGGCCAACGGCATCCAGCTGCTTTTGAACCCAGGCAGCATCGAGAGTTCTGATCGCTGCAGTCGCCAGCGGTGCCACAACGCTGTCAGGTCCTTCGGGAAGGTTTTTCATCGTCAGAAGGTCCGGCGCGACCGCAATGAAACCATCGGCAGCAAGTTGGTCCGCGACACCGCGGACCCACGAGGACAGTCCGAAGATTTCATGAACCACGACTACAACAGGAGCCTTGGTGCTGCGCTGCGGATACACGACCCAGGCACGGAGGCTATCTCCACCGCCCGTGCGGATGGTGACGTACTCCCCGTGCCGGGGGGATGCCGCAAGGCGTGCTGGTGCTCCCGCCGCATCAGGCGGGAGACGCGGGTCACCAAAGGTGACTGCGCCCGCGCCATTGGGAACGCTCACTGCGATTCCGGATCCCCCGTGGTCGTGAGAATCGGCTGCGGGAACCATTTTGGTGGTCGTGCACGCCGTACCCGCAAGCGAGAGGATCAATCCGAGTCTGATTGGTTTCAGCTGAATACGCATGTTACCGGCTCTCCTGTTTGGCTGGTTGCCGCTGTGCCGAAGCATTCCCGAATTGCTCGGCAAAGAATTCTCCAACGCGATACTCCGCATAATAAAACGGACGCCATGGCCACGAGCCAGCTATGAAGCCGGCATGACCGCCCTTTTCAACGAACTCCAGGCGCAGGTTCGGATTCTGCCGTGAAATGTCCCGAACCTCGCTGAGAACCTCCGGCGGCAGCATCGGGTCATCGACCGCACTCAATAGTAGCGTTTGGAGTCTAATATCCTTCAGCCGTGGCAATGAGCTCGATTGCTGATAGTAATCCTGGGCGTCGCGGAACCCATGCAACGGGCCGGTGATCAGGTTATCGAAATCCGCGAGCGTTCGGATCCCGGAAATCTTGTCCGCTGGTGCGAGATCGGGAAAACGTCCAGCTTTTTCCTGGGCCTTTCGGCGCAGCGAGCTCAGAAAGAACTTCTGGTAAAACCGGGAGAATCCACGGTTGATTCGCGTAGAGGAGCGAGAGAGATCGAAGGGAACCGAGATAGCCGCTGCTGCCAGAAGTTGACGCGGCAAGTCCTTCCCTTGTTCTCCCAGAAACTTTAGCAGCACGTTCCCGCCGAGCGAAACGCCGGCGATGGCGAGAGGAGACGTCGGATGCTCTCGTGAAATTCTGTCGATGGCGAACGCGGTGTCCGTCGTCTCACCAGAGTGGTAGAATCTGCGCGTGCGGTTCGGTTCGGAGCCGCACGAGCGGAAGATCAGAAGATCGGCCCCCCAACCTCGCCTGGCAGCTTCGTTGAGCAGCCCCTGTGCGTAGTGCGAGCGAACACTGCCCTCGAGACCGTGCAGGAGCAAGACACGCGGGGCCCCCACCGGTGCCGGCAACCGATGCAGCTCGATAAAATCTCCATCGGGTGTCTCCCAACGCTCGAGGACTGTCGGCGCCGGTGGCTGCCGTCTGAACAGCTTTCCCCAGAGCGTCTGGAGATGACCGCCGGGAATCCACCACGCCGGCGAATAGATTGTTTCATTCGGCATCAATCGCGGGTATCGGGTCGAGCTTCATCCTTCTATTCTCCTCGCACACGCTGGAGGGACGCATTGGAAGTACAGATCTTCGGAATCAGGAAAAGTGCGGACACACGGAAGGCTCTGCGGTTCTTCTCGGAACGAAGAGTCAAAACTCACTTCGTAGATCTCCTGGAGCGCCCGGCTTCTCTTGGGGAGCTTCGCCGATTCGCCCAGAAATTTGGTGTGGCAGCTCTCGTTGATCGAGACTCGAAGCGTTTTGGCGACCTTGGTCTGCACTACGCGCAACTTTCGGACGAACGCTGGCTGGAAAAGCTCTCCGAGGAGCCTTTGCTGCTCCGGCTTCCACTCGTCCGGAATGCAAACAAGGTCGTTATCGGGGCGGATGAAGCAACATGGAAAAGCTGGATGGAGCGCTAGCCTATTCCGTCGCTTGTGGGTACGCGCCCGGGCAAGCGATATTGAACATTCGTCCCGCCTCTCCCTCAGCGACCAGCTCAAACCCGGCTCACCAACAGTGACTTATCGTGTTCTCGTCACCGATGAGATCGACGCCGAAGGTGTCGCGCTCCTTTCGGCCGAGCCGAGGATCGTCGTGGACGAAGTGCCGACGCTGCCCAAGGACGAACTGCTTGCCCGTATCGCTGATTACGATGCGATCGTTGGTCGCAGTGCGACGCGGATTTCCGCGGAGCTGCTGGAGAAAGCCCGGAAACTGAAGGTTGTGGGACGGGCCGGCGTCGGCGTCGACAATATCGCCATGGACGTAGCCACCGCTCTCGGTGTCGCCGTAATCAACGCTCCGGCGGGCAACACGATTGCGGTCGTGGAGCTGTTTTTCGGAACGGTCATCTCGCTGCTTCGGCACATAACGCGAGCGGACACGTCGATGCATGCGGGAAAATGGGAGCGGTCGGCTCTGCTTGGGTCCGAGCTGAAAGGCAGGACACTCGGGATCGTTGGCCTTGGGCGGATCGGCGGAGAAATCGCGGGACGTGCCCGCGCGTTCGGAATGAACGTTGTCGGGTACGATCCGTATATCGCCCAATCCCGCTTTGAAGCGTTGCGCGTTCAACAGCTGGAATCGCTGGACACGCTGCTCGAGCAATCAAACGTGCTGACTGTTCATACTCCCCTGACCGACGAGACAACGGGCATGATCGGCAAGCGGGAGATCGCACGACTTCCGCGGCAGTCGATCGTCGTGAACATGGCTCGCGGCGGCATCATCGATGAACCGGCGTTGCTGGAAGCATTGGGCAAGAAGCATCTCCTTGGCGCTGTCGTCGATGCCTACGAGAAGGAGCCCCTGGCAGCGGACCATCCTCTGCGAGCGCTTCCTAACGTGCTGCTCACTCCACACATCGGAGCGTCAACCACAGAAGCGCAACGTAACGTCGCGGTCGACGTTTGCATGGCAGTGCGTGACGCGCTTCTGAGCGGGGAGCTGTCACGATCCATCAATGTTGCCGATGTCGGCGGACAGTGGGCGGATGTCGAGCCCGCGCTCACGCTCGTGCGACGTGCGGCGGCCGTTGGTAGAGCAATACTTGCTACCCAGGGAACACGGGCGGTCCAGCGTGTTGATGTTCGCTCCGGCTCTGGGCTGAGCGCCGCGAAGAGCGCGCTACTCGCATCGGCTGCACGCGGGCTGTTGGAAGGCACAGTGGAACAGGAGCGCCTCAATCTCATAAACGCTCGCACCATGGCCGAAACCCGTGGAATAGACCTCTCGACCACGGAGACTCCGATTCAGGACAGTCCCTATGCGATTGAAGTGAGATTGAGTGGCGGAATGCAGGAAATCGCGATTGCCGGAACGGCGCAACCAGGCGTCGCCGGCCGTTTCACACGAATCGGCGCCTTCCATGTAGACATCCAACCGCGGGACACGCTGCTCATCCTTACGAACAACGACGTTCCAGGTGTGATTGGGCGAGTCGGAACTCTCCTCGGCGAAGCGGGCGTCAATATCGCCGAATACCATCAGGCGCGTCTGGCCCAGGGAGGCCAGGCACTCGCCGCCGTCTCTGTCGATGGAGACGTGAGCGAGGCGACCCGCGAATCATTGCTTCGTCTTCCCGATGTGTCGTCTGCTGCCGTCGTCTGCTTTCATTCAGGGTGAGTGTCAGCCTCAGTAGCGAGAAGACCGTAAGAGAATCTTACGCAGCGGACGCATCCGGTCTTCACCTGGTTCCAGAGATTGTAGCTCGACCTGAGTCCGTCGAAGATGTCGTCGAGCTGCTGCGGCAAGCGACGACTGACCGTACGCCGGTAACCTGCGCGGGCGGACAAACGAGCACTACCGGAGCATCAATAACCGACAGCGGAATGCTCTTATCTCTTCGCTCGCTCGATCGCATTTCACCAATCGACGAAGCAAACAAGACGATTAGAGTCGGGCCCGGAGCACTCGTGGGTGAAATAAAAAGGACCGTAGCCGCGGCTGGTCTTCTCTTCGCTCCGGATCCGACCAGCGAAGAGGAGTCCACGATTGGTGGAGCGATTGCGTGCAATGCATCCGGCGCCAGGACGTTCAAGTACGGTGCAACACGGAGACACGTGCAGGCGCTCAAGGTCGTACTGGCCAGCGGCGAACTAGTGGAATTCCGGAGAACCAATCTGGAGAAGAATACCGTCGGCTACGCATTTGCCCACGATCCCATCGATTGGTTCATAGGAAGCGAAGGCACGCTCGGAATAGTCGTGGAGGCCGAGCTCGCCCTGCTTCCTCTGCCTACCCACGTCGTCGGGCTGGCGATCTTCTTCAAGTCGGAGGAGGAGGCGCTCAGATTCGTGGTGGCGACGCGAGAGTCGCGTACGGTAATTCCAAGGTGCATCGAGTACTTCGACCAGCGGGCGATTGAAATCGTGCGCAGCGTGGCTCAGGAAGGACTGCTGCCGGGCGGCGGGGCGGCGATGATATACGTGGAAGAAGAAGTTGGGGAGGATCTCGACCTGACACTCGGCCGATGGGATGAGCTCATCGAGCGGCTCTCCCCCGATTTCGAGCCGCTTGTTTTCGACGGAGAGGCAAGCCTGAGGGAAGCGCGAAGAATTCGTCACAGCATTCCCTCCACGATGAATGAGCGCGGAACCAGGTATCGCGATGCCGGAGGGAGAAAAGTCTCCACCGACTGGGCGGTGCCGTATCATAGAATCGCCGAGGCAATTCGAGCTGCACGCGCGCTCGCAGCAGACCATGGCGTCGAGCAGGCGGTGATTTACGGTCATGCTGGCAACGGGCATCCGCATCAGAATTTCATCGCGCGTGATGCGCGAGAGCTCGCTACCATAGAAGGGGTTATTGAAGAAACGCTGAAACGCGTGCTGGCGCTCGGTGGCACTGTAGCGGCGGAGCATGGAATCGGAAAGATCAAGCGGAGATGGCTGCCGCTTCAGATGAATGGGCTCCAGATCGCAATGATGACGGCAGTGAAGAGAGAGCTCGATCCTCATGGAATTCTCGCACCTGGAAATATCCTTTGAGCCGCTTCAATTCCGTTGTCTTCGATGTCGATTCAACGCTAAGCGGAATTGAAGGAATCGACTGGCTGGCTGCGTTACGTGGCGCTGAAGTCGAGGCATGGAGCGCTACGCTGACGGAGAGGGCGATGGAGGGGAAGCTTGCAATCGAAGCCGTGTACGGCGAAAGAATGAAAGCCGTGAAGCCAGCCATGGCCGAAATCGAGCGGCTGGGTCAAGTGTACGTCGAGCGAATGGCTCCAGGCGCCCGGGAAACACTCGTCGAGTTGCGGGCGAATGGAATTGAGCTGGCGATGGTCAGTGGCGGACTGCGAGAGGCAATACTGCCCCTCGCCAGAGCACTGGGCGTCGACGAACACCGGGTTCACGCGGTATCCGTCTTCTTCGATGAAGAAGGAGGTTATGCCGGGTTCGACGAGCGGTCACCCCTGACGCGACAGAATGGAAAACGAGCCACAGTGCGCGACATGGGCCTCAAGGGCCCGATACTGGCGGTCGGTGACGGAATGACCGATTGTGAAATCAAGCCTGTCGTGGACGGCTTCGCCGCCTTTACCGGATTCATGCGGCGCGAACCGGTCGTGAAGCAAGCAGATTTTGTCATCGAGAATTTCGACCAACTGAGAGAACTGATACTGGAATGAGCCCCCCAAAAACCTTCGGCACCTTTTTTCTGCCAGGGCCGACCGAAGTTCGCGATGAAATCATGGCGGCGATGCTTCAGCCGATGATTCCGCATCGCGGGCCGGAGTTCGAGCAACTATTCGAGCGACTACAGAACGCACTTCGCCCGATATTCAAGACGGACCGTCCGGTCTACATCAGTTCGTCGTCGGCAACGGGCATGATGGAAGCCGCGATCCGGTGCGCCCCACCGGGCCGGATCCTCTGCCTGGTGAACGGAGCGTTCTCGGAAAGATTTGCGCACATCGCGTCGACGTGTGGGCGCGATGTTGATCGCTACGAAGTCGCATGGGGACAGGTGCACGCGATTCCGCAGCTGGACGAGCGTCTCTCGATGCGAAAGTACAGCGCGATCACCGTGGTGCACTCCGAGACATCGACCGGCGCGTTGAACGATGTGCGCGCGGTCTCGGATTGCGCGCACCGTCATGGCGTGGTGTGCCTGATCGACAGCGTCAGCGGTCTCGGTGGAGCGGAGCTCCGTTTTGACGAATGGAAGCTTGACTATGTTCTCACCGGCTCGCAAAAAGCGCTGGCCCTCCCACCGGGGCTTTCGTTCGGAGTCGCATCGACGAGCTTCATCGATCGGGCGAATGGGACCCATGATCGCGGCGTCTATTTCGATCTTGTCGAGCTCGATGCTTACGCGCGACGGAATCAGACGCCAAGCACACCGGCGCTCACCCTGTTCTACGCTCTGGAAGCCCAGGCGAAATCAATTGCGGAGGAGGGCCTCGAGGCCCGTTGGGCGAGGCATAAGGCGATGGCGGCGCGTACACAGGAATGGATTACCAAGGTCAGCGCGGAAACCGGAAAAAAACTGGTCAACATCGCTCCTCTCGGATCTCAGTCGCCAACGGTCTCTACCATCAAGCTTCCGTCGGACGTACCGGCGGATGCCTTCACAGCCGCGGTGGCGAAGCGCGGAATTGTGGTCGGAACCGGCTACGGGAAGCTCAAAAGCACCACGTTCCGGATTGGCCATATGGGTGATCACACAATGGAATCGCTCGAACGCTGTCTCGCAGCCTGTTCGAGCGTGCTGCGTTCTTGACTCAGATATCAATCTCGAATGCCGGTGTCGAGTTCGGCGCGTCGCAGATCTTCAGTGGAATAACGTTCACCGTAGGACAGGGCGACCGCTGGGGGATTCTTGGCCGGAACGGGAGCGGCAAGACGACGCTCTTCCGCCTGATAACAGGCACGCATCAGCCGACCGAAGGGGTTGTCACGAGACAACCTGGTCTGCGCTTTGGCCTTCTCGAGCAACATCGAGACTTCGGCACGGCCAAAACGGTTTGGGAAGCCGGCGCGGGGGAGTTCTCCGAACTGCTGACATTGGAGCTTTCGCTTGCTGAACAGGCTGACCAACTGTCAAAGGTGGGTGAAGCCGCGACGCCGCAAATGCTTGCCAGGTATGACCGCGATCTCGAGCGATTCGATCGCGAAGGGGGCTATACCTTCACTCCGAAGGTGGATGCCGTCCTTCAGGGGTTGGGGTTCGACGCGGAAAAAGCGCGCACCCAACCGCTCGAACAATTGAGCGGCGGCGAGCGTGGGAGGCTTGGCCTGGCGAGGCAGCTGGTAAGCGCCGCGGACGTTCTACTTCTCGACGAGCCTACGAATCACCTGGATCTGGAGACCACGCGCTGGCTGGAGGACTACCTCAGAAACACCGACAAGACGGTCCTGCTGATAAGTCACGATCGCTCGTTTCTCGCCAACGTCGTGGATCACGTGCTCCATCTCGAAGGCGGGAGCGCGGTGGCGTACTCGGGCGGCTATGAGTCATTCGTCGTGCAGCGGGAAGAACGCAGACTGAGCCAGCGGCGCGCGTACGATAAGCAGCGAAAAGTGATAGCCGGCGAGGAAGACTACATCAGGCGTAACATCGCCGGTCAGAATACGAAACAGGCCAAGGGGCGGCGCAAGCGACTCAACAGAACGCCTCGCCTCAGCGCTCCCACCGCGGAAGAAGGGAGCGCGTTGGGCTTGAGGCTCGACCTCTCAGCGCGAGGTGGCGACCAGGTCGCGATAGCGCGGGGAGTAACGTTGGGGGTCGAAGGAAGAACCCTGATCTCGGATTTCACCGCAACCATCCAGCGGGGTGATGTGGTCGGCTTCGTCGGACCCAATGGCAGCGGGAAATCAACATTTCTTCGCGCGCTCATGGGTGAGCGTGAGATCTCGAGCGGAGAGTTGAGGATTGGAGGGTCGGTCGAGGCCAGCTATTACCGCCAGGACATGGCGCAGGTGCCCCTGGACCGAACGCTCTATGACGTCATTAGCGATCTCAGGCCCCAATGGGAACGCCGCATGGTTCAGGGTCATCTCGCGAGATTCGGGTTTTCAGGCGACGAATCTCAACGTCGAGCCGACACGCTGTCTGGCGGTGAGCGCGCCCGGGTCGCGCTGGCGATGATGGTCCTTGGCCGGGCGAACTTCCTGCTGCTCGACGAGCCGACCAATCACCTGGACATAGAATCCGTCGAAGCGCTCGAGGACGCCCTCGCGGAGTACGAGGGAACGATCCTGCTGGTGAGCCACGACCGTGCAATGCTGGAAGCACTGACCTCGCGGGTCTGGATTCTCCACGAGCGTCACGTCACCGATTTTCCGGGATCCTTCCCCGAGTGGGAGGAGCAGAGCCGCGAGCGCGAGCATGCAGCCGCGGTCACTGCCGCGGAACAGGAATCGTTGCGGCGAGTCAAGGAGCACAAGACCACCAAACGGCGCGAAACACAGGGAGTCGAGAACCGCGCGGCGCTTAGAGAAGTGCGCAAGCGGGTCGAAGACTCGGAGAAAGAGGTTGCCGCGCTCGAGAAGAAAGTCGTGGAGCTAACCGCGCTCCTCGAAGATCCGGAGCTCTACACCACCCGAGAGGGAACCGACAAATCGCTGCGAGCCGGGAAGCAGCTGGACGAAGCACGGCGCAAGCTCGACATAGCGATTGAAAAGTGGACCAAAGTGACGGAACAGGCAGAGCAGCTCTCAGCGACCTGATTGATCTCGGTCGACGAGAAAAATCGATCAGAACTCCCCGACAAATCCTATTTCGACCTTGAGATTCTGTTCGAACCGTTCCCGCACCTTGTCCTGTGCCAGCTTGATCAGCTCCCGGACGTCCTTTGCGGTTGCCTTGCCGAGATTGACCATGATGTTCGCGTGGATGTGGGAGATCTGGGCATCGCCGATGCGGAACCCCTTCAGTCCGACCTGATCGATCAGGCGGCCTGCTCCGACCCCTTCGATCTTCTGAAAGATCGAGCCGGCACTGGGATGATACTCAAGCCATGGGTGCTTGCCGCCACGCCAACTCAAATTCTCCTGCATGATTCTATGCATGACGGCCTTGTCTCCACGCTCGAGCTGGAAGGTCACGGCCAACGCGATGTCGCGCTGTTTGTGCAGTGTACTGGTGTCGTAGCCGAACTGCATGTACTCCCGGTCCACCGTCCTACGCTTTCCGTCGAACGTCAGCAACTCGGCCGTTTCAAAGACCTCGGCGATGAACATCGTTCTCTCGCGCTCGGGGGCAGGCGAGAGAAAATGCAGATTCTGCCAGACGGCGCCCCCAACGGTGCTCGGTATTCCAACGTAGTGCTCAAGGCCTGACAATTCCCGCTCGACGGCCAGGGGTATCAGTTTTGCCATCACCGCACCACTCTCGACCCAGAGCTTGCCGCCGTCGCGGAACTCGAGATGGCTCGAGGTATTGCGGATGATCAAGCCACGGAATCCCTTGTCACCGACCAGAATGTTGGCGCCAAGTCCGAGCACGAAATACTCGAGTCCGAGGTCGCGGGCAGCGGTAACTGCCCCTGCCAAGTCATCGACCGATGTTGCATCGTAGAAGAGATCAGCGGGACCACCAATCCTGAATGTGGTGTACTGAGCAAGAGGCTCATTTCGTTTGAGCCTCTTGGCGTCCAACCGAGTTTTCAATTGCCCGTAAGCATCCGGGCCGGCCTTTACAGAATCTGACATGTCCGAAAGAAAAGGTGTCCTGCGCCACTGCGCCACTCTTGTGCTTCTCGCACTGGCGCTCGCTCCGGTGCAGGTGCGAGGCCAGCGAGCGGAGCTCGAGAAGATCATTCAACGCAAGGTTCTGGCTAACGGCCTCGAGGTAATCGTCGTCGAGAACCACGGCGTCCCGCTAGCGACGATCGAGATCGACGTAAAGAACGGGTCTTTTACGCAGACGCCCGAGTACGAAGGACTGGCTCACATGTACGAGCACATGTTCTTTCGCGCCAACTCGAAATATCCGGAACCCAATCAGTTCTGGGACAGGGCATCAGATCTGGGAGCGGTATTCAACGGGACGACCCAGGAAGAAAGAGTCAACTACTATATGACCGTCCCGGCGGAGAAGCTGGGGGATGGAATCGATCTCCTTGCGACCGCATTGCGGAGTCCGTTGTTCCGGCGCGACGAGCTCGAACGAGAGCGGCAAGTCGTGATCGGCGAGTACGACAGAAACGAATCGAGCCCCTTCTTCGAGCTTTCGCGTCGGGCAGATGCAAAGCTTTATCCGGGCAACTTCAGCAGAAAGGACGTGATCGGAGACCGGCAAATAGTCCAGACTACGACGCCCGAGAAGATGCGGTTCATTCAGAACAAGTATTACATCCCCAACAACTCGACTCTGATCGTCGCCGGGGATGTGAATCCGGCTAACGTGTTCGCTCTCGCCGAGCGGGCATTGGGAAGCTGGAATCGGGGCGCCGATCCGTTCGTCACCGATCCGATTCCGCCGATTCCTCCCCTTCAGAAGAGCGAAGGAGTGGTCGTAGAGGCTCCCGTGGGTGCTGTGACTGTGCAGGTGCAGTGGCAGGGTCCAAGCGTTGGCCAGGATCCGAAATCGACTTACGCGGCAGATGTGTTCTCCGATGTGATGAACGATCCCGGATCGCAGTTCCAGCAACGGCTCGTCGACAGCGGATTGTGGCAGGCAGTGGGCGTCAACTACTACACGCTCAATCACACGGGGCCGATCACAATCAGCGGGCAGACATCTCCTGAGCAACTTCGCGAAGCTCTCGCGGCCCTGTATGGCGAGGTAGCGAAATTCGACACGCCGGGCTACTTCACGTCAGACGAGCTCGAAGCGGTGAAAGCGCACCGTGCTGTAACGTCCGCATTCGATCGGGAACGCGCTTCCGGATTTGCCCACACGCTGGGATTCTGGTGGAGCGTGGCCAGTCTCGAGTACTACATGGGGTATGTTGATTACATGGCACAGCAGACAATCGGAGATCTCCGCGCGTACGCCCGGCGCTATATCCTTGGGAAGCCGCACATTACTGGTGTTCTCATCGCGCCCGATGCTCGCCAGTCGCTGAAGCTCGCGCCGGCGGATCTGGTAATGGCGGGAACACCTTGATGCTACTCTCAATCGCACTGGCGCTGGCAACCGCCACCACGAGCTTCGATGTATCTGGCGTGCACGTCATTCTGCGCCAGAACGACGCCAACAATGTCGTCGCGGCGAACCTGTATCTACTGGGAGGTTCCCGGCAGATCACGGACGCAAATGCGGGAATCGAGCCGATTCTGCTAGACGTCTCCGAGCGCGGAACGCAGAAGTATCCAAAAAACGTCCTCCGTCGCGCGATGTCGCTCCTGGGGAGCGAGATCGTCGTGGCTCCGAGCGCCGACTGGACGATGTTCGGAATCCGATCGAGCACGGAGGTATTCGATTCCACGTGGTCGATCTTTGCTGATCGGGTGATGCATCCGAAACTCGCCAAATCGGAAATAAGCCTGGTGAAGGCTCAATACCTGTCTGGCATCAGGCAACGCAGAGATGATCCGGATGCGCTGGCCGACTACCTCGCCGACAGCATAACATATGTCGGCCATCCGTACTCGGTTTCGGTTGTCGGCAACGAGAAGTCGATTCAGGCTGTCGACTCAGCGGCGCTGCGAGACTACCAGCGCACCCAATTCGTGACATCACGAATGTTGCTGGTCGTCGTGGGCAACGTCGACCGCGCCCACATCGAGCGTCTTGTGAGCCAGTCGATCGGACAACTTCCTCGTGGAAGCTACAAGTGGACCGCGCCTCCGCGTATTCTCGATGCGCCGACGGCAGTAGTGATCGAGCGTCGCCAGCTACCGACGAATTACATACTCGGCTACTACAGCGGGCCGCTCGCGAGCGGGGAGGACTATCAGGCCCTCAGAGTCGCGACCTCTGTTCTGACTGGACGCATGTTCGCCGAGATCAGGACCCGGCAGAATCTCACCTACGACGTCCACGCGCCATTTGTCGATCGCGCGGCGACGACGGGGGGACTGTACGTCTCGACAGCTTCGCCTGACACGACTCTGAAACTGATGCACGCGGCGATCGTTGATCTCCAGCAGGGAATGCTCGACCCTGCGGGTCTCAAACAACTCGAGGAACAGTTCATCACTGAGTATTTCCTCGATAACGAGACAAACGCCGCACAGGCCGACTTTCTGGCCCGATCGCAACTTTACGAGGGCGACT
>Ga0193727_1000064_pt1 | contig 30859 bp, 25 predicted proteins | sample H2c2metaG_FD_143051 | JGI IMG/M metagenome (GOLD analysis project Ga0193727, IMG submission 143051) | Soil microbial communities from a riparian zone of the East river system, Colorado, United States - H2c2 | ecosystem: Environmental > Terrestrial > Soil > Riparian zone | place: USA: East River...
AAGCTGATAAAGCTGATGTAGTGCGCACGCAGCTGGAAAGGAAACGCCAGGAGGCGCTGGTCGAGTCGGCATCAGCAACCAAACAGAAACTCGAACAGGTCACAGCCGATGAACAGCGATTCGGCGCAATGCTCGATAGCCGCAAAGCCGACCTTGCAAAGGCGCAGGCGCAGCTTGCCCTGCGTCAGGCGCAGGCGCAACAGGCACGAGCCGGACTTGCCAGTCGCCAATCGGAATTGGAGGCCCAGCGAAGGCAGCGAGGCGTGCTTGATGCGCAGGAGTCACAACTCAAGGCCGACTTGAGGGCGAAGGAAGCGGCGGTCAAGATCGCGACCACCAACCTGGACTACACGCGCATCGTCGCGCCCACCGACGGAGTCGTCGGCGAACGCAAAGTTCGCGTCGGGCAACTCGTCAACCCTGGCTCACAGGTGATCTCGTTGGTCGAAAACGACGTGTGGGTGCAGGCCAACTACAAGGAGACTCAGCTTACCAATGTCGTCAAGGGCGATTCGGCGGTGATCACCGTCGATACCTTTCCCGGCCTCAAGCTGAAAGGCCATGTTGAAGAGATCGCCCCCGCAAGCGGGTCACAGTTTGCCCTGCTGCCGCCCGACAACGCCTCGGGCAACTTCACCAAGATCGTGCAGCGCATCCCCGTCAAGATCCTCATTGATCACGATCAGCGCGCGGCTGCCCGTCTGAGATCGGGCATGTCGGTTATTGTCGAGATCAACGCCTCAGGTAAGCGAAGTGACGACTCGACGGCGAGGGAAGAGCCGTGAGCGCTACGACAACAAGCGGAGTTGATGCTGGAACCCTGTCAACGGTTCCGGCATTACGGCCGTTTCGCCTGAAGCTCGCGGTCAAACCGAACACTTACGTGGGCACGCTGGGGGTGTTTCTCGGCGCAGGCATTACGACGCTGTTCGGGCGGCTGCTGAGTGTCGGGCTGCCTGACCTGCGCGGCGCGCTCGGCCTAGGGGTAGACGAGGCATCATGGATTCCGACCGCTTACAACATGGCGCTGATGTTCATGGGCCCGTTCTCGGTCTACCTTGGCGGGCTGCTGGGAGTCAGGCGGGTGCTGTTGTGGACTGCGCCGGTTTTTGTCGTGGCGACTATCTTGATGCCGTTTTCACCGAACCTCGCGGTGATGCTGGCGCTGCAAGTGATTGCCGGGATCGGGTCCGGCACCTTTTACCCGCTGACGATGACGTATGCGCTGCGCAATCTACCCTCGCGCTATACCATCTACGGCATCGGCGTCTACGCGATGGACATCCTCGCTGTGACCTCGATCGCAGTGCCGCTGGAAGCCTGGTTCACCGAGCATCTGTCGTGGCGCTGGATCTTCTGGATTTGCCCAGTGCTGGCGGCCCTGATGATGCTGTGCATCTACCGGGCAATACCGCACCCGCCGGCGCGAACAGGGCCGAAGCCAACGATAAGCTGGGCTGGTTTCTTGTATGCCAGTCTCGGCCTTAGCTTGATCTTTGGCGCGCTCGATCAGGGAGAACGATTGGACTGGTTGGGATCGGGCGTGATTGTCGCGATGCTCGCAAGCGCCGCGTTCCTGATCATCGCCGCAATCATTCGCCGCTGGATGTCACCCAACCCGCTAGTGAATATCCCGTTTCTCGGGCACAGAAACACCCTCATCCTGGCGACTAGTTTATTCGCACTGCGCTTCATGATCCTTGCCATTGCCTTGCTGGTTCCAGCATTTCTCGGAGCGATCCAGGGGTATCGCCCGCTTGAGACCGGGCGCGTGTTGCTGTGGTTTGCCGCCCCGCAGATCGTCGTCGGCTTCGTCGGGGCATGGCTGATGCGGCGTGTTGATGGCCGGTTGATGCTGGCGATTGGGTTTGCAACCGTCGCCGTCGCTTGCCTGCTGAACACACAACTGACGAGCGCGTGGGCGGGTGATAATTTCTGGACTTCGCAACTGGTCATTGCACTTGGTCTGTCATTCATCTTCGTGGCCCTGATCGGATCACTCATCCAGTCTCTTGCAGAGACGGGAGCCCTCGCGAGACCGTTTGATGTTCTGACCTTTTCGGCTTTCATTCACTGCATACGGATCTTCGGAGGCGAGGTGGGGACCGGCTTCATGCAGCATTTCATCGCCGTACGCGAGAAATTTCACTCGAATTTGATTGGGCTGCACGTTGAGTCTGGCAACTGGCTGACCGATGAGCGTCTGCGGTTTCTCACCGGCGGCGTCAGTTCCAATTCCACAGGAATAGATGAAGCGCAGAGACGTTCGGCCGCGCTGCTCGGCGGACAGGTCAGACAGCAGGCATACACACTCGCCTACATGGACGGCTTTATGATCATCGCCTGGGTTTGCGTCGGCATCATTGTGCTCATCGCTTTCATGAAACGAACGCGGATTCTATTTGATTCGCAATCGCCGAAGCCTCCGGGTGGATAACAGATCGTAGCCCATTGAAGAGCCGGGAGTCGCCAGAACAACAGAGGATTGCGAACAAGGAGGTCAAACCATGAATAAAGAACGCGTAATTATCATCGGCGGCGGGTTTGGCGGCGTGACGGTCGCCCAGCACCTCGAGCGGAAACTCTCTTCCGACATCGATATCGTTCTTATCAGCAGCGAGAATCATTTCGTCTTCACGCCGATGCTGGCCGAGGCGGTTGGGCGGTCGATCTCGCCGGACCACGTAGTCGTCGTGGGTCGCCAGATGGTTCGGCGAACGACTTGGCTGACAGCGCAGGTTACTGACATCGACTTGCAAAGCCATCTAGTCAGTTATGTCGGCGCGGGTGGCGAGAGCGCGGCGCTTACCTATGACCACGTGGTGCTGGCCTGCGGTTCGGTGGTGAACCTGAACATGATGCCAGGGCTGGCAGCCTACGCTTACCCGCTCAAGACGCTCGGCGATGCGATCTATCTTGGCAATGATTTGATAATGCGAGCTGAGGAGGCGGCGGTCGAAACTGATCCTGTGCGGCGAAGGCGATTGCTCACGGTCGTGATCATAGGCGGCGGCTTTAGTGGCGTGGAGGTGGCCGGAGAGATCGCCGAAGTCGCGGAAGAAACTCGCCGCTTTTTCCCGACGCTCAAAGACGAGCGACCGCATATCATTCTGTTGCAGCGTGGTGATTATCTGATCCCAGAGTTGAATGCTCCATCGCTCTCGACGTTTGCTTGCGATAAGCTGCGCGACGCCGGCGTTGAGGTACGGATTAATTCGAGTGCGCAGGAAATCACGGCTGCAGGCTTGCGGCTGACATCCGGCGAATTGATCGAGGCCGCGACCGTCGTCTCAACCGTCGGGACTGCACCCAATCCCCTGATCGAGAAGTTGGGGCTGGCGCTTGAGCGTGGTCGCGTCGTCACCAATCCCGACATGAGTGTGAAGGGTACAGAGAACGTCTGGGCGGTCGGCGATTGCGCGATCATTCCGAACGCTTTCGATCAAAAGCCCAGCCCGCCCACCGCTCAATTCGCCATGCGGCAAGCCAAACAACTAGCCGCAAACCTGTCGCGGACATTTAGCGGTCAGCCGACAAAACCATTCTCGTTCAAGGTGCTGGGCATGCTCGCTTCGCTCGGCAATCGCAAAGCGGTCGCGGAGATTCTTGGAATACGCATCTCAGGATTCGTGGCCTGGGTCTTGTGGCGATGCATCTACTTGAGCAAACTTCCGAGCTTTGCGCGCAAGCTTGAGGTCGTTGTTGACTGGACGTGGAAGGCGCTGTTTCCTCCCAACATCGTCCAATTACCCCTGTCGCGCACAGGCAGCGTCGGGCTGGCTCACTATGCCTCGGGGGACTTCATATTTCACAAAGGCGACCCGGCCGATAGCCTCTTTGTCATTCAATCGGGGACCGCCGGGGTGTACATGGATGAACCTTCAATTCCCGTAGCAGTGCTCAAGCCGGGCGAGCACTTCGGCCAGGAGTCGCTCGGACTGAATGGGCATGGCCCGCATCGAGTTTCGGTCAAAGCCGAGACCCCGCTCGATTTGATCACGCTCCGCCGCGACGATTTCCAGCGCCTGGCGCAGTCCGATGCGACAGTGCGTAAAAGCCTGCAAAGCGCTTCGGCGGCTCTCAAAGGGTACGAGGGCTTAATGGCCCTGGTGAAAGACAGGCCCACTCTTGCTTCGGTTAAGATCGCCGAGGTTATGACGAGTCCCGCCGAGACGCTTTTGACGACTAGTACGCTTGCGGAGGCAATCGGGCGCTTCGACGGTGGCAAGCCAAGCTATCCGGTAGTTGATGAGGGCGGGCGACTGCAAGGCTATTGTGGGCGGGCCGAGTTGTTTGCCGCTTTGCGTGAACTGCCGTCGCTTGAAACCCCGATCAGTGACTTCATGCGCAAAGACCCGCCCGTGATTTCAGCAGACCAAAGCATTATCGATGCGGCCGTGATCATGCTGCGCGAAGAGATTGAAATGCTGGCAGTGGTCAGTTCGGATGGCGGCGTGACAGGAGTTGTGAGCCCGCTTGATGTGATTCGAACAGCGAATGCGTCGCTTTCAAGGGATTCAACTCTGGCAATAGCGCAAGGTAATGTCAGAAAACAGACTCACTAGCCGGCAGGTCATGTTCATAGCTGTCGCGAGTTAGTGTGAAAAGGAGAAATGATGACAACTAAGGGGAAATTAGAGCGCGAAACACCGTTGGAGATCGCTGAGGATCCGCGCCTTTCACGCGGAGTGAAGGCATTCTTGAAAGTGCTTAATTCTTCGGGAGGCCCGCCGCTCGAAACCTTGCCTCCGCATTCAGCGCGCGAGGTCTTGGTTAGCGCGCAGGCTTCTGTTCCCGTTGATCTTTCAGGCATCGAAGAGTCAGAGAAGACGATCACGACTAATGGGTACACGATCAAACTCAACATCGTGCGTCCGCAGGGAGTCAAGGGAAGGCTTCCGGTCTTCATTTTCATTCACGGTGGCGGTTGGGTGTTGGGGGATTACCCGACCCACAAACGGATGGTGCGGGACCTCGTCGTTCTCACCGGCTTTGCGGGGATATTCGTCAACTACACGCCCACGCCTGATGCCAAGTACCCGCAGGCCATCAATGAAATCTATGCCGCTACGAAGTGGGTGGCTGAACACGGTGATCAGATCGATGTAGACGGAAAAAATCTCGCCGTCGTCGGCAACAGCGTCGGCGGGGATATGACTGCCGTGACCGCGTTGAAAGCCAAAGAGCAGGGTGGCCCGGAAATCAAACTGCAGATCATGATGTGGCCGGTCACCGACGCGAACTTCGATAGCGAGTCATTCGCACAGTTTGGCGATAAACGCTTCCTAACCACGCCCCTGATGAAGTGGATGTGGGACCTCTATACGACCGACCCGAAACAGCGTAAAGAGATCTACGCATCACCCTTGCAGGCCACGGTCGAGCAATTGGAGGGGCTGCCTCCAGCACTGATCCAGGTTGCGGAGAGCGACATCCTGCGCGATCAAGGCGAAGCATACGGGCGCAAGCTGGACGAAGCGGGCGTCAAGGTTACTACGGTGCGTTACGACGGTATGATCCACGACTTCGGTTTGTTGAACGGCTTAGCCGAAGAGCCGGCTGTTCGCTCTCTGTTTGAGCATGCCGCTGCGGCGCTGAAGAAATATCTGCAACCCGCTGGCGACTAAAGCGCCCCGAGTGCATGGAGTCACGCAGAAGGAAGACGATAAAAGCTATCTGAGAAACGCCTTTTCGTACGTCTTCGCCGGTGCTGGGAAGTTCTGCAACGCGTCGGGACCACTCACCGTACCGACTGAAAGTGTGAGATGGTTAGACACCGCGCCTCCGTCGGAAGCTGACGACCGTTCTCTTGTCCTCTTCGACGCTGGTGATGAGGTTTTAGTTCAAGCGGGAGACGATGGCATTCGGTTCTTGCTCGTGTCAGGTGAGCCACTCAAAGACCCGGTGGCATGGTATGGGCCAATCGTCATGAACACACAGGAGGAATTTCAACGGGCGTTTGAAGAACTTCGCGAGGGCACGTTTCTGAATTCACACAGATGAGCTTATGGCAAACTCAGCCTAAGAAAGGAGCCTATGATGCGACTCGGAAAAACTCTATACGGCGCCAAATCATGCGCGAACGTAATTTTGCTGCTTTGTCTCTGTGGCGGAACGGTGATGGCCCAGGAGCCCAAAGTCACCGAGCTGTTGTTAAAAGAGCTGAAGGACATTCCGGGAAAGGAAGGAATGATGATCAAAGTGGAATACCCTCCGGGCGGAAGAGACCCGATCCACCGACACAATGCAGCAGCATTTGTTTACGTGCTGGAGGGTTCCATCGTGATGCAGGTAAAGGCGGAAAAGAAGTCACGCTGAGGCAAGGACAGACCTTTTATGAAGGCCCCGATGGTGTCCATATCGTTGGCCGGAACGCAAGCAAAACCAGGCCCGCAAAATTCGTTGTGTTCCTGGTCAAGGCAAAGGGTGCTCCGGTCCTAGTGCCTGAACCGTGACTGCCGTAATCAACACGTACTCACTGCATTAGAAATGCGGTTCAGCTCGTTCTAAGTAACCACGCAAATCGCGGTCTGGATTACGGGCGACCAAACTGGTCAGGTAAGGAGACTTTATGACAAACGAAACGTCAACAATGAAGATCGTGGTAATTGGCGGTAGCGGACTCATCGGGTCAAGGCTTGTAAAGAAGCTCGTTGAGCAGGGACATGAGGCAGTTCCGGCGTCGCCCGATTCCGGCGTCAACACGCTAACTGGTGAGGGACTGGCCGAAGTGCTGAAGGGGGCACGGGTCGTCGTCGACGTGTCGAATTCACCTTCCTTCGAGGAGGACGCAGCGACGGATTTCTTCAAGACGTCCACAAGCAACCTTCTCAGTTATGAAGCCGCCGCAGGCGTGAGCCATCACGTAGCGTTGTCAGTCGTGGGAACTGAACGGCTGGCCGAGGGTGGCGGCATCGGCGGCTACTTCCGCGCGAAGCTCGCTCAGGAAAAGCTCATCAAGGAATCCTCAATACCCTACTCGATCGTCCATGCGACTCAGTTCTTCGAGTTCGTCGATAAGATCGCCGACAGTGGCGCCGACGGCAACACGGTTCGCCTGAGCCAGGTGCTCATCCAGCCGATTGCCGCCGACGATGTAGCCGCTGCGGTTGGCAGAGTCGCCACCCGCTCACCGTTGAATGGCACGGTTGCGGTGGCGGGGCCAGATCAGTTTCGCCTCGATGAACTTGTCCGATTAACACTCCACGCACTCAACGATCCGCGGGAGGTTACCCCTGACTCGCAACCGCGTTATTTCGGCGCGGACATAGATGAGCGCACGCTCGTTCCCGACGGGGACGCCCGTCTTGGTGAGACGCATTTCGACGACTGGCTCAGCCGCTCGTTGAGCGCGACGAAGAATCCACAGCCTCAGCAGTGACTGCGGCTGCACCCACAGCGTCTGCGGCCCTTAAAGAGAATGAATTCCGTATAAGCGAAGTACCTGGATCTTCGAAACTGGTTGGCAGTGCTGCTGTATTGAACGTTGATGGAACATTCTGTGCCACGCAGAGCAATGCACTCACAGACAAGGCCCGCTGAGCGAGGACACTGCAGCGAGGGCGAGAGATTACGTTTTTACGGAGTACGGGAAGCGGTGAACCGGGTTACCGGGTCGCGCCGAGGGCGCGAACTCATGTTGAGCGCAGAAGATATGAAAGGAGCAGCATGTCCACACTTCATTTCAAACAGACAACCACCGCGACGCCCGAGCAATTCATCGCCGGGCTCACCGACTTCGGTCCAGGTCGCGAGAAGCTCTTTGGTAATAGCACCGATCAGTACCTCAAGGTGCACCGGCGGGGACCATCGGAGGCCGAGGTCACAGAGGGCTCGGGCGGCATCTGGGAACGACTGCACTACGACTGGTCCGATCCCAACCGCGTCGTCCTCACGACCACCGACTCCAACCTGTGGGGAGGCGCGTCGGGCCATACCTACACCTTCACGCGTCAGCCCGACGGCAAGACCGGCATTGACGTAGTCATCGTACGCGACGGCAAGAACCTTAAGGGGCGGGTGCTCGGCTTCGTGCTCGGGACCATTGGCAGGGGCGTTTTGAAAAAGGCGTTTGAAAACTCCGTCAAGGCCATCGAGGCCCGGAACGGCGCGGCTAGTGGATCGTAACGATTGAAGCGAAAACGATGCGACGTGAAGGATCGAAGTTCCACTTCACCGGTTTCGGCTCCCTGTTGTACTGACGGATGAACCGCATGAGTTTTCACTTGAGTCAGGCAATGAGGCGAAGATGCCGCCGCGATCACGTCGCTCGAACTTGGCCAACCACCAGCTACTTGATTGACGCGAAAAGTATCGAATGACGCTGAGAAGAGGTGCTTAGTGAACCAACTGCTTGCAAAAATTCTTGATGCTCACGGTGGCATGAACCGCTGGAATGAATATCAGAAGGTCGAAGCCACGATCGTGAGCGGAGGGGGCTTATTTCCACTAAAAGGAATCCCGCAGGACCCGGCTCCTCGCCGTATGACCGCATGGCTGCAAGAGGAACGTTCGTCCGTCAGGCCCTACGGAGCACCTGATCAACGCACGATGTTCACACCCGAGCGGATTGCTATTGAGAAACTCGACGGCACGCTTGTCGCCGAACGCCGTGCTCCGAAAGACTCCTTTGCCGGCCACCAGATGAACACGCCGTGGGACGCGCTCCATCGGGCGTACTTCAATGGATATGCCTTATGGACATATCTCACCACACCTTTTCTTCTTGCAATGGATGGTGCGCGAGTGGAGGAGACAGAACCCTGGCGCGAAGATGGAGAGATGTGGCGAGTGCTGCGCGCCTATTTCCCCGGTTCGATCGAAACGCATAGCCTGATCCAGGATTTCTTCTTCGGGGAAGACTTAATGCTCCGTCGACACGACTACAATGTAAACATCGCGGGCGGCTTCGGAGCGGCGCAGCTGACTTCAGATTACGTAGTGGCCAACGGCATTCATCTTCCAACCAAAAGGCGCGCATACACACGCGGACCCGATCGGCGACCGATTCTGGAAATGCTGATGGTCTCAATCGATCTCAGCGAGGTCGGGTTCGAGTAGCCCAGTTGAACGCATAGGAGGAAGAACATGGCAAATCCCATTCTGGTCACCGGCGCGGCAGGCCGCGTCGGGGGGGTAGGGCGCGCGGTCACCGAACTGCTGTTGAAGCAAGGCAAACCGGTGCGCGCTATGGTGCGAAGTGAAGATGAACGCGCGCAGGCGTTGCGCGACATGGGTGCGGAGGTCGTGGTCGGCGATCTGCTCGATCTCGATTCGATGCACAAAGTGATTGCCGGCTGCGAGACGATGTACTTTGGTATGTCGGTTTCTGATACGTATCTCGCTGCGACCGTCAATACGGCGGCGGTCGCGAAGCATCACGGCGTGAAGGCGTTCATCAATATGTCGCAGATGACGCTTTCACAAATGAGCATTACTGAAACCACGACGAGCGCGCAGCAAAAGCTTCACTGGCTCGCCGAGCAAGCGCTGAACTGGTCCGGTCTGCCAGTCGTGCACGTGCGCCCAACAGTGCTTCTGGAAGGCTTCTTCCTTATTTTCACGTCGGATTCGGTCAGGGAATCAAATCAGATCAGGCTCCCATTTGGTGACGGCAAGACTTCGCCGATCGCAGTTGAAGACGTTGCACGTGTGGTTGCCACTTTGCTCGCCGATCCGCGGCCGCACATCGGCAAAATTTATCACTTGACCGGCCCGCAGTCCGAGAACATGCAATTCTATGCACAAGAGTATTCGAAGGCGCTTGGTCGCACGGTCAACTTTCAGGACATTTCGGTTGAGCAATGGCGGGATGCGTTGCTCGAGATGCACTTGCCAGTTCACCTGGTGAGCCACCTCACGACGATGGCCGATCTGCACCGCGCGGGACGCTATGATCGGATGACGGAAGACGTGTTCAGGCTAACGGGGCAAGGGCCGCTGAGCATGCGGGAGTTCGTCAGGCGGAATGCAACGACATTCACCGCGTCGGCAAGAACGGCCTGAATATCTGCGATGGTCGCAATCAACAAACCTGACCTTCGATTTAGGTAACTTCGTTGAAGGATAGAGCGTGGAAAAAGTGACGTACACCAAAGACATCTCTGCACTTCTTTGGAAACGGCACGTACAAGACAGTCGTGAAGAGATCAACCGTAAGGACACCAAACTCGATACAGGAGGTACTGCGATGAATCGCAAGAGCATGTTGAAGATCGTAATTACGACGGTATGGCTCGCCGTCTTAGGCGGCTTGGCAATTTCCGCGCAGGACAAGTACAACGTGAAAGTGCCGGGCGGGCTCGCGTTCTCCGAGTTCAGGGGATACGAAGGGTGGCAGGCCATCTCCATCAGTCGGAACGAAAAGGTGGTCGCGATGATTCTCGGCAATCCCGCGATGATCGACGCCTACCAGGCCGGCATTCCCGGCAACGGCAAGCCCGTCCCAGACGGCGCGAAGATGGCTAAGATCCACTGGAGACCGAAACCGAACCAGTTCTTCCCGGATGCGACCGTGCCGGGCGATTTGGTGAACGTGGACTTCATGGTGAAGGACAGCAAGAGGTTCGCGGACAGCGGCGGATGGGGATATGCCGTGTTCGATTACAACGCGGCGACCGATACGTTCACGCCCGGCACCACCGCAGGCACACCGCCGCAAGGGAACGACGCCAAGTGCGGGTTCGCGTGCCACATGAGTGCGAAGGCGAGAGATTACGTTTTCACGGAATACGGGAAGCGGTGACTCAGGGTCAGCCCGGCCTTTTGACCGCAGTCCTTCTGCGTATGGTGGATGGCAATCGAGAGAGGCCGACCTATTTGGGTTGCATTACTAGCGCAGGAACTCGGGTTAACATAGACGAAGGCGAGATGACGTTAAGAATTCAGAAAAGATCTGATGGCGATGACACCATTGTCCATCTCAGCTGAATGACCTGCTGGCTTCAGCGGAAGCGGTCAACAGCGAAGCCTGTAGTGTTTCTCGCGTCGGACGACAGCAGTTAACATAACGGGAACGAACTGGGTGTTTGATGGCGCTTTCGCGCAAGTGTAGGCTGTAAACAGCAAAGAACTAACGGAGGTCGTATGAACGGACAACGTTTCAGAGAAAAAGTGGCGGTTGTAACGGGCGGCAACAAAGGGATAGGGCTTGGCGTCGCGAAAGCGTATGCCCGTGAAGGGGCTTCGGTGGCAATCACCGGGCGAGACGAGAAGACGCTGGCGGCTGCGGCCGAAGAAATCGGCCGGGGTACACTGGCCATCAAGTCGGACGCCGGCAAGATCTCGGATATTGAAAACGCAATGGCCTCGATTCGCGAGAGGTTCGGCAGGATCGACGCCTTGTTCGTTAACGCCGGGGCAGGGAAATTCACTCCCCTAGAGGAGGTTACTGAAGCATTTTTCGATGATACGTTCAGCGTGAATGTGAAAGGCCTTTTATTCACAGTGCAGAAAGCGGTGCCGCTTATGCGATCCGGGTCGGCCGTCGTGTTGAACGCCTCAATCAACGGTCATATGGCGATGCCAAACACCACGGTCTATGCGGCGTCGAAGGCCGCCGTAATCAGTTTAGCCAAGACTCTCTCCATCGAACTGGTCGAGCGGGGCATCCGAGTCAACAGCATTAGCCCCGGCCCAATCGAAAGCACCTTCCTATCGCGAGAGCTATCCAGTCAGGAACTCCAGCAGACAAAAGACTGGATCGTTTCTCAGGTGCCGATGAAACGCTTCGGTCAGCCGGAGGATATCGCCGCCGCAGTACTCTATCTCACCTCACCCGAATCGGCCTACGTGATCGGCGCGGATTTGATTATCGACGGCGGGATGAAAACGCTGAGGTAGTAACCCAGCCGCCGATGAAATGTGGCAGACCTCCAATGACAGAGACGTTGGATCTGGCGCCCGGAGGAGAGAAATGACAACATCCAACATCCCTTTTGACGCAGATGAATTCAGTGGTAAGCGAGTTCTAGTAACCGGCGGCACGAAAGGCGCAGGCAAGGCAATCGCCGAACGCTTCCAGCGCGGAGGCGCAACCGTCATAGTCACCGCGCGGTCCATACCGGAAGAGAAAGCAAGCCATCATTTTATCCAGGCAGACGTCTCAACTCCTGAAGGTACGACGAAAGTAATTAACGAGATCCTGGAGCGCTTTCACGGTATCGATATCATTATCCACAATGTGGGCGGATCATCCGCACCCAGCGCCGGTTTCATTACGGTCACTGACGAGATCTGGCAGCAAAATTTCAATGAGAACCTGTTTCCCGCCGTTCGTCTGGATCGCGGCCTTCTGCCATCTATGATCGAGCGAGGCTCCGGGGTGATCCTTCACATTTCGTCCATCCAAAGAACGCTGCCTTTATACGATTCAACTCTCGCCTATGCTGCCGCGAAAGCGGCCCTCACCAACTACAGCAAAGCCTTATCCAACGAGGTCAGTCCCAAGGGCATTAGGGTAAACACGGTTTCGCCGGGTTTTATTGAAACACATGCCGCCACGAGAATGATTGAGAGAATGGCGGATAAGGACAAAAGCGACTACGCAACGGCTCGGCAAAAACTGATGGATATGCTCGGAGGTATTCCACTGGGCCGTCCGAACACGCCGGACGAGGTTGCAGAACTCGTAGCCTTTCTCGCGTCGGATAGAGCCTCGTCAATCACCGGAAGCGAATACGTGATCGACGGCGGTACGATTCCAACGATTTGAAGGTCGGCACCTTGAGGAGCAAGTGCATGGTTCAGCTTAATTCTTGAAATCGTGTACGAGGACGACAGGCCTTGTGGTGCTTGAATCAACTGGGTACTTTCCTCACCGGGCATGCCCCGACCCAGGTCGCTGAAGCGGTCATTCCTATGGTTCGGAAAGCTCGATGATGAACCAGGTAGCCATGCCGGAATTAAAGACTCTAACCCTTCTCATCACGGGTGCGACGGGCACTATCGGGCGTGAACTTACTAAGAAATTATCCGCGCAAAAGGTTCCGTTCCGTTCGATCAAACAAGGCCAGTGCGGAAGTGGACGCAACCGAAGGCGCTGTAGTCATCGGAGATTTAATGACTCAAAATCCATCGCCGATGCTTTAGAAAGGCGTGGACCGAGCCTTTCTGTTAACCAATTCTTCAGAGCATGCGGAAGCTCAACAGGCTACGTTTGTCGATGTGGCAAAGCGCTTTGAGGTGAAACACATTTTCAAGCTATCGCAGTGGGCGGCTACTCGGCCGCGAGTATTGTTCACTCGGTTACGAGCGATCTGAAACTGGCCCAAGAGCTTCTGGGGCATGCCACCATAGCCACGACCGCCGACATCTACACCCATTTGTTAGATGAAGCGAAGGCAGGAGCTGCTACGGAGTTGTTGGCAAGTGAGTTTATCCAATGAAAAATGGGACAGATCAGAGGGCATTTTCTGCCCCTTTTCTGCCCCACGTTTTTGTAAGTGGTTGCGGGGGCGGGATTTGAACCCGCGACCTTTGGGTTATGAGTACAACTTTTTGGTTGCTCGTTCCTTTGTTTTCTTGGCGTTCGTTGCATTCCGTTGCACAGTATTGGCAAGCGTAATCAGCCCTTTTCCGACCCAGTTTCCGACATCGGTTCACGTGACAGAGTGTAAGTCGGGGTTGTGCATTAGGTCGGTTTCGGTATTTCATCAGCCAACCCAGACCATATCCGCAGAGTTCATTTTGCCGTCGTGGAACCCCCGTCGCCGCAGGCTAACTGACGCTCACCTAGCCTCGCTACTGACTGGACTAACCGAGAAGTCTCATCCTGACTTCGTTTAGAACCTCCCCTGAGGTGCTACGACTCGTACAGATGAAGCAACGCGCAACTTGATCGCGATATGCAACCGTTGTAAAAATAGGGTAGTGGGGTATTAGCACCAATAAAACTTGGAATCCACGATTACAGTGGGCTTAGTGAAAGCGTGGTTGACAGCGTTTCTTCAATCAGCCAGCAACGTAGGAATATCACGCTAGGTTTTGCATTGTTCCATTCGCGTTTTCCGTCATGTCTAATGGGGGCGATCAGATGCGCCGGGAGCATAGGGTCTCAGCAGTCTTTCAGACCGCTCAACGAGCATTCCTCACCTTTATTGCTCCCCTGTGGCAAGGTGGTTCAAACCCATCCCCGGCGCACCCAAAGCCATACGGGCATACTTACCAAAACCAGGAACGTCTTGAAAGACCAACACACTAATAACCTACTACCAAAAATAGTACGAAGGAATTGAAATATTGATACTTTCTTCCCCTTGGTGTCATACGAATCAAGCTGGGTTCAAGGATTAATCAAGTCATATCTGTCATGATTTAGCCTGGCGCCGTGGCTGAGCACTTGGGTTCAGCTTTGGTATTTAACTGGAGGCATCTGATTAAGTGGGGAAAGTACGATGGCAAAACCCACAAAAAGAAAGATTCGAGTCCTAATCGTGGCGAACGATGTGCTTGCCATCCTGGGCTTGCGAATGCTGATCGGCAATAACCCCGAAATGTTGATCGTTGGCGAGGCGCAAAATCGTCTTGACGGTCTTAAGATTGCAGCACGCGAGCACCCCGATGTGATCTTGTTAGACCTCGATAGGGGGGCTCTCAACTTTATGCGAGAGGTGCTCAATGGCGTCAACGAAAGCCGGGTGCTTGTACTGTCGGACTCGCGCGACCTGGAGGACCATCGCCGCGCCGTTCGTGCTGGCGCGGCGGGGTTGGTGCTTAAGCACGACGCGGAAGACACCCTCGTCAAAGCCATCGAGAAAGTCTACGCTGGGCAAGTCTGGCTCGACCAATCGCTGACGGCCAGCGTGCTTGCCGAGATGTCGCGCGCGACTCCGGCGCAAGATCCAGAGGCGGACAAGATCACAATGATAACGCAACGGGAACGTGAAATCATCACTCTGATCTGCGAGGGATTGAAGAATAACCGGATCGGCGATCGGCTTTTCATTAGCGAGGCTACAGTACGCAATCATGTTACATCGATCCTCAGCAAGCTGCATCTCACAGACCGCTTCGAGTTAGCGATCTATTCGTTTCATCACGGTCTCGCCGAGCCGCCGCATCACCTATTTAAGTAGTCTGCATCATAAGCTTTTGTTTCCATGCCGTTCAATAAAATAACAAGTACACAAATCTAATGGCTCTCGCAAATAGGAGGAGGCTCCTGGCAAAAAACAGGAGTTTACTCTGATGCGGCGGCCGCACGAATACCGTACAATTACGAACCTATTTGGGGAGCCTTCGCAGAAGTCCGATGCGAATAGCTCGTCAGTGGAGTTGAACCAAGTTCTCGGCCAGCTCGTGGCGGAGTTCCCCGGAGTCATTGAGTTCCGGGACCACCAACGCATTCACGTGAGCTTCCTAAGATGCTCGTGGCGTGAGTGCAAGCGGCTAAGCACCTCAGCTTGACACTATGCTCGATAATCTCAACACTTAAGGTAGGTGTACTCGGCGCAAAGAATGGATTAATACGGAAAGAGATTCATCGCCATTTAACTCTTTTCAGCAGATGTGAGTGGGACACATCTCCGAGTTCATTGGACGGTGAATTCCAGCTAGTTCTTTTCCGGGCCCCCGGTTGGCTGAATGAACTCCAACCCCTCGACGGCTCAAACCGAAGCGAAGAAATAGCGCTTGGGTCCGAAGGAGCCGCGCCCGCCTAAGACGACAAGGGTAGCATGGGACTTACAACCTCACCTGTAAGTAGGTCCATACGAACTTTGCTTGTCGATGACCACAGGGTCGTCCGAGCCGGGCTGCGCCTGTTACTAGAGTGTCACGCCGGGTTCGAAGTAATAGGCGAAGCAGATAACGGGAAAGACGCCGTTACCATTGCAAGTCGTGAGCGGCCTGATATCATCCTGCTCGATCTGGTTTTGGGCAATGAGAATGGGCTAGATTACATTCCCACACTGTCTGCTTCATGCAGCAGCACTCGTATTATCGTTCTCACCTGTCTACATGATGCCGAACTGCAGCAGCGCGCCGTTCAGCTCGGCGCGATGGGGTTAATTGTAAAGGAGCAGACAGCTGAAGTCCTCATTAAAGCTATCGCCAAGGTTCATGCAGGCGAGGCCTGGGTCGACCGCACCACAATGGCCAATTTGATATCTGAGATGTCGCACCCAGGCAAGAAAAATGGTAATGGCTCTGAAGCTGCGCAGATCAAGACGCTCACCAGGAGGGAACTTGAAATCGTGCGACTTGTCGCTCAAGGTCTCAAGAATAAACAGGTGGCCAACTGCTTGTGCATTAGTGCAATTACGGTGCGGCATCACCTGACCGCGATATTCAGCAAGCTTGGTTTGTCCGACCGATTTGAACTAATCGTTTTCGCTCATAGACATAATCTATGTGATTCATGGGACGGAAAGCAGTGAAGCCGACGCGCTTGAGTTTGACTTGTGCATTCTGCACTCATTCCGCGAAGCGAGTCTAATTTTGAAAACATCGAGAGGCTCCTTGCAACAAGAGCGTAATGCTCCTCTGTTAAGTTCTTGGTACTGATATCTTTGCCGCCTTTGACAGAGAAACAAGCGCCTAGAACCGAAATAAGGTTACGAACGCCATCAGTACAAATCTAGAAACAAATATGCAAGCCACGGAAACGCATCCTGATACGCTCTCCGCGCGCCTTCGCGGAAGTCGTGTGGATCCGGATGAGAAGAGCCCATTGGCGATAGCACTGCGGGTTTTGGAGCAATGCCTTGGTAAGATCCTTGATGACTGTCCTCGGCCGAAGTCTATAAGTGCGCTGGAAGATGGCCGCTACATTGCCGTAAATGAGCGGTTTCTACGCATGTGTGATCTTACTCGCGAAGCGGTCATAGGCCGCACTCCGGCTGAACTGGGTATTTGGACAGAATCGGATCACGAGATCAAAATAAAGCAAACACTTAAAGCCAAGGGTGCAATCCGCAACCTTGAAATCAAGGCCTGTAATAAGCATGGCAACCACAGGCTACTCAATCTCTCGGCCGAGATAATCAAAATAGATGATCAAGAATTTGTAATTACCACGGTAAATGATAATAACGGGGGTGAATTGACGGACGTGGCTTTTCAGGGAAGCGAGGAGGAGCCATATCGAGATCTGAGTCAACACAGCCGCGACCTAATATGCGCACATGACTTGACGGGACGGATAATCTGGGTTAACCAAGCGGTCGCCAGAATATCCGGTTATGATTCAAGCTTCTTTGTAGACAAGAATATCCGCGATCTCTTAATGCCTGAATTTCGTCAAGAGTTTGAAGAGTACCTGGTCAGGATACAGAGAGACGGCTACGCAGAAGGCGTGATGCAAGTTGGCAACAGCGCTGGAGAAAAGCGAATTTGGGAATACCACAATACCCTCTGCAGTGAGGGGATTGGGGCCCCCGTTGTGCGGGGGATAGCGCATGATATTACTGACGTCAAGCGAACCGAGAATGCACTCTCTCAGGGCAACAGCATCCTGAAAGCTGTAATTGAAGGAACGAGCGATGCCATCTTTGTTAAAGACCTCCAGGGTCGGTATCTAATGGTCAATCAGGCCTTTGCGCGCTTTATCGGCAAGTCGGTCGACGAAGTTATCGGAAAGCATGACACGGAAATATTCTCTTTGGAGACGGTGCGCTCTGTAAAGGAAAGCGACCGAAAGGTTATAACCTCGGGAGAAACCCAGAGATATGTTTTTAATGATGCCGCCGCGGACAGCACGCGGACTTACCTGGTCTCGAAAGATCCATACCGTAATAGCAGCGGAAAGACTATGGGTGTAATTGGTATCTCTCGCGATATTACGGAACGAAAACGGGCGGAGGAGCGGCTTGGAGAGCAAGCTGCCTTGCTCGACCAAGCCCGAGATGCAATTACGGTAAGAGACTTAGAACATCGTGTCATCTTCTGGAATAGCGGTGCTGAGCGAATGTATGGTTGGACGGCCGCTGAGGTTGTCGGTAGGGATGTGCGAGAGTTCCTATACAGAGAAATCGACCTGCCACATTTCAATAACGCGCACGCAAATCTGATTCAGGACGGGGAGTGGGTTGGCGAATTGCGAAAGCTAACGAGAGGTGGGAAGGAGATTCTTGTCGACAGCCGCTGGACATTAGTACTCGACGAGAACCGCCATCCGAGATCAATACTTGTCATCAATACAGATATTACAGAAGAGAAAGAGCTCGAGGCGAAGCTCCTTCGCGCTCAGCGCCTGGATGCCATTGGCCATCTGGCGGCTGGCATAGCGCACGACATAAATAACGTGCTTGCTCCGGTCCTGATGGCGATTGAATCGCTTCGATTGAAACTCACAGATGATGAAGCTTTGACATTGCTCGCGCTGCTTAAGGTAAGCACAGAGCACGGAGCAGCTTTGGTCAGTCAGATGCTTTCCTTTGCCAAAGGCAGTAATTCCACAATACGTAAATCACTTCAACCCAAGTACTTGATAACGGATCTCGCCAAAGTTCTAAAACAGGTTTTGCCTAGATCGATCAGTATTAAAGTCAATCTACACGATGAGCTGTGGACAATCGTCGGAGACGTCATGCAGCTCTATCAAGTTCTGGTGAATCTCTGCATGAACGCACGAGATGCGATGCCGGCTGGCGGTCGATTGTCAATCACGGCTGAAAATACCTACATCTCAAAAAACGATGGTTTGATAAACCTTGATGTTGATCCACAGCGCTTCGTTCTCATTACAATCTCAGATACGGGCATGGGCATATCTTCTGGCATCATTGGAAAGATTTTCGAGCCTTTTTTTACGACTAAGGAGCCAGACAAAGGAACTGGACTTGGACTGTCGACCGCCCTGGAGATCGTCAAGCGGCACGGCGGATCCATTAATGTAAATAGCAAGGTGGGCAGTGGAACAAGATTCACAGTATTGCTACCTGCTGCCAAGGAATCTGAGCGACCCAGTCCATTGGAGATGGAAAATGAAGCCACAGAAACTCCTCTGGGCGCCGGCGAGACGGTTCTCATCGTGGATGATGAGTTGCCTATGCGAGTCGCTTGTGAAAGGGTGCTGGAAGCATTCGGCTATGCCGTATTGACAGCAGGTGAGGGCATCGAGGCAGTAAGACAACAGGCTCAGAATGGAGACAAGATCAAATTTGTAGTGCTCGACATGAATATGCCGAACATGGACGGACTTGAAACCGTTCATGAATTGCTACGAGTAAACCCTCAGGTTAAGATCCTTGCTGTAAGCGGCTCAGATGCCGAAGAACGGCTGGCAGAGCTTGTACAGAACGGGGCAGTAAGAGCATTTATGCGAAAGCCATATACTGCACAGCGGCTGCTGAGGACCCTGGCGGAGATTCGCGAGATGGAATAAGCGCAGTGACCTCCTTTATCGTCCTAGTCTTCAATTGATAGACCTTCTCCGCAAATCGCCGGTAGCCCTTCATTTAAGCGACTCGCGATCTATTGTCTTTTTCATTACCTGAATTTCCGCTCGTGTTCAGAATCCGCTGATTTGATTCCGGAGAGACCTACCCCAATTGCAAGCCGGATCTTTGCGAGCAGTTTCTGATAGGTCTCCTCAAGTCCTCCTCGTACAATTGTATTATGTCGGCCGGCACATTCGTACGGATCCGCCACTGGAAAAGCCGGCCGCATGAGGCCAGGGAAAAATTAGCGCTCTTGACGATGCGCTCGGAGCAGGAACCCTGTATTCTCACCGGGTTTAGGCCCAAGTCTTGAAAGTCGAAGAACGAATCAGGGTGATCAAATCTACGTGTTGTACTTCTAACTAGTATTTTCCGCTCTCCCTCCAGAGTTGGTCAAAGACACGGCAGCTAGATTGAATTACCCGCCCTGCAGGTGACTTGAGACAAAAGGCCCCTCCGCGCGCTTGCAGTGGACATATTGCAGGAAGGAGTTTGATCATGAAAAGCCCCCTCGGTATCTCGAAAATGCACTATGATGGACCGTAAGGTCCGGCCTTCCAGTCCGCACAGATCCCTTGTGCAAGCTATGTCGCGAGAGGCTTTCGCTCTAGTGCTCGAATGCGGCTTGGCATACAGCGGGTGAGGACAAGGCTCACCGGCTTGTCTTTTCGAACACTCAAACGACGATCTCACCGTCGCTACCGAGCTTAAGTCTAATTGGCATGAGCTTCATCGCCGTTTCGCAAGACCTAGGAATCCTGCCGCCACTCAGAAACGGCTAACCGCACCAAAGGTTCTCTGTCGGCTTTGCTTGGAACACTGAACCGCCGTAACTCACGGCTTCCCTCACGGGTTTAATTCACCAAAGCTGAAGTCTGTGCAAATCGCATAAGGTCAAGAGTCAAGGCTGGCACGCCAGGCTATCCTCTTTCCGCAAGGAGTGAGCTATGAAACTCGAAGCGCGTCCGTATCGATATACTCCAAACAGAAGGGTAGGGTTCAGAACGGGAAGTACTCCTCTTGTGATGATTTTGTTGGCGGCCGCAGCCATCGGCCGCGCACAGTCGCAAATCGCTAATCCGCAGATCGTAACGCTCAGACTCGGATCCGATCAGATAGGACTCGTGAAAACGGCTGAGAAGGTCTCGACCAGGCTAGCGTTTGGTGAGCCAATCAAAGAGATCATCTGCGGCGACCTCTATGATCCGGAGAGCGGGATTGGCGCCTTCGTGGTGCAGCGCATCGATAATGATGTTTTCATCAAACCTGTTGCACCAAGAGGGATCAGCAACATGTTCGTTAAGGCAGGAGACAAGGGAGAACGGATTTACAACTTTTCTTTGTTGATCGGTCCGGTCGATCAAGTGAATCTAATAGTCAAAGTCGTAAATGCTACAGAGAATATTGTTTCAGCACCAAACATCTCTAAACCGCCGGAATCGTTGCGAGTAGCTCCCCCGACCAATACTGATATTAATATCAATGATGGCGGTCCGCGTAACGCAACTGGCATCGTGGCTGGCGTCTTATCAGACAAAGTATCGAAAACTTCGGAACCTGAACCGCCGCCACCATCTTCAAGTGCGAAGTCGAATTCCCAGGCACTAAACGTAGCTGCCAAAGCGGATACCGGATCTGATAGCATCGGTCGCCGCGAGGTGATTAGGCGCGTAAAGCCTGATTACCCCGAGTTTGCTAGGACCACAGGCGTAAGCGGCGAGGTCGCCGTCGATATAACAATCGACGATGGTGGCAAAGTCAAATCGGCACAGGCCGTCTCCGGGCATGCTTTGTTGAGAGGCGCGGCCGAGAACGCGGCGCGCGCTTGGAAGTTCAGCCCTGCAACTAGTGGCAAGAGACTGAAGCCGGATGTCACGAGAATCACGTTTAATTTCCTACTTGCGAAGCCCTGAGCGACTGTTCAAGCCCACACGACCAAATGCAACCGTACTCGCTTATTGCCAGACAGATGACACGCGAACGAGGCGCAATTCTGTTCTTGTTGATAGCGATCGCCTTGGTTGTATACACCAAGGTCATCGTTAGTGACAGGAACTCTAACGCGAATCCATCGGGCGGAGATCAAAGCGCCAAGTCCGATGACGCGGGTCAAGCCGAGGAAGCTCACCAGAGTGCCACAGCCGACAATAGAATCAACCTCGATTTACTGAACCAGTCGGGTTGGGGGAATACGGAGAAAGTTAGATCGCTACTTCGCGCAGGTGCTGACGTAAACGCTAGGGATACTAACGGTGACACCCCACTGATTGTCGCTGCATTCCATGGCTTATCTGAAACTGCGAAGTTACTACTCGAGCAAGGGGCAGATCTGAACGCGAAGAACGATATTGGTAATACTGCCTTAATGGAAGCAGCAGGGATGAACAAAGCCGAAACAGCAAGACTGCTGCTTGCTAAGGGCGCTGATGTAAATGCGAAGAACATAATCGGCTTAAGCGCCGTGGATGTGGCACAACAAAAGGATTACCGGAACATAGTCCGATTACTTGAGAGAGGAGCGAGCGCAGCAATAGAACAAATCAACCTAGAGAAGACATTTGTGAGGAGTGATCTGAAGCGTGCATCAATGGATGGAAACGCGGAAAAGATTCGCAGTCTGGTTGAACTGGGTGCTGACATAAATGCGAGAAGTAAGACTGGCTCGACAGCCTTGATTGGTGCAGCCTACCGCGGAAATATCGACGCTGTTCGATCCTTGCTGGCCAATAGTGCAAATCCAAATTTGGCAGACGACAAGGATGGTCGCACAGCCTTGATTGTCGCGACAATGGAGGGCCATACCGAAATAGTGCGAGCTCTGCTCAATAGCGGCGCCGACCCCAACAAAAAAGACAAATCAGGCAACACAGCAATATCTATGGTGCAACGCACTGGGCAGATCCAAATAGGTCGACTTCTCAAACAAGCCGGGGCTAGGGTGCCGTCATATGTCCAGGTCTTGTCCGAACGCAAGCCATAAAATCTCGTCGCAATAAGACAGCGCCAAGATTCAGCAATGATGATCCGACGCGAAACACAATATGGTTTTACTACTTCGGTGACTGGGCTGATGCGTCAAATCAGCGAGCGATTGGATGAAGCAATCGCCGGTGGGTTGATCGCCGCCGTTGTATTTACGGCCCTTGCGCGTGGCGCGACCAGTCCGTGGTCGGTTGGCACCTTCGAGCTCATAATAGCCATACTTCTATTGCTTTGGGCAATAAAGGCAAGAATCGATAAGAGATGGGCCAGTCTGCCGCCGGCAGCGATGCCACTCATAGCGCTCGCCGTATATGGGTGGGCACAATGCATCTCCTTTACCGATAGAGATGGCCGCAGCTGGAGCCTTTCCATGGATGTTGCGGCCACTCGAACGGCTGTTACCGCGATGTCGTTTTTGCTGATCGCATTTCTGATCGCTTCGAACTTCTATGCGAGCCAGCGAAAATTGCAAGTGCTCTCAAACTTTCTCATCTTCTATGGCGTGACTATGGCCGTTTGTGCGCTCTTGCGGCAACACTCGGCCGATTACAATCTGCTCAACTGGTTGATAACTACGGAAGATGGCAGTGTGCGAGGTACCTTCGTCAACCGCAATCACTTTGCCGGGTATATGGAATTACTGGCGTTGATTCCGGTCCCTCTCAGCCTCGCGCGCGGCCTGCCCCGCCGGACGCGACTTTTTTATGGCTTCGCTGCGGCAGTGATGGGCGTAGCGGCCATAGGGTCACAGTCAAGGGGAGGCATGTTGAGCCTGGCTGCAGGCATGACTTTCATTGTGATAATGAGCGCTCGGTTGCGGGAGGTATCACCGGCCCATGAGGCGATAAAGTCGAAATGGGAGGGCGTCCGTGTCCGTTTGAAACATGCTGTTGTCGTGGCTGTGATTTCTTTCACAATGATCGCAGGGGTGTTCTCGCTGGGTGCTGGGGCCGTCGTTCATCGCATCGAAGAAACCGTTCACGACATCGGAAGCGCCAACCCGCAAGCGGACTTCACCACTGGACGCCGATCGATCTGGAAAACTACTGTAGCGATGATACGTGCCAACCCTTATTTCGGAGTCGGTTTCGGGGCTTTTCGCACGGCTTATCCGCTCTACAGTCGCGGAGAGGGTCTCCCAACGATAGGCCAAGCACACAATGATTATTTGCAGGTGCTCGCGGACTGCGGCATTTTGGGCGGTGTGTTTGCTTTATGGTTCATCACCGTGGTCTGTCGGACGATTGGACGCGGCATACGCTCTCGTGACCCGCTGGCCGCCCGGCTAGCGCTGGGGGGCGGCGCTGGTATTTTTGCAATCCTGGTCCACAGTCTCTTCGATTTCAATCTACAGCTGACATCGAGCGCTCTGCTATTTCTCTTGATTTTGGGTATGGTGTCACAAATCAGCACAACCACAGCCAAAGGTGACGCTGCTCAGTCTAGTTACCGCGTTTAGAAAGGAATGCCTTTATGAGGATCACGCGCATCGATATGCAACGATTCATCGGGTTGTTAGTTATCTCAATCTGCATATTACTGTTCGCGCCCATCCTGGGAGGCTCAATGATTTGCGCGGCCCGAACTAGACAACAGCTACGAGACCAATCCGAGCCCGGTGTTCAAACAATAAGCCGGCCGGATATGGCTAGTGCTCTTATCGAACCAGAAGAAGACTATCGTATCGGTTCTGGTGATCTGATTGAGATTCAGGTTGACCGCGCCCCCGAGCTGTCGGGCACGTTTCGCGTAACAGCTTCTGGGACGCTCCCGCTGGCATATCTCGGTTCCGTAATCGCACGGGAGAGGACTACCGAAGAGCTGAGCAACTTCATTGCTAACGGCTTGCGTGGGCGCTATTTGACAAATCCGAAAGTTAGGGTGGCAGTCAAACAAATCAACAGTCATGCATTCTTCATTCAGGGAACCGTGCGCCTGCCGGGGGTCTACCAGATCGAAGGACGACCATCACTACTGAAGCTGATTACGATTGCCGGAGGCTTAGCGAACAATCACGGCTCTACCGCCTACATCATACGGGGGATTAAGCCTCAATCGCCGATTGTCGAGGGTAATGAAGCAAGATCGATAGCTGGCTCGAAGCCTTCGTCTGCCGCCGTTGCCAACCCGCGTTCTCCGGTCCCCGAGCCAGCAAACGAAGAAGATACGAGGTATGAACTAACAACCATCAATATCAACGGTCTGCTCAAAGGTGTCTTCAATCAAAATATGTTTGTTGAACCGGGAGACATCATCAATATACCACCAGCAGACGTCTTCTTCGTCGCCGGGGAGGTGCAAGCGCCTGGCTCGTTTCCGCTCAAAGAGGGCACAACACTGCGGCAAGCAATCTCGCTCGCGCAGGGCACGACTTTCAACGCCATTGCCAGCCGGGGAATCATTTATAGGGAGGACCCTACAACCGGCAAGCGGCAGGAGCTAAAAGTGGATGTCAGCGCTGTGATGGCGGGCAAGACCGAAGACGTCGCCATAATGGCCAACGACATAATCATGGTTCCTCACAGCCGGTTTAAGTCAGTAGGAAGTGCGCTGCTGACAGCCTTCGGGTTGAACGCTGCTCGCTATCCGAGACGTTACTGAGAAACAGAAATGCCATCAAACCCTTAGACGATTGCAACTGGCTAAGTGCTTAGGCAGGTGATTACAGATGTCAGACAAGAACGGAACGTTAGCACCGGGAGTTTTTCCACCACCGGCAAAACACCAAAAGCTCGATCATCCTGTAACGACAGACCACGTTGATGGATATCGATATGACTACGGCTACGGCGATTATGACGACGGCAGCAGCCTCGACTATTCTTTGCTGCACAAGTGGTGGCGGGCAGTTACCAGCCGCAAGTGGCTTGTCATTGCCATAACCCTGGTTGCGACTACCGCCATCAGCCTCGAGATGTTTCGCATCAGATCTACTTACCAAGCCTACACTCTGATCGAAATCCGGAAAGAGAATACTTCGGTGGTGAAATCCGGAGATCAAATCATTGCGAATGACGATAGCTTGAAGACGAGAGCGTTCGTACTCCAAAGCACTCCTCTGCTCGAAGATGTGATTGTTAATCTGAAACTAGATGAGAATCCCAAAATGGTCGATACTGGAAATAGGTCGCTTTGGGAAATCCTGACCAGTGTATTCGATAAACCCCGGACCCGATCCGAGATGCAAATCGCTCAACCAGTTCCGGAAATGAAAATGGTAGAGCGCAGCTCTGCTCTTTCGCCCGAAGAGAGCGAAAGGCTTGAACCAATCATCGACGCGGTCAAAAAGAATCTGACCATAGAGGAGATCAAGGACACGCGGCTGCTGAAAGTCTCATTTGTACACACTGACCCCACCATTGCTGCGAGCTTTTGCAACGGTGTTGCAGAGAACTTCATACAACGCAATCTGGAGAGCAAGACTGATAAGTTCACCAAGGTTTCTGATTGGCTCGATCGCGCAACGCATGATTTTAAGGACAGGGTCAAGAAGGCTGAGGAATCGCTTGCAAACTACACTAACGAGCATGGAATCTTTTCCACTGGAAGCGGAGAGAACCTTGCAATTGAAAAACTTGCGCGTCTGCACGGCGAGGTCATGAAGGCCGAAACAGACCGGATGGTTAAAGAGTCACTCTACGAAGAGGTGAAGCACGGGCGCGTCGCCCAGGTGCCTGAAGCTTTCTCCGATCCAACCACAGTGACGCTCCAAAAGAAACTTGGCGAGCTCGAAGTGATGGCAGCGCAACTGGGCGTGAATTACGGGCCTGAGAATCCACAAACGCTCGAGGTCAAGCAACAAATTGCCGCGATACAAAAGCAGACTGATGCAAATCACAAGACTCTCGAAGAAAAATTCAAAACTGACTATGAGCGGGCTGTTCGTGATGAAGGGTCATTCAAAACAGCTCTTGAAATGGCAAAAGTCGACGCATTACAGCAAAACCAGGCCGCGGTTCAGTACAACATACTTAAGCAAGAGCTTGATACAGCCAAGTCGCTGTATACAACCTTTCTGCAGAAGACGGATCAAGCGAACTTTGAAGTCGTTCAGCAACAAAATAACGTGCGCGTGATCGAGCCCGCTCGAGTACCAAAACTTACGATGGGTCCGAATCGCTTGCAGACCATAACGCTCGGTTTCTTCTTAAGTCTGGCGGCCAGCGTCGGTCTGGTCTTAATCCTTGAGTTTCTGGACAACAGCATCAAGAACAGTGAAGACCTAAGCCGCTATGTGCAATTGCCGGCCCTCGGCGTGATACCGACAGTAAACGCAGGCAGGCAACGCTGGTTCTCAAGGAAGAACAAGCTACACGAGTATCCGCCAGACCAGTTAATGAGTCTCGAGCACCACTCAATGGCCTCCGAGGCATATCGCGTTCTCAGAACATCAATGGTGCGTTCGACCGCAGCAAGTTCATCCAAGAGCGTACTAGTTACCAGCACCCAACCTGGTGATGGTAAGACTACTACAGTAGTCAATGCTGCAATATCCCTTGCACAACTGGGAGCGTCGGTCTTGATCATAGATTGTGATCTTCGCACGCCAACGGTACATAAAGTTCTAGGTGTAGAGCAAGGGAAGGGATTGTCAACATATTTTTCAAGCGAGGTCGAAATAGGGAGCCTGATTCAGAAGCTGGCGATACCGAATCTGTCGTTGCTCCCTTGCGGTCCGATTCCAATCAACCCAACCGAGATTATCGGATCCGAGAAGATGAAAGATATGCTGGCGATACTTGCGGGTCGCTTTGATCATATCCTGATTGACTCACCGCCGATGATAAATCTAGCCGATCCGATCATGTTGTCTACGCTTGTAGAGGGCGTATTACTCGTAGTGCAAGGCGGTAAGAGCAGCCGCCACGGAATACGTCGCGCCAGGCAGGAGCTTTCAAGCGCCGGCGCCAACGTATTCGGCGTAGTGCTGAACAAAGTAAATTTCGAACGATATGGCGAGAGCTATTACTAACACATCTCAGATTCAAAGAGTCAGGTGTTTGGGGCCTCAGCGTTCTTAGACTCAACGGAATAGTTTTAATGGACAGGCTGAGTCTCAAAGAACATGTGTCTCGGGCCGGCAAGGTGATATGTAACACGGTAGTTATCGCCTGGCTTTGCTCATCGGCCCCCACCAGTGCAAGAGATTTCTATGTATCCCCGGACGGTGGGCCGAACGGAAACGGAAAGCTCAGGAAACCCTGGGATCTAAATACAGCGCTCGATCGAACTCCCAAAGTAAGGCCGGGCGACACGATTTGGCTACGCGGAGGGGTTTACAGCGGGACGGCTACCAACGGGTTCAAATGTTTTCTATCAGGTACATCAGATTCGCCGATCACGATCAGGAACTATCCGGGCGAGCGCGCCATCGTTGATCGCGGTGGGACAGATCCGAAGGAGCACGCTGCAATGGAGTTATGTGGTTCTCACGTGATTATCTGGGGACTGGAGATTACTAATTCTTATCCAGACCGTAACAGAATAAGTCCTTACACCGGCACCGTTCACTCATGGAGAGGGCCGGGCTTGTTCATCAATGCGCCGCATTGCAAAGTCATTAACTGCATTATTCACGACAACAACACCGGCATCTATGACAAAGAGGATGGCACCGAGATTTACGGCTGTTTGCTATATTACAACGGTAACAACGGCTTCGGCCACGGACTGTACATCGGAAACAATCACGATACTAAGATAATCACCGAAAATCTGATATTCGACAATGCGGGGTTAGGCATACAGTCATACTCAGCCAATACCACCAGCCAACAGAAGGGCATACGTATTGAAGGCAACGCGTCTTTCAACAACGGGGCGATTACACTCGATGACCAGAACAGCACTAACATTCTGATCGGAGCGGAGACAGGAGTATCGGCCGAGCGGATCTTGGTGGTGAGCAACTATATTTATGCTCCAGCGTCAGCTGCAGCGAACAAATCGAAAGGCCTCAGGCTTGGGCAAGTCGATCAGAACAACAAGGATGCAGTGGTGACAGACAACTACATCGCTTGCAAGGTGCCATTGACCGTGCAGTGGTGGGAGCGTGTGCAACTTCAGAGGAATACGATCTACACGCCGATGACTAGTATTAACCTGCAGACAAAATCTGGAGAGAGCACAGCCGGCTTTATGTGGAACAGTAATATTTTTGTTTGCGGAAGAGGAACTGGCTTGGCATTCACTTATAACTCAAGCGGCGGAATCGATCTCTCTTCGTGGCGAAGCATCACCGGACTCGACAGCGAAAGCCAGATGATCAAAACACCCGCACTTCGTCCCACTGGCGTGAAAACAGTTATTCGTCCAAACAAATATGAAGCAGGACGGGGCCATATTATTGTGTTCAACTGGGATCTGGCCAGCTCGGTCGATGTGGACGTGTCGAATTTGGGGCTACAAATAGAAGATGAGTACGAGGTTCGGGATGCGCAGAACTACTTTGAGCCTCCCGTAGCAAGAGGAACCTATCGAGGAAAGTCTATACGATTGCCGATGGACCTAAAGCACATTGCCAGCCCCAGCGGCAACGTGGAGCGTCTGCCAACCCATACCGCACCGCAGTTCGCGGCGTTCGTTATTCAAAAGGTGTAACAGGCCCGGTGGGGATAGGATGAAGATTCTTGTCACAGGCGCTGCAGGGTTCGTAGGAATGCACGTCGCTTTACGTTTGCTGGAGCGAGGCGACGACGTGGTAGGCGTAGACAATCTGAGCGACTATTACGATGTGCAGTTAAAGCAGGACCGTCTGGCAAAGCTTCAGGCCTATGAACACTTTCGCTTCGTGAAGCTCGATATAGCGGAGAAAGAAAGCCTGACGGCTCTGTTTGCTGCCGAGCAGTTTCAACGTGTCATCAATTTGGCTGCACAAGCCGGAGTGCGTTACAGCCTGAAGAATCCGTACGCCTATATCAATAGCAATATAGTCGGACTAATGAACGTTCTTGAAATGTGCCGACAATGGTGCGTCGAGCACTTAGTTTACGCCAGCAGCTCGAGCATCTATGGTGCAAACGCGAGAATGCCGTTTTCAGTTCACGACTGTGTAGACCATCCGATTAGCCTTTACGCGGCTACCAAGAAAGCCAACGAGCTGATGGCGCACACTTACAGCTATCTTTACGGCTTGCCTACAACGGGACTTCGGTTCTTCACGGTCTACGGCCCGTGGGGGCGGCCCGACATGGCTCTATTTCTTTTCACCAAAGCGATCATCGAACGACGACCAATAGATGTCTTCAATGACGGAATCATGAAGAGAGACTTCACCTATATTGACGACATCACGAGGGCGTCATCCGCGGGCTAGATAAGACTGCCGCTGCGAATCCGAAATGGTCCGCAGAGAAACCCGAGCCAGGTACTAGCTGTGCGCCTTTTAGGATCTACAACATTGGCAACAATAGGCCAGTCGAGCTGTTTGCGCCCGATCGAATTGCTTGAAGACTATCTCGGTCTGAGAGCAGAGAAGAATCTCCTGCCGCTACAACCGGGCGATGTGCCGGCCACTTATGCCGATGTGTACGACTTGATGCGCGATATGGACTTCAAACCCGTCACGTCGATTGAAATTGGCGTGAAGCGATTCGTCGACTGGTATCGCTCTTACTATCGAGCCTAGTTCATTCGGCATGTTTCCCTCGATGTTTATTGCCTGAAGCCCTTCGGTCGGAGAGAAGCTTTGGCACGCCCGCGTGATAAGCAGGCGGCGGCTGACATTGCCGACCCCGCTGATTCAGCGAAGTGTTCTAGAGGGCTGTATGAACTTGGAGCAATGAAGCCTCCGGGCGATTCGTTCCCGGGCAACTTCCATATATCTGACGAGAAAAGATAGCAGGAGGAAAACAGAAATATGTATTCCGAGCCCCTGAATGCCTTTGGTGGGAGCATTGTATCTGAGACTCTAACGGAGGAGCTCAGATCGCGACGTTCGAAGTTAGAGTCCGGAATAAGAAGGCTACAATTCGTACCGGATCTAGTAATTTTGGTGGGAGCGTTCGCTTTGGCTTACCTATTGCGATTCGATTTTGACATTCCTGCTCAGGAGCGCTTTCATTGGCTGATCCAGCTTCCCTGTGTGGTTCTTGTAGAGTTTGCAGCGCTCCAGGTTTTCGGAATCTATAAGTTCATCTGGCGCTACGTTGGCATGGCTGAAGTTAAATCATTCCTAAGGGCTGCATGCTTGGCCCTACTACCAATCTTGACGCTGCGGCTGGCCTCGCCTCAAGGCTTCTATCAGTTCCGGGTGCCGCTATCGGTGATTATTATGAACACGATCCTCGCATTTGGTGGAGTATTGGCGTTGCGAGTGTTGCGGCGGACTGTGTACGAAGCATATGAGAGGCACGGAGAGAGATCCCGCGTCATCAAGAAGAAAAAGGCAGTGCTTTTGATCGGCGCCGGTCGGACTGGAATGCTTGCAGCCAAGGAGATACAGAGCCGGGGCAACATGGATCTGGAGGTCAAGGGATTCATCGATAAGGACTCAAACA
>Ga0193727_1000065_pt1 | contig 30513 bp, 31 predicted proteins | sample H2c2metaG_FD_143051 | JGI IMG/M metagenome (GOLD analysis project Ga0193727, IMG submission 143051) | Soil microbial communities from a riparian zone of the East river system, Colorado, United States - H2c2 | ecosystem: Environmental > Terrestrial > Soil > Riparian zone | place: USA: East River...
AGACAGCCGTTCACTGTGCCTGATCCGGTAGACCGCGCCCGCGGATTGGAGCACGCTCTGCATCAGGTCGACGGCTCCCACGAGTGTAGTCTGCTGGTAGTGCAATTCCGTCATGGTCCTTTCGAGCCCGTCGCAGGGCTGTGGCCGGGCATCGCGCGCCGCGCGCCCCAGCGTCAGATGCGGCCGGAACGGCCGCTCCTCGGGCGGAAACCCGAGAGGCGCGAATTCCCGCTCGACCGAGTCTCGCAACGATTCCAATCCCGCATCCGGCTCGAGCCCGGCCCAGATCACGCGCGGCCGATCGAGCGCGGGGAAGGCGCCAAAACCGCGCACCACCAGCGACACCGCGTGGCTGCCCGCTGCGGCCCGTCCCAGCGCGGCTCGCAGCTCCAATTCCCGGTTGTCCGCAACCTCCCCGAGAAACTTGAGTGTGACATGGATTCCCTCGGGACGCACCCATTTCAGCGGCAATGCCAGCTCCCGCACCGGCGCCACGGCCGCCCACAAAGCCTGGCGAACCCCGTCAGGCAGGTTGAGAGCCACGAACAGCCTCACCCCTCCCCGGTGGTCTCGAGAATCAGACTCCCCCTGCGATAGCCTCTGGGGTCGATCTCAACCACCGGGAAGCCCAGCGCGACCAGGCGCTGCGTAATGGTCTCGCTTCGCTCCGTCAGCCAGGCGATCCAGGCGGGCTCGGCTTCAATGCGAGCCCGGTCGCCACGATGGCGCACGCGCAGGTCGCCCGTGACCCCGAGCGAACGCAGGTACGCCTCGGCCGTCTCCACCTGCCGGAGACGGGACGGGGTGATCGCGAGACCGTAGGCAACCCGACTCGACAGACAGGGGGCCGCGGGCGCGTTCCAGACCGGGAGGCCAAGATCCCGCGCGGCAGCGCGCACGTCCGCCTTGCTCATCCCGGCTTCGGCGAGCGGCGAGCGAATCGCCGCCTGCTCGCCGGCCGCGCGGCCGGGACGATGCTCCAGCAGGTCGTCCGCGATGGTGCCGTCGCACACCACGGCGAAGCCGCGGGCGCGCGCTACCTCGGTCAGGCGAGCCCATAGCTCGCGCTTGCAGAAGAAACAGCGGTTTGTCGGATTGGCTGCATAGTCGGGATCGCCGAGCTCCTGGGTGTCCACCTCGAGCAGTGGCACGTCGAACTGCGCGGCGGCATCGCGCGCCGCCTGCCACTGGGCCTGGGGATAGGATGGGCTTCGGCCAATCACGGCGAGCATACGCTCACGACCGAGCTCCTGGCGCAACACCACCGCTAGGCAAGCCGAATCAACCCCACCCGAATACCCCACCAAGGCGGATGGAAACGTGTTGACCAGGGCCCGCAGGGCGGACAAACGGGCTTCGCGTGCGACCGCGGACATGCGCAATAGTAACGACCCAGAGTGTCCCAATCAAAGGACGTTTGCCGCAAGAATCGGATATATCGCGGGGTGAAACATGATATTCTTCGCCTGCGTTTACGTTTGAACGGCGCGGACGTCGTGACGCAACGCCGCTACCTACCCAGTGGGAGTTTCACCATATGGCCGCTCTGCGGGGGCGAGCGCTCGTCGCCTACCTGATCGTATGCGTGTTCTGGGGCTCTACCTACCTCGCGATCAAGATCGGGGTCGGTGAGCTCCCTCCCTTCCTCTTTGCGGGCCTCCGGTTCCTCACGGCCGGGGTGTTGCTGCTCGGCGGCGCGCTCGCGTTCGGCGACCCGTTGCCGCGCCGGCTGGCGGACTGGCGGACCCAAGCGATCGTCGGCGTCTTGCTGCTCGCGGGCGGCAACGCATTCGTCGTGTGGGCCGAGCAATACACGTCGTCCGGCGTCGCGAGCATTTTTGTCGTCACGGTCGCCCTGTGGATGGCTTTCTTTGACGCGATTATCCCTGGCGGGTCAGGCGATCTCAACTGGCGCGTGGTGACAGGACTCGCGATCGGGTTCGTGGGAACAGCGCTGCTGGTTGGCGCGACCCCGGCGGAAATCATGCATGCCGACCTGCGCGGACCTGTGGCGCTCACGGCCGCGAGCGCCTCCTGGTCGCTCGGCTCTGTGTACGGCAAGCGCCACCCAACCGACACGAGCCCGTACGTCGGCGCGGGAATCCAGATGATGGCCGGTGGCGCGACGGTCGCGCTGGTGGGGTCGGCGCTCGGCGAGTGGAGCCGCTGGCACCTCACTGCCAAGGGAGCCGAGGCGGCCGCCTACCTGGTGGTGTTCGGATCGATCCTCGGCTACACCGCCTACACGTACGCGCTGCGGCATGCCTCGCCGACGATCGTCGGCACCTATGCGTATGTGAATCCGGTGATTGCGGTGCTGCTCGGATGGCTGCTGTTAGACGAGCCGATCACCGCCCGCACGCTGGTCGCGATGGCGTTGATCTTCGGCGCGGTGATCTGGATTCAGCTGTCGCACCGCTTCGCGCCGGCGCCGGTACGGCGAACGCCGCAACCGGAGCCCGACCCCACGCCTTAGAGCTGCTTACTCCGGTACGATCGGGGGATCGCGATCCTTCCCCTGCGCGGCCCCGCGGCGAGCCGTCTTGGGAGGCGGCGGTGCGTTCTTGCCTTCTTCCGTGTTCTTGAACGACCGCACGGTGTGGTACGCCAGGTCGACGTCCGGGCACGCCGCGAACTCGGTGAGGATTTCCTCCCAGATGGCGTGCTCGGTGCCCCGTCGCTTTCGCGGCTCGATCAGGTAGCGCATCGTGAGCTGCACGCCGCTGTCCACCACCTTGGTATAGACGATGGGGGTCAACTTCCTGTAGTTGATGAGATACTGGCGCGAGGCGGTGAGCAGGTCTTGCTCGGCTTGTCCCGTCAGGCGCTCCGCGTGCTTCATCGCGATACGAGCCAGGATCTCCTTGGCCTTCTTCCAGTCACTCTCGAACGGGATCAGCACCGGCACTTCGTGCCAGATGTACTTGAACCCCTTGTCGTAGTTGGCGAGCGGCGCTGTGAAGACGAGGCCGTTGGGAATATGGATGATCCGCCCGGTGGACTGGTCGGCATCCACCCAATTGCCGATTTCATTCAGGGTGAACTGCAACAGGCGGAGGTCGATCACGTCGCCCGCGTGCGCGCCGATCTGAATGCGGTCGCCCACCTCGAAGGGGCGCGCCCACACGATGAACGCCCAGGCGGCGAGGTTCGAGACGGGATCCTTCAAGGCAATGGCGAGCCCGGCGCTGAGGAGGCCGAAGAACGTGGCCAGCGTCTGCATCCCCGGGACCCAGGTGCGGCCCACGACGATGATGCCCACCGCCAGCGTGACGTAGGTGACGCCCTTGCGCCAGCGGTAACGGCTCCAGGGATCGGTGACACCGCGGTAGGCGAGCCCAAGCACGATGCGATGCAGCGCCCACAGCACGCCGATCGTGAGCACGGTGAGCAACAGCTTGCCCTGGAGGGCGGGGCTCACACCGTGCGCTTGCAGCCAGTCGGTCATTGAGTTCATGGTCGTTCGCGCCATCAAGCTACGTAACGCGGGGGGGCGGGGAAAGACGGGTCAGGGAGCCAGACCCCGCCGATCCAGACTCCGATACTGAATCGCCTCGCTCACGTGCTTGGGCGCCAGGTCGGCGGCTCCGTCCAGATCGGCGATCGTGCGGGCGATCTTGAGGATGCGGTGATAGGCCCGCGCCGAGAGGCCAAGCCGGGTGATAGCGGTGCGCAGCAGCGCCTCGGCGCCATCGGAGACCCGGCAGAACGTGCGGATATCGCGCGGGGCCATGTGGGCGTTGGCGTACACTCCAGGGCGCTGCGCGAATCGTTCGCGCTGCACGATGCGGGCGCGGTCGACCCGCTCGCGCACCGCCTCGCTCGGCTCTCCCCCGCCCTGCTCCGCCAGCGCCTGATACTTCACGGCTGGGACCTCAAGGTGAATGTCGATGCGATCGAGCAGCGGTCCTGACACCCGCGTGAGATAGCGCTCCACGCCGAGTGGGCCGCAGGTGCAGCTATGCTGCGGGTCGCCGAAGTATCCGCACGGACAGGGGTTCATCGCGGCCGCGAGCATGAAGCGGGCGGGATACGAGAGGCTCATCGCCGCCCGGGCGATCGTCACGACGCCGTCTTCCATCGGCTGCCGCAACACCTCCAACACGTTCTTTCGGAATTCCGGCAGCTCGTCCAGGAACAGCACGCCGCCGTGCGCCAGACTCACCTCGCCGGGCCGCGGGTACGATCCGCCGCCGATCAGTCCGGCGTCGGAAATGGTGTGGTGCGGAGCCCGGAACGGCCGCCGGGCCACGAGCGACTCGCCCAGCGGAAGCGTGCCGGCGACCGAATGGATTTTGGTGGTCTCGAGCGCCTCCTCGAGACTCATCTTCGGCAGCACGGTGGGGAGGCGGCGGGCAAGCATAGTTTTTCCTGATCCGGGCGGTCCGATCATCAGGATGTTGTGGCCCCCGGCCGCCGCCACCTCGAGGGCGCGCTTGGCGTGGGCCTGCCCCTTGACCTCGGCGAAGTCCACGTCGTCGTGCCGCCGCTCGTCGAACAGACTCGCGACGTCCACGCGCGCGGGTTCGAGCTCGCTCCGGCCGTCGAGATAGTCGCCCAGCTCGGCCAGGTTGCCTGCACCGAGCACCTGGATACCGGAGACGACCCCCGCTTCGGCCAGGTTCTCCCGGGGGAGCACGAGGGCTTCGACTCCCGCAGCGCGTGCAGCCAGCGCCACCGGCAGCGCGCCGCGTACCGGGCGGATGGCGCCCTCGAGTCCAAGCTCTCCCAACACGGCCACACGGCCCAGCCGCTCGCTCGAGATCTGCTCGGTCGCCACGAGGATTCCCACGGCAATCGGGAGATCGAACGCCGAACCGTCCTTGCGGACATCCGCGGGGGCGAGATTGACGGTGATGCGCTTGAGGGGAAACGTGTAGCCGGTGTTCGCGACCGCCGCGTAGACGCGCTCGCGACCTTCTTTCACTGCCCCTTGCGGCAGCCCGACTGTCTGGAACGAAGGAAGGCCGTTCGCGATGTCGGTCTCGACATCCACGAGATAGGCATCGATGCCGAGCACGGCGGCGGAGCGGACGCGGGCAAGCACGCACAATGCTTGGCGTTGGAGGGGAACGAAGCCGCATCAAACGCTTGCACCGGTGAGCGAAAGAACGCGGATCTGTCTCAGAAGCTCAGCTGTAGCGGATGTTGCTGAACGAACTATCCCTTCGTTCCCCCTCTCCGCATCGCGGAGAGGGGGTCAGGGGGTGAGGTTCCGCCACTTGATCGAGCACCCGATGCTCGCGATCTGATCGAGAGGCCCCTTCCCCGTGCGCGCCACCTGCACCATGGCCTCGTACAGATCGCGCCGCGCATCCGGCGCCGTTTCCTTGCGCGATGCGTCCAGCCGGCCCCGATACTGCAGCTCGAGTCGTGCGTTGAACCCGAAGAAATCGGGGGTGCACACCGCGCCGTAGGCTTTGGCCACTTCCTGCGACTCGTCCCACACGTAAGGGAATGGATAGTGGAATTGCTGCGCGACCTGTTTCATGTTCTCGAACGAGTCTTCCGGATAATCGGCCGGATCGTTCGACATGACGGCGATCGCCCCGATTCCAACCGGTTTGAGGTCGCGGCAGTCGCGCACGATGCGCTCCCGCACCGCCTTGACATACGGGCAGTGATTGCAGATGAACATGACCAGCAGCCCGTGCTCGCCCAGCGCGTCGGCGAGCCGGTAGCGCTTCCCGTCCACGCCCGGCAGATCGAAATCGACGGCCTTCCAGCCGAAGTCGCAGAGCGGAGTTTGCAGACTCACCATGGGAGGACCCTTGTGCTCGTGTGTGTATGAAAGCTAAATGGTTTCCAACAAGCCCAAAAAGGAACCAGGCATGGCACCCGTGACCTATGACGCGCAGATCACCTTTGACGACTTCGCGAAGGTGGATATCCGCGTGGGCCGGATCGTTCAGGTGGACGATTTTCCCAAGGCCCGCAAACCCGCCTTCAAGCTCCGGATCGATTTCGGTGACCTGGGCGTCAAAACGTCGAGCGCGCAGATCACAAAACATTACCGGAGGGATGACCTTGAAGGACGGCTGGTGCTGGCGGTCGTGAACTTCCCTCCCCGCCAGATTGCCGATTTCCACTCGGAAGTGCTGACGCTGGGCGTAGTGTTGGGAGAGGGGGACGTCGTGTTGATCCAGCCCGACCGCGAGGTGCCACTGGGCGCCAAAATCGCGTGAGCCGCGACGTTACCGCAACACGGCTCCGGCGCCGTAGCGGGCGTCGATGTATTCGTCGAGGATCTTGAGGAAGTCGCTCACGATCGCATCGCCCTTGAGGGTGACGCGCAGCTGGCCGTCCACGTATACCGGCGCCCTGGGCTCCTCGGCCGTTCCGGGAAGCGAGATTCCGATGTCGGCATGCTTCGATTCGCCCGGCCCGTTCACGACGCAACCCATGACCGCGACCCGCAGGGCGTCGACCCCGGGATAGCGTTCGCGCCATCCCGGCATCCGCTCTCGCAGGTAGTCTTGAATCTCTTCGGCCATCTCCTGGAAGAAACTCGACGTCGTCCGCCCGCACCCGGGGCAGGCCGTGACCTCGGGACTGAAACTGCGCAGGCCGAGCGACTGCAGCACCTGCTGCGCCACACGCACCTCGTCGCTGCGGTCCCCTCCGGGTTTGGGGGTGAGCGAGACGCGGATCGTGTCGCCGATACCCTCCTGGAGCAGTATGGACAAACCGGCGGTGCTGGCGACGATGCCCTTCGTCCCCATCCCTGCTTCCGTGAGACCGAGGTGCAGCGGATAGTCGGAGCGCTGCGCCAGGTCCCGATACACCGTCACCAGGTCCTGCACACCGGAAACCTTGGCCGACAGGATGATGCGGTTGTGCGGCAATCCACATTCCTCGGCGAGCGCGGCCGACCGCATGGCACTCACTACCATCGCATCCAGCGTGACGACGCGCGCGTCGCGTGGCTCGCGGGCCGCCGCGTTCGCATCCATCATTTCCGTGAGGAGCTGCTGATCGAGGCTGCCCCAATTGACGCCGATGCGCACCGGCTTCCCGTTGGCGATCGCCACCTCGATGATCGCCCGGAAATGCTCGTCGCGCCGCTTGGCGCCGACGTTCCCGGGGTTGATGCGGTACTTGGCGAGCGCGGCGGCGCACTGCGGGTACTTGGTCAGCAGCAGATGGCCGTTGTAATGGAAATCGCCGATGACCGGGACATTCACTTGCGCGACGATATCCGGCACCGCAGCGGCCGCCGCTTCGTTGTTCACCGTCACGCGCACCAGCTCGCTGCCGGCTTCGTGCAGCGCGCGAGTTTGCGCCACCGTCGCGGCCACGTCGGCGGTATCGGTATTGGTCATCGACTGGACGACGATCGGGTGGGCCGAGCCCACCTTCACGCCGCCGACGCGTACGACGACACTCTGCCTGCGAGAGTAGCTGCTCACAACGGCAATATAGAATGGGATGGGGAGGGGGGACGAGGGACGGGGGACGGGTGCACCGCTTGCACCCGTCCCCCGTCCGCCTCCCCCGTCCCTGTTTCTAGAAGAGCTTGTCCTGCACCACCACCCGCAGATTCAGGCTGGTGAGCACGACCTTCCCTTGCATCGAGCCGAGACCAGAGTTTGTGACCGTGGCCTCGAGACGGATCCAAATGGACGAGTTATTGAACAACGCATTCCCACTCGGCGAGAGGTTGGGCACGTTGAGGGGCAAGAGCACCGTGTCTGCCCCCGCGGTCAGGACAGCCGAAGCTGCCGGTGTGAACAGGCTATCCCTGCCTGCGGTGTATGTTCCCGCCGAGTCGCTCGCGAGGTATACCTGGAACCGCAGCAAGCCCGGGCCGCCGCTTTGGTTAGTGACCCGCGCCGAGCCGGTCACCTTCACGGTATCAATCCCCGACGAGCCCAGGCCTGGCACCAGAGTGACCTTCTGGGCGAAGGTCGCCGGGGTAAAGGTCCCGGGAATCGGCGCCACGTATTGGATTGAGTCTTTCGACGACGCGCCGAGCCAGCTGAACACGTCCACGTTGAAGATCACCCGGCCCTCGCCGCACGCTACCGACGCGCCCGCCATCACGATCGCTACCGCGAACCATTTACCGTTCATCGCGCGTCTCCTAGTAAATCGCCAGGGAGGTCGCCAGCGTGATGCCGCGCTGGTCCGACAGGGAGTTCGAGTGCGTCCAGAGACCGGCGTCAAGCTCGAACGGGCCCAACCGGATCCCCGCACCCCCGGCCAACTCGAGCTTCTTGCGCTGGTCGCGGGCCACGCCACCCCGTATGACAAACGGTCCGAACCGTTGCTCGGCGCCGATGTGAATCCTCGTGCCGCGGCCGTTGTTGAGCAGATTGACACCGACCGTGGACGAACCGCTCGTGTACGCGACGTTCACGATGTACGATACCGGCAGCTTGGTTTTCGTCTCGACACCCAGGCGGCTTGAATCCGTCACGAGCTTGGAGGTGGCGGTGTCATAGTGCTGGTAGTCGATGCGCGTATCCGGCCACGTACTCGTGGCACCGCTGTCATTCACGCCCACGCCGAATTCGATTGGACCGGATACCCACGCGAACCCGAGGTCAACGCCCACCCCGTGACCCTTGGTGTTGCTCCATTTGGAATAGCTGGTCGTCACCGTCGCGTCGGGCGTCACGGGATTCGGACCCGCGAAGATCGTATCGCCGGTCGTAAACCCACCCGTGCCGACCGAGCGCGCGTAGGAGGCCCCGATGTAGTAGTGCGCGGCGACCCCGACGTAGAGCGCCTGCTTGTCGTTTCCGACGATGCGGCCGGAATACCCTGCCGAGGGGGCAAACCCGCCTTCGACCAAGCCGCTGCCGTCGATGGCGTATCGGGTGTTGTGCCGTGCGGGTTGCGCATCCTTGAGGAACGACAGCAAGCTGTCCCCGAGCTGCAGCTCGACGTCGTCATGCAGCCACCCCGTGACGCCCGCGCGGAACCCCTTGAACCCCGGCTCGATATCGAGCGGCCGGCTCGAACCGCTGACCCCGAACTGGTCGCCGGGGACTAGCTTCCGCACGTTTCCGAGATCAATCTGGAGGGCGTCCTTGCCCACGGTGAACTCCACGTCGTTGGTCGGCGTGAGCGGCTTCCTCACCTCGTAATAGAACGGCGGATTCAGGATCAGGTCGATCGTCTCAATGGGATTGAACCGCGCGGAGTCCGGATGAAACATCGGGTCCTTACTCCAGCCCGGATGATCATGGGCCCATTGGATCAAGCCGATGGGGAGCGGAATGGTGAACTTCGGTCCGCCGCCGGCGCGGGTGCGCTTGGGAACCGAGCGGTACGCGGGATTGTAGCGCTCCAATGTGCCGTCGCGCGTGAGACTCACGCCCCCCATCCCGGCCCGGCGGGCATCGGTAAAGAGACCCTGAGCCCGGAGGGGCGCGGCATAGACCACAAGAGTGAGAAGCCCGACGCTGACGACGGTTGTGCGCACCTGAAACCTCGAAGAGCGGGTGACGGTCACTAAGGTGGGTAAGAATGCCGCTTTCTCCTAATCGGCGTGGTGAGCCGCGTCACGCCCAGGCCGTCCGGGAGCACTAGGGGGAAACGCAATCGTGACGGTCGTACCCCCTCCCACCGTACTAGTGAGGGCGATTGAGCCCCCCCAGCTCTCGACCAGTCGCTTCGCGATGGCGAGCCCGAGCCCCGACCCGCTCGACGTGGTCGAAAACGCCGGCTCGAACACTCGCGCGAGGACCGCGGGCGGCATCCCATGACCATCGTCCTCCACCACGACTCCCCGGGCCTCGGCCGGGACGCGGACCACGACATGGCGCGCATCCGCATTGCGCGCGTTCTCGAGCAGGTTCACCAGCACCTCCTTGACCTCGTCCCGGCGCGCCAGGACCGGCGGGCCGGCCGAGCCCACGACCTCGAAGCGCGCGGCGCGCGGGGCGCTACCCAGCGCGTACAACTGCACTACTTCGGTCGCGACGGCGTGGAGATCCACAGGTTCGAGCGGCAGCGCTTCCTCAGCGGGCGAGCCGAACCGCGAAAACGCGCGGGCGATGGCATCGAGGCGGTCGATCTCGGAGAGGATGCGCCGCGCGGTGTCGGCCAGCGCGGCATCGAAATCCGCGTCGGTCTGCCGCACCCGTTGCAGATGTTGAATTCCCAACCGGATCGGGGTCAGCGGGTTCTTGATCTCGTGCGCCACCTGGCGCGCCATCTCACCCCACGCCAGCACGCGCGCCGCGCGGCTGAGCGCCGTCGTGTCGTCCAGCGCTACGACGCAGCCGTGCGGTTCCGGTCCGAGCGACGCGATCTGAACCCGGATCTGACGTCCGCCGATCGTAAACTCCCGTTCCACGATTGCGTCCTGACCGCGGGCCAGATACGCGCTGACATCGTTCCACACCGGGACCCAGGCGGCGGCGTCCTGCGGCAGTGGGTTGCCCGGCTCGAGCGCGCGCCCCACCAGCTCCGCTGCCCGGCCATTGGCGGTCGTCACATGCAGTCCGTCGTCCACGGCGATCACCCCGGTGGCGACGTTCGCCAACACCTGGGCTGCCCGGCGGCGCGCGTCGTCGAGCGCCGCCTTGCTGGTGCGCACATCGGCCGCCATCCGCTCGAACGCCGTCATGACCGGCGCGAACTCCTGGAGGGGACCCGCCGGAAACGCGGGCAGCGTCGTCCCGCGGCCGACGGCGATCGCTGCCTCGCGGAGCGCGGCAACCGGCCGGGCGAGTGCCCCCGCAGTAAGTCCCGCGAGGTAGATCGCGGCCGCCACACCGCCACAGGCCACGAGGAGCAGCGTGAAGGCGAGATCCGCCTGCTGTTCACTCACACCTTCGTCGTCCAGCAGTTGGGGCGCGGCCAGCACCGCCTGGAACTGGGGGGGGCCCGCGATCACGACGCGGTACCCGATCCGGATCCGCCGCCCCGCCGTGCGGGGGCCAGCCGCTGGAACACCGGCGCCGCGAGAAAGGGAGTCGCCAGTCCGAGCTCCTCTAGGACGGGCGTGCTCGAGCCCGCAAGGACACCGTCCCGATACAGCCAGAGATCGGCGTCGAGCCTCGTGCCGAGCTCGGCGACGGCACGCTGCACGGCGTCCGGGCGCTCGATCGGCAGAGCGCCTGCGCTGCTCGCGGCATCCTTGAGGGTCTGACGGATCAAGAGATCGCGGGCACCGCGCGCCTCGTCGCCCAGGCGAGCAAAGCTCCAGAGCGCAAATGCCAAGACCGGCAACACGAAGAACGCCGCCAGCGCCGCGGCAACCCGCAGGCGGAAGCTGGTGCGCAGCGCGAGGAGTATGGGCGGGAGCGTGGGACGCCAACCCTCCGCCAGCACGACCCCGAGCAGCCAGCAACCCGCCAGGAGCGCCACGTCCACGGTCACGACCAGCACTCCACGCACCAGCAGCGGCCACGGTCCGCGCAAATCAACCCGGAGGTGCACGTGGCGGACGCCGCCCGGGAGGTCCACCCGCCGCTCCCCCCGCGCCGACCATCCGGCTCGTGTCCACACGACCCGGTCGGTGACCACCGAGGGCGTTGGGCTCGGGAGCGACAGCGAGATTGTGTAGGGTGTGGCAACCGGGAGATCGCCGTGGAGGAACCGCTCGACGCGGCTGGACGGCACCAAACGCGATCGCGGGCCCACCCCGACCGCCAGGACTTCGCCGCCCCTGAGCGGCGCGATCAGCACGTAGTGAACGCCGGGAACGGCGTCGACCCGCTCCACTCGCGGCCCGCGCCGCGTCTCGGGCGAGTGGACGAGCGCGGAGAGCAGCGGGGGGGAGAGATCGAGTGTGGCGAGCGGCAGTTCGGCTACCGGCTCATCCGCCTGCGTCCAGAGGGAGAGCACCGTCGGGTAGTCTTCCGCGGCGAGCGGCGAGCCGAGCCAAAACGAGTACAAGTCGCCCGCGGTTCGCGGCGGGGAGGACTCCAGGGCTCGCGCCCCCATGCGCTCGAGCAACGCGGCGGCCCGGGAATCGCTTTGCCGCCCCAGACGGCGCGCGTCACGATCGGCAAGGGCGATCCGGCCCTCGACCGCGGCGCCCCATGTGATGAGCGCCGCTGCGGTACCTGCCACCGTCGCAATCGCGACGACGGACCAGCGCCGCGGGGCCGGCACGAGCACGCCGACCGCGGCCGGCAGCCAGACGAACGTGTACCACTCGGGCCAAGCGTTGTTCGGCTCCCACAGCCACAACCCGGCGACCCCGGCAAGTCCCGCCCAGACGCACGCGGCCGGCAGCATCCACGGCGTGCGTCGCGGTTCCGTCGATCCCCTGACGAGCGCGGCCGCGAGCAGGATGAGAGCCATGGTGGCGACCGCCAGTGTCGCTTCCCAGGAGAGCCAGAGCGCAACGCCGACGCCCTGCGCCGGAGGGGTGATTCCGCGCCCCAGGTTCCGCACCACGTACGGAGCCTCGACCACGAGCACCGCGGCCGCCGCGAGTGACCACCACCGCCGTCGCATCCCGCGGCGCCACAGGACACCGGCCCCAAACAGCACGAGCGCAGCCGCCACGGTAAGCGACCCCGCCGAAGCGCTGAACGGGCCGAGCGACGGCCTGGTGAAGGTTGAGGGTGAGAAGAACGCCGCGAGAGATGTCTCAGGATTGAGCGGCGCGCGGACCAGGCACCATGCGCCCGTAAGGGCGACCACCCAACGCCAGGCGCCGGGCGGCGCGGCCGCGAGTAACAGCAGCAGCGCGGCCGCGAGGGTCGCACTCGCCACCTGCGCGGTGCGCGTGAAGGCGACTAACCGCGCGTCGTCCTGCGAGGGCGGCACCGTCAGCACGCTGAACAGCGTGTCGCCGCCTCGCGACGCATAGTCAAACACATCGGATCCCGGGGGCGCGCTGCGCGGCGCGAGGAATCGCAAGCCGACCCCGCGCGCGTCAGCAAACGCCGCGCTGAGGGCCCGATCGCGGTCCGGAACGGCGGGAGCGGCGTCGAGCAACACCGTCCCGACCGCCGACCCCCCCCCGGGCGTCTGGCGGCGGGCCTCGAGCGAGACGTAGAATGGAGTGATGACTGCGCGCAGTTCCGCCGTGTCTACCGCGGGAACAAAGCGATGGCGGCCGGCCCACGACCAGGGCTCGCCGCTCCCGCTGAGCGTCACCACGCCGCGCTCGGTGCCGTGCGGCCCGGAGCGGGTCGCCTCGGCCAGCCGGGTGAACGCCGCTTCGCGCGGCTGGAGGGCGGCTAGCGCGCCCTGCTCGGCCAGGCGGCGAGCGGCAGCCACCGCCCCGGTCAGCGTGGCGGCGAGCTGTTGCGAGGCGCGCGTCACCCGCTGTTCCCGCACCGCGGGCCAGCAACAGTCGATCTGCCGCACGGTGAGCGCTCCGGCCACGAGCACGGCCCCGAGCAGCAGAGTGCCGGCCGCCGCGCACAGCGCCAGCGCGCGCCGCGGCCGCCACGTGGCCTCGAGCAGGGTTCCCCCGAGTCCCGCGGCTCCTGCCGCCCACGCCCAGCCGGCGGCCGCGCCGTGCAGCCACTCGGCGGCTGCGACGGCCGCCACGCACCCGGCGATGACTAGGTGAGCGGGCCGCTGCACCTCAAGACCCTCATTCCCGACCAGGTGCGCCTCGCGTTGGAGCGCGACGCCCGTCTGCTGGTTCCCGTAGGGACGTGCGAGCAGCATGGCCCCCACCTCCCCCTCGGATGCGACACCGTGATCGTCGAGCGCCTGGCCGACGACCTTTCAGCGGATTTCCAGATCCTGCGAGCGCCAACCGTCGAATACGGCGTGAATCGCGTCAACCGGCGGGAATTTCCCGGCAACGCCAGCGTGCGCCGCAAGACGCTCCATCGCTGGATGAATGACCTCATCGGATCCTGGGAGCAGGCCGGCGTCGACACGTTTATCATTCTCACCGCGCACGGGTTCGATCCGCACCAGGAGGCACTGTCCACGCTACGCACGCACCGGGCCCGAGTGCTCACGGTTGACATATTCGCCCTCGACTTCGGGGGCCACCTGGAAGACGCCGACGGACCGATGCACGGTAGCGAGCTCGACACGTCTCTGCTCTTGTACCTCGCCCCGGAGCTCGTGCGCATGGAGCTGGCGGAAGACTTCCCGCTGCCCGCCCGGCTGCACTCCCGCTTCCGCCGTGGCGCCCGGGGGGGGCTCCCGGTTTCGAGCCCCGGGTCCGTCGGCCACCCCACCATCGCGACCCGCGAGAAGGGCGAGCGCCTGTATAAGATGATCTACGAGCGCATTGCTACGCGAGTGCTGGAGAGCGCCGCATGAACCTCCTGCTCGTCGCCCTGCTCGCCGGGCAAGCACCGATCGACGAGGGCATTCTCGTGGTGCATTCGGATACGGCCGTCGTCGCCCGCGAGACATTCCGGCTGGCCAGCATCCGCAGCGGCGGGGGAGGCGCCGGGTGGACGCTCGCGACGAGCGCCCGCTACGAGCACCCTGTCCTGGTCCTGGCTCCCATCCTCGAGGTCAATGCCGACTCGCAACCGTCCGCCCTCGAGTTTGACGTCGCCGACCCACGCGATCCACAGCGTATCCGCGGCCAGTTGTCCCGTGGCCGATTCACGGTCCGGTTCCTGGGTCGACGGACAGAGCGGGCACGCGAGTTTCCGGTGGCGGGACGGACGGTGGTGCTCGACGACTCGGTATTCGCCCTGTACCTGCTCGTCGCATGGCAGGCGGGCCCGGGCACCGCGGACATCGGCGCCATCGTACCACGCGCGGGCCGCCGCGAAACCCTGGTGATCCGGGATCTCGGCTCCGGCCCCACCGTCCTCAACCGCGTCCCGGTCCGGCTGCGGCATGTGACCGTCACCGGTGGCGCGAATCAGCTCGTCGACATCTGGCTCGACGAAAACGCCCGTCTCTGTAAGGTCGAGATTCCATCGCGCCACCTGCGCGCCGAGCGGCTACCGCCCTCGTGACCGGTCACCCGTCCGCCAGGACCCCGATGCGATACGTACTGTGCACCTTTGGGCTCATCCTCTGCCCCGCCCTGGCGCCAGGGCAGTCGCTTCCCGCCCGGCTCTCCCTCGCCGATGCGATCACCCTCGCGCGCGAGTACAATCCGGGCTACCGGCAGGCGTTGAACGACCGCAGGCCTGCGGCCTGGGGCGCGCGCAACGCGTACGCGAGCCTGCTCCCCTCGGTGAACGCATCGGGCGGCTTCGGCTACGCCGGCCCGGGCCAGCAGCGCTTTCTGACATCGGATTTCTCCCAGAGCGTCGGTACCTGGTCCACCAGTTACAACCTCGGGCTCAACTGGCAGCTCTCAGGCACTACGTTGAGTCAGCCCGGCCTGAAGCGCGCGCAGCTGGGCGCCGCCGACGCCGACATCGCCGGCGCCGAGTCCAACCTCATCGGCACCCTCACGCAGCAGTACCTCACGGTGTTGCAGGCGCGCGAGAACGCAGGCGTGGCCCAAGCGCGGCTCGATCGCAACGTGGAGTTCCTGAAGTTCGCGCACGCGCGCTTCGACGTCGGTCGCGCGACGCTCATCGATGTGCGCCAGGCCGAGGTGGCTCGCGGGCAGGCGGAGGTGGGGTTGCTCCAGGCGCGCACGGCCGTGGAGATCGAGAAGCTCCGCCTGTTCCAGATCGTGGGCGTCGCCCCTCCCGCCGATATCACCACCATCGCGCTCACCGATACGTTCCCGGTCACGGCGCCCTCGTGGCAGCTCGAGGAACTCCTCACCATGGCCGAGGCGCAGAACCCATCCCTCAAGGCGTTGCGCGCGCGGGAGAACGCGGCAGCCTGGGCGGTGCGCGCCGCGACGTCGAGTTACGGACCCTCCCTGTCGTTCACCGCCGGCTGGTCGGGCTTTGCGCAAAAGTTGTCGGACATCAACCCGACGATCGCCACAGCGCGGTCCACGGCGGACTCGAACGTGCTGGCGTGCGGCTATTACAACAGCGCCTGGCTGAACGCCGGACAGCCGGCGCTCACCTGTTCCGCCCTGGCATTCACCGCGGCCCAGGAGCAGGCGATTCGCGACCAGCAGGCGGAGTATCCGTTCCATTTCACGACCCAGCCCTTCCAGGCCCAGCTGACCATCAGCGTGCCGATCTTCACGAATTTTTCGCGGCCGCTGCAGGTGTCGCAGGCCAGGGCACAGCGGGACGACCTCGCCGAATCGGTGCGGGCGCGGGGCCTGGAAGTGCGAACGCAGGTGAGCCAGGCCTACCTCACGTTGCAGACGGCCCATCGGACGATCGGGATTCAGGACACCAATCGGACGGCCGCACGCGAGCAGCTGCAACTCGCGACGGAGCGGTATCGCGTCGGATCGGGGACCTTCTTCGAGCTGCTCGACGCCCAGGTGGCGCAGTTGAGCGGAGAATTCGAATACGTGAACGCCGTTTACGACTATCACAAGGCGGTGGCGGCGCTCGAAGCGGCCGTCGGCCGCCCCCTGCGCTAGCGGAGTATCGGGAGCGACATGTCCAACCGCACCAAACTGATCATCGGGGCCATCGCGGCCGTTGTCGTTGCCGGCGTGGTGGCCGGGATCATCCGCGCCAGACGGGCCAAAGAGGTCGAGGTGCGCGAGGAAAAAGTGGCGCGGCGCGATCTCGTGGCCGCCGTGACCGCGAGCGGCAAGATCCAGCCCAAGAAGAAGGTGGACATCAGCGCCGACATCACAGGCCGGATCATCAAGATCTCGGTACGCGAAGGCGACGTCGTCGCGCGAGGCCAGCTGCTGCTGCAAATCGACCCCACCGTGTACGAAGCGAACCTGCAGCGGGCGCAAGCCGCGTTCTCCTCAACCGGAGCGGACGTGGTGCAGGCCCGCTCCAATCGCGACCAGGCGCAACGCGCGCTCAAGCGCACCCAGGAGCTCCACGATCAGAATCCCAACCTGATTTCCCCCGAGCAGCTCGAGCAAGCCCAGACCGCGTTCGACATCGCGGCCGCCAACTTGAGCGCCGCCGGGCATCAGGCGGACCAGGCGCGGGCTTCGGTGCAGGAGGCCCGCGACAACCTGCGGAAGACGCGACTCACCGCCCCGATCTCCGGGCGCATCACCCGCCTCCCAGTCGAAGAGGGCGAGGTCGCCGTCCCGAGCACCTTCTCCAAGGACATCGGGCTGCTCATGACCATCTCCGACCTGTCGGTCATTCAGGCGAAGGTGCAGGTGGACGAGACCGACGTGGTTCGCCTTCACCTGGGCGACTCGGTCGAAGTGGCCATTGATGCGTTCCCGGACACAACGTTCCTGGGGCGGGTCACCAAGATCTCGAACAGCTCGATCGAGAACCCCGGGGGCGCTGCCGCGAGCACGAACAACCGCGCCGTCGACTACCACGTGGAGGTCACGCTCGATCACCCACCGACCGACGTGCGGCCCGACCTCTCCGCCACGGCCCGCATCGTCACGGACACGCGGGCGCACGCGCTCTCCATTCCAATCATCGCCCTCACGGTGCGAGAGAATACCCCCCTGTCCACGGAGACGCGGCCTACGGACACGAGCTCGGTCACGCGGCGCCGGAGGGTGACGGAGGGCGTCTTCATCATCCAGAAGGGCATCGTCACCTTTCGGCCGGTCCGGGTCGGGATCGCCGGTGACGAATACTTCGAGGTACTGGAAGGGCTGAAGGAAGGCGAGCTGATCGCCGCAGGGCCGTATCAAGCGATCCGGGACCTGAAGGACGGCACGCGGGTGCGGAAGATGAAGCCCGACACCGCGAGAACCAAGAAGCCCGCCTGACCCGGGCTGATGCCCTTCTCTTTAGCCGCCTTGCTCGCGCTTCAGGAAGCGTGGAGTCACAAGCTCCGCTCGTTCTTCACGCTGCTCGGCATCATCGTGTCGGTGGCATTCCTCGTCGCGGTCGTTGCGATCATCCAGGGGATGAACGCGTACGTGCGCGAGCGGATCGGCGGCGCGATCGTCGGCGCCAACGCGTTCCAGGTGCGGCGCACGCCCATCGTGTTGGGGCTGATCGACGATGCGGAGATGCGCGCCATCGAACGGCGGCCCATCATCGCCCCTGAAGACGTACCCCACGTCATGCGCGCCCTGCCGGATGCCCGGGCCGTGGCGCTCCAGTCGGGCTGGCCGACCCCGCAGGCGGACGTCGTCTGGCGCGACAAAACGGTGGGCGACGTCCTGATCTTCGGCGTGACCCCGCCGTTCCAGGTGGTGCAGGACTACCAATTCGCCGCCGGCGAACCGCTGACGGACGTCGATGTGCGGGAGCGCCGGCCGGTGATCGAGCTCGGGTGGGACATCGCGGAGAAGCTGTTCCCCGACCCGCACCTCGCCATCGGGCAACACGTCCGGATCCTCGGCCAGCAGTACAGCGTGAAGGGCGTGGTCGCCAAGAAGGGAACAGTCCTGGGCCAGTCGTGGGACGGCTTCGTGATCATGCCGCTCAGCACGTTCGAGGCTCTCTACGGCCGGCGCCGCACCACCGTGATTTCCGTGAAGATGGCGGAGGCCGCGCTGATTCCGGAGGGGATGCAGCGGGCCGAGGAGGCGATGCGCATCGCCCACCGGCTCCGGCCCGAGCAGGCCAACGACTTCACGGTCGATGCCGCCGATGCGCTCGTCAGTTTCTGGAAGAACCTCACCCGCCTGCTGTTCACCGTGATCCCCGCGGTGGTGGCGATCGGCATCGTGGTGGGCGGCATCGTCATCATGAACATCATGTTGATGAGCGTGAGCGAACGGACCTATGAGATAGGGATCCGCAAGGCGCTGGGCGCCACGCGCCGGGACATCCGGCGCCAGTTCCTGGCCGAATCGGTGACGCTCTCGCTCCTCGGGGGCGCGCTCGGGCTCCTCGCCGGCATGACACTCGCGGGAGTGGTCGCCGCGGCGTCGCCGCTGCCCGCGCGTGTGACGTTGTGGTCGGTCGCGGTCGCGTTGGGCCTCGGCGCGAGCGTCGGCATCATCTTCGGAGTCTACCCCGCCGCCCGCGCCGCACGGCTCGATCCGGTGGAAGCGATGCGGCACGAGTGAACCGGTGCGCAGCGTGAAACTCGATTCCTTCACGGAAGCCTGGCTCATCGCCGTCGACCAGCTCCGCGCCAACAAGCTGCGCTCGGGCCTCACCATCCTCGGCGTCGTGATCGGCGTCGCGACGGTCATGGCGATGGCGTCGATCGTGCAGGGCATTCGCGACCAGATCATGAACTCGATCGAGGTCGCCGGCCCCACCACGTTCTATGTCATGCGCTTCTTTTCCTCCACGCCGCTGAATCCGGACGCGCTGCCGAAGGAAGTCCGGGTCCGGCCGGTGCTCAAGGCGGAAGAGGCGATCGCAATCTCGCGGCTCCCCGACATCCGGTACGGCGGCATCTGGGTGCAGCTGTTTCAGCGGATGGAGTACGAAGGCGCGCACACTCAGCTCGCTACGGTGTTCGGCGCGGACGACCAGTACATGGAAATCCAGGGCGGCACCCTGCTGGAGGGACGGTTCTTCACCGCCTCGGAGGTGCGGAGCGGCGAGCCCGTGGTCGTGCTCGAGCGCCGGTTCGCCGACAAGCTGTTCGGCCGCCTGCACCCCCTGGGCCGCTTCGTCCGTATCGCCGGCCGGCCGCTCCGGGTCATCGGCATCTACCAGAACCCGGAGAACATCTTTCAGCCCCCCAGCCAGGAGATCGGCGCCATCGTCCCGTTCGAAGCGGCGCACCGGTTTTTTCACTACGACGAAACCAACGCGCTGTGGATCGTCGTCAAGCCGCGGGATGGCGTGAGCGTCTCACACGCCATGGACGAGGTGGCCGTCTTGCTCCGCCGGCTGCGTGGCGCGCGCGCCGGAGATCCGAATACGTTCGACCTCATCACCCAGGATCAAATCCTGGACGTGTTCAACAAGCTCACGGGCGTGTTCTTCCTCGTGATGCTCGTGCTGTCGAGCGTGGCGCTGCTCGTCGGTGGGATCGGCGTCATGGCGATCATGATGGTGTCCGTCACCAGCCGGACTCGCGAGATCGGCGTGCGCAAGGCGCTCGGCGCAACCCGGAGCGCGATCCTGTGGCAGTTTCTCGTGGAAGCCGCCTTCCTCACATTCCTGGGAGGCATCGTCGGTGTCGTTGTCGGACTGATGATGGCGCAAACGATCCAGATCGCGCTCAAGCTGGACACCCGGGTGCCGGTGTGGGCCACGGCCGCCGCGTGCGTGGTGTCGATTCTCATCGGGCTCGTGTTCGGAATCACTCCCGCCGCGCGGGCGGCGAGACTCGATCCGATCGAGGCTCTGCGCCATGAATAACGTGGATCTGCTCGCCATCGCCGCCCACCGCGACGACGTGGAGCTGACGTGCGGTGGAACGTTGGCGAAGGCGGTGCAGGCCGGCCACCGCGTCGGGATCGTGGACCTCACGCAGGGTGAAACCGGCACGCGCGGTGACGCGGCGACGCGCGCCGCCGAGGCCGAGCGAGCAGCCAAGACGCTGGGCGTGCACGTGCGGCTCAACGCGGGACTGCGGGATGCCTATCTCGCCAACGACGAGCCGTCGCGGCGCCGCCTGGTCGAGCTGATTCGCGTCGCCCGGCCCCGCGTGGTGATTCTCCCGTTCTCCATCGGGCGCCACCCGGACCATCGGATCGCCGCGGAGCTGGGGCGCGACGCCTGCTACCTCGCCGGACTCGTCAAGTACGACGCCCCGGGAGACCCGCACCGGCCGTTCAAGGTGCTGCACGCCCTCGCCTATCGCGAGGATCCCGTCAAACCGACGTTCGTCGTCGACATCTCGGACTGCTTCGAGCTCAAGATGCAGGCCATCCGCTGCTACGCATCGCAATTCGAGGGGGCCAAGGCCGCAGGCGAGATCTTCACGACGGGGCGGGACCTTTACGAGCTGATACGCATCCAGTCGGCCCACTACGGCTCGCTCATCCGCACGGCGTACGGCGAACCGTATTTCTGTCACGAAACCATGGAAGTGCAAGACGTCGTGAAGCTTGGCGTGACCTCGCTGTAGTCCTTAGATTCCCGCCGGATGCCCAAGCGTCTGGTCTATCTCGACAATGCCGCGACCACCGCGGTGCGCCCCGACGTGCTCGAGGCGATGCTGCCATTCCTCGGGAAGGACAGCTTCGGGAATCCCTCGTCCGCCCATCGGTTCGGGCGAATGGCCCGGGCGGCCGTCGAGGAAGCGAAGCGCGCGATCGCCGGGGCGCTGGGGGCGGAGCCGAACCAGGTGATCTTCACCTCGGGCGGCACCGAGGCGGACAATCTGGCAGTGGTCGGCGCGGCCCTCGCCTCCCGTGACCGGGGCGGGCCTTTTCGCGTCGCCGTTTCCGCCATCGAGCACAAGGCGGTGCTCGAGGCCGCCCATTTCGTAACCCACCTCGGCGGCGAGGACATGCTCCTCGCCGTGACGGCGTCGGGGATGGTGGAGGACAGCGCGCTCGATGCAGCGCTCGCGCGCGGCGTCGGGCTCGTGAGCGTCATGTGGGTGAACAACGAGGTCGGGATCGTTCACCCGATCGCCCGGCTGGCCGCCCGCTGCCGCCAGGCGGGCGTCGCCTTTCACACCGACGCGGTGCAGGCGCTCGGGAAAGTGCCGGTCTCGTTCCGGGACGCCGGGTGCAGCCTGATGAGTATCTCCGGCCACAAGATCGGCGCCCCAAAGGGCATCGGCGCGCTGATCGTGCGCGACCGGCGCACGGTGGAGGCGATCGTCCACGGCGGCGGCCAGCAGTTCGGGTTGCGGCCAGGGACGGAGAACGTCCCGGGGATCGTCGGATTCGGGAAGGCAGTGGAGTTGGCCGTCGCCGAGCAGGCGGAGCTCGCAAGCCGCGTGACTGCGCTCCGGGACGCCCTGGAGCGCGACGTGCTGGCGGTCGTCCCCGACGCCGTAATCAACGCCTGGCACGCCGAGCGCGCGCCGCATGTATCGAATATTTCCATTCCCGGCACCGACAGCGAAGCGATGCTGATGCATCTCGACATGGCCGGCATCGCGTGCTCCGCCGGCTCGGCGTGCAGCACGGGCGCCGTCGAGCCGTCGCACGTGCTGAGCGCCATGGGCGTACCTCGCGACCTCGGCGTGGGGGCGTTGCGTTTCTCATTCGGCCGGGATAGCTCGCTCGAGGACGTAGAAGGAGTAGTCGCCGCGATGCCGAAGATCGTCGAAAAGGTGCGGGCGCTTGGCGCGGTGCTGCACCGATGAGCGACCGGGTGCTCGTCGCAATGTCGGGAGGGGTCGATAGCTCCGTCGCGGCCGCGTTGCTCGTGGACGCGGGATACGATGTCGTGGGCGCGACGATGAAGCTGTTCTGCTACGGCGATGACGTTCCCGACCGCCCCTGCTGCTCGCTCGACTCCATCACGGACGCGCGCCTGGTGGCGCACGCGCTCGGGATCCCGCACTACGTCCTCAATTTCGAGGACCGCTTTGGGCACGACGTCATCGACAACTTCGTCGCGGAGTACGCACGCGGCCGGACGCCGATTCCCTGCGTGCGCTGCAACTCGTTCACCAAGTTCCGTGACTTCCTCTACCATGCGGACGCGCTCGACTGCGCGTACGTCGCGACCGGCCACTACGTAACCGCCCGCGACGGCGCCTTGTACCGGGCTCACGACCAAGCGAAGGACCAATCCTATTTTCTGTGGGGGATCGACCGCGCGGTCGTGGCCCGGATGCTCGCTCCCGTGGGCGCGCTCACCAAGCGGGAGACGCGGGAGCTGGCCCACCGCCTCGGCCTCGCAACCGCCGACAAGCCCGACTCCGTAGAAATCTGCTTCGTTCCCGACGACGATTACGTCCGCGTCCTCGAACGCCGCCTCCCGGCGGACGCGGCGGCGCTCTCACCGGGACCGTTGGTCACCGTTGCGGGCGACGTCGTGGGCCGGCACGACGGATTCGCCCGTTACACGATCGGGCAGCGGCGCGGGCTGCCGGGCGGATTCCCGGAGCCGATGTACGTCGTGGACATCCGGCCCGGCACCCGGGAAGTCGTGATCGGGCGGGGCGACGATCTGTTCGGACACGACGTGTCTCTCGAGGAGGTCAACTGGCTCGCCGAGCCGCTGCAGACGGGTGACGACGTGTGGGTGCAGTGCCGTTATCGGGCCCAGGCCGTGCCGGGCATGGTTCGTGCCCATCAGGCGGCCACGCTCCGGATCCAGCTGCTCGAACCGGTGCGCGCGATCACGCCCGGGCAGTCGGGCGCGATGTATGACGCAGACGGCCGCCTGCTTGGCGGCGGGGTGATCGCCTAAGCTCGCCTGACGCAAAGACCTGGTGGCACGTGTCGTGAATCACCGCCCCCCGGTTCAGGCAACCCGAGATTAACGCCCACGCTCAGTGCAGTCTCGCGCGCCCTAGCGGTACTCTCTCCGGAGGCAACTATGCCGTCGCATTACAGGGCCGTGCTGTGCTCGGCGCTGGGACTCACGCTTGTCCTCGCCGGGTGCAATTCCATGAACGGGCCCGTCGGATCGCTCAGCGATCCCGCCATGACCGCCGCCCACGCGGCCGCGCTCGACAGCGCGCTCAGCTCACCCGTCGTCGCGAGCTTCCAGGCCCTCGGGGGAGCGATCCATCTGGCGCCGCCGGTGAACGGCGCGGTCCGCGCGCTCGGCGCACTGTCGCTCGCACAGCCGGGCCGTGACCGTTACGGGGCGCTCGCCCGCCAGGCACAGGCGTTGAAACAGGTGGTGCCGGGCTTCGCGTCGCTCGCTGCGACGGCCATTATCAATGACACGCTGCTGGGCTCAGTGTTCACGTGGAACACCACCTCGAACCAATACACCCGCTACTCGACGACCGGTGGTCCGTCAAACGGCGTCCGCTTCTTCCTGTACGCCACGGCCCCGGGCGCCAGCACGCCCTCGTTGCCGCTCGTCCAAGTGGGCTACGCCGACCTGCTCGACCTGAGCAACGGCAGCACGGCGGCGCTTGAGATCCTCGTGAAGAACGTCCCCGGGTCGGTGACGTACCTCGATTACACGTTCACCGGCTCCGGCAACAGCTCGAGCTTCACGGCGTCCGTCACGGGAACGGTGACCAACGGCTTGGCGGGTAACGCGAACAAGACGCTCACTTTCAACATCTCGATTTCGGGCTCGACCTCGTCGGTCTCGCTGCACCTGAGCCTGAGTCTCAACAACCCGGCCATCACGGTGCAGGAAGTGCTCACCGTGGCCGACAACGGCTCCACGACCACGCTGACCATCGACTTCACGATCACGCGACCGGGCGAGAGCGTGCGCCTGGCCGGCTCGGTCGTCATATCGGATAGCGATGGGTCCGCGACGATCAACATCACCATCACGGTGAACGGTGGGACGTTCGCCTCGATCAGAGGGACGTCCGAACACCCGGTGATCGCTCGGGCCGGCGGCGGTCAGCTCACGGCCGATGAATTCATGGCGATGACATATCTGTTCATAGCGGCCGCGGACGTCTCGGAAAACGTGACCGCCCTGTTCGAGCCCGCCCAGCGAAGCCTGGGCTTCTAGTTCCACGTTCTTGCTGAAACCGCACTCCCCCGTCGGGCCTGGCCCGGCGGGGGAGTGCGCCGTATGGTGAGCGCCGGGAGGCACCGATATGATGTACCGCGCCCTCGCCGACATCGTCGTGATCGTCCATGCGCTGTTCGTCGCGTTCGTCGTGCTTGGCGGCTTCGTGGCATGGCGCTGGCACCGGGTGGTCTGGGTGCATCTTCCCGCCGCCGCCTGGGGCGTGGCGCTCGAGTTCGGCGGGTGGGTGTGTCCCCTCACGCCGCTGGAAAACGCGCTCCGGGCCCGGGCGGGACTCGCCGGATATTCCGGCGGGTTCGTGGAGCACTATCTGATGGCCTGGCTGTATCCCGTGGGCCTCACGCCCGCGACGCAAGCCCTGCTGGGCGCACTGGCGCTCGCCGTCAACCTCGCAGCCTACAGTCTGTTCGTGTGGCGCGTTCGACGCCGCGATCCCGATCGTTAGATAGATTCCGTGTATTAGGAATGCACCCGATGGTACCTCAACCCAGGGAGCGACAATGACCCGGCGAGCGCTGCTCGTGACCCTCGCGGTGGCGGCCTGCGGCGGCAGCCAATCCAAGACCTCGCGCTCGGGCAGCTCGGACACGCTGACGGAGTACCAGCGCGACAGCATGCTGTCCACATCCAGGATTCCCGGTGCGGCCGGCGTCGGGGCGGCGATGCGTGCCGCTGATGCGACCAGCAGGGGAATCCGCGCGGCGGACAGTGTGTCCCCCTAGCATGACCGCCGGTCGGCGTTGCGTCGCACAATTCGGGTTCGCCGTCACGCTGTGCACCGCGTGTCCCCCGCCGGGGCCGTGCGCCGCGTCGCATATGCGTTTGGCAAGCCGGATGTCCCAGCCGTATGTCGGGCGCTGGGGCTTCGCGCATGGTGACACCCTCACCCTCCCTCAGATGGGCGACCGTTTCAAAGTGAGGGAGTTGATGCTCGACACTCAGCGCGTCGCGACCGGCGCCGCGTGCCGCTTCGCCGGCGCGATCGTGTTCGCGGCGCCGCGGGCCGAGACCTTCCGCGTGACGTGGACGGGCCAGCCGGAGCAGGCTTTCATCTACGGCTGGCCCGCCGACCTCGGCCCGTTTGGGGGCATCGGGGTTTCGCTCCGCGGGGACTCGCTGTACGGTGCGCTGCTATTCGACTCCCGGCTCGGCATGCAGGTGAAGCCAGGCCTCACGGCGCAGTTTGTGGCGACCCGCGTGACCAAACAATAGGTTTCGGAGCCCATGCCATTCTCCCCGCAGGAACGAGCGGCCCTGATTGAGCGGTATGCGCGGGGCCCGGCGCTGCTCAAGGCGGCCCTGGCGAAAGTTCCCCGCGATGCGCGCACGTGGCGCCCCGCGCCCAGCCAGTGGTCGGCGCACGAGATCGTCGTGCATTGCGCCGATTCGGAAACGAACGCGCATGCCCGGTTGCGTTACCTGCTCGCCGAGCCAAAACCCGTGATCCAGGGCTACGACCAGGACGGCTGGGCGCATGCGCTCGACTACCACTCCCTCCCGATCGAGCCCGCGCTGGCGACCGTCGAAGCCGTGCGCGCCAACACGGTGCCGATCCTGAAGCGGATGTCCGACCAGGATTGGCGGCGTATCGGCCAGCACACCGAATCGGGTCCGTACGCCGCCGAAGATTGGCTCGCGATCTATGCCGAGCATCTCGAGAAGCACTCGCGGCAGATCGAGCGCAACCTCGCCCGATGGGCCGATCGATGAAGGGACTGTTCTTTCGGCTCGTGATCACGGCGCTCGGCCTGTGGATCGCAGCCACGATCGTGCCAGGCGTGACGATCGCCGGTGTGGGCAGCCTGATCGTGGCCGCATTGCTGCTGGGGTTGGTGAACGCCGTCATCCGGCCCGTTATCCTCATCCTCACGCTGCCCCTGACGCTCCTGACCCTGGGACTCTTCATTTTCGTTGTCAACGGGATCTCCCTGGCGCTCGTCGCCTGGGTCATGCCGGGATTCACGTTGAGCGGCCTCGGCGCCGCGGTGCTCGGCGCAATCGTAGTCGGCCTCACCAGCTGGGTCGCCTCCGCCTTCGTCGGCAGCACGGGCCGCATCGAGCATATCCAGCGCGTCGAAGTCAGCGGGCGCCGGGTGGACTGATGGATCGCACGTTTGCCGTGTGCGGGGCGCTGTCGGCATTCATCGCCGTTGCGGCGGGAGCGTTCGGGGCCCACGCGCTCAGGGCCAGACTCAGCGCCGAACTCCTCGCGGTGTTCGAGACGGCGGCACGATATCAGATGTATCATGCTCTGGCGCTCATCGCGGTGGCCTGGACGATCACCCGCACGGACAGCCCGCAGGTGCGCGCCGCAGGGTGGCTGTTCGTCGCCGGCACGATCCTCTTTTCGGGAAGCCTGTATCTGCTCGCGCTGACCGGCGCCCGCGGGCTTGGCGCCGTGACGCCGCTTGGCGGACTGTGCTTCCTCGCCGGGTGGCTCCTGCTGGCCATCGGCGTGTGGCGGTGATGACCGGAGCGAACGGATGCTCATTTGTCCTGAGCATCCGCTCGAGCCTCGAATGACCGCCCCAGCATCCGACGACAAACTGCAGGTGGCGGTCATCGGGTGCGGCCGTTGGGGGCCAAACCATATCCGCAATTTCGCCAACCACCCGCAAGCGCAGGTCGTGTCGTGCGCGGACCTCGACGCCTCACAGCTGCGGATGGTGCACGACCTGTTTCCGTCCGTGGAGACCACCACCGACGTGGAACAGGTGCTCGCCGACAGGCGCGTGCAAGCGGTGGTCATCGCCACGCCCACCATCACGCATTTCGAACTCGCGAAACGAGCGTTGCTGGCCGGCAAGCATGTCCTGTGCGAGAAACCCTTGGCCAGCCGTTCGGATGAGGCCACCGAACTCGTCGCCTTGGCAGGCCAGACCGGCCGTGTGCTGATGGTCGGGCACATATTTCTATTCAACGCCGGCATCGTCAAACTCCGGGACCTGGTCGCGTCGGGCGAGCTGGGGCGTTTGTACTATCTGCAGGCGACGCGCACCAATCTCGGCCCGATCCGCCAGGACGTGGATTGCGCCTGGGACCTTGCCGCGCACGACGTCTCGATCTTCAATCGCCTCCTGGGGAGCGTGCCGCTGGAAGTCAGCGCCCGCGGCATGCATTTTCTACGGGACGGCAGGGCGGACGTCGCGTTCATCACGCTGACGTATCCGGACAAGGTGCTGGCCAATATCCGGGTCAGCTGGCTCGACCCGAAAAAGGTGCGGCAGGTGACGGTCGTCGGCGATCACAAGATGGTCACCTGGGACGACATGGCCACCGGTGTCCCCATTACCATTCACGACAAGGGAGCGGTGCGGGAGCCGTTCTACAGGAACTTCGGTGAATTCCAACAGGTCACCAAGGAAGGAAACATTCTGATCCCCAAAGTACCAGCCAGCGAACCGTTGCGCGCGCAGACCGATTACTTCATTTCCTGTGTCCGCGGCGGCCGGATTGAGTTCTGCGGGCCATCGGACGGACTGCAGGTGGTGCGGGTGCTGGAAGCAATCACCAAATCCATGACCGCCGGGGGCGCGCCCGTGTCCTTGTCGGTATGAGCGACTCTGGCGTGTTCATCCATCCGCAGGCCATCGTGGAATCGGCCGCCATCGGCAGCGGCACGCGCATCTGGGCCCTCGCCCACGTGTGCAAGGGAGCGGCCCTGGGTGCGGATTGCAATGTCGGCGAGGGATGCTACATCGAAGCAGGCAGCCGGATCGGCGACCGGGTGACGGTCAAGAACGGGGCGATGATCTGGGACGGCGTGACGATCGGGGACGACGCGTTTGTCGGCCCCGGCGTCGTGTTCACCAATGACGTACGGCCGCGTTCGCCCCGGCTCGGCGCCGTGCGGGACAAATACGCCGCGACGGGGTGGCGCGCTCCCACGACCGTCGGGCGCGGAGCGTCCCTCGGAGCGAACTGTACCATCTCCTGCGGCTTGTCCATCGGCGACTTCGCCATGATTGGCGCGGGCGCGGTGGTCACCGCCGACATCCCGGCCTACGTCTTGGCGTTTGGCAATCCGGCGCGGGGGCACGGATATGTGTGCGTGTGTGGTGAGAAACTGCCGTCGTTCCAGAAGGGAGTGACCCGGTGCAGCAGCTGCAGCTTGCGGTATCGCAAGTCCGGCAAGGCCGTGGTCGCCGGTGAGTAACCCACCCTCGTTGCAGACCCTGCGGGTGTTGGCCGTCGCGATTGCGTTCAACGAAGAACAAAAAATCGGGTCCGTCTTGTCGCGCTTCCAACCCGGCGACGTGACCGAGGTGCTGGTGGTAGACGACGGTTCGACCGACCGCACGGCCGAGTTGGCCCGCGCGCATGGAGCGACCGTAGTCAGCCGGGGCCGCCGGGGTGGGGCCGGCGCCGCGATCCGGACGGCGGTGCAATACGCGCAACACGGTCGTTTTGACGTGCTGGTCATTCTGGCCGGCAACGATAAGGACCGGCCCAGTGAGATCCCGCGATTGCTCCACCCGATCCGCGAAGAGGGTTGCGATTTCGTACAGGGCTCTCGCTATCTGCCCGGCGGGAAGTATGGCGAAATGCCGTTCTATCGGAGGCTGGCGACCCAGTTTGCCCATCCGCTGCTGTTCTCCTTGATGTCGGGGCGATGGATCACCGACAGCGCGAATGGGTTTCGAGCGTTTCGAATGTCACTGCTCGATGACCAGCGGATTGATTTGAATCAAGAGTGGCTGGATCAGTACGAGTTGGAGCCGTATCTGCTTTTCAAAGTCATCCTGCTCGGGTACCGGGTCAAAGAGGTGCCGGTCACAAAGATTTATCCCGCACGGAAGCTCGGGTACACCAAGATGCGGCCGGTCATCGGCTGGTGGAGTATTTTGCGGCCGATTCTGCTGGTAGGACTGCGGATCAAGAAGTGAGCACGATCCCGTTCGTCGATCTTCAAGCGCAGCACATGGCATTGAAAGCGGAGCTGAGCGCGGCCGTCGCGGAAGTCATGCAGACCTGCGACTTCATCCTGGGACGTGCGGTCGAGGAGTTTGAACACGAGTTCGCCCGGTTCATCGGCGCTCAACATGCCGTCGCCGTCGCATCGGGGCTGGACGCGCTTCGCCTCTCGCTGCAGGCAGCCGGCGTCGCGGCTGGCGATGACGTACTCGTACCCGCCAACACGTTCATTGCGACGGCGCTGGCCGTGTCATCGCTGGGGGCGCGGCCCGTTCCAGTGGACGTGGACGAGAGCACATTCAACGTCGATCCTGCCTGCCTCGAGTCCGCGGTCACCGGGCGGACCACGGCGATCATCCCGGTCCATCTCTACGGTCAGCCCGCCGAGATGGACCCGATCATGGCCGTCGCCCGACGACACGGACTGATGGTCATCGAAGACGCCTGTCAGTCCCACGGCGCCCGATACAGAGACCGCACCACCGGAACGTTCGGGTTGGCGGGCTGCTTCAGTTTCTACCCGGCCAAGAACCTGGGCGCGTGCGGCGACGGCGGTACGATCGTCACCGACGATGCGGCGTTGGCGGAGCGCTTGCGCGTGTTACGCAACTACGGACAAGAGGCGAAATACGTCCACTCGGAGCGGGGTGGGAACTCGCGGTTGGACACGATACAGGCGGCGATCCTCCGGGTGAAGCTGAAGCATTTGGCACACTGGAACCTGCTGCGGGCGCAACACGCGGACCGCTACACCGATGCCTTGGCCGATCTGGCCGCCGTCCAGACCCCGCGCGTCGCGCCGGATCGCACCCACGTGTTTCACCTCTACGTGCTGCGCGTCGCCCGCCGGAGTGAACTCCAGGAATTCCTCACCCGGCGTGGTATTCAGACGGGGATTCACTATCCGGTCCCCGTGCATCGCCACGCCGCGTATGCCGATCTCGGGTTTGCACAGGGACGGTTCCCGGTGGCGGAGCGCCTGAGCGAGGAAGTATTATCGCTGCCGATGTTTGCGGAGTTGACGGACGCGCAGATCGCCACCAGCTGCGAAGCCGTTCGCGCCTTTTTCCAACTAGCGAGGGACTAGCGCGTTGCCGCCCCGGACATGGACTGCCGCAGGGTGGATTCTCGCGGCCCTGAGCATCCTCTACGCCGCGGTCGTGATCCCGATCGGCTTCCACAAGGGCACCGATTTCGAGATTCACGTCCAGGCCGCGCAGGA
>Ga0193727_1000066_pt1 | contig 30478 bp, 54 predicted proteins | sample H2c2metaG_FD_143051 | JGI IMG/M metagenome (GOLD analysis project Ga0193727, IMG submission 143051) | Soil microbial communities from a riparian zone of the East river system, Colorado, United States - H2c2 | ecosystem: Environmental > Terrestrial > Soil > Riparian zone | place: USA: East River...
GGGGTTATGATGGCTGTTGTTTCTATATTTGATTGGGCGCTGGGCCCAACAAAATTCTATTTCCAACCACTAATTCTATCGTTTGGGGTGTTTGTTTTATTTTTCGATTACGCGCTTAACTTATTACGCGGTTTGAATTGGTGGTATGTGGATGAAGGGCTTGACGGTAAGCAATCCTTGACAGATAGGATATATACCATGCTCCCATGGTATGGTATATTGTTCCTGAAATTCTGGATTTTCCTGCTTGGGTTCTCTGTATATTTTTTTATGAGTTATGTAGTATAGGCAGGATTATTGATTTAAAGGCCACTGGAGGCTTTATTTTTTCCGGCTTACTCTACACCATCAAATAGCCGATCGTTCAACCACGGAGCCGTATTAAGGCCCTTAGCCTAAATCCCATGCTTAGCCACAACGGCAATAATCCCAATAGCAGCTAACGCCAGCCCAATATCTTTCAGAATCCCGTTAAAATTCAGACGCCTAACTTTTTTCTCCAGTATTTTGATTTCACCCTGATAATCAACCTGCTTGCCCAGCCATTGCGTTTTGATGTTTTGGAACTCTCCGGTCTGGTCATGGAGTTGAACGATTATGCCGGCTTGGTCCGCAATCTTGTTTTGGAGATCCGCCATTAATTGCTGTTGAATACTGAATAATGAATCACAGCGGTCGCCGGCAATGAGGTCATGGACGATTGCCTCTTTTTGCCACCGTGGATATAGAATCGGGAAATCTTGCCCAAATGAAGCGGTCGTAATGAGACACAGTAACATTAACGTAACGATGCTGTAGGGTTTCATAATAGGTAATGGTTTGTTTTGATTTTAGTTCGCGCTTAGCCATAAGTGCATCGGTAACGGCAATATTGGCTTGGAGCATTTTTATCGTGTCGTTTTTCTTCTCAATGATTAGTTCCGATTTCTTGATTCTATTATCCCGGTTGGCTATATCCCGGTTAAGGCTATCCATCATAACATTGTCTATTGCCGATATTTTGCCTTGGTGGTGGCCAATGAAGTAGACCGCGATAAACAGGATAACGATAATAGCGGCTAAGATCAGGTATTTAAGGTATGGTTTCATAACGTTAATTTACGGTTTTTCTTTCATTTTTTCCTACGCTCTTGTCAGGGGAACGGCGACTAATCGTGAACATGGACAGGGCGCGTTGAAAATGTTCTTCCATCGCTAACCAGGGGCGGCCCCCGTTAAGTTCTGTCATTATTTCCTTTAGCATCTCCTCCTGACTCTCCCTTGTCTCTTCCCCCAAGGGGGCACGATTCGGTTCCGAGGTTAATTCGAGAATCATTTCAGTACAACCCTTTAAGGCATCAATAATATTATTCCATGCAGGTATTTCGGCGATACGTTCGACACCGGCTAGTCCTCCTTTGAGTTGTAAAGCGGCTTCCCTAATTTCTTTTTTTCTTTCTTCGGTCATGGTTCAAGATATTTTATTGGTTTCTTTTTTGAAAGCGCATAGGACGGCAACCTTGCAAAATTTTGAAATATCCGTTCCTATTGGAATCCTGCCAGTTACTATATCAGATTGACTAACTAATGGCTCATACCATTCCTTTATGGTAACTCCTTCGACGAAAAACGTTTGCCCTTCAACGGGTTCAAATTGATGGTAGTCTGGGCCTTTGTTGGGTTGTAATTCACAAATAGCAATTCTAATAGCTTCCTGGTCCGCGAACTTGACCGCACCTGCTAGGGCGAATTGGAGAGCACATTCGTAATCTTTTAAAGCCTGCTGATATGCATCTTCTTCATAATCATAACGGAGTTCTCCTGGTTTATTAGGCCATCCTTTCTCATTAAACCAAAACTCGCCGGAGTGGAATAAAATGTTTTTCATAAGCCTTATTAAAGTTTAAACTCTCCGTTGGTTAAGTAACCATGCCAACCACAACCACCAAGTGCGGGATCGTGGTGAATGGATGGTGTCACACTCTCTGTTTGAATATCTACTTTCCATTTACCCTTTGGCCCACTTTTCTTACCACAGCCGGGGCAACACATTAAAATCCCTATATTTTCATCCATGACATAATAATCACCGGGTAAAAGAACTAAGTCTGGGTCGTCAACTCTATTTGCTTTCATGGTGTCTGTGCGCTAGGCTTTAAGAGTTTTGAAGGCGGTCGATTTCAGCGGCAATAAGGGCACCGGCAATAATCAGGCGTTCATGGTAACCCTTTGAGCACATTTTATTCCAAAGGTTTTCATCCCATTCATCGGGGCATCTGTCGAAAGCATCACCCTCGAAAATATCTGGGGCTACAAGCCACGATGCGGCAAGGGCTAACTGAAATTTTCCATTGTGGGCAAGGTCTTTTCCTATGGTTCGCCCATGCTTATCAATCTGTTCTGCGCGTTCAATCGCAATACGTTCTATTCCTGTTTTCATATTCTATTCCGTTTAGTGTCCTTGATTAGGGGGTGAAGGGAGGGGCATCCAGTGGGTAACTTCGCTATCATCCAATGAAGTAGAACCGCCTACATCGTAATAAATAAAATGCCAATTAGAGCCAAATACCGGGTTGTCTCTCCATAGCGTACCAACGGAAGTAAATTTTAGTCTTTGATGATTCTTCCAACGAATCAATACTTCTTTACCCTGCCTTGGCAATTTCTTTTTTATGCTTATCCATCCGTCTTTCATACCCTTTGATTTTTGTCCAGTGCTGAGCCTTCCGCATCCTTTTTTCCCCGCTCCCATTCTTTTGTGTTTTCAGTGCTGGAGAAAATATTGAAAGCGCAGTTCGTTAAATTCGATCCATTCAATCCGCAATCGTAACCCATTTTGTAGGCGTATTCCTTGTCTTTCTTTTCAGGAATGAATCTTTTGATTTGTTCGATGTTCATGGTTTTATCTCGGGTTTAATTTTGCGATAAGCTGCGAGGGCTTCCATAGTTCTTTTAATCCCATCATCGGGCCTCCAAAAAGAATCCTTAGTTGGCAGGGATTGGAATAATGAGTAATCATCATTTTGAAAAGTCCTGTCCCAATAATCTAACGCCTTAACAACTAGGTCCGCTACCTCTCTCAATTCCCTAAGTTCAGAATCGCGGGAGGCTAGTAAGGCTTTCAATTGTTTGAATAGTTCCCGCTCAGCAATTTCCTCCACGTTTTTCAACCAGACTATTTCCTTTTTGTATTGCTCAATATCGTTTTGGTATTTTTCGGCCTGGACTGTGGCTCCTTCATGATAACCCGCAAGCAAGGCGGGAATGAATATTGGATCAAGTATTATTTCACTATCTAAAAGCCATTGGTTGGCGTTTTCTTCAATCTGCTTCATCTCGTTCTCACTTAGGGGCATGGAGGAAGGGGGTTAATGATACTTTTTACTTCCTCAACCTTTGAAACGGGGACACGCATCGTCTTTGTCGGCTCTCCCTTCGGGCGGCCTGATCCTTTGCGCTTACCGCCGTGACGGAATTTGATTTCGTGAATATCGTTAGCGATTGATTTAAAGAATTCTTTTTCCTTTACGGTTTTGCCGCCGATCTTGAATTTTAAATCATTTGTTGTTAATTTCTTTTTCATTTGGGTGATATGGTTGACCATGCGAAGGCCCCACTAACTCTAGCACCTCGGCTTTCCACGTGGTTTAATTTTATGGCCTGGTTTTCGGCATCGGTCTTGGAAAATGATTTTATGTCGTGATAGATATAAAAATTACCGGCGTTCATTTCAACACGTACTGTCCATAGTTTCTTTTTCATGGTTCGATTAATTCAGCCCCTTCGTGGTAGGCTTGTTTTTTTTCTTTCAAAATGAAAGCGCAAATTTCACTTACACACAAATCAAAAGTTTCTCTTTTCATTTCGTTAGCATAATCGTCGCCTAGCATTGCATGGGATAATATTGCCCGAACGTGACAGTTTAAGATATTTTCCTGATCTATTTTTATTTCCTTATTCATATTACCAAGGTTTTTGTGTTTCAACTTTAGCGCGAATTTCTTTGATTTGACTATTGACACTAGCCGGAACCAGATAACCTGCCTTTCCATGATCCACAATAGAACCATTTTTGTATCCGATGCCGTTAGCCCTAATAAGCTTGCTAATTTGGATTTCTGCGACTCTCTTTGCTTCGAAGTATTTTGCTACTGTTTTCATGGTGTCTGTTTGTTTCGTTATGTAAATCTACACCCTATTTTGATATTTGCAACACAATTCAAAGGAAAAAATTAATTTATTTTTTGTCCCTTTTTACGGTCAGAAATGCTCTTTTTTTGGGCCGATTTAGCGCCCTTTTCATCGTATCTTCATTTTATAGTGTTCGATAGGGGTCAGGTGGCTAGAATTTATCCGTTATTTCTTTTGCCGCTTCGTCAACGTCCTTTGCTGCTGATTTAAGCAGTTTCTTTGTTGCGTCAGGCTCTTCTCCGGTGACAACGTTTACGACGTCCTTCACTATTGCAATAGGAGTTAGCGCGGTCTTAACTGTTGCGCTTGCGAGGTCTGAAATTAAATCAAGTAGTCCCATAGTTTATTTATTTTATTGATTCAATCGCCTTTAAAGAATTAAACGTTTCAACTGAGTTAATTTCAATTGTCTGTTTCTCAGGATCCAAAATGAAACACGCTACGTGCCTTCCTGTTCCGGGGCCTTCGCTTCCATCTTCCGTTGCGTGCCATTTAATATCTTTAAGGTTTCTGATCTCAGCACCCGCCTCAATCATCATGTGTACCCATTTGTCGATAGGATAAACCATAACAACTTTCTTTCCCTTCTGAAATTCCTTGATTGCTTTGCGTACCCATGCGGTTTGGCCCTTCTTAGTACCGTTGTGCATGATTGCTCCGAAAGGAGGATTGACGTAATTTGATTTTCCCCACTCCTGAGTAAGTCCGTCGAAATTGTCCGGCTTAGGATATGGACATGGATCAAAGTCAAAATTAAATTCCAATTGCAGTTCAGCCATCAACTTTGGCGGAGTAAGCCAATAATGTTTTCCGTCCTTTGCGTTGCCGTTAATGAAACTCATCAGTTCGTTTTATTTAATATTTTCAATCGCCGGAATCCAGTTCAATGTTCAAGAGGGGGTCAGGGGGGCTACAAATTCCAAAGTCTCGCTCTTTTCCATGATAGCTTTCACTTCATCAAGGCCGATATTTTCGATAAGCTCGTCAGGGAAATCTACCTCGAAGGAAAATTCAGGGAGTAGTAGGCGTTCTTCTGGCTTATCCCGTAAGGCATCGAAGGCTGAAACTATCCCGTTAACAAAATCAGGCATTCCTGAAAATCTACCTATGTAAAGTCCAGTAACTTGGTCAATACCAAGCCACGAAATCCCCGTGTTTGTTATATATGCTTTTGGTGCCACCTTTCTCACGGCTAAAGCTATCGCACAAGAGGTGGGGACACTGGAGTCATATCTCTTTTGCGTGCCACACATCATCGCCTTACGGTAAATCTCCTTCGTTACGTGTATTTTGATTTTCATACTCTTTTATTTTATTGATTCAATCGCCTTTAAACTGTAATCTATTTCTGCGTTCCAACAAATGATTTGACCTCTAAACTCTCGGGGAAACCAAGATTCAAAATCGTCAAGGTTATCAAAGCCATCATTCATAGCTATCTCACGGAGTTGTTCAATTTTAATTGGATGGCCGCTCAACAGGAAGTCTCCGGCTAACGGCTCAATATCAAAATCCCAAACTTTCTTTACCTGTAAATCCGGGCCGATAGTAATTTGCTTTGAGTTGTATGGACGACCCGACCATATGCGGGGAGAAAACCAGTCGTTTACTTTGAAGCGATGGCCTGCTCGGATCGTGTGATATTTAGGGATGCCGTTGTAATACTCATGCCAATCCCAATCAATAAAATGTTCAGGGATTTTAAATTCACCAAACATGGTTTCAGCTAGACCGGCAAAAACTTTCTCCACGAACCAAGTCGGCTCGCCTTTACGTGTGTGATTTCCTATGAATGTTCTTGAAAATGTTATTACCTTGCTCATCTTACAATATTTTCAATTGCTTCAATCATTTTCTCGTTTCCCTTTCTGTCCAGGTAGTCGTAGAATCCGTAAATACCTCCTGAAATCAGAAGTGCTAAAAGTAAGACCATCGGGATAGCCATAAACAGAAAGTCTGCTATCGGGTGGAAGTCTTTGTCGTCCTGGTAGGAGAAGGGGTCGGGTTTCATAAGTTTTCAAGTTTGCGTTTGACACCCCAAATTTTCATTCCCTCTACATTCAAAAGGAAATCTATCTCTCGGATTTTGTCGATGTCATCCTGCATGAAGATACGATGTCCATGCCTTCTTCGGAAGTGTAAACAGAATTCTTTTTCATAGAATCTGATTGCCGAATGAGCAAGGTTAAACATCTTAGAAGTTTCCTCCATCGTCCAATAAATTTTCTTTATCGGTTCGTCTTTGTAGGTTATTCCATTCATATCATTAGTCCTTTCTCGCGCCTTTCGGTCGCGCTTAGTTTATCGTGTAATATTCGATGGCAGTTGAAACATACAGCCATAAAGGTATCAGCAGCGTTTAGCTTGGTTCCCCTCCCGCCTAAGTGATGGCATTGGGTTGCTATCTTGGTGCATCCCGGAAGATTGGCAAAGCAGTAAGGGTGAGTACTTAAATACTCTTTCCGCAGTTGCTTATAAGTTTTCAGCTTGCCTTTCATTTTCTCTGAAACCTTCGCTATCGTCTTCCGCTTCTTACCGGCGTTCTTAAGTTCGTCCCGGTCGGATTTCCTTATCGCGTGAAGATGGGAGGCGCAAAAGTCTACCTGTTCATTCATGGTGTAGGCTTCACATTCAGAGAACTTGCAGATTTTCATCCTTGCTATTGTTTAGGGGAAGACTCTCCAAATAGTTCGTTGTATTGTTTCCTCGCTTCGGCTTCCGATGTGGCGGGGATTGTTACGATGTTGATTTGCCCGGCACCGTTACACCCTGAGCAAGCTTCGCTGTCTGGCGGATCCCCGCCGCTCGTGAATCCGCCTTCACCATTACATACTTTGCAAATCTCCCCTACTTCCCAGTTCTTCACCACTCCAACGCTAAGAGCCTTATCCTGTCCCATTGATTCGCGAAGTCTCGAGCCGCTACCCTTCCCGGCTTGTGAAAAGTTATCCTGCATTTGAGTTAGTGATTCCCGCCATTTGTTCAGATAGTAGTCTCTTTGCTCCCCTTCAAGTATCGGGCCTTTGGGCGTTAAATCTTCTTCGCTTATCCTGGTAGCGTTCCAGTACAAGGGGGAAATTTTATACATCCACTTCCAGACATTGCGGAGGGTTAGCCCGTCCTTTGCGTCCAAGTCCTCGATGAGTTGCTTTTCAATTTCTGCTTGCTGGCGCGGTTCAGGAATATAGGAAAACTTCTTGGTGATTTTCTCCAGTTCGGAGAGTAAGATTTCAACGTCCTCTTTTGAAAGGTAGTCCACTTGGCGGATACCGATAAGGTGGAGTTTGGATAGTTGCTGGCGGAGGAAGTCTTTCATAACCCTAATTTATTTTTCCTGTCTTGTGCTTTCTTCTCTCCCATTGAAACCGTTGTCATAGTCCTTTGGCTTTTCGTTCTAGTGCTTTCTTATCTCCTAGTGATATTTTAGTCTCACCATTCACTTGCCCATTCGCTTTAAATCCGTTGAGCGTAACCCTGAACTTTTGTTGTGTTTTCATCTCCCAATCGTTCCTCGTTGCCACCGAGAGAAACTGGTTTAATTCCTCTTGGGTTATCTTTCGGCCCTTCATTTGTTCCCAGTATTGATCATTTTCCTCAACAATCAACTTTCCCCAGTCACTCCATTCTTTATCCCAATTTATAGTTTCAGTTTCATTTTTAGTTTCCATATGTGGAACATATGATGAAGAAGTCTTTTTGTCTGATGTTCTATTTTTTGACCTAGATTCACTAAACTTCTGCCGTCTAATAGTCTCAACCTCAAGCCGTTCATTAAAAAAATTTCCTTGTGGGTCTTTTTTGAATTTGGCCATCACTTCTTTATCATGTGACTTACATATGATTAACACTTGTTTGTCTGTTAGGTGTCCGTGTTGGTGTTGTGCCATCAGTAACCTCATATATTTGCCCACCTGTTCATCACTGAAAAACTGGGTTCCGGTATTAAAATCTCCCGGGTAGAAAAGAAAAGCCGGGTCTTTAGCCATTGATATACTTCGGCTTATTTTCGTGGTAGAATGGATAGACCTCATCAAACTCATCCACACTTTCAGTCATTGAAACCTCGGGCGCAATAAAATCATTATTGTACCTAACTTTATGTTTATCTAGAATCTCTTTAAATTTGATTGTGTGTTTACCCCTTAGAAACTGAAAAAATAGCGCTATCTCCAATAGTCTTTTTGGTGGTATATTTAAGTCCAAAAATGCCTGCTGCCAGTTAATTGAATGACATGATTCATGACACTGATGACATAATGTAATCAGTGCGGCATCAGGATATTCCCAGGGCATCGCATCTTTGATATAGTAAAGATGATGTATATGCAGAGTCTTTTCTTTTGAAAGGCATTCCCTACACCTCCACCCATCAGCCTCAAGTATTTCCAATCTCTTTTTTTGCCATCTCGGGTCTTTTAGTAAGTCAGAATAATTTTTTTTTAATTCCTTGATCGGCGTTGGGGTCGCTGACTTAAAAATTGCTTGTAGGTTTACTGTAGATTTTTTTCTCATAAAGCCAAAAGTATCCCGGCCAGCCAAAAGCTGAAGGCGCGAACCAATGTCAGACCGGAAGATCCGATATGCTTTTAGTGACCGGGAATGTTTTTGAGTTTTTCCATTGATTCGCGAAACGAAGTAACGTTTTTATTTTCATTCCACCAAAGCTTTTTCGAATTTGTCACAGAAATAATCAATGCCAACCACCGGCTGATCTATCTTCCCGCCCGGCTGCATACACAGACCACTGGTCAAACTTTCACTCTCATCCTCAAAAACTTCAGCAAAAGGACAATACGATTTACAGGTCATACAATTATTTCCACCCTTAATTGCTGCCTTTAAAATTATGTCAGCCATTTAGTTATGGGGTTTTCATTCCACCAAAGGGAAAGCGCATTATTTTTTCCATTGCCAACGATCCCCATTCCATTCCACCGTATTCCCCATTTCCTGGTTAACGAAATTTATCAGCATTTTCATTTGATCTCCCCCAACATCTCCCTGCTGCTGGCACACTTTCCGGTACTGATCAATAATGAATTTCTTTGGAGTCTTCATTAAGGCCGCCTCCCATTCAGGGCCAAAGGGTACATAATCATCGTTTTTCATTTTAATTATAAGTTAAAGGGAAAGCGAAAAAGTTTCATCAATCCTGGGTTTCGCTAAATTCTGTTAAAACTCTTATCGAAATCATTTCCTTTATCCTGCGGTCAATTTCGATCATCAAGGGCCGGTTCTCCTCCGTTACCAGCTCAAGCAGGATGCCCTGTATGTCGATCTGACATTGTCTATACCCTAGTTCCATTGTCATTAAATGTCGTTCTTTCATATTGATTGGGGGGTTATACCGTTTCCCGGAGTAGTCTGAGCAGCGCATCGCGCTGCGAAATTCATGCGGCGTCCCCTGCGGCGGCCCCTGCGGCGTCCCCTGCGGCGGCCCCTGCGGCGTCCCCTGCGGCGTCCCCTGCGGCGGCCCCTGCGGCGTCGGTCGGCCCGAGCTCCAGCTGATGAAGCTCAGCAACACGTTTGATCGCAACCGCACCACGTTCATCAGCAAACCGCAGAACTCCCTGGAGCGGATCCACCAGGAGCCAGATCATAAACTTGTGATACACCGGGGTCAGGTCCGCACCGACGTTTATAGCAGAAAGGAATTGTTCCGGGAAGTTCTTGGCCTCGCCATTGGGCAAACCTTCAAAAATTGAATCCTCCAGATACGCAAGCCACCGGGGGATGCCGAGCAATTTTTCATACTTGTCGTGATCACTGCTGTGGATCGTACATCCAACAGCGCAGCCCTTACCGTCCTCCCAATACTGGCCCTTGATGATTTCGTCGGCGCTCGCGTGAGCACGTACGCGTGACAGATATTTCTCTTTGACTTTGGTGTCGTTCAAAAATGCTTTCATGATTTTTATTTTTTTAAACTATCTTCATATTTCCAATATTCCCTTACTCTCCGCTTGAATTCCTTTGTTTCAGTGTAGCTCTGCGGAATAAAATAACTCGCCACATGCTTACCATTAGGCAGCGTGATCATTTCTGACTTTACGTTATAGCCATCCCTGCAAAGCTCCCCGCAACGTTGACTCAAGGCATATATCCCGAACAATTTCAGCGCCTTCAAGACGGTGAGCCGCCTGCCGGATTTCAGGTATTTGAGGATACGTTCTTTTTGGGTCATAATTAATCAAGTAATTTGATGAGCTCTAATTTACTTTTCACCGCACCCGCCAATTTCACATTAATCAAATCAAAGTCGTCTTTGATGTCCTGATTATCGGAGCTCAATTCAATGATATTGCTTTTCCTCATTCGTTTGCCTTCGGGTAGTGACGCACTCCATGAAGCGAAATACCACGTTTTACGGTTCAGGAAAAGTAAGAGGGTAATGCATTGCCAATAATATTCCGGAAACATTCGTTTCAAATCATAATGGTCGGTCAGCATTTCGTAGTCGATTTGTTTTTCAAATACAGGACACTTCACTTCCAGACCAGCGTCATTACCTATCAACCTGTCCGGGCTACCCCCCGCATGATCGGTGTAGACATGAAAGCCGGAAGGAACACAGACAAGCCCGGTCAGACGTTCAAATTCCTCCACAGCGTCCGGTTCATGTTCCTTGCCATACCCAAGGGCATACGCATATTGTTGTGGTTTTGGTTTACCTGCGCGAGCCTCGAAAACTTTCTGCTTGATGTATGTTTCGGCAGTTTCGCTGATCTTTGAATGGTCGGCTATTTTACTTGTCTTACTACCCTTGCCTGTCTTTGGCCGGGCCTTCAATTCGGTGTCGGTCATTTCACGGTAAGCCGTTCCCATGAGTTTATGCCATTCAGAAGATGTGAATCGCCCAACCCTGATTTGTTCCCACGCTTCGCTTCCCTGGTCCAGATAGTTCAGTGATTCGGTTTGATCGGTTATTTCGTCAAAAAAATCTTTCATTTGGCAGGATTTTGAAGGTTGAAAAGAATTTCCCTGGCTTTGGTGGTCGCTGTCAGGTAAGCTTTTCCGCTCACCGTCTTCCAGTTGTCGGGGTGCATCTTGGTTAATTTTGAATCAAGCTGAATAACTTGGTTGTATACCTCCATGTATTCCTTATGAAGTTTGTCCAGATCAACCTCCGGAAGCCGTCCGTCAATGTCAGAATCCGCCGTGGACAGGCCCAACGCTCCGACCAGGGTGTAACGCTTCAAATATTCGATTGCTGAACCCCGGCCTTGGATTGGGTTCTTAGACCCACTCAAATCAGGGTTGGCCATCATTGATGTTGATTCCGTGTGCCCCTGAACATGGGAAACCAAGCACGTAACCTTTATTTCCTTCTCAGTATCGGTGATCTCCCAACGGTAGGAAAGGCCGTGAGCCTTCAAAAGCGGTCCTATTTGGCGGGTAATGTCGGCTAGGGGGGCGTACTTGTAGGTGGTTTGGTTGAAGGCGACAAGTTTTGTTTTCCTCAAGTCCGGGCATTCACATTGAAAATTGGTGAATGCCTCAAAGAAAGCTTTCCGGGCAACGTTTGCCTCCCATCGGTCTTGCAGGTCCATGAGTTTTGAAAGGGATTCAACGTCTAATCCTTTCTCTATTCCTTGCTGAATAAGTCCGCGCGGTGTCGGATCTTGCGTGATTATTGTGGGTGTGTTTTCCATATCGTTCTTTATCTTATTTTTGCTAAAAGTTTCTGAAAATCTTGTTGATATTGCATCAACTCCACTCGGTCAACCGGAGTATCGGCTACAAACTCCTGCGCAAGTTTAATCAAGTCTTCAAGGATAAGGATTCTCTTTTCTCCGATGATGGCTAATCCCCTAAGGGTTACCTCGGCCTCCCTTAAAACCCCCTGATCGACATTGAGGACTAGCTTTTGAAGGCGCTTTACTTCTGAGGCTTGGACGGTGAAACTATGGTTCATACAAACAACGGGTTTTCGGTTTCATCTTCAAGTTTCAAATCTTCTTTACGCCTCTCATAGCAGAGATCACATATGTATTCATAGTCGAATTCCTCGCGCTCGTCATGACAAGTTACCTTGGCAGAGCAATCAACACATTCACGAAGTTGAGTAAATCGGGGGGCGTTTCCATCAGGAGAATTCCAGAAGCTCATAAAGTTAGGGGTTAAGGTTTTAAATCCGGTTTCTCCCGGCTATCGGGCCGTCCGTTAACAACACATAGGTACGGCATAATTTTATTACCTCCAAGCCTTTTGCTAATTTTGTTATGAATATTTTTATGCTTATGTTTACGGGCATGGCAGGCAGAAAACCGATATACGATACCGAAAACCTTGAAATTGGGCAAAAATTAAGGCTTTCAGATGGGGTTAAGTTATTCCGGTATCAATACATTCGCACCTTCAATAAGAGGGCAAGAGATAAAAAATTCAAATTAACGACGGTGGGAAAAAAACTTTTTGTTGAACGAATTGCATAATGGCTAGCGAAATGATCATTCAAATTATCGGGGCTGGAAAAATAAAAGTTTCCGGTGAAAATAATCATTTGTGCGGTGGTAAGAACGGATTCGGGTTTCAAATTGACTGGCACAAACACGGAACGTATTTCGTTGGTGGTATTTTGTCTAATGAAGATGCCGTCCGGTTGGCTGAACATATACTGGATGTTACAAAACACCGGAAATAATAAAAATGGACTCCCTCACCTCAACCGGCTCCCCTCTTTTAACCTTGAAGGTGGAGAAGCCTAAGCGAATCAAACCCCGTAAGGCTATCCGCTCTTTTGCGGTTCGTTTGGGGAAGTGGCAGGTCATCCTGCAAATTTGGAAATATCGCCCAGTGAAGAACCAGGATTGGAGGAATGAACCGCATTAGGAACTTTCAAACTAAGATTGTAGTTTTGAATATGAATCCGCAAACAATCGCGCTAAAAATGTCACGCCTACTGTAAGGGGGCAAGATTTAAAGGGAACCCGGCTATTAACCAGGTTCCTGCGTTTATGGCCGGAGGAAGACCAAGCAAGTACAAACCTGAATTTGCCAAGCAAGCCTTTAAGTTGGCTTTACTCAGCGCAAAGGACACTGAATTAGCCGCTTTTTTTGAAATAGACGTTGCAACCGTTAACAGGTGGAAGCACGATTACCCCGAGTTTTGCGAGTCCCTAAAGGCCGGAAAAGTTGAAGCGGACACCAAGGTATCGAACAACCTCTATAAACGGGCCAATGGATTCCATTACAATGAGGTCACCCATGAACACATAACCATTAAGGGTGCTGGAGGAGTCCCAACACCGGCCATTCTAACTAAGACCGTCAGAAAACTTGTGGTCCCCGATACCACCGCTCAAATATTCTGGCTCAAAAACCGGCAATCGGACAAATGGCGTGACCGTCAGGAATTGGGCGTAACTTTAGCCGAAGACCAGGTATTTGAAATTGCCGGTCAGAAAATTAAGTTTGGCTGAAAAGACCTTATTCAAACCCTATCCTAAACAGGAGGAATTCGTAGCCGCCGTTCTTTCCGGCAAGTATTCCCTATTGACCTATGGCGGCGCAATGGGCGGGGGGAAGTCTTACGTTTGCCTGGCAATAGCGATAATGCTTTGCAAGTTCTACCCAAAGTCAAAATGGTGCGTTGTCCGGGAGTCGCTTCCAACGCTAAAGAAAACCACCCTTGCGACTTTCTTCAAGATTGCCCCGACAAACTTCATCCGGTCCTACAATCAGCAGGATCAGCTAATCACCTTCAAAAACGGATCTCAACTTCTTTTCATGGCCGAGGACTTCGCCCACGATAAAGAGTTTGACCGATTCAAAGGCCTCGAGGTAAACGGCTTTATCCTGGAACAGATCGAGGAACTCCAGGAGGCGCTTTTGGACGTTTGCTTTATCCGCTCTGGCCGCCACCGAATAGACCCCATGCCAAAGCCGGTGATAATCGCCAACCTGAATCCTACTTTACGCTGGCCCCGCAAACGAATCTACGACAAGGCGGTAAACAAAACCTTACCCGAGGATTGGTATTACCTCCCGGCCAAGATCAGCGACAACCCTGCGCTGTTTGAGGATTCCAACTACATGAAGCAATTAAAGAACCTGGACGACCTTACCAGGGCCAGGTTAATTGACGGTGATTGGAATGCATTCGGGATTGATAAACCTTACCTTTATGCTTTCAATCAGGGTAAACACGTTATCCAGACTTATACGGTTAACCCTCATTTGCCCTTGCTTTGCAGCTTCGATTTTAATAAGGATCCCATGACTTGCCTGGTATCGCAGAAACCTAGCGTAAAAGAAACGGTGGTTTTTGACGAGATAATGATTCCGAATGGATCAAGCGAGGAAGTTTGTGAGTACATTATCGCCCGTTATCCTCACTTCAAATTCAAAATAGAGGTTACTGGAGACGCTACTGGCCAAAATAGAACTTCAATGATCCGGGGTAATGTGAATCACTACAAGATTATTAAACAGATGCTTGAACTCACCGACCGGCAGTTACTTGTCCCTAAAGTCAACACCTCCCACATCAATAGCCGGGTGCTCTGTAACTCAATCCTTCAAAACGCGGTTGTAAAAATCACCAAGAATTGTGAGGCAACTATTACAGATTGTATTTATGCCGCAGTCGATGATGAGGGCGAATTGGTTAAAACGGTAGCAGAAGGCCGACATTTTTTCGACGGGTTTAGATATCTTCTCGAAGCGTCTTACCCCAATTTCCTCACCAAACCCCACATTTACCAATAGGAAAATCGGATAACGTTCGTATATTGCGCCCGTGGAAGAGATTGGAAAAACAAGAAGATTCGGCAGAACTCATGCATTTAAAATTGCCCAGCTCAGGGAGACCTGGATTAACAATATTGTCCGGATAAATGGAGTGTCCAGAGAGGAAGCTGAGAAAATGTATTTGAAAATTGACCCACATAGGGACGTTAAATGACTAAACTAATCTCCTACGGAACGCGTCTTGAAAAATCTTCTTTGAAGATCGCCAAGGTTCAGGCTAAATTTGAAAAGCGGTCGGTGAATAGTTTGATTCAGATTGCCATTGATCGGTACTTGGACGAAACCAGGGCGCAACGAATTGAGAACAATTAATATCATCGGATGCGGTCCTTCCGCTGAACTTTGGGACGGCAAAGGGGAAAGTTTAGGGGTAAACGATTGTGAGAAGACAGGAAAGAAGGTAGACAAACTTTTAGTTGTGGACTTCCCGCTTAAATTCTCCAAGGAACGATTCGACGTAATTCAAAACAGCAGCGCAGACTTTTACACGCAACTGATGGCCTGGAATAAATACAAGTCTCACCGTTTTAACCTTATTCATTTCAACCGTTGGCGGGGAAGGCTGGAGACTGGAAAGGTTGCTTGCTCTTTAACGTCTCCGTTCGTTGCGATCTCACTCGCTTGGTCTTGGGGTTATCAGGAAATAATCCTCTGGGGGGTTGACATGAATAATAGACGAGAATATCACGACGAGGAAGTTTCAAACATTAAAAGTCTGTGCGCTTGCCTTTGGAAGGATGGGGTTAAAGTTTGGTTGGGAACCGAAGGGAGCGCACTTAGTTTTCTGAATTTAAAGGATTGGGTGATAAAATGAGCTTTTGCGCAGTGGTCCCTGATAGAGGTGACCGTAAAGAGTTAATGTCCTTCTGCCGTCACCAACTTGAACGAATGACCGTGAAGCCTGACAAGGTTTATTTTGTTGACCATCCCCCGGAGAACGGGACGACAGATTTAACGGGCAGAATCAGGACCGGGATAAGCAGGGCGCAAGCTGATGGGATTGAAAGAGTTTTTATCATTGAGTCAGACGACGCGTATCCTAAAGATTACTTCGAGCAAATGTTAAAAGGCTGGCCACAAGGAGTAAAGATCATCGGGGCAAAGGCTACGCTGAACTATAACCTTCGTTACAATGCGTACCAAAAAGATGAGCATCCCGACCGCTCAAGCCTTCATCACACGGCCTTTGACCTTTCGGCGCTGGATAGATTCAGTTGGCCACAGAACGACTACATCTTCCTGGATAAAAAGATTTGGACCTACGTAAACCGGCAGCACATTCAAGCGGATCTAATCGCTCAACCGTTGGTCGTGAGCATGAAACACGGAATAGGGAAGACAGGGGGCCGTGGTCACCACATGAATTACCAAAGGAAAGACCCCGACCGGAGTTACTTGAAGTCGATTGTCGATAGTGAAGCTTTTGTGTTTTATCAAAGTTTGAAGGTATGAGTCTCATTTCTTTGCTCCATCCATCTAGAAGTCGTATTGACCGCTCTTTTCAAACGACTGAAAAATGGGTAGCTAAGTCTCGCGCCCATCTTGGAATTGAAGTTATCATTTCGTTGGATGAAGATGACCCCCAACTAGAAACATATAAAGAGGTTTACACTGGCTACGAACAAGTGATTGTCAACCCCAACCGTTCCGCTGTCGATGCTATCAACGCCGCCGCTAAAGTTGCTACGGGTGACATAATGATCGTCCTTTCAGATGACACCGATTGCCCTGATAATTGGGCCGAGCTTATTGAGAATGAAGTCAGGGGAAAGAAGGACTTTGTTTTGAGGGTGGAGGATGGAATACAAAGTTGGCTCGTGACAATGCCATGTTTCGACCGGGCCTATTACAATCGGTTTGAATATGTCTATTGCCCTGATTACCGGCACATGTTTTCAGATACGGATTTTACGCACGTTGCTTTCGGCCTTGACCGAGTTATCAAATCAAATCTTCTTTTCCCGCATCTTCATTATTCGGTGAAGAAGCTAGGCATAAAGCCAGACGAAATTAACCACCGCGCGGACCAGACGACAACGGAGGGAAGAAACCTTTACTTGGAAAGATTTAAGAGAGGATTTGACATGCCAGGATTCGACGTTTGGAGCTTCGAGGATTTGGATCACGAAAAATGGCTCAAGGCTCACGGATTTAAACGGCCATACAGATGAAGTTAAGTTTACTGATCTGCACCCTCCCCCAAAGGCGCGACTTCTTTCAGTCTCTCATGCGAGAACTGCGCAGGCAACTACAAACCTTGAACGCATGGAGCGAAGTAGAGATTCTTTCCGATGATGGTCAGGCAATTTCAATAGGAGAAAAGCGGAATTATCTTTTAAGTATCGCCGATGGTGACTACCTTGCATTCATTGACGACGATGACCGCGTTTGCCCGAATTACATCAAACTTTTACTTGAAGGAATTGCAACCAATCCAGACGCTTGCTCCCTTCACGGCATAATAACAGATGACGGAAAAAACCCAAGACACTTTTATCATTCCTTAAAATTCACTTCATGGTATGAGGAAAATTCGGTATATTACAGATACCCTAACCACCTGTCAACCATTAAGTCATCTATCGCTAAACGATTCAAATTTCCTAAAATAAATACCGGTGAGGACCACGATTGGAGTACTCAAATTTTTAAATCAGGATTGATAAAAAGTGAATATTGGATTGACGAAATAATTTATTACTATGACCATAGAAGCGTTAAATCAGAGATGGGCCAAAATCCCAGGCATTAACTATGAGGCGTGTGAGTCGGGTATTATACGTCACTCTAAAAGTGGTAAAATTAAAAACGTATATGATCGTTAGGTTATGAAAGGCTGTCTGTCTTATTCGCTTTTTGGCTACGATGCCAATCAAAAGTCAGGATTCGACTTTCCTTCTTTTGTTCGCGGGTTAATGGTGAACGTCCGGTTCAATCGCTTGCTTTATCCTGGGTGGGTGAACGTCATTCACATGGACAAGGAAAGTTATTCCTCCAAATACCAACCCCTTTTTGATTGGCTGATTGACCGTGGATTTATTGACGTTGTTATTTGCCCCTCAAATGAAGCGTTGTGTAAGGCAATGCTCTGGCGGATGAAACCTATTTTTGAAACCACCAAAACAGGGGATTTGAAATACACGCACACTCTTTGCCGGGATCTTGATTCGATTTGCACCTATCGGGAAGTTCAGGCGGTTACCATTTGGCTACAAGAACAAAAGGTAATCCACTGTATCACCGATTCTGTTTCCCACAATATCCCAATGATGGGCGGCATGATCGGCATTTGGGCAAATACATTCGCTGACAGGGTGAAGGCCAGAACGTGGGACGAACTGATGAACAAATCAGACGGTATAAATTATACAGTCAAGGGAGCCGATCAGACCTTCCTTAATAAATACGTTTACCCGCCTTGCGCCGATTCAGCTACCGAGCATTTTGTTTTAGGGATGGTCCACAACCTACCAGAGGAAAACGGAAGGCATTACTCCATTGAGGATATTCAATTGCCGATAAACGTGAGGTATAAAGCCAGTAACGACTGCGCGGGACATTGCGGGGCGGCCGGTTACTACGACATGCCGACAATGAACTTTCTAAAAAACATCGACCCTCATTCAAAAGAATATTGGGAAATCGAGGATCAATTTAAAGGGCTTTTCCCATGGGCGTATGACAGATACTAAACTAGCCTTTTGCACCTGTGCCGTTTGGAGTAAGAACTACGGCAACGCCTATTTGGATCAGCAGCAGACCCTCATCGACTCCATCCGGCGAATTTACTGGAACCAAGAACAAGCTGAAATATTTGCTTGGCGGGATGAATATCCTCCTGGTTCCCGTGATTGGCTTACTTCCTCATATGGTTTCAAGCCTTGGGCCGTCCAGTATGCTTTAAATCAGGGTTACAAAAAGGTAGTCTACATGGATACGGCTATGATTCTAAAGGAAAAATTACCGATCAGTCAATATGACCATCTTTCCGAAACTTACGGGGTGTTGGCCGCGAAGGATGACAGCAGTTTGACTAAGGTCACATGGGGTCTGGCTTGTGAATACTTTGGAGTATCACGTGAATGGCTCGGCGGGAAGAACTTGGTCGGCGGGTCGTTCTATTATTTCAACTTTGAGAATGATAAATGCCGGACTATCTTTCAAGCGTGGAAGGAAGCAGAAATGGCTGGTATGTTTGGATCGCAGGAGGGCGAGAGCGCTGGTATTCAAAACGGACATAGATGTGATGAGACGATAATGGCGATCCTTCTTTATTTCTATGGCATTGGTCCATGTAGCTATGACCAAGTAGGTTATCAGGGCGAAACAATGGTTAAGAAACATTTCCGATGAAAAAGATATTGACTCCATTAATTATTTTATTATGTCTTAATGCCTGTTCTCCGAAAGTATATACTAATTCCTTAATTGATCAGCGAAAAAAACATACGCAGAAAATAACCTCAAAAGATATTACTAATGGTAGGATCTTTATATTTACCTGTATTGGTCTTGGTTTTTGGATTGGTGCAAACGTTGCTAAAAATGATTGAGGTTATACATGAGCATTCGGTAGATATATCGCTATTGCCGGCAAAGGCGATTATCCTTGATCTCGGTTGTCGTGGATTCGCCTTTACTAATCACTTCCGCGAATTAGGCCACACTGTTCACGCCGTTGACATTGACGATTTACAGCATGGAGACTACGACCAATGCGCGATAACGAACTATACCGGCGAATGTGGCATTTGGAGAAACAACGATCCACAGGCAACAAAAATAGACCCACTGAATATTAATCTTGAATCGGCTCGGTGCTATACCTTGGAGGATTACATGACTTTAAAGAAAGTTGAGTTTTGGGACTTGGTGAAAATGGACGTTGAGGGTGCGGAATTTGAGATTATCATGGATATGAAAATGGCACCCGCTAAAATGATCAGCCTTGAATGCCATATGCACTGCGGACAAACTATGGAGGAATGCCAACTCATGTTTATGAGGTTAGCTTTTATTGGCTATCAATGCGTGTCAGGTGAAGAATTAAGTGAGGCGCACGGAGCTGGGCGAAATTTTTGGAATATGTTATGGATACTAAAATGACGAACGGCCAGAATGCTTGAACATGGTTTACGATGCTTGTAAGACTATCCGGGAGGACTACGAAAGACTAAAGCGGAATGATTGAACTAAAGCCTGATAATGGGTGGATTGCGGAAGATGTCGCCGGGAAGCGTTATCCCTGGTTTACCGCTGGAGCGTTGGAATATTTAAATCAAATAGACTATACCAATAAACAAATTTATGAATTTGGTTGTGGGTATTCTACGCTATGGTTCCGTTCACGTGGGGCGGTTGTCCATGGGGTAGACTCAACACGTGAGTGGGCGGACTTTGCAGGGGTTCAGTACCTGCCAGAAAAAGAACAATACCTTAACCCTAAATCATTGCTTTATTGGTTGGGGCGACCAACTCAGTATGACATAGCGGTAGTTGATGGTGAATGGAGGGATGAGTGTGCGTCCCTATGTATCCAAACTATTAAGCCGGGAGGATTGGTTATTATTGATAATTGGATGCAACCGAGCGTCCCGCCTAATGAATGGTTCAGAACTTTAGATTTACTTGCGGCCAAGAGACTCCCGCACACAGTTTACCGGCAAGAGGGGCATCCGGATTGGTCAACGCTCATAATCCAATGCTAGAACAATATCGACGATACTTCCAGCTCTTCCGCGACAATGCGCCGCATCATATGATTATCTGGGGAGGGTATCAACGCGGAGAACCTACCGGAATGGCTTCGAGTCTTGAATCTATCCTTGAGTTTGCCAAACTTGTGAAAGACCCTGACGCTGTTATCCTCAACGCAGGCGCTGGGGCATCTTCTTTTATCCTGCGGCAAATGTTCAAGAATGTAATTTGCACCGATCCTGATTTGAAATATCTTATGGTCGTTAAGGATATTTGCGCAAAGGCCGGACTGAATACCAACAACTTTATGACGGGGATTTCAGATTGTGATTACTGTTACTACGATTACGGCAACATTGAACGCATCCCAATGATGCCTAGATTCATTGACGCTACCAAACACGCTCTTTACGTTGACGATTGCGACACCCGGGCAGAGTGCAAGCAAATGAGGGATTACGTTTACAGTCTTGGATTGAACGTGAAAGATTGTGAAGCGGCGAAAGATGAGTATGGAAGGTGGGGAGTAATAATTCAGAAATGAAAAGAAACGTCATTCTATCGGTCAACGAAGATCCTCAATACCTATTTTACGTGCCCATAGCCTTATGGTCTTGGCGAAAGATTGGCTGGAACCCTGTTCTGTTTTTTCATGATGGTGGAGCGGTCCTAACTAAGCCATTATTTGAATTAGTGCTTAACAGCACGGAAGTCCAAAGGCTAAAACCGATTAAGGGCTATCGTTCAGATACCATCGCACAAATCTCAAGGCTATACGGGGCACTGTGCGTTGAACCTGGTGAAATAGTCATGACTGCCGACTTGGATTTGATACCCCTAGGTGATTGGTGGTCACCCGACCCATCAAAAATTACAATCTATAATCATGACCTTACCGGATACTCTGATTATGCAATCTGCTATTTAGCCGCCACCCGCGAAAGGTGGATTGAAATAATGGGCATTACCGGAGATTATAACGCAATGATAGCCCGTGATTTGAAACAAATACCAAATGCCCACGAATCGGTGGAATGGGAGAAACGATGGACGGTCGATCAAGCTTACATTACCGAAAGAATCAAGGCGGTACAATTTCAAAAGGAGTTTATCCCCGCCGGACGACTACCAAGCGGATTAGCTAAGGGCCGAGTGGACCGTGGGGGATGGACCCTTAACCATGAAACATTCCGGGACGCTCACCTCCATCGGGATCTGTATAAACGATTCCAGAACCCAAGCGATGAACGATATGCATTATTCCAAAAGAAGTGGGAGGAACACATGACTTTGCTTCATACCGTTTGGCCCAACGAGAATTGGGATTGGTTTGTGACCTACACGAAAGAATTTTCAAAACTCGCCCAATGATCTTCGCCCTGAACATCTGCGGAAACCGTGACCGGGAACTATCCGAACTCATGGAGACTACTTTGCGAAAGCATTGCCCGGATTTGGGAGAGTTTGAACGCAGGAACTTCGACGCTTTAGGTTGGGGTAACGGTTCAGGTTGGGACCCATCAATAATGAAGGTCAACGCAATCAAGTCCATGCTTCGGTTCGGCTTGCGTGACGATGACTTTATCCTTTGCGTGGATTCGGACGTAGTGTTTTGCACTCCAGAAGTCTTTACTTTCGTCAAGCCTGAATATGGGATAATCGGGATAAAGAACGCGACCGACTTTCCCGCTTTGATCGGACCATTAAAGCATATGAGCGGATGCCTTATTTTCCTGCGTGGGGATATTGCAAAGCAGATTGGAAATCTGACTAACGATCAGCTAAACGAAGTGCGCCGACAATTCAAAAGCGTGGCCCTTACCGAGAACGAGGATATTTTAGTCTCCTATCTTGCCCAAATGCTCGGGGCTGAACACTGCGCTTTGCCAGGCTACCTTCACGATGGCGATTTTGAAAAGGATATTGTGATCGGGGAACTACGATCGTTCTATCACTTGAATTACCACCCAGATACTTTTCTCGGTGTGCCTGTTGATGGAAAAGAAGAGTTTGCTAAGGTTCTGGCTGGACTCGGGTATAAACTTTAAACGATGCGCCTAGTAGCAATTTATAACGCGTGGAGTGAAATGCCAGAATTATTGGCCAAGTCAATCCTAAACATCAAACCGGTAGTTGACGGCATTATCGTGGTGTATTCTGATTTTAGCTACATTGGAAACTTCAAAGAGTTTCCATTGAATGAATTGCCACAGGATGGCGTGCGTTACGTCCGCGCCGATCCTTCACACAACGAAACAAGCAAACGGAATTTAGGACTTGATGAAGCCAGGAGATTCAAATACACGGACTTCATTAACCTTGACTGTGACGAATTTTATCGTCAAGAGGACGTTATCCGCGACCGGGCTTACCTTGAATCGAATCCTTCCGTTAAAGGGCTTGTATGCCGGTTGAAAGTCCTATTTGCCAAACCTACGTTAACCTGTGACGACCATACGCTTGTACCTTATATTCACAAGCTGACGAGCCGAACCAAAGCCGGGAACTTCCGGAACTATCCTTTTGCCTACGATGACGATGGGGGTGCACACATTGACCCCACCCGCCGATTGAACTACGAGGACGGTATCCAGATGAGCGATACAATCATGTATCACGCTTCCTGGATCAGGAAAGACTTTGAATTGAAGATAGCCAACAGCCCGGCGGTGAGAAACTTGAGAAAATCCACTATCTTAGAGGACTTAAAAAACGCTTGTCCGGGGTATTATTGCAAGTTCTACCGGAAGACGCTACATGAATGTGAAAACATTTTTAACCTATGATTGACGAACTAATCCAAATCCTGTTATTCGTTGCATGGCTCCCGGTAGGGGTAGGATGGATATGGGGCTTTCATTGTCTGTTTTCGGAAGGATACATTTTTGAAGAGTTAGGTAAATGGTTAAACGATAAATTACCTGATTGGATTTGCGACCCACTTTTTGCCTGTCAAATGTGTATGGCGTCAGTGCATGGGTCGCTTATCTTCTTCCTGTTCATTCGTTACCACATCCAATGGTGGCCGCTGTTCTGCGTGTCTCTTTGTGGCCTGAATTTCATTATCAACAAACTAACCGACAAGCATGTTAAGCTGGATTAAAAGCCTTTTCTCAAAGAAAGTAAAGCCAGTCACAAACTGCCTTTCGCCCAAGTACATCGGTAAAACCGAACCCGCTACAATCGAACTTGAGGACGGGAAGGTACTTAACTTCAAGGTAGGAGGCAAACAGTTCTACCGGATGAAGCGTGAAGTGGAAATGCCTTACGGTCGGTATAAGTTTGTCGCCGCGTTCCTGTATGAGGTTGAGTTGCGCATGACCAGCAAAACCTTGAAAGAATACCTTTCCAAACTAAAAGACATCATCACCGGGACCAAGGGAACGGTGGATTTGAGTAATGCATATAAAGTAATTTGGGCGATGGAATCCCGCCTTGAACTTAACTTCGAACCCGAAACAGCCCGTAACCTGGCCTCAGTTGTGTTCTTTGACGATACCGAGGACATGGAGGATTTTGATCAGGAATATGGAAAAAAGAAACTCGAACTATGGGATAAACACAAATTCAGTGCTTTTTTTTTAACCAAGCCAATGGACGAATTGCTGGGTGTGAGGGGTATCTCGGAGGATATTTTAAAGACCTATATCAAGGAGGCTCAAGAAATAACGGAATACTGGAACTCCGTCCTGCTCAAGCAATGAAATCCGACTTCCGGGAACTCCAGGAAATGCAAATCAAGAAAATTGCTAACTTTGAACCAGATAAAGAACCAATATTCAATGCTCTGTCAATCTTTAGTTTTCTTTTTCACATTCGTGCATTACAGAATGAAAACAAGGAGTGAGTGGGATGGGAGGAAACTTAATCCATTCCGATGCCCGATCGTCAACAGAATATAAACATCAAGTTCAATACAAATTCCGTTGATCTTGAAAAAGCCGCACAATTATTGAATAAAGCGAAAGCTGCTAATGATGCGCTCAATCAATCAATCAACAAGACAGGTACTCAAGGGACGCAGGACGTAAAAAGATTTTCATCTACCATTGAGGGATTAAGACTCCAGATGGCCCAACTCAAAGGACAGATAGATCTCACCAGTCAATCCGATAAGGTCAGGCTAGAGCAGCTTCGTGGGCAATATGCCGCCATGTCCACCCAATTAAAACAGTATCAGGGTGAACTTTCCAAGACAACAGCCGGTCAAAAGTCTTTAGTCGATGGATTGGGGGGATTATATTCAATGGTAAGGATTGCTCTTACCGCTGGTCTGATAGCGGAGACTACCCGAGCCGTAATAGAAATGGCAAAATTGAAGGGAACGGTTGACGGAGTAACCCGGGCCTTTAATACCCTTCCGAATGCGACTTTATTAATGGCCGACCTTAAAGCCAAAACGCATGGCACACTTGATGAACTAACCTTAATGCAAAAAGCAGTTCAGGCTAAGAACTTTAAGATACCGCTCGAACAACTTGGAACCCTTTTAGAGTTTGCCGCTATCAAAGCCCAACAAACCGGACTGGATATTAATTATCTGGTAAACTCTTTGATAACGGGATTAGGCCGTAACTCTATCCGGTTATTGGATAATCTTCAAATATCAGTTACGGAGCTCAGGTCCAAAACAAAAGAATTAGGATCTACACAAGCAGCAGTATTTTTCCTTGTAAATAAACAGATGCAGGAAATGGGCGGCTTTATTGAAACTGATGCCGTCAAAGTGGATCAGTTGTCTGCCTCTTGGAAGAATTTTAAAATCAATCTAGCAGAACGACTTGAAACAGGGGGAATAATAGGATTTTTCGATAAGGTTGTAACCGGATTGGGATTATTACTTGGTGGGAGTGTAAGATTCGAGACAGCTCAGAAAAATGCAATTAAGGCTGTAACGGAATTCAAAAAAGCCAATGATCTTTTACTTGATTCAGATAAAAAAATTCAGGCCGTAGAACTGGAATTAGATAAGCTAAGTAGGAGAAGATTAGAAGATGGTGGTAAATTGAAAGAACTACAAGTTACAATTGACAAGGGTAGTTCATTTCTTGGCGGAAAGGATGAAAATAAACAAATTCAACTTGCCAAAGATCAGGCTGACGCGATCAGTAAAAGGAATGATGTAACGGCGGCATCCATAATTTTACTTGAAGCCTATGAAAAATCACTTAGGATAAAGGCCAAGACTGATGATGATGAACTTGGCATAATAGAACAATATAATGAGAAGGTAAAAAAGGCAAATGAGGAAATCGAACAGTCTACCGATGTAACAGGTAAATTTCAAAGGGAGAAAATAAAAGAACGTGAAGAGTTTGAGCGTATTATTGCAGTCTATAGTCTTTCCTCCGCTGAGTTGGACAAGTATGTCGAGTCAATGGATAAAGGAAAGGTATCCTCTAAATCACTCCGGGAAGAAATAGCTAAACAGATTGACGCGATTAATGAATCGTTAGCCAAGACTTTAAAACCTCCAACAAAAGGCGGTGGTCCTGCCGGTGGGTTTATCGGGCCACTTGGACCTGCAGATACTACCAAAGAGGGCGCAAACTCGTCTACCGCCATGCTGAATACATGGTACAACAACTATGCGACCTTTTGGGATAAGCTCAAGCTCGGCTTTGATGATCTGAATAGTCATATTCGAAAAGGCACAGTCGCAACGGTGGAAGAGCAGCAACGAGCAATGGAGCAAGCTGTAAAGCATCTTGTAAACGCCGTTAAGCAATCCGTTGGAGAATTGGCGGCAAACAGTCTGCAAGCAGAGGTTAAATCTTACGATGAAAGGATTGCAGCGAGTGAGGCATATTATAACAGGCAAGTTGGCTTGCTTGGAGATAATCAGAAGGCTAAACAGATTCTTGAAATAAAACACAATCAGGAATTAAGTAAACTCGAACGAGAAAGAAGTGAAGCGGCAAGACGTGCCGCGTTGATAACTATTACAATAAACACAGCAATAGCAGTTATCAAGGCTTTGGCTACAGCAGTGACTATCTATGACGGTATTGTCGAGGCGGCTGGGGCGGCAGTAATCGGGGCTGCTCAATATGCAATAGCTTCCTCTGCTCATTACGCTGAAGGGGTGATTGACCTGAAAGGTCCAGGCACAGAGACAAGCGATTCTATTCCAGCCAGGTTGTCTAAAGGCGAATCGGTAATGACCGCTCAGGAGACACGCGAAAACATGGGCATCCTAAAAGCAATCAGGGCCAAAAAAATCAATGACAATATTATCTCTGAAATCTTTGCTAAGAGCGGAGGGGCACAAGCTGGATACGACTTTACCCGTTTGGAAAAAGCCATTGAGAGAATCCCTAAACCCTCAGACCTAATAAAAATGGGTTCCATGACCTACGAAGCCAAAGAGAAAGCGAAGGGCCACCGGCAACTGATCCGCAATAAATATTTAGGATAATGCAGTTCAGATTTACCTTAAACAATACTATCGCCGGTTCTCATTCTATTGATGAACCTGACGGATGGAAAAATATCAAAATAAAACTTGAGCGCCATCCAGAGTATCAGTCTCTAATCGAGGTCATTGATACGCCTTTTTTCTTTTACAATGTTGGACAAGGAAAAGACGGTGGTCGGGAGTATCTCTATGCCATCGAACAGGCACAAGGGATAAATGCTACGGTTACTTTGCTTGTTGAACTTACCGAAGATGGAACAACCTGGGACCGGGTATTTTTTGGTAACCTTGATCTATCCACGCTTACAGATGTAATGAAGGGCGGGAAGTTCTATAAATTCCAATGCAACATTATACAAAGCGATCTTTGGTCTATGTTTCAGAATCGCAAATCGACAAGCGTAAACCTGAATGCAACTACCGATCTAGACGGAAATGCCGCCGTAACAACCGACAAAATCAATCTAGAGTTACTCAGCCAGGTTATACGGCAAAGTTTTACGGCTTCTGAAAATATTACAGTGGTTGGCTTTACTATCCCAGATAATTCAAATCTACAGTTTGCATGGGATAACATTGTTTTGGATGAGATACTCAATCGGTTTACTATTCCTATTTCGGACACATCAGATCCGGCTCCTAGCTTTAATTTTCAATATGCCGGAACATATAGATTCCAGATTGTAATGACGGCATTGAAAGAATTTGATCCGTTTGGCGTAGACGGGATGACTAACCTTTCAACGGATGGTCTGTTATTTAAAATAAGGCATACGAGTAATAGTGTAGTCACTGATTACACAGCCACAAGAACAGACCACGCAAACGCATCGGCCACGGCTGGATATAGTAAATTCACTATTGACGTAACAATAACCGCAAAGGCTAACGATGATTTAGCGTTCTTTTTTCAAACCACAACAACGCCATTTGACCCATCAGATATTACCCCGACCGGAAGGGTGTTGATCATTCTTGGAGACAACAACCCAGCCTCTGGTGATGCCAGGATAAGAGATATTCATGACACATCAACAATTATTGTCACTAGTAATAATATATACCCACAGACCCAAACTGATGCAATTCTAATTCACGATGCGGCTAATGCGATAGTGAACAGAATCACCGGAACAGAAATTTACTCTGAATATTTAGGTGGACTTTTTCAAGGGTATGTAGCCAATGGATGCGCCGCATTTTATGCCCTTATGCTGGGGCTTCATGTAAGGGGTTACACCTTTATCGAAAAGTTATTCGCTATGAATTTTGATGATTTTTGGAGTGGGGCAAATCCTATTCTGAATCTTGGTTTAGGGGTTGAGGAATTCGCTGGAGTCGAACGAATACGAATTGAAAAGAAAGATCATTTTTTTAACGATACCCCTAGCGTTTATTTTGACAATGTTGAGGGGATTGAAAGAAGCTATGATCAAGATAAAATAATAAAATCGGTTAAAAATGGTTATTCTGAATGGTCGGCAGAATCTGGATCTGGTATTGATGATGCTCAAACAGTTCATTCGAGAGCAACGATTTACAAGACTTCCGGGCAGGATATACCACTACTATCTACCTTTTTTGCCGCCGGGCTTGGCATAGAACAAACCCGAAGGAACAGGGCTGAAAAGGGGAAAGACTGGAAATTAGATAACAACGTAATGATAATTGCCGTTGATAAAAGCGTAACCAGTTCACCGGATTACTTCATCACGGAAGTAGGAAGCCCGTTTTCATTAATATTTGGTATGCTCAATGGGAGTTCAAGGTACAATATCAGAATAACACCTTACCGCAACTTTGTCAGATGGCTTAACTTTTTATCAGCAGGCTTCCAAAAATACCTTACTTCTTTCTTTAGATTCACTACCGGGGAAGGGAACTATATCACAACAATAGCGGCTAATTCGGACACTTGCGATACAGGGACGTGGTCAGAAAATCAGGATATTGCCCCGGTAGCCACCCCTAACACGCTTCATGAAATGAGGCTACTTCCGAAGGCAGATTTAACATGGACAAACTATAAAACAATCAGGGCAAACCGCGATAAGTGCATAGCCGTAAAGGAAGATGCGTCATATACAAAGGTTCACATAAAACTCCTGGAATACGAAATCGCGGCGGCGAAAGCTGACGTTAAAGGTTGGATTAAATGAAAAATGTTATATTTGTCGTATGGTCACTACTTTTGACGTGGGAATTAACTTCTTGTCGCGACAAAGTGATCATATCCCCCGCTAACCCGGTTCAGTTCTGGCTATCGGGTCAATCCACCTACAACGAGACAGCGGTATGTTCTATTGAGCCTGTGTTTTGGTGTCAACCGTGGAACTGTGAGGACTCAATTCACATTCAGTTTACCGACTCCACTTATTTTGATCCAACCGACGAGGTTATACTAAAAATATGTTCAGAGGACATATTACTTGCTTCTCTTGCAATGACAAGGATAGGGACCGTCGGAAGTGATGGCGTTTATGATGTTGAATTTGACTTATCAGATTATGACACTTGCAATAAAAACATAAATCTTTTTGTCGTTAATGCCACACACTATGTCGCCACCGAGCTACTTACAAATCCTGACTTTACGAGCGACTTATCCAATTGGTACCAATCAGGGAGCGGTGAAGTTTGGGCGCAGTCAAGCGGTCAGGCTCAGTCAACAATAAACGGCTCCGATTTATTAACAAAACGTCTAATTAATGCCGATATAGTCCCAGCCGGAGAATATCGGGTTATCAGTGAAATAAGACTACTTGGCTTCATAAGCATCCCCATGCAGGTAAATGTAGAATTTTTTACCGGCGAAGGAATAGTGTATACCAAAGAATTCACCGTAACGGACTATCTGACCGAAAACATAGAATTTTTATTTACCGCTGCCGCTGCCGTTAGTTTAGGTGTGAGGGTGTACAGGTTTCAAACAGGCATTGGAATTCCAGACATTGGCGTTCAGCTTAACTATGTGAGGCTTTACAATAACATATTTGTATTGAAGTCTGATTGTCAATATGTGTCTGATTGTAATGATTGCACTGAATTAATAACATTTTCGAATTCAAACTCTTTTGCCGGCATTGACTATACAGACGTCTCACCAAGCCGCGAATTTACTCTACGCATTCCGGCTGTCTTTTTTGAAGAGGAATTTCCAGACGAGTATGAATCCATAGATCTTTCAAACTCCGAGATAGTCCAACTTTCAAGCGAGGTAAAACATAAGAAACTTTTAGATGTTGGGTGGATGCCATTTTATATGATTCAGAAATTACAACTTGTCTTGGCGCATGATAATGTAATCATTCAGGAAAAGAATTGGATAAAAGGTGATGGGATGACTAAGATTCAGGGAAATAAGAGGTATCCATTAAGGCGAACAAGTTTTCTTTTAACCGACAAGGATTTTATAAAACGAAACGTACTTTGATTATAGAA
>Ga0193727_1000067_pt1 | contig 30239 bp, 44 predicted proteins | sample H2c2metaG_FD_143051 | JGI IMG/M metagenome (GOLD analysis project Ga0193727, IMG submission 143051) | Soil microbial communities from a riparian zone of the East river system, Colorado, United States - H2c2 | ecosystem: Environmental > Terrestrial > Soil > Riparian zone | place: USA: East River...
TCCCGTGCCGACGGAAACGTCCCAGGCGAGGTTCTTTCCCATGCCGGCCTGTTTGGCGATGAGATTGGTGCTAACAATACTACGGTTGTATTGCTTCACGACCGACTCTCTGATAAATTGTTCCAGAGCCGGATTTAGTGTAGCTGCGTCGGTGGCGGCCATAGCAACGGTCTCCTCAAGCGCGAGAGCCACCGAAACGGGGCTCGATCATTTATCATCCATGTCGCTGGACGACTTGCGAGGAGTCTTCGATGTCGCAGAAGACGAGAGCGAGCACACCCTCTCAGGTAGACGTCCGAGCGATCACTGATCCACCATGGATCGCTCGGCTATGTGATGAATTGGCACGTTATTTGTGCCGTTGCAAGGAGTGAATTGATTTATTTTGAATCTTTTTGACTTGGTGAATGGCTCAGCTCGATCAGTCGATTGACCGAGTCCAGCTCGCTCATCAATCGTCGATTCTGCTCGAGCGTCAGCTCCGGAGGAAGACGCTTCCCGAGCCACGTCAGGTCGAGGATGTGAAGACCGACTCGCCGAACGCGAGGAATCTCCGCCCTGATGTGAGGCGACATCCAGCTCGTGACGACGTAGATGTCGCAGCGATGGATCTGCTCGGTCTGGTCGACCAGCGTCCTCGGCCGGAACGCCTCGTCCTCGAGCGAGAGCACGTACGCGAACCACGAACACTCGATCACCCACTTCGTGGAGCTGACGAGCAGCTTGATCCACGACAGAGCGTCGGCGATGTTGTCCTGTCGCGCGATCGGGCCCTCGCCGTTCTTGGGTCCCAGAGGGTGCGCGAGGTACGCGACCACGCGAGCGCGCGTGCGAACTCGCTGATCTATCGTGGTTCGTCTTGATCTTGCCATACTTCTTATCCCGCCCTCCGCGCGCGATACTTAGTGACTCGCGACGCTAGTAGACTCGACAACCGACCGCTCGATCGTCGACGACGACCGGATGCTCGCCTATCGAGATGTCGCAGTGAATCCGTCCCGCGATTCGCCCAGGTGGCTGACACGAGTCGTCGACGAGAATTCCTCGCGCGTTGCGGTGATCGTCACCGATCGGTCGCGGACGACACTCGAACGCGCCGTCGCGACGGACGCCGTCGTTGTGCCAGTTGATCGGACACTGACCGCGGATCAATTCGAGGACGATCACCGTAATTTTGATCACGTCCATCAACGAAATAGTTCCTTCTTCGCCGCCTTGACCCCGAGCTTTTCAGCTTTTTCATCATGCTTCGCCGCCATCGCTTCGTGGTGCTGAGCCTTGTCGTGGCCAGATCCTCCCGCATGTCGTTGAGCCGCTGCTGCGCTCATGTGAGCGCTTGCTGCTGCACGATGAGCCTGCTCAGTGTTGTCTCTTCTAGCGACTCTTGAGGCACCATTCGCCTCATTAGATCTCCTAGTCGCCTCAGAAATCTGCTTTGGCGGACCTGAAGAGCCAATCTTCGTCGGCTTCTCGTCCTGACCCGCTCTCGCGAACTTCTCATCGTTTGCGGCCGTTCCAGTCTTGCGGTCAGGGCCGATCTTCGTCTGCGCGTCTGCGTGAGCGTCCGACATCTTCTGGTGATGCTCGGCCGCAACTTCGTGAGCAGAAATTCCACTGCCGACTACCTCACCGCCGGTGCGAAGCGACGATGGAGCTGACATGCGAGCTTGATTCTTGATGTCGCTCGCTGCGCTCTGATGAGCGATCACTGCCTGAGAGTGCGCCTCTTCGGCCTTCTGGTGATTCTCCTTCGTTGGCTCCTTCTTCGCCTTCGCTGATGCTCTGCGCGCTTCCGCGGATGCTTCTCTCGCTGCGTCGCTCCATGCCATGAATCACTCTCCGGTAATTTGTAGAACGTAGAACTTGTCGTCGGGACCGCGCCATCGCTCCGTCAGCTCTTTCTCATCGAGCACGTGAACGGTGTTCGCCTGGATATTCTCGGCAGTGTTCGCCGGATCTCGCATCACGACACGACTGCCGACGACGCCGATGATGGCGACCCAGTGCTCCCAGTCGTCCACGCAGAGGAGACACGGATTGCCGTCGCCGACGCAGTCGAGCAGAGCCGTGAACGTCGCGTCCTTGTCCTCCTCGTACTCGACGCCGATCTCCTCGAGCGCGGAGCCGAGCTGATACTCGTCGGCTCCGTCCTTCGTCGTGTCGGAGAGATTGCGAAGCATCTCCTCGTCGGCCTCCACGCCGATCGCCTTCAGCGCGTAGCAGAGCGACGCTGCTCCGCACGAGTACGGAGTCTCCTGATGACCCGGAGCAGACTTCTTTGGCGCGACCTTGTCCATCGCGGCGAGAGCCTTCTTCCGGTTGATTATGACGGGAGGCGTCACTTCTTCCCCTTACGACTGAGCAGAGCATCTTTCATCGCCTGCTTCTGCTCGTCTGTCAGACCGCTGGACGATGGCGTCATGGGATCGCTCTCGGCAGTCCGCATCTCCGGAAGAACGCCGTTCTCCTCGAACACGAGATCGTCCTCGTCGACCGACAGTCTGTCGATTTTCTTCGCCATACTAGAAGACCTCGCAGTGAATGACCATCTGTCTCGTACCCTTCTTGCTCCCGAAGGTGAATTTCTTCCCCTCCGTGATTTTCGTCACGCGGAACTGACTGCCTCTGGGCAGAAGAATCTCCTTCTCGCTCTCGACCTGCGAGTGATTCTCCACGGACGTGACGCTCGGCATGCTTCTGCGACACCGCGGCCGCGAGAGCCCACTTCTTGCGATCCATGTCGCTCGTCGCCGCGGCCGCTTTCTCCGCGTGCGTCTTCGCGCGAGCCGCGTGATACTTCGCTCGCTCGAGCGAGTGATCCACGTCGTTCGTGGTCCCGGTTAGCTCGAACTTCTTCTTGGACGCAGATCCAGCCTTCGGCTCCTTCGGCGAATTATCTCCCGCAGACTCGGCGAACTTGCCGTGATCTCTCGGATGCTTTGACTCGTCGAAGGAACCCACGCTGGATCTACCTGTGTCCCGAGGCCTTGGGAATCTGCAGTCCTCGCAGAGCGTCGATCACGCCAAACGCCTCGAGGCACCACACCACGAGCACGAGGATGACGACGATGTTCAGGATCTTCTTGACGCTTCCCTCCATCGGCACGAACTTGTTGATGCAGAACAGGAGAATCCCGACCGCGGCGATCGCGACGATGAGACTGAGCAGATCCATGACTATCGCTGTCCCGGAATGGAGCCGAGAACGATGTTCCCGAGCTTCTCCATGTCCATCGGTCCGGTGCGCGTCGCCGGATCGTCTCCGCCGCCGGACGGACCACGGCTTCCCGTGCCGCTGACGCTGCGAGGCGGAGCGAACTCCTTGCCGACGTCGCTCTTGGACCACGCGGCGATCGCCTCCTTGAGCGGAAGCGTCGCGCCGTCCTCGTCCTTCCACAGGATCGCGCCGGAGTCCTGATCGCGGGTCAGGTGCTTCGCGTGAAGTTGATCCACGACCATGTCCAGCAGAGCCGGCTTCACCTTGCCGTTCAACTGAGACACGAGCGCCTGACGCTCCTCGTTCTTGGAGGCGCGGACCTTCTCCGCAGTGGCCTCGGCCTGCCACTTGTCGGCGAGCTGCTTCGCCTCCTTCGCGTCCTGCTTCGCCTGACGGATGCTCGCCTCGGCCTCGGCCGAGAGCTTGCCGGTTCCAGGACGCTCGTCGCGTTCGCGTCCGGCGTTTGGGTCGTCGCCGCTCGGCGAGTCGACCAGAAGCTGACGAAGCTCGTCGAACTTCGTGCCGAACTTCGTCTCGAGAAGATTCTCGACGTCCTTCAGCAGCGACGTCTTGAATCGCTTCTCGCGCTCGGTGCTTCCCTTGTGGAACCGCTCGTTCCATGTCGTCTCGTCGGCCTTCGCCTTCTCCTCCGCTTCCAGCTCTTCCTTCGTCGGCATGTCCTACTCCTTCTCTTCCTTGTCTCGTTGTTGATCGTTGTCCACCACCGATCGACTCAGAGGACGATCAGCGTTTCGAATCTTAAGTGCGATGCCGTGCATGTCCAGGAGATCTTCGTCGATCGCGTGATCGCGATGAATCGCGTGGTCGTAGTGCGCGTCCGTGAGCAGCTTGCGAATCTCCTCGTGCGTCTCGCGGGAGACCTCCATGACGACGTACGTGCGGGTCATACGGTTAGATCCCATCCCTCTCGCCACGGAGTGACCGCGCATCTGCAGTTCGGGTGAAGCGGAGGATGCTGAACGTCGTCGTCGTAGTCCGTGTCGAACGCCTCGTCGGCACCGACGATCTGACCGTCCAGGTCCGCGCAGTACTCGCACGTGAGACGATCGAACGTCGCGTCCCATCGCTTCTGCCATCCGCCCTCGGAGCCGCTGGTATCTTCCGGAGGAATCTCGTTCCCGTCCTCGTCGACCTCGGGCTCGGCGTCCGGATCGCGCTCGGCTCGCTCGTTGTCGTCGTTCAGCGCGTCCACCTGGGCGGAGTTCGCGGCGTGAATGTTCTCCGTCCGCACGAGACGCTCGGCGTCCGCACGGCTCTTGAAGAATCGGTTCTCTGCGATCGCGTCGGCGACGTCGCCGTCCTTCATGCGATCCGTGCGGATCATCGGCATGCTCGACAGGCGACTGACCAGCGAGCCGACGGACTCGCCGCGCAGTAGAGCAATGGCGAGCTGCTTCTTGACGTCGTCGCCCTGACGACCGGCGTATCGCGCCGCACTCTTCTCGTGGCGCCCGAGAAGATTGCGCGTGTTGTCCAGGACGAGACGAGCCTTGTCCAGACCGAGCGTCGTCGCCGCGTCGTCGAACTTCTTCGCTCCCGCGACAGCTGCTTTCCGGAGTGCTGCGACCGCCTTGAGTCCGGAGTTCTTCGCCTCCGTCTGCAGATCCTCCTTGGTCGCGTAGAACAGACGCTTCTTCATCTCGACCAGCGACTGATCCATCGTGCTGACGAGCTGACGATGCATCGCCGTCGTGTACTTGTCCTCGCGATCGACCTTGGAGAGCCACTTGGCGAGATCGCGTGCCTGAGCGTCGCGCGCCTCCGCCAGAATCGGCAGGAGCTGCTCCAGCTCGGCGTCGCTGAGACGAGCGACTACGCGCGCGTTGTTCGCAATTGCGTCCATGAAGCTGCTCACTCGGGAGGTCCTCCGCTGCCCAGGGATCCCGAGTTGCCGGCCTCCATGATCATCTCGCGCGCTCCGGCGAGCATCTCGCCGGCGTTGAGCAGACCCTCCTCGGCCGCGTGAGCGTGAATCTGCTCGCCTCCGTGCTCGGCCTTCGCGTGAGCAGCGTGACCGTGAGCCGATCCCTCGGCGTGATGATCGGCCGCGTGTCCCGCATGCTCCTCCGCCTTGCCGTGATGATGCTCGGCCTTGTCGTGCTCCGCGTGAGCCTTCGCGTGCTCTCCCTGATTGGAGTGCGTCGTGCTCTGCTTCGCGTGAGCGGTCGCCTTGCGAGCGTGATCCTTGGCCATCTCCGAGTGAGCCTTGGACGTCGCCGCGTGCTCGGTCGCCTTCGCGGCGTGCTCCTTGGAGGACGCTCCGCTGGACGCGATCGACGCGAACCGACCGTGATCGTCTCTCGAGTAGTCTCTGCTCACGTTGTCTCCTCGTTGTCCGCTAGGATCATCGCCTCGGTTCCGCTCGACGACGCGGCCTATCCGTTGCACTTCGCTCGGTTGTGTCCCGTTCGTCCGCACTGACCGCACGTCTTCTGACGACGACCGTTCATGCTCGCCTTGTGTCCCTTGTTCGGCGGAGCGTTGGTGACCGACTCGTGGTCCGTGCCTCGCATCTGCACGTGACCGTCGACGCGAAGCTCCCGAGTCGCCGGATCAAACGTGACCGATCGCGCCTGAGCGCCGATGCACAGAGTGCAGGTCAGCGGATTGGCGTCGAATCTACTGGAGTGGGGACATCCGTTCATGCGCTACTTCTTGGGGAACGGGAATTTCTTCTTCGGTGCTCCGCCGCCGAACGGCTTCGCGCCTCCGCCGAACGGTGATCCTCCAGGCTTCGCTCCGGCCGCGGGCTTCCCGCCGAACGGATTCGGCTTCCCGGCCGGCTGAGCCGGAGTGCCGTCTGGATTCTTCGCGGGGTCCGGGTCGACGCCAGCGAGCGCGGCGAGTTCCGGCGGCATCGGCGGATTCTCGATCTGGTCCTGAGTGATCGCGGACTCGAGCTGCTGACGGATCTCCGCGAGGACGTCCTGATCCGCGTTGTCGCCCAGGTGAGCGGCCGCGACGCGGAACTTCGCCTCGACCTGATAGCGAGCCGACGGGATGTCGACGGCGTCGAGCAGAACCGTGTCGTTGATCAGATTGCTCGCGTCGTCGACGTCGAAGCGCTCGTAGCCCTCCAGCTCGGGAGCCGCGTCGGGATCGTCGCCTCGGCCGATCGCGCATAGCTTGGCGACCTGGTTTGCGTGGATCAGCAGACGCTTGCCGACTGCTCCGAGAACAATCTCCTGCGGGATGCTGTCCTGAGCCTTGGAGTCGGCAGAGCGACGGAGCATCGCTCCGGACGTGTCCTGCGCGAGCGCCATCTGCGCCGTGATCCGCAGAACCGCGTCGCGGAGATTCTGCGTCGCCTGAGCGCCGACGTCCGCTCCGTCCATCATGGGAGCGACGTACATCGCCTTATCGTTTTCACCTCGCTCGTGCACGACGCCGGGAGCGCGTCGCTGCTTCCTGGCTCGTCCCGGATCCATCTGCGCGTTGCTGATCGGCGCGTCGATGCCGGCCATCTCGGGAGCCAGGAACTCGTAGAGCTGCTGAAAGCAGTTCTGCGTCCACTGCCACGACTCGCCGTTCGTGCGGTTGAAGTAGACGCGACAAAGCGACTCTATCAGGTCTCCCACGTGGAGATACGTCCCGGACGAGCACAGGTCGAGCCTGATCCACGGAACGCGCTCAAACGAGTGAGTCCCGCTCTTCGCGACCGGGACTTCTCGCTCATCGTTCCACGCGGACAGCGGACTCTCCAGCGACTCCTCGATCTCGTAGCGAGTCCAGCCGTCGACCGTCCAGATCGTCCACCGATGCGTCCGCACGCCTCCGCGATCCGGCCAGCGAGGAGACGCCGGATTCAGCGACTGAACGATCGTCTCGTACGTGCGAACCCAGATCAGACGACCGGAGATCTCCTCCCAGTCGGTGACGGCGTCCGTCGGCCACGTGACGACGTAGGCGCGAAGACCGCCGGACTGCTCCTGCTCGTTGAGCGAGTTCGGCGCGTCGTTGTCCGGATCGTCCGGACTCGGCGTCTGCGGAAGATCCACCTGACTCCAGGACCATCCGCACGTCAGCGCCTCGACGACCGTGTCTCGCTCTATCTGGTCGAACGTTCGCTGCTCGCTCCCGTCGTCGTCGTTGACGGAGGCGTTCTTCATGAAGTCCGGCCAGTAGTCGTCCAGGACTTCCGCCGCGTCGTCCGGCTTTCCCGTCTTCGCCTGAGCGATTCGACAGGGATCCTGCGCGAGTCCCGCGCTGATCTGGTTGACGACCATGGCGAACAGATTCTCGTAGAACGCGCGACGCTTGCGCTCGTTGTAGATCGTGTCGCTCTCGTCGCCGATCTTCCCGAACACGAAGTCCATCACCGCGTCGTCACCGAGCAGATGATAGCCTCCGCGGTAGAGCGCGTGAAGAATCCGGATCCGTCCCAGATTCAGTCGCGGATGACAGCGCTTGAGACGACCGTACGGGATTCCGTTGGTCGCCTGCTTCGGTGCGGCTGGATCGTTGGTAGGAAGCTGATCGGACACTTACTCACCGCCTTTGGACAGAGACTTCGCCTTGGACGACGCCTCCCTCGCACTCTTCAGGGCTTCCCGATGCGCTCCGACATCCGTGTCCGTCCCGTGATCGTAGCTCGCGAGATGCGACACTGCCTCGCGATGATACGTCGCCGCATCGCGATGAGCCTGAGCTGCCTCGTGATTACCGATTGCCTCCTGAGCAGTCGCAGCTTTCTCGTGCGCGCTCATCGCCGCTCCGTGCTGATTGGGCGCGTCGCCGACGAACTTGCTGGAGACTTTCTCGAACCTTCCTTGCGACTTCTTGTCGGCCATCGACGAAGCAAGAGCGGCCTTCTGCTCGGGGAAACTCTTCGTCTTCTCTTCGGAGATCTTTTGATTCCATGAGCTGACCTTGCGATAGGTCTCGTCCGAGTGACCACCATCTTTCGCAGTCTGGCTTCGTTCCGAATGAAGAGTTGACATCGCGCTGTGGTGATCCGCAGCTGCTTGATTTCCCTCGGCCACGTGGGCACCAGATGCTTTCGCATGTGCCTCCGCGGCCTTCGCGTGATCCTCGACTGATCCAGTCTCCTTCGCCTTCTTGGAGGCTCTGCGAGCTTCGATAGATGCCTGTCTAGCTGCGTCACTCCACATGTTATCCCTGATCCCTGAGGAAGCTCAGCTTCCCGTTGTGAGCCGCGACGCGAAGACTTCCCGCCTGACGTCTGTCGATCTGCATACTCTCCGGGATCTTGTCGATCGGCAAGATCCAGAGCTGATCGTCCCTGACCTTGCACCGAACAGCGATCGGGATGTTCTGCCACCATCCGACGATGTCGGCGTCGGCGACTGTCCGTCCGCGATCCGATCGGGACTGAGCGATGACCATGGCTCGCTGAAGCCGGATGACGCTGGTCAGTCCGGAATTGACGCCGAGGTCCACGAGCAGCTGAAGAAGCACTCGCGGTCTGGCGACGAACGCGAATCCTCCCGCTCCCATGCCGCGAGGATCGCGTCCGTAGATCGCCTTCGCCTCCTCGCACAGGAGAGCGAGCTTGATCTCCGGACGGAGCTTCTGGCGATCGAGTCCGTCCATGCGATCGACGCCGACGACGGAGCCGATCTGGCGCGGAGTCTCGGGCTTGATGGGATCGGTCATCTACTCGGCTCCCACGTACTGATCGTCCGTCGACTCGGCGTCGGGCTGAGACGTCTCGCGCAGGAGATTGGCGATGCACTCGTCCTCCGTGTGATCGCCGAGGTACGTCGACTGGCAGTTGTCGCAGACTTGCTCGGCGGTCACGTCTTCGGGAAGAAGATTCTCCGGACTCGGCCGAGGAACCGCCATCATGTGATGCTCGTTCCCGTGATGATCGCGCCACTGATATCCTGCCCAATATCTCGACATCTAGGACTCCTTCTCGATCGCTGCTTCGAGCAACGGTTCGGCACTCGCCTCGAGCGCCGTCACGCTCAGAGTCCAGTCGCATCCGGTGCAGGTGAACTCGTAGAACGGACCGATCTTCTGCGTGATCAGTGTCAGCAGATGACCGGACCGGACGGTCTCCAGGTGAAATCCGTCGTGTGATCGTCGCCCGATCTTGCAGGCTCCGTCGAGCTGATCCATCATCTCGGTTCGAACGCAGTCCATGACTACTCCTTCGGCTCCGGCTTCTTGCGCGGATGACTCTTCGCTAGGATGTTGTCCATCCAGTGACTGGGATCCTGAGCATGAACCGACTTCAAGTGGACGTCAATCGGCCGCTTGTCGAGCGCTCGTCCGATGAAAATCACGCCGACTGACGTCAGCGCGGAGACGACCACGGACATGAGCATCACGTAGAGCATCACATCGCCCCCTCGTGCGAAGCTCGGCGATCGATGCCGCGCTCGCGATACAGTAGATTCCAGCCCTGACCGACGGCGTCGATCTCGTCGTCCTCCTGTCCGCCGACTCCCGTGAAGCGCTGAAAGCGCTCGATGACTCCGTCGGCCCAGTCCGTGTCCATCGGGACGAGAATCCTGGAGTCGTTCCACGCCGCGGCGCTCGGCTGCGCTCTGGTGAACTTGTCTCGCGATCCGGGGACGACGTCGATGACGCGAAGCGTGCCCAGGGGTCGTCCGTCCGTGTCTCGCGCCGCGATCATGCGAAGTGACTGACCGACTCCCTTGAAGCCGGAGACCGCCTCGCACGCGACGAGCAACTTCGTCATCAGCTGGATGCGTCTGGCGCGGCTGACGAGATCCGGAATCTCCACCTGAATCCTGATCATGTCCACGAGCCACATGCGAGCGTCGAGTCCGTATCCGTCCATCGCCAGCAGAGCGATCGCTGAGAAGTCCGCGGACGTCTTGGCGGTCGCCGCGGGATCGATGCTGATGACTCCTCTCTTGCCGACCCACGAGAACTCGCTCGGCTCTCCGTTCGGTCCCTTGTTGAGACGATAGCGAGCAGGCTCGTGGAAGATGAGCTGTCCCTCGGGACGCGGCTTCCCCTGATACATCGCCGCCCAGAAGTTCTCGCCGACCGTCTTGCGAATCTCCTTGAGGTGACCGTCGTGTCCGCAGATCTTCCGGGTCTTCCTGTCTGACTCGAGACAGATCTCGTACGGATACTTCTCGGGCCACGCGGCCTCTCCGAGCTTCCGGCCGAGTCCGTCGGTCCCGTTCTTCGCGTCTCCCGCTCCTCCGGGAACGGACTCGCCGACCTGATCGCACAGCGTCGGGACGCTGATCTGGTCCCACTTCAGGTGTCGCAGGATGTACCCGATCAAGTCGTCGACGGCCCATCTCGTGTGAAGCACGATGATTGATCCGCCCTGAAGACGAGTGAACGCCGCTGCCTTGAATCGCTCGATGACTTTCGTGTTGATGGCGATCGACCGAGCCTCGCTCATGTCCTTGTACGGATCGTCGTAGACCAGAAGACCCGGGATGCGCTTGCCCATGATGCCGGCTCCGGCACCCTTGGCGATCAGTCCGCCTCCCCACGACGTCTTCCAGAACCCCTCCGTGTTCTTGTCCGCGTCGAGCGATCCGCCCGACTTCTCCAGCGCCGCGCGAGCGATGCCGGACTTCTCTCGGGCCTGAGCGTCCGAGTAGGTGATGTATCCGCAGAGATCTCCCGGACTCTTCGTCGGGGAGAGCCACCATGCTATTGCTCTGAGGAGAGTCGTCGTCTTCGCGTGTCCCGGACCGTAGTCCATGACGACGCGCATCGGTCGCAGACGCGCCTGCTCGATGACGTCGATGATCGGCATCACGTGCTTCGGCGGAGGCTCGTCCGGAAAGATTCTCGCGATGTAGTCTCGCAGGGACTCTCCGCCGACGAGCATCTCCATGGAGTTGACGAACTCCTTCTGCTCATCCTCCGGCAGAAGCTTGATCCACTCTGGATCGAATCCGTCGAGCTGACCGTTCGGCTTCGGAAGAGCCATCACTCGTCCTCCGTCTCGGCCCGAGCTTTCTCGAACCTGTCGGTGACGGACTCGGTCTCGTCCGTCGTCTTGGCGACCAGGAAGCGATCCGCGTGTTCGCTCAGCTCCGCATCACCGTAGAGTAGAGCGCCGCACGAGCACGCGTAGATCGGCTCGGGCGTCGCGTCCTTTGCGAGGACGCCGATCTGCTTGGTGACGTGCTTCGCACCCGTGCTCACGAGAGATCCTCGTCGTCCTTATCACCCACGTCGATCACGGCGGCGTTGCGCGGATCGTGACCGTTGGATCCGTTCGGCTTGCCGTTCACGTGACCGTCGTTGATCGCGCGAACCTTGTCCTGCAGAGTGTCGAGCGACTCCGTCAGCTGACGGTCAATCACTCCGGCCTGCTTCGCGGCAAGCATTCGCATTTTCTCGACCAGCGACGCGACCTGCTCTCTCGCCAGGTTGGTGATCGACCCCTGCGCTCCGCCCAGGGTGTGGTTGATCTGGATCGGCTGCTCGAGTCCGTCGAGCTCGACCATCTTCTCCACTGCCTTGAGAGCAGTCGCGAGATTCGACTGCTTCATCGCCTTGCGGTAGATGAGCATGTAGCGAGCGCGAGCTTCGTCGCGTCTCTCGCAGATGTCTGCGTAGGTGTCGCCCTTGGTCGTCCACGAGAGCTTGATTCCGCGATACGCCTCAGCGAACGTCTGCTCCGGAACGCCGAGTTCCATCGCCCACGTGAGAAGAACGTCGCGCTGCCTACCCTCGAGCATCTTTTCCTCTAGCAGACGCATGAATCGCCTGACCGCTGACTCCCGAGTCGGCTCCGGCTGTTCATCGTCTTCCGTCGGCGTCTCATCCATAAACGCTCTGCGGAGGAAATGGCACGTCTAAAATCGCTTTGCAAGGAGTGATCAGTGAAATCTTGAGCACGCGGTGGGCTATGAACAACCGAGGTTGATTCTGATATCTATCGCTCTTGCCCAGGTGACTACGCTCGCGGGACTGAGTGAGTGATCGCTCACGAGCGAGCGTGATCACGTGCGCGTCTTTAGTCATCCACCTCGCAGGCGCCGCTTGCTTGGCTTACTTAACTTGGTACCCCACCCTGATTGCTATATATAAATCACAATGCCTATACCATTCATTGACTTTCTACCTATGTATTATTATTATTAAGGTAAGTAAGTAAGGTAAGAAGTGACCTGACCAATTTGGCCACCTTACCTGGGCTCACCAATCATTTTCTCGTAACTTAATTGCTTCTCATAATTGCAATTGAGCGCAACACCTGTTACGATGCGTCTTCGTCAGTGAATCTTGCCCTCAACCGACGGACAATTGATGACAAAGCTTGAGCAAAATTTTAGTGAGTCGCTTCGGTTTCTGAAGTGGCTCTACCCCAACGGTCCGTGGTTCCTCGTGGCCATCAGATACTCGAAGACCGGTGCTCTGCCGAGCAGGAAGTTCCGTCCCGGACAGGAGGGAGAGATGCTCGCGTGGCTCGACGAACACTCCGACAAGAATCTCTACTATCACGTCAATCTCGCCGCAGATCATGTCAGCGATAAGCACGCCGCGAAGTCCGAGATCGCTCAGGTCCGCTTTCTCCAGATAGATTGCGACCTGCGAGTCGGCGAGGATCCGGAGACTGGCAGAGCCAGAGTCACCGCGGCCGTCGAGAAGTACACGCGAAGACCGTCCGCGCTGATCTACTCCGGCGGAGGAGTCAACGCGCTCTGGCGTCTGGATCGCGAGATCGAGATGATCGCGGGCGCGGAGGGCGAACCTCTCCTCGAGAACATCGAGGGACGGAACAAGCAGCTCGCCGCTGATCTCGAGGGCGACAACTGTCACGACATCAGCCGTATCCTGCGACTCCCGGGCACGATCAATCGCCTGAACAAGGATAAAGTCTCCAGGGGACGAGTCCCCAGCGAGTCTTCCATCATCTGGCTCGAGCCAACGACCTATGACTTCGTTACGTTCGCGTGCTCTCCTCTGTCGCCGAGGAATCAGACGACGTCGTCCTCGCGAGTCAGCACCGACGTCGAGCGGACCGAGTCCATCGACTCTTTGTCCGGAAAGGGCGGAGACGTCCCGGAGCGAGTGAAGATCATCATCAGTCAGGGCCACGACCCGGACAAGGCGTGGAACGGCGATCGCTCGAGCGCTCTGCACTTCGTCTGCTGCGAGCTGATCCGCTGCGGAGTGCCGGACCGCGTGATTCTGGGAATCATCACGGACTCCCGCTATCGCATCAGCGAGTCCGTTCTGGACAAGGGCTCGCGCGTAAGCGCGTACGCGCTTCGACAGATTCAGCGAGCGAAGGAGAAAGCTTTCGACCCGAAGCTTCTCGAGATGAACGATCGCTACGCCGTAATCGAGGACTACGGCGGTCACTGCATGGTGATGATCACGGATCGCGACAATCCCAGGAAGTTTCGGTTTCAGCGACCGCGCGAGTTCGCCATGGGTCGCGACAACGAGAAGAAGGTCTGGAAGCATCCGCTCAAGCCGGACAAGGACGTCATCCTCGGCGTCGGCTCGTGGTGGCTGGATCAGCGAATGCGTCGTCAGTACGAGCACGTCGTGTTCGAGCCTGGAGTCGACACACCAGGCGACCTGAATCTGTGGCAGGGATTCGCCGTCGAGCCGCGTCTCGGAGATCTGCATCGCGGATATCTCGACCACGTCTTCGTGAATATTTGTTGCGGAAACCAGGAGCGATACGAGTATCTCGTCAAGTGGATGGCTCGCGTGGTTCAGCACCCTAACACTCAGTCGGGCGTCGCCGTGGTCCTCCTGGGCTCGCGCGGAACGGGCAAGAGCTTCTTCGCCAATCAGTTCGCGAAGATCTTCGGGATTGGACAGCACGCGTTTGTGGCGAGCGACGACAGGCTAATCACCGGACGGTTCAACTCTCACTTGTCGGCGATAGTTCTGCTCCTTGCCGAGGAGGCCTTCGACATCCGCGACAAGCGACACGAGTCCGTGCTCAAGGAGCTGATCACCGGCGAGGCGCTCGCTGTCGAGCGAAAGGGCGTGGACGTCAGTCAGATGCGGAACTACGTCCACCTGATCATGACCTCGAACAACGAGAAGGTGATTCCCGCTGGAGATCACGAGCGTCGGTTCCTCGTGCTGCGAGTCGGGGAGTCGGTCAGGCAGTCGACGGAGTACTTCGGTCAACTAGCTCAGAGCATGAAGTCCGGTGGTCTGGAGAATCTGCTTCACCATCTGCTCAGCATCGACCTGACGGGCTTCGACGTCTTCAAGATCCCGACGACCGCGGAGCTGCGCGAGCAGCAGGATCACAACCTGTCGCGCGAGGACGACTGGCTCTGGTCGCGTCTGGAGGCCGGCAGCTGGTTGTCGTCGAGCTTTGACTCGTCAATGAGAGCGCGAACCGCTCGGATCTCGTGGACAGGGCCGGTGATCAAGGAGATTCTGTATCAGGAGTACCTCGGCGCCATGACTTCGCTCAACGTCGGGAGACCGATGAGCTCTCGTCAGTTCACCAAGTGGCTCAAGCGAGCGCTTCCCGGCACGACGGACAAGCAGATGTCTCCGCTGCCTGACGGCTCTCGTCCGTGGATGTTCGTGTTTCAGGATCTGGAGAAGTGCCGAAGCGCGTTCGCGGCTCAGCGCGGAAGACTGGACTACGAGTGGCCCGAGACCATCGAGGATGACGGAGTGCGCAATCCGGAGATCTTCTCGTGAGTCCGCTGGCTCGTCAGGGCATCGCGCAGATGCTTCCACTGATCAAGACTCTCGCGGATCAGAGAAGCGTGGACTCTCCCGCGAAGCAAGCGATGCTGGAGTGGCTCCTGGATCAACTTCGCAAGGACGACAAGCGACGAGGTCCTCGCGGTCTGAGGTATCCTCGTGGCTAAGTCGAGCCTCAGCGAGGACTTCTATCGCGTCCCGGACTCGTGGCTGATCGCTTTGCACATTCGCGGAACCGTGAGGTACGGACGCGGGAAAACTTTGATGACGAACAGCACGGAGACGCTCTGGCGGAACGGACGTCGCGACGACGATCCGGACCTCTGGTTCTGGGCGAACGGCGTCCGTCCCTGCACGATGCTTCCGGGATACGGATGCGGCCGAAGAGATCAGTGCGTCTGCACGAAGGAGTCGTGCGACGCGTTGCTGAAGCTGAGAACGATGGAGCAAGAAATGGAGAACAAGAAATCATGATCTACGAGCACTTTCGATCCAGAGAGAGATACAGGGTCGTCTGGTCGGCCACCGACGCGACGAACGACAGCGACAGATCGCAGTACGTCGTCTACATGTCGATGAAGACCGGCGAAGTCTACGTCAGGAGAGCGAACGAGTTCCACGGAGACGTCGTGGTCTCGCTCGGCGCTCGTCAGACTACGGTGAAGCGGTTCGCCCAGGTGACGCCGTGAGCGCTCGCATCGACATATCAGGCCAGACATTCGGGCGTCTTAGGACCATAGAGCATGTCGAAAAATCGCTCTGGGCTTTTGAGTGCGAATGTGGGGGAATGATAATCACTAGGAGCGAGTACGTTCGTAGTGGTCACACGAAGTCGTGCGGATGTCTGCGACGTGAGATGATCACAGCGTCCAGCACAACTCACGGTATGTCTCACTATCCGGGATATTGGCGATGGAAGAATGTGATCAATAGGTGCTTCAACGAAAAGGATCCTGATTATCCTAACTACGGCGGACGCGGAATCACGGTCTGCGAACGGTGGAAGTCATTTCCGCTCTACTGGGAGGACATGGGAGCGCCTCCTGAGGGAATGCAGCTCGAGCGCGAGGACAACGATGGAAACTACGAGCCGGGAAACGTCGTCTGGGCGACGCCGCTCGAGCAGGCGCAGAACCGTAGACCAAAGTACAATCAGTTTGGAACCAACGATCTAATTCAGGAGATTCGTGGTCGGCACGAGCATGGTGAGTCGTACAAGTCGATCGCAGCGCGGGTAGACTTAACGTATCACTACGTCTACAAGGTCGTGAAGAACGCGAGGTGGCGCGAATGATTGACGGTGATCCAGCAATTAAGACTCCGCAGTTTCCGCATCAGCGGGATATTTATCTTGAGCATCGTGACGATCAACCTGGTCATTCTCTTTTCCTCGAGATGGGCCTCGGGAAAACAAAGATAGTTTTGGACGTCGCGTCTCATCTCTTTCTCCAGAAGCGGATCGATGCTCTCCTCGTCGTCGCCCCGAAGTCCGTCTACAGGAACTGGCTCACACAGGAGATTCCTCCGCATCTGGCGGTTCCCATGGCGGGGATGGCCTATCACACGAAGGGATCGCGCAGCGAGCGAGCGAACGTCAAGTCGCTGATCATGCTTGACCCGGACAACTGGCAGGGAAGACTTCGCGTGGTCGTCATCAGCTACCCGAGTCTTCTCACGACGCTGGGAGCCGAGTTCTGTCGTCAGTTCTGCACGATCTACCGGACCATGATGATGGTCGACGAGAGCACGGCGATCAAGAACCCGAAGACCGAGACGTCGAAGATCGTCAAGAAGATCGGCGCGATTTGTCACTACAGATGGATCGGGACGGGAACGCCGGTCGCTCAGTCGCCGTTCGACGTTCACTCGCAGATCGAGTTCGTGTCGCCGGATCACTGGCGGAATATCGGCATGCGGAACCGGGAGTCGTTCAAGAATCAGTTCGGCCAGTTCCGGACGGAGCGGATGGGTCGTCAGGTGTTCAACCGATGCGTCGGCTACCGAAACCTGGACAAGTTGAACCTGGCGATCAGCACGGTGTCCACTCGTTTGCTGAAGGAGGACAGCTCCGTCAAGCTTCCGCCGAAGATCTACACAACCCGAACGTTCAGGCTTCTGCCGGCTCAGCGGAAGGCGTACGAGAGTCTGCGGCGAAGCTTCGAGGCGGAGCTGGACGACGGAGTCACCGTCGAGGCGAGTCTGGCGATCACGCGCCTCATGCGTCTCCAGCAGATCTGCTCGGGCTTCGTGTCCGCGCAGGAGACCGTGTCGTCGAGCGCGGAGGATCTGGGCGTGCCCGAGCTTGGAACGGGACTGCTGACGTCGTCCGGCGACTCGTCTGATGACTACTCTGACGCTAGAGAGATTCTCGGCGACGCGCTGGAGGAGAGTCACTCGGCGTTCGGCGAGGCTCGGGCGACTCCGGACGGATACGCTCAGATCTATGCTCGCGCTCAGTTCGAGATCAAGCGAGCGTCGGAGTTCGCCCAGCGAACCCTGGGCGACGACGCGACGCCGGATCTCGTCGCGAAGATCAACGAGGAACTTGCGGCTCAGCAGCAGATTCGCGTGACGCGAAGCGTGATACACGACGTCGTCTCGCCGAAGGAGAACCCGAGGCTTCTGCTTCTTCAGGGACTTCTGGACGAAGCTCTGCCGGCTCACAAGGTCATCGTCTGGTGTCGCTTCACGCGCGACGTGGAGATGATCTGCGCCATGCTCAACACGGTGGGAGAGACGCCGATCGCTCTCCGGTACGACGGCTCCGTCGCCCAGGTGGATCGCGAGCTGATCCTCGATCGCTTCAGGGATCCGGAGGATCCGGGACGAGTCCTGGTCGTCAACCTCTACGCGATGTCTCAGGGCGTGACGCTCACGATAGCGAAGACGAGCATCTACTACACGAACTCGTCGTCGCTCGAGAAGCGTCTTCAGTCGGAGGATCGCTCGCATCGCATCGGACAGGACGTCAGCGTCAACATCATCGACATCGCGGCCGAGGGAACGGTGGACGTCAAGCTCATCGAGAACCTGAAGTCGAAGTTCGAGATAGCTGCGTCGGTGACCGGCGACAGATTCCGGGACTGGATCCTGCCGTACGAGAGGATGGACGACGATGAGTAGGTCGCCCGCCGATCGCCAGGTGCAGAAGGAGATGGAGCGGAGGAGGAAGGAGCTTGAGAAGAGTCAGCGTCCGCCGAAGAGATGGGAGACGAAGGAGGACAAGCGGATGCGCAAGGAGCACGAGAAGGGTCTGTTTCCGAACAACACTGCCGACACGCCGAACGGATCGAGGAAAGAGTCGTTCTACGGCATCGACCGCGGAGTCTGCGAGTACGATCCGCGAGCGAATCCACATCCGTCGTGCAGGTGCGCGATTCACGCGTGGACTCAGCAGTACCAGAATCCCGACTATCGGTGGTATCACGGCTTCATCGTTCCGACGTTTCCCACGGATCCGATCGGCTACTTCGCTCCCAAGGGAGGACGATCGGTCTCACACGAACTGAGGGTCACGGGCGTTCGCTCGGACAGTCTGCTGCCGGATCGAGTCGAGTCACTCTACTGCGACAACTGTCGACTCGCGATCTCCAGCCGAGGTCTGCTTGATCCAAGGAAGAATTCGTGGAGCACTCCAGACGTCTGGTTCGGCTTCCCTCGTCCGTCGGCGAGATCGCCAGAGAGTTCCGCCGAGCTGGACGCGCATCGCTCGTTCGATCTGCAGACGCAGAGATTCCACACGACGCGACGAGTGATCGTCAGCGAGACCACGAACTCCAGGGTCTATAGCAAGAAGCCGAAACAATTCGAGCAGGAGCCGGACTGGTGTCAGTCGCTCGGCTGGTGTCTCTTCAACGTCTGCGCTCTCGCCGCGGTGCTCGCGGACAAGGACGCGCGCGATCACTGGTGGAACGCGATGTCCGTGTGGCTCGATCAATGGGAGGTGACGTATGGTTGATATCACTGGACGACGATACAATCTGCTCGTCGCGTTGTCTCACGATCAAGGGACTCACTGGTTCTTCCAGTGCGACTGTGGGAACGTAAAATCCATCAACGCGAAGAACGTGACGAGATCCAATCCAGGAACGAAGAGTTGCGGATGCGTCGGTAGCGCGATTTCCTCCGCGAGGATGACTGAATACGCTTCTACACACAAACCAGCGCTGAAGCATGGATGGGTTGGAACACTTGTCTACGCTCGATGGAACGCGATGATGTGCCGATCTGGACGATCCCTGAGCGTGAACAATCCATACTACGCGGGTCGAGGTATTGTCGTGTGTGAGCGATGGAAGATCTTTGAGAATTTCTTGGAGGACGTGTTGCGTGAAATCGGAGACTGTCCTGGTGATGGGTACACACTGGATCGCAAGGAGAACGACGGAAACTATGAACCAGGAAATATTCGATGGGCGACGATGAAAGAACAGAGAACGCATCAGCGAGCACGATGCTGCACGAATTGCGGATCTGTTGATCACGTTCGCAGTAATCCAAACTGTCCGCTCTATGGAGCTACGTGATGGCACGCGTGTTCATCATTCAAAACCAGCATAGATTGAATGATCGTTCGGGAAATTTGGAACCTAAATTCGACTTCAGCAGTGCCGAGAAGTACGGAACGCTGAGCTATCTGCTCAGCCCGACGGCGCGACCATTCCAGTCGGAGCACGTGATATCGCAGCTGAAGGAGAAGCTGATCGACTTCCGCGACGACGACGCTCTGCTTCTCATCGGCAATCCGTGTCTCATCGGCTTCGCCGTCGCGATCGCCTCCTGGGCGAACGGCGGACGAGTGCGAGTGCTTCAGTGGGACGGACGACGACGCGAGTACGTGATCGTCGAGGCTCTGCTCCCGATGATCAGCTACGCGATGGAGATCCAAAAGCCGCGCTGAAGATTTCCGGTTCGCGAGCTTGCAACGTGGCCCAACCTATGGTAATTTGACTGCCACTCGCGTTCGTTTGACGGCGAGCAACGAGAAAAGGAGACGTCTGTGATGAAGAAGCATCTCATTCTGCCTGTCCTGAAACTGCTCAAGTCTTCGTGGACGGACATCAAGTTCGATTACGGTGCGCTGACACCTGAGGAGCGAGCCTGCATCGCGGAGGACGACTTCTTAGAACTGGTTGACATGATTCGTCGGGAAGAGATGGAGGGAAGACTGTGAGCGATCCGCACAACGGTGAGGAGAGCGACGGCGTCGGATACGGCGACGGAGCGCTTGACGATCAGCCGGCTCGCCGTTCCGATCCTCGCAACAACGCTGACGACGCGTACACGGCGTTCATGAGCATGGGCGGCGACGAGTGGCAGGGTCTGCTCAAGTCGCTGATGGGCGGCGGAGTGCTCCAGGTCGAGGAGAAGAAGGGCTTCGACCGCGCTCTGCAGGAGCGTACGACGCTGAAGTCGGTCGCTGATGCGCGCGAGGCTGTGAAGCCGTTTGACTTCGCTCCTAGTCCGGTCGGCGTCGGGCCTCTGCCTCGCGACGAGAATGGTCGTCTCGTTTCGTCAATCAGTGAGTCTCAGCAGGAAGCTCGCGTTCACACCGAGGTCATGAAGCGAATGGTTCCTCGCTACGACGAGGAGGTCGCTCCCCGCGAGGACGGCATGAGGCGTCTCCAGGCGCTCGTCCTCCAGATGTCCGTACTCGAGCTGAAGAAGCTGGATCTCGAGGCCGACTTGGAGAAGACGCAGAAGGAGCTTCGCGTCTACTCCGAGAGTCTCGTCCCGGAGATGATGAGCGAGCTGGGCGTGACTCTCATGCGGACAGCCGGAGGCGCCGAGGTCGAGCTGAAGGAGGATCTCCGCGCGAGCTTCCCCAAGGACGAGGGACGACAGGCTCAGGCGTTCGCGTGGCTTCGTCAGTCAGGTAACGACGGCATCATCAAACGGGAGATCACCGTTCAGTACGGGCGGGACTCCACGGAGTGGGCCGATCAGCTCGTGCTCGCGCTCGAGAAGATGGGCGTCTCGGAGCATGGTGTCGTCACGCAGGAGTGGAACATCCATCATCAGACTCTGCTTTCGTTCCTCCGGACCGAGATCAAGGAGGGACGTCCGGTGCCGATGGAGGCGTTCGGGGCCGTGATTCAACGAATGGCGAAGATTAAGCGACGAAAATGAATACTCCAGTTCACATCGCGGAACAGCAGTTTGGTCGACTACTCGTCTTAGGCCGAGCAGGGACACGAACGTGGTTCTGCTTCTGTGACTGCGGAGAAATCACGGAAGTTGCGACATCGAATTTGCTCAGTGGAAAGACCAAGAGCTGCGGATGTCTTCGTAGCGAGATGGTCGCCGCTAAGAACTTTAAGCACGGACATTCTCTTCTGAGTTCAGGAGCATACCGCTCTTGGACCGCAATGTGGCATCGCATACGGAATTTCGAGGAATACTCACATCTCACGGTTTGCGAACGCTGGCTCTTATTTGAGAATTTCTACAGAGATATGGGAGATCGACCAGAAGGTCTCACTATCGAACGAAACAACAACGACCTCGGCTACGAGCCGACGAACTGCCGATGGGCAACGCGTGTCGAGCAGAGAGCGAATCAGCGACCACGGCGCTGTTCTATCTGCGACTCGCTCACTCACACGGCGAATCACTGCAACGTCACTCACCCTGGGCATTCCGCCCAGGGAACCAAGAAAACCGAAGAAGAAGAAGCGAAGGAAACTCAAGATGGCAAAAGCGAAGACTGAGGAAGAGACGAAGGTCGCGACTACACCTCCGCAGACCGGCGGAGCGATGGTCGTCCACGACTACGGCGACGACGCCGGCAAGGGATACGAGCATCAGTCCAAGGCGGACTCGAGCATCCCGATCATCAACCTGCTTCAAGCTCTCAGCCCGATCGTCGTGGCGGAGAAGGCGAAGGCCGGTCAGTTCTACAACACGGTGACCGAGCAGGTCTGGGATCGCGAGAAGGGCTTCCTCTTCCTCCCGGCCACGACCCGCCACGTCTACGCCGAGTGGGTTCCGCGCAATGAGGGCGGAGGCGGCGGAGGGTATCGCGGTCAGCACGAGGTCGAATCCACGATCGTCGCGAAGGCGATCAAGGAGTCGGTGAAGTTCGGCAAGTTCAAGACGGATGAGGGGAACAACCTCGTCGAGACGTTCTACGTCTACGGCGTCATCTGCGGCGACGACGGTCGTCCGGAGTCCATGGCGCTCCTGCCGTTCTGGTCCACGAAGATCAAGCCGTATCGAGCCTGGATGACTCGGCTTCGCGGATTCAACGGCGCGAACGGCGGGAAGATTCCGCTCTACGCGAACCTGACGAAGATCACGTCGATGCTGACGCACAACAAGGAGAATAAGCAGTTCTACATTCCGCAGATCGGCTCCGGCGATCCGCGCGGTCTCCTGCAGAGTCTCCTCGCGCAGGACGACGAGCGCTTCCTGATGGCGAAGGCGTGCAATCTTCTGGTCGACAGCGACATGGCGAAGGTCGACTTCTCCAAGCAGAACGACGGCGGAGGAGACGATGAGGGCGACGACTTTGTGAAGGACGGCAAGCCTCTGTTCTGAGTTTCTCGCTCCGGGAGTTCCGGAGCAACGGATCCTCTCCTCTAACTGGCAAGAGCAGAAGCGGAGTGTCGCCGCTCGCGGCGATGCAGGACGCACCTGAATCCTGGTTCAACTCCAGGGAGGATCACCGAAAGGCTATGAGCACGCTTTCCTCCATACGAGAAGTTCTCGAGCGCTTTCAGCAGGCGTCCGGCGTGGATCCTCACGTCGGTCACACGCTCATCGTGGACGTCTCGGGCGCGAACTACATCCTGAGGGAATTCTTCTTCGGGAAGCTTCCTCAGGGCGTCGTTGTCACGAGCGAGCCGGACGAGCTGGTCTGCGTCGACGGCATTCCGGTGAAGCTTCGCTACGAGTCACCGGTGTACGGACACGCGTTCATCATCCCGAATTCTCACGTACCTGCGCGCACGTGCTGCGACTGCGCGAGCATGGCGACGCTGATGTGCACGTTCGCGAGGGGAGCGACGGGATGAAGCTAGAATTATCAAACCATGATATGAGATTGACGCAGTTATTCATTCGATACGTGATACTTCGTCAGTGGGGCGAGCATGAGCAGGCAGACCTGATTCGGGATTATCTAGACGCCGAGTACTGCCAAGACGACGACTGGTACGATCTGGTAGATCCAAGAACTTCACTAGTGCGATACATTGGTCTCGCTATTAGTGATAAGCGTCCTCGCCAGCACCGTGCCTGTCTGAATCCACTGTGGAATAGACAAGCGACGCATAAGACGAACTGGATTCAGGAGCTTGCGAATGCGGGATTCGACTATGAAATCTGTGTTCTTGAAGAGTGCGAAGAACATGAGTTGCGTGAAAAAGAAATCTGGTGGATCGCGTACGGCCGCGCTTGCGGATGGCCACTGACGAATCTCACAGACGGCGGCGATGGACTACTGAATCCATCCGAAGAAACTCGAGCCAAACTCAGCCAAGCCGCGAGCAATCGCAAGCTTTCTGAAGAAACTAAGGCAAGGATCGGTGCCGCCGGAATCGGCAACACTCATCTTACTGGTCACAAGCATTCGGATGAAACTCGCGATCGAATGAGCGTCGCCGCGATGGGCAAGAAGCTTTCTCCAGAGCATAGAGCTAAGATCGCGATTGCTTCTACCGGTCGGCGACACTCAGTGGAAACGAAGTTGAAGATCGGTGAGGCTTCGAAGAAGCGAATGGTGACGTCTTGAACTGGAGTCCTCAACAGGATCAAGCTCTGGTTCTGGTCGCTGATTGGATGAAGTCTTCTAGTCAAACTTTTTTCCTTAGTGGCTTTGCTGGTACTGGAAAATCAACGCTCGCAAAGTATCTCGCTGATCCGTTAAGGTGGAGATACGCGAGCTACACTGGCAAGGCGAGCCACGTTATGCGCCAGAAGGGATGCGCGGACGCGACGACAATTCACAGTTTGATCTACCGGCCGGCCGGCGAGTCGAAGTCGAGCGAGATTGCTCTACTCACACAGCGAATCGAGCAGCTGGAGCGCAAGGAGCGCTCACTTCATCACGGGCTCGTCGAGCGGAACGTAGTTCTTCTCTCCCCGAAGGACGCCGAGGAGCTAAAGACGCGTCGCGCTCAGCTCGCCAAGGTATCGGCGGATAATCAACCTCGCTTCCAGCTCTGGGCGAACAGTCCGCTGGCGGATCCGAACATCGACGGCATTGTCATCGACGAGTGCTCGATGATCGACCAGTATCTCGGTCGCGACCTGGAGAGCTTCGGGAAGAAGATTCTGGTGCTCGGTGATCCCGCTCAGCTTCCTCCGGTCGGCGCGGGAGGATACTTTACGAATCGAGATCCAGATTTTCATTTGTCTGAGATTCATCGTCACGCGCGCGAGTCCGGAATTCTCAGGCTCGCCACCGAAATTCGCGAGGGCAAGAGCATTCGCACCTGGGCGGACCGGGGACGCGACCCTCAGGTGAGAGAGTGGGAGGACTCCGGACAGGCCGACGTCGTCGTCAGGCGACGCGGCGACTGGGACATCCAGGACCTGCAGATGTGCGTCCTCGCGGCAGACCAGGTTCTCGTGGGTCGCAACGCGACCCGCCGGACGGCGAATCGCCGTCACAGAGAGATGCTCGGTCGCACGGACCCCATGCCGGTGCCCGGGGATCGGCTCGTCTGTCTTCGCAACGACCGCGAGCTGGGTCTCTTCAACGGTGCTCAATTCGTCGTCCTCGCCGCGGACTGCGATCCCGGCTCCAGGACCGCCGAGCTGAGGCTCGTGGACGAGGACGGTCGCGAGCTGTCCGTGTGCTCCTGGCTTCATCATCTCATCGGCGGCGACGACGCGATTCGTGACCTGACGGACATGGGTCCGCGTCGTCGCGATCTCGCTGAGATGGACTATGCGTATGCCCTCACCGTCCATAAATCGCAAGGTTCGCAGTGGAAAGATGTTCTGGTTTTTGATGAAAGCGCTGCTTTTGGTTCTGAAGTTGGTCGGCGTTGGATCTATACAGCTATTACTCGTGCTTCTGAAAAACTAACTGTGGTGATTCCTTGAGTGGCGATAGCAACAGATGCTCCTCATGCGGTGAAATAGGACATAATCGTCGTAGATGTGTTGATCTCGCGTGCCTTGTAATTGGAACCAGATTTGGTGAATGGACTCTTCAGTCTCTTCCAGAAAACGGGCGTGATCTATTTTGGGACGTACGTTGTGACTGCGGTACTGAAGCCTTTGTTAACAGAAAGAATTTAATGATTGGAGTCAGCGCTTCATGTGGGAAGTGTCTGCATACTGGAGATCAATATCTTCCAATCAAGAAACCGCAGTTCATTCATGGAATGACTGGAACACCGACGTGGAATAGTTGGAACAGTATGCTTCGTCGTGCTGGAAAGCATCCCAGATATTTGACCATAGGTGTGTATGAACCGTGGCGAGCCGAATTTCTTAAGTTCCTTAAGGATATGGGTGAACGACCTGAAGGAACCTCTATAGATCGCTATCCTGATGAATTTGGCGACTATCTGCCGTGGAACTGTCGATGGGCGACGCCAGTCGAGCAGCAGAACAACCGACGACCAAATGGATTCTGGAGGCAATCGTGAAACTTCTCAACGAATTCTACGCGTTCATGCGCGAGCGGGAGACCATCAGGCTGCGACGTCGCGCCGGTCTGCCCAGGGATCAGTGGACGACCGACCCAATCATGAGGACGTATAGCTTCACGAACGTGAAGCGGGAGCACGATCGGACGACCGTTGGCCTGCTTCCGTTGTACCGCGCGCATTTGTGGATTCACGCCGAGCGATCGCCGGAGACGATGCGAGCACTCATGCTCAACTGCGCTCTGTATCGTTACTTCGGCACCGTCGAGATGGCGACGGCGATCGGATGGGTCCAGGAGTGGACCGAGGAGCAGTCGTCGCGGATTCAGCAGCTCGCGGACGACCGCATGCTCCTGGGCGAGACGGTCTTCACGAGCGCGTACATCGTCCCGAACTGCGGAAGCACGCTCCCGAAGCATACGATCGTCTGCCAGATCATGGGAGAGCTGTGGGACGCGCTTCCGGAGGTACTGAGCTTCGGGAGCTGGAAGCTCATGTGCGATCGCCTGTGCGAGATCTGGGGCGTCGGTCCGTTCATGGCGAAGGAGATTCTGCTGGACTACATCCTGGCGACCGAGTGGGAGCCGAACGACTGGCTCTACTGGACGCCGGTCGGTCCCGGAGGCAAGCGCGGCGCCTCGCGCGTCGCCTACGGAGCGATCGAGAACGTGACGCCGGACGAGGCCATCGGAATCATCAGGGAGATCTACGCTGTCTGCGCCGATCACTGGCGACACGATCTGTTCGACCAGAGTGTCGTCGGCGCCGAACCGATAGTCGAATTGGCGTTGACGGACATCCAGTTTCAGCTCTGCGAGTTCGACAAGTACTCGCGCGTCGCCGAGGGACGGAAGCCGAAGCGAAACTTCCGGCCGACCGTGGACAACGTGACGCGGGACGCGAAGTGAACAAGTCGCTGATGATCAAGCAGGGATACGTTCCCTCGACGTGTGTCCTCCACGAGGATCTCGCGGGCGTTCTGATCTGGGCGGAGATTCTCATGGGTCGCGATCCGTGCGCCGGATGCAATCACGATCGCGCGGTCTGTCGCGGACGACCGAACACGGTCGCGCTGAAGAAAAGCTTCGGTCCGGGTCCGGAGAACGATCTCGCTCGCCTCGGGCGAGAGGACGCGAATCGCGAGGAGATCCGGAAGCACGAGGAGCGACTCGCCGAGGATCGCGAGAGGCTGAGGCGCGAGGACGAGGTCTACGGAAAGATCCACGGACTTCACGAGGTGATCAATGAGGAGTCACGACATGCCGAGACGCGTTATTGCTGGAAAGAAGAAATTCATCCTTCGTTATCGCGTCGGCGCGAAGCTGAGGCGCACGATATACCGCGATGAGATCTTCATCGGCATCATGGACAGTGCGACCGAGGCGCAGAAGGTCGTGGATCTTCTGAATCTGTACGGAGGGAGGTAGTCATGGCGACGAAGATGAGCGAGCAGGACCTCATCGACTGTCTGCCGATCGCCGACGCGATCGTCGCGACCGTCGCCACCGACAACGTCCGTCCGCCGTGTGCAGTCGCCGCCGTGGCCCGAGCGCTCGCGGCGGTCGCAATTCTCGCCGAGTGCTCGGATCAGGCTGCGATTGATCTCTTTAAGCATTTTCACAAGGAACTGTCGCGGCGAGGGACGATCTCGTGATCGTAGTTTCAGTTTATTTCATCGCGACCAAGACCATGTCGCATGTGAAAATCGGACAGACAACGAGTCTTCCAAACCGATTCAGGGAATTAGCGAACTCACAGCCGACAACTGACGCTCTTGTTCTGCTGTTTGCGGTTGAAGCCCCAAGAGCGCTGGAGCAGTATTTCCATGATAAGTGGAAGAAGTTCCGAACACACGGTGAGTGGTTCGTATTGGACGAGTCGATCATCAAGTGGATAGAATCCGCGAAGGAAGATCTAGGCCACCTATTGGCTGAGTTGTCTAGCGACAAAGAAGTTGATCTAAGTCAGTGTCGATATTGTCTCGTAACTAGGCCGAAACGTTACAAGCCGAAGCATCACAGGTGGTGTCCTGACTACCCAACTGGGAGGCGCTAGGTGGCGCCTGGTAAGTGCGCGGCTGGGGGTGCCACCACACTGCACCCCACCCGGTTTAACGCAGCCTCGGGCAAGCCAGAGGCCTTACAGCGCACGCCACGGGTACGCGGCGTGGTGGCTGGGGGTGCGGCGTGAAAGTCCTCTTCGTCTGCCACGGAAACATCAATCGCTCGGCCGCTGCGGAGATCATTCTTCGCCAGACGCGTCCCGAGATTGAGGTCGCCTCGTGCGGATTCGCCAGGGACGGAGCGATCACGGCGCGACGCATGAGAGAGGCTCTCAGGATCTCCGGATACGAGCAGACGAGCCTGGTCTCGCGCAAGATCTCGAGCGAGCTGGTCCACTGGGCGGACGTCGTCTACTACATGGACAACGGGAACCAGATTCGCCTGATTCGCCAGTTCGGCCAGAACCCGAAGTTCGTGCGGATCACCACGCTCTGTCCGGATCTCGGGTTAGACAGGGTGCCGGATCCACACTTCTATCGCGGAACCAACGGAGTCGCCACTGCTCACAACGACTACGTGATGCATCTGCGGGTCATAGAGATTCTCGAGCACTGTCTGTCGCAGATACCGGAGTCAACGTGACCAAGCAGATTCTTCACATCTTCGGCGAGCCGGGAGCCGGCAAGTCCACTCTCGTTCGCCGCCTCATCGCCGACACCGGCGGAATCGGAAAGTGGATCGCGTGCGAGCCGGGACCGCTCGTGCGCGGTCACTTCAACGACGAGCACAAGATCTTCCTGCTGGGTCGCTACGACGAGGAGCAGAATCCGTATCCCGGACTCGACCGTCTCGCGCAGAACTGTCAGCCGAACGTCGAGATCTTCGTGCGAGACACTCCGTACTCCGTGCTCGTCGAGGGCGACAAGCTGAGCAACGCGAAGTTCCTGCGACATCTGCAGTCGTTCACGCAGCACTTCAGACTCCTGGGCGACTCGCGTGAAATGACTGGTCACGCCGCGCAGCGACACGGCGACCGAGTGCCGGATGTCAACCAACACGCGCATCTCTGGATTCTCCATCTCACAGTCTCGCAGACGGCTCTGGGTGAGCGTCGCCGAGCGCGAGGCGACGACCGCGCGAACTCGTTCTACAAAGGTCGGGCGACGAAATACGCGAACATGCTTCGGGAGTTTCGCGTTCAGTCGTGGCCGAACGAGACGTACGAGCAGCAGTCGAGGACGTACGCGAACATTCGCGCATTCCTCGGGATTCCACCGTCGGAGGGACAGTAACATGAATCAAGATACTGAGTTGGCAGAAATTCGCGCGTCCATCGAGTGGCTCTCGGGAGGCGGCAAGAAGCTCGCCCCTGGAGCCCGATACAACGGCATCTACGGAACGATGACGCTTTCCGGACTGGACGACATGGTCGCCGTCCGCGACACTAGACAGCGATTCGCGGACTTCGGCGTTCCCGAGGATCTGTGGGGCAAGACGTGGATCGACGTCGGCGCCAACGTCGGGGCATGCGCGCTCGAGGCCGCGCGTCGTGGAGCGACGACGGTCGGCGTCGAGTACCGACAGGATCGGGTCGATCTCTGCAATCGCATCGCCGCGTCGCCCAGGTGGAGGATCGGGTCGTCCCGATTCTTTCAGGCCGACCTGAATCATCTCGACGCGACGCCGAATACTTGGAGGACGCCGACGTACGACTACGTCTGGTCCACAGCGGTTGACAATTACTTAGACTGCAGACCGAACTACTATCAACTCTTGAAATCACTGATGTCTCCAGACTCCGGCGTACTCTTTTATGAGTGCAACGTGCGTCGTGGGGGAGCTACCGAGGCCGAGGCTCGGGGATGGTTAGGTGAAGCCGGGTTCGCGCAAGAGAAGATAGAGTTTCTAGGAACAGGCTCCTGTCCGTTCCTAAAACGAAAGATCTATAGAGTCACGGTATGATTCCTAATCACGCTGGCACGCACAACGGTAGATATCGTCACGGCATGGCAGGGACCAGAATCTATCAAGTCTGGGCGACCATGATTCAGCGTTGCCAGAATCCGCTTGCCGTTTCGTACAAGAACTACGGAGGCAGAGGCATCGCAGTCTGCGAACGCTGGCGTGATTTCATTAATTTCTACGCCGACATGGGAGATCCTCCGGAAGGAAAGACGCTGGATCGTTTCCCAGACAACGATGGAAACTACGAGCCAGAAAACTGCCGATGGGCGACTCGGGAGGAACAGATGGAAAATCGTCGTAAATCAGTTCACTCATGCAGCAACTGCGGGTCTACTGAACACATGGCTTGTGGAGCCACACATTGGAAATTCGCAGGTGGAAGAGCAAGGGATCACGCATGATCATCAACATCCGAGGCACTCACGGCTCAGGCAAGTCGACGCTGGTGCGACGCGTGCGGGATCTCTACGACGGTCAGCGACCGATGATGATCCCGAAGCGTCAGCGACCCCTGGGCTACGCCTGCACATCGTCGATGGTTGGTCCGAATCCGCGTCTTCCACCACTGTTCGTCGTCGGCTCGTATGAGACGCCGACGGGAGGATGCGACACCATCGGAAGCATCGAGCAGATCTTCGAGCTGGTGACGACGATGGCCGAGCACTCGCACGTCCTGTTCGAGGGAATCGTGGCTCAGCACTCGGCCGGACGTCTGCTCGACGTCGCGCTCGCTCGCCCCGGCGAGGTGACGGTGATCGCGCTGAGCACGCCGTCCGAGATCTGCGTCTCGTCCGTCGAGCATCGACGGCTGGAGCGCGGCGA
>Ga0193727_1000068_pt1 | contig 30128 bp, 45 predicted proteins | sample H2c2metaG_FD_143051 | JGI IMG/M metagenome (GOLD analysis project Ga0193727, IMG submission 143051) | Soil microbial communities from a riparian zone of the East river system, Colorado, United States - H2c2 | ecosystem: Environmental > Terrestrial > Soil > Riparian zone | place: USA: East River...
TCGTGAAGAAGTTGTGGCCGGAACTGCTCGCGCCGTTCACCCTCGGCATCTCGGAGATCATCGGCCACTGGGGCAAGATCGAGGAATTCTTCAAGGGCGTCCCCGGCAAGCTCGCCTCGGTGGGCAAGGGCATGTGGAACTGGATCAAGGACGAGTTCAAGGCCGTCATCAACGAGGTCATCGGCTGGTGGAACGGCCTCAAGTTCACCCTCCCCAGCGCCGACCTCCCCGTCATCGGCAAGATCGGCGGCGGCACCATCGGCGTGCCCATCATGCCCCCCCTCAAGGCCGCCGGCGGCGTGGCCTCCGGGCTGACCGGCATCAACGAAGCCGGCCTTGAAATGGTGCGCCTGCCCACCGGATCCACCGTCATGCCGCACGGCAACACGATGTCCGCGCTCGCGGGCGGCGGCGGCGGGGCCGTGAACGTGAACGTGAACGTCACCTGGGACGGCGCGGGCGCCCCGGAGGAGCTGTGGCAGATGCTGCGCAAGTACATCCGCATCACCGCCGGCAATGGCCCGGACAGCGTCCAGAACGCCCTCGGCCAGACGTACTAGGCCACCCCACCCCGACACCCGAACGGAACCGACACCATGGCCCTGAAGCAGCGACACGGCGACGACACGACACTCATCTCCGACCCCGGAGACCACGACCCCGCCGTGCCCGACGAGGCCCCCGTGTCCGACGAGGATGCGGCCCGGGAGCTCCGCAACCGCTCCCGGCAGCTGCGCGAGCAGGCCGGCCAGGTGACGCGCGATGCCAGAGCCGCCTACGTCGCCGCCGAGCGGGGCGTTCAGGACGCCAACCGCGAGGCTCGGGAGCTCCACGCGCAGGCCGGCGGTATCGAGCAGCGGGCCGCGCTCCTGGACCGCCGTGTCGTCCTCGCCGGGCAGGCCGACCGGCTCGACGCGCAGGCCGCCGACGGCGAACGTGAACTCGCCCGGATCCTCGACGAGCACGGACGCCTCACCCACGACTTCGACGACCTCGACGCGCGCCTCGCGGACCTGCGCGCCCACGCCGAGGAAGCCTCGTCGGGGCTGATCTCGGCGACCGCCGCGGGGGACGGCCCGGCTGTGGCCTCGTTCCGGCTGCGGGTGCGGGCCGTCGAGGAGGTGCGGGCCGACGTCGCGGGGCGCCGGGAGGCGGCGGCCGGCCGTCTCGCGGCCGTCGCGGCCGGCGGTGAGGCGCGCGTCTGGGCGGAGAGGAACGTCGCCGGGATCCGCGCCCGCCGCGACAAGATCCTCAACGAGCTCGACCCCGGGCTCCTCGCCCGCCGCGGCGACGTCCACCGCCATGTGGAGCGGCTCGCCGGGGCCGACGTCGAGGCGCAGATCGAAGCCGTGGCCGGGCTGCTCGCCTCTGGTTCGTGAGTCGAGCGGGGCGGATCATGAGTTCATGAACGGTTCCGAAGGCGACGGGCCCGTCCGGGCGGACGAGCCGGGCGGGCTGGTCTGTGCCCGGTGCGGGATGTTGGCGCTGCGCCTGCTCGCCGAGCCGGACATCGCGCTCTGTCCGCGGTGCGAGGCGGGGGCCGCGGCCCTGATTGTGTCCGAAGACCCTCCCTCAGAGCCCTGATCCTGTAAACTAATCGGGCAATGAGTTTACAGGCCAGGTGGAGGGTGATTCGGGCATGAGACTGGTCGGCTATGTGAGGGTCAGCGGACTGGGCCAGGCGACGGACGGCTTCGGGATCCAGGTCCAGCAGGCCGCGATCCGTGCCTGGGCCAAGTCCAACGGCCACCGCCTCGTCCGCATCGAGCGGGACGACATATCCGGGGCCACCGACTACGAGGACCGCCCCGGGCTTTCCGCCGCCCTGTTGGCCGTGGCGGAGGGCGACGCGGACGGCCTCCTCGTCCCCCGGCTCGACAGATTGGCGCGCGCCCTGACGGTGCAGGAAGCCACCCTCGCCTACGCCTGGCGCTCCGGCGGGCGCGTGTTCACCGCCGACTCCGGGGAGGTCATGCAGGACGACCCAGACGACCCGATGCGCACCGCCCTGCGTCAGGTCGTCGGCGTCTTCGCGGAACTGGACCGCCGCATGACCGTCAAGCGCATGAGGGACGGCCGGAAGGCGAAAGCCGCCAGCGGCCGGCACTCCGTCGGGCAGTACCCCTACGGCACCAGGGCCACCGGGAAGGGCCGCGACAAGGACGCCGCGGAGCAGGCGGTCGTGGCCCGGATCCTGGCCCTGCGAGACGCCGGCGAGTCCTACCGGGCGATCGTCGCCGTCCTAACCGCCGAGGGCCACAGGCCCCGGCGGGCGGACAGGTGGAGCGCCATGTCCGTGCGGAACGTCGTGCGGCGGGCCGCCGGGGCGTAGGCCGTCCTGCCGGCGGGTTTCCGGGACACAGTGGGGCGGGACAGCCACCGCGGACGGAGGATCGTGATCGTTCAAAACAGTGCCACTGATTTGAAACGGGAGACGAAGGATCACACCGTCCCGCGACTGAAGCGCTCGGGTCCGGGCTGAAGGCGGCCCGCCTGAGACACAAGGGGTGGGACGATCGCCCCCTGCGGTCGGCGATCGTCTCACCTCATTGCGTTCCACGGCACGCTCCGATCCGGCCGTCGGCGGAGTCGGCGTCAACCCCTCAGTGCCAGTTGACGGCCGCCGTATTGGCCCCTCTGTGTTGGCCCAACGGGCTGCCGCGCCGCTAGGCGAGGCGGAGGAACTCCACGTTCTGCACGACGGTCCGGCCGCCGGGCAGCTCGACCTCGGCGACGGCGCTCCCGATCACGTTCGGGTACACCCGGCGCACGACGCCGGACACCCGGTCCGGGCTCTCACTCACGAACAGGGACACGCGGTCGCCGGTCTGGATTCCGGCCGGGGCGGTCTGCGCGGTCATCGAAGCTCCTTGGGGTCGAGCCTGGTGGGGGCGGGCTATTCGGCGGCGCAGGCGAGGCTGTCGGCGCAGGTCTCGCAGACGCGGACCTCGGTGTCGTGCTCCCAGTCGCCGACGGTGACGGGGGCGAGGCGCGTGTACAGCTCGGCGGCGGGGGCGCCGCACAGGTCGCAGGCGTCGAGGCAGTCGTCGCAGGCGCAGTCGTCGGCGCAGTACGCGGTGCCGCCGCAGTCGGCGCAGAGGTCGGCGTCGGTGGCCGGGGTGTTCGCGGCGGTGAGGGTGGCGGTCATGTCCGGCTCCTTGGGTCTCGCGGCTGGCGGCTGGGCGGGAGGTGGTGGCCCCGGCTGGTCGCCGGGGCCGACCGGCTAGGCCGGGATCTTGCCGAGCATGGTGACCAGGTAGTTGCCGCCGGACATGTGCCGCCAGCCCTTGCCGGTGACCGCGAACCCGGCCGCCTTCACGAGGGTGTTGATCTCGGCCCACCTGCCGGTCTCCAGGTCGGTGCGCAGGACGTCGCGCTCGGTGCGGCCGTAGTCGGCGATCTCCCGGATCTCCAGGACGAAGGTGCCGCGCACCTGCTGGACGCGGGCCCGGTACTCGGGGCGGGAGGTGGCGGTCATCTCGGGGCTCCTCGGTTTCAACTTTTAGTTGAGCTCTTGGCTTCACCATAGGGCCGGGCCGCATTCATGTCAACTAGAAGTTGAAAGTGTTCCGCAAAGGCAGTAGCTTCAGGGCATGACTCACAACGCCAATGACGGCACAGGTCAGCAAGCCATCGCCCTCATCCAGGGGATCGCCGACCCCATCGAACGCGCCCGCGTGGCGCACCACGGCATCGAGGAACTGCGCCGCGTCCGAGACGACGGCTTCATCGCCGCCCGCCACTCCGGCCGCACGTTCGCCGAGATCGGCGCGGCCGTCCAGGCCACCCCGCAGTACATCGACCGGATCGTCCGCGGCGTCCAGCGCGGAACCGCCGGCGTCGCCGCCTACGCCTTCCGCGACGAGTCAGGCACCTGGCACGGCAAGCCCCGCGCCCTGAAGAAGGGCGAGCACGGAACCGCGTGGCTCGACTTCAACCCGGTGTCGCCGAGCCCGTTCGCCGGCCAGCGCCTCGAAGTCCGCTACGGCCCGTGGGCCGGGGACGTCAACGTCTACGCGGTCCAACTGGTCGCGGACGACGGCGCGAAGGCGCTCGTGCGCGACACCGACGAAGTCCACGGGCTGCTATTCCCCGGGCACCCCTGACGACGGCCGCGCAGCGTCGGCTGATCCCCTGAACGTCGGTATTTCGAGCGTCGTCGGCACGGGATGCGCAGGATAGTCGCGGAGGTGTTCGACTATGGAGCAGCCACACGGCGGCGTCGGCTACGAGGAACTCGTCGACAGGCGGTACCTCAGGCACACCGCCCACCTGGGAGCCGACAAGACGCTCTGCGGGCGGCCCATGGGCGAGTTCGTGACGACGATCGACCCGCCGTCATTCGACGCCTGTCCGAAGTGTGCCGCCGCCGAGGTTCAGGAGGCGGGCGGCCCGCCGAGCCCATATGCGCCGGCATAGGCGGTGACGGGCTGGATCAGTCGCGCCGTGCGCCGTCGGGCCAGACCACTGTCACCGGCAGCCGGCGCGCCCGCGCCTCGTTGACGACGTCGGCGGTGCCGCCGTAGCCGCGAGCGGGCTTCCCGTCCCACACGGCGAACAGCGCGTCGATGTTCTCCAGCATCGCGACCGACGCCGCCATGTGCGCCTCGGACGTCGTGCCGGGCCCGTCGAGCTCGGCCAGGACTTCGGCGCGCGCCAGCAGCGCGTCATAGGCGTCCCGCGCGTCCTCCGGGAGCGCGTCGCGGTATCCCGCGCCGGGGATGATCACTCGCAGGATCCCGCCGAGGTCGAGCACGGCCTGGGCGAAGAGCTGATCGGCTCCGTCAGCCAGACACGACACGCCGGTCAGTTCGGCATCGGCGTACTGCCGCAGCTGCTCGCGCAGGGCCTCCTCGATCAGCCGTGTGGTCTCGGCGTCGAAGCCCCGGTGCCCGCTGATGCCGATCCTCATTCGGTGTCCCTCTCTCAGGTGTACGCGCTGCGGAGCTGCTCGTCGAAGCCGCGGAGCATGCCCGGTGCGATCCTGCCGGTCAGCCGGCGGCGGAAGCTCCGGGCGCGGTCGGCGACGCGGCCGGAGGTGAACGGCGCCGCGATGGTCAGCGCGTCTTCCGCGATGGCGATGGCCTCGTCGATGTGCCCGGCGGCGATGTGGGCCTCGGCGAGGTCGAATGCCAGCAGCGCCCGCTGGCGGGCGTGTCCGCCAGCCAGCAGCGGTGCGGCCAGGCCGGCGGCTTCGATCCCCGCCGGGCCCTGCCGGAGCCGGGCAGCACAGGACAGGCGGTGTGCGGCGACCTTCACGCCGTCGAACGCGAACACCCACGGCCACGGCGGCGGCCCCTCCTCGACGATGCGGCACGCGGCGGCCTCGGCCCGGTCCAGCGCCGTCCACGCCTGCCGGGCCTCGCCGGCGGCGGCGTGCGCGAGGGCTTCCAGGCTGGACAGCCATGCGTCGGCGGTGGCGTTCCGGTCCGCTCCGAGCTGGGCGCGCGCCGACCGCAGCAGCGTCAAGGCCTCTGCGGCGTCGCCCTGGTCCGCCGAGAGGGACGCGAGGGATCCGGTCTGGTAGGCGGACAGCAGCCGGTTTCGGGACGCGCGGGCGGCTTTGATCGCGGTGGCGTAGTGGGCGCGGGCGGTGCCGGTGTTCGCGCCGTCCCACGCCAGCCACGCCGCCAGCCCGGCGGCTTCGCTGACCGCCTCGGCCAGCGGCGCGCGCCGTTCGGCCTCGGCGCGGTCCAGGATCCGGACCGCCATGCCCAGGTGTGCGGTCGCCGGCTCGACGAGTTCCCTGCCGGGGGCGACCGAGTCCAACCTGCGGTACGCGCCGGTGACGTGGCGCAGTTCGGCGGCCTGCTGCTGCTCCGGTGTGGCGTCGGTGTCGAAGGGCAGGACGGCGGAGCCGGCGGCGGCGGCCGATACGGTGAGGAACTGGCGGCGTCTCACGGGTGGCTCTTTCGGCTCGGCCAGGCCGAGCAGGTGGTACGGGATATCCAGGCCGCCGGCCAGCAGGGCCAGGAGCCGGACGTCGTGCGCGTCGTGCTCGCCGCATTCGATGCGGCTGATGACCGGCTGGCTGTAGCCGACGGCTTCGCCGAGCTGCCGCTGCGTCAGGCCCTTGGCGCGCCGGGCCAGCTTGATCACGGTGCCGGTGTCGCCCTCGGAGGCTGCCTTGCGCAGCGCAGCGGACTGCCACAGGTCGCCCACGCCGTCAGGGTAGCCCCGGTGTCGCCGGGCGACCAGGGCGGATATTCGGATCCCGCATATCCGCATGCGCGGTCCGCATCCGGCCCTGACTCGCGTCGCCGGCCGGCGCGATCGTCGTGCACATGAGCATCGACCAGGACTCGACCACGCCGGTGGCGAACCGTCCGGAGGTGGACGCGGGCTTGCGGGTCCAGACCGCGTGCTGCCTGACGGTCCGCTACCGGTGGGACGTCGCCGACGGCGAGAACCATCCCGAGTTCACGTTCGGGTGCTCCGAAGATCGCGAAATGGCGGCCGTCATGGCGTTCCGCGCGGCCGAGGTCGCGCCGCGCGGCATCGGGTTCCTCGGCGCGGACACCTCCGCCACCGGCGGCCGGTCCGGCCCGTGGGTGCCGCTGGACCTCGGCCCGGAGGGGCGTCCGTGAGCGAGGAGCCGGACGACCGGCTCGACCGGCTGGCGAACCTCACGAAGAGGCTCGCCGTCCTCGAACGGGAGATCGGCGACCTGGCCGCGGCCCGCTGGGAGATCGTGCTCGCCCTGTCGGAGGACGGCTACCCCTCTTCCCGCATCGCCCCCGTCGCCGGGGTGTCGCGCGGGCGCGTCCACCAGCTCGTCGTCAAGGCGAGGCGGGCCGAACGCGAGCGGCAGGACAGCCAGTGACCTCCGCCCCGGCGGAACTGACGGTGGACGACACGGCCTACCCCGGGCGGCAGGTCGCCGGGCACAGGGTGGCGGCGTGGCGCGCGCCGTAGCGCCTGTACCCGGCGAATCCCGCAAACCATGGCGATCACGGCATCGGCACGCGTAGCGTCACAGGCCTCGACAACCGTGGGGGGACCGTGGGCAACCGCAACATGCAGTACGTCGCCGTCACCAAGGAACGCAAGAAGACAGGCTGCCTCGGCGTAGCCGGCCACGGCTGCCTCACCGTCTTCACCGGCGGCATCTGGCTGCTGATCGGTCCGCCGATGCACTGGCTGTGGCACCTGATCGGGCCCCGGAAGAAGTCGGTGACCCGCGCATACGGCCCAGGCGTCCAGCAGCCCGCAGCGCCTCCGCCGCAGCCGTACCCCGGTCCGCCGCAGCAGCCCTACGCGCAGCAGCCGCTGCCGGGCGGCCCCTGGCAGCAGCCGCCCGCACCGGACCCGGAACCGCAGCCTCCGTACTCGGTCGGACAGCCGCCGGGCGCCGACCCGCCGACCCCGCCGCCGGACGACCCGTGGGACACCGGCAACATGCGCCGGCGCAACTGAGTCTCGCCTACTGTTGCTCGGAAATCGGATTTGATCATCTCCGCATAACCTGTGTTATGCGGAGGCTATATCGCCCCAATCCGGGCACTAAACTGGGCCGGTGCCGAAGATCCGCATTGACTCTCTGGAGCCCGGTTCGATCGAGAGCCATCGCCCCCTGCTCGACGAGACGCGGGTCGAGTACCTGGAGGATCACCCGGACGAGATCCGCGATGTCCTCGTGTACGAGAATCCGCGCACCGGCGAGCGGGTCCTCGTCAACGGACATCATCGAGCCGAAGCCGCGCGCCGACTCGGCCGAACTCATATCGACGCCAACGTGCTACCCGGCAGCCGGCTGGACGCCACCTTGTATCAGGACTGCGCCGAGCGACGACCGTGGGCGGAGCGCCAGGCGGACGGCGAGGACGGCGGCTGAACAGGGTGCCCCGTCGGAGTGATCCGACGGGGCCGTCTCGCCGGCTACTGCCGCTGATCGCGGAGGAGCTTGCGCAGTTCCCTGCCCTTGCGTCGCGAGATCTCCGCGAACACTTCGCGCAGCAGGCCGTCCGACTGCTTGGCCATCAGGAGTGCGGCCCGCCTCCGCTCGGCGTCGTCGGAGCCGACCTCGTCGGCGAGAAGCCGGACCGTGGCGCGCCGCTCGGCCTTCGCCTTCCGGAAGTCGACCTCGGCCACGTCGGCGTCTGCCGCGTAGGCGGCGAAGACGCTCCCTGACTGGTGTTGCTGACCCATCTCGTACTCCTCGGGTTGGACCGGTGGCCCGGTCGCGGACATCACGAAGAGAGGTAAGGAAGGGTGCGGTGCGGTGCGGTGCGGGAAGGTTAGCCGTCCTGATACCGGCGTGGACTCCACCATAGCGGCGCGCCCGCCGGTTCGCCGGGGATGCTGGAATCGGGTACCGTCGCTGCCACGAACGTGACGTGGCAGGCGTGGCTAGGCGAGGTATGGCCAGGCAGGGCAGGCGTGGCACGGCGTGGTGAGGATCCAACATCATCACGACCAGTGGAGAAGTCATGGCAGATCAGCAGGAACCGACGCCGGCGGCACCACGGACGGCCCGCGTCGTCTACGCAGCCACGGTCCCAGGGCGCGCGCCCGAGCCGGACCCGCAGCGGCTCCGGAGCGCGGATCCGCACGAGCGGCGCCTGGCGCAGACGGCGCTGAAGCACGAGTGGACGACGATGCGCGCACGCTACGGAGATCTTCCGGGGTTCTGGGAGATGGTGCGCCGAGACGTCGGGCAGTAGCAGCAGGGCAGGGACGCAGAAGGCCCCGCAGCACCCGTATTCGCGGGTGCTGCGGGGCCGTTCCGTGCCGCCGGTCGTGATCGGATCCGGGGTTAGGCCGCCGGATCCGAGTTAGATCCGTAACTCAACGAGTTAAGATCATGCGCATAGGGCCTGATCAGCGGGAAGTGATCGAGTTAGGCCCAGTTTTCGGGTGAACACACTACTGCGCGCCACCTCCAGAAGGCTCCTGGCGATGACGCGCGGCGTAACCCTCACTCAGGCTGCCCGGCGCCCTGCCGCCGGGCGATCGCCTCCCGCACCGCGGCCGGGTCCAGCGGCCACCGGTTCCCCGTCGAGGGCACCTTGATGCCGTAGTCCTCGGCCAGTCGCTCCCGCAGCGTCGTGCCCTTCAGCGCCGAGTACGGCGCCCAGCCCGGGGCCAGGTCGCGCAGCAGCGCCGGCACGTCCGCGATCGGCACCGGGTCGCGGCCGAGAACCCCGCCGAGGTCGTCCAGCAGGTCCCGCACCTCGACGACGAACGCGGGCCGTCCGGCGGATCCGGTGCCCGGAAGCTGCCGGCCGACCCGCCGGATCTCGTCCAGCGACCGGCGGATCAGCGGCGTGATCTGGTCGTTGTTCCGGGACACGGAGATGAAGCAGAACTGGATGATGTCGGAGCGCTCGCCGGTGACGCCCTTGCAGACGGCCGTCCCGACGTCCACGCCCGGAATCAGCTCGGTCGCCCGGTGGCCAGCCCTGTACGCGCCCTGACCCAACAAGCCGTCGTTGGCGACGTGGTCCCCGACGGCGAAGGCGATGCCGTTGGAGCAGTTGCGGGTGACGTCGCGCGGGATGCTGTCCTTCGTCGGGGCCTGCGTGGACACGATCATGTGGATGCCGCGCTTGCGGCCCAGGCGCACGATGTCCGCCAGCAGCGTGCCGATCTCCTTGCCGTACTCCTTGCTCTGGATGGCGACGTGCGCCTCCTCCAGCAGGCACACCAGCGGGTGCAGTCCGACGTCGGCGGAGGCCAGCTTGCGGGTGACCTGCGGCTCGCCGTGCTTGATGAGCAGCTCCCCGCGGTGCTGGATCTCGGCGTGCAGCGCGGCCAGGTCGTCGCGGATCTGCCGGATCTTGTCGGTCTCCGCGCCCATCACGTACCGGGAGCAGCGCGGCCGGAACGCCTCGAAGTCGAAGTTCGCGTCCGGGATCCAGATCCGGATCTCGCACGTCGGGTCCAGGGCCGCGCCGGCCAGGACGACCCGCGCCGACGACGACTTGCCCTGACCGGGCATGCCGCCGGTGATGGTGTTCCGCTCCATGACCGGCATCACCACCGGGTCCCCGCGCAGCGTCTTGCCGACGACCAGGCCCTTGAACACGTCCGTGACGCCCTCGTGCAGCAGCGGGTACTGCCCGGCGCCCTCGGCCAGAGCGCCCTTGTCCGCGATCCACAGGTCCAGGATCCCGGCCTCGGCCCCGGTGGTCGGCCACACCTCGGTGGCGGCCCGGAACAGGCCCGTGGCCAGCTGCGTGCGCCGCCGGGCGATCTGCTCGGCGGCCACCCCGGCGGGAAGGCGCAGGATGGCGTGCGTGCCCCGGCCGTCCTTGCGCGCGGTCGTCAGGTACTGGAACGGCAGGCCGGCCTTGATGTGGGCGGTGACCTGCGGGATCCGCAGCGCTTCCAGCGCGCGGGCGATCGTCGTCTCGTCGATGACGACGTCTACGTCGGCGGCACCGGCGGTGGCCAGCCACGCGGGCAGCTGCGCGCCCTTGCGGCCCAGCGACCACAGCGTGAGCAGCCCGACCAGGACGAGCGCGCCGACGGCCGGGGCGAAGGCGACGGACACCAGGACGAACAGGAACCGGACGACCGCGACGGCGTCCATCAGCGGCATCGCGGCCTGCTGCCCGTCGTGGTTCGCGACGGCCAGACACACGCCGAGCAGCAGCAGCCCGGCCGCCGTGCCCGCCGTGCCGTAGGCGGCGGCCTTCGCCGCGTGAACGGGCGCGTGAAGCAGGGCCATGCGGCGCTTGTGCCGGTCCTGGCGGTGCTTGGCGGCCTTGTCCGCCCACAGCAGGGCGGTGGCGTGGTCTCCGACTGCCTCGGCGGCGCGCAGCATCCGCTCGTGGCGGGCGGTGGTGACGGCGTCGCGCCGGCGGCTCCGGGCGAGGGTTACGCCGGCGCCGAGGTACACGGCCTGGCGGGCGGCACCGCGGGTGACGCGGTGGCTTGCGACGGTCCTGGTCCGATGGAACGGCCGGCGCGGCTCGTCGACGTCCTCCTCGGCCTCGACAGCCGCCGCCGTCTCCCGCAGATCTGCGGGAGACGGCGAGTCCGTGACCTGCGGAAAAGAACCTGGATCCAGGTTCTTTTCCGCCTGGTCCCGCTCGCCGTCCTTCAGGAACTCCGGGACGTCGAGGTCGTCGGCACCGACCGGAGGCCGGTCGCCGGGGCCGCTGACCTGCCCGGGAATCGGGCGCGCGCCGTTCTGCACCTCGGTCATGAGGCGCTCCCGCCGGTGCAGTCGTCGATGCTCCGGCACACCGGCACGCACTGGCAGCCGGCGGCACGCATCTCGCGGAGGCCGTCGAAGCGGAGGTCGCGGTAGGTGCGGCCCCACCTGCTCGGCGCGTCGGCGGTCAGTCCCGCCTCGATCGCGCCCTTGTCGGCCTGGTCGGCCTTCTGGTCGAGGTAGTCGCCGAGCCGGGCCAGCGGGCCGCGGCGGGGGGGGTCCGGCAGTGTGCTGATGTGGCGCATGATGGTGTCCTCCTCCTGGGAGAGCCGGCCGCGGCGGACTTCGAGGTGAGCCGCGGCCGGCATGGGTGGGTTCAGTTCCGGGCGGTGCCGTTGACGGCGGCGAGGATCGGGATCTCTCCGGTGTCGTCGGCGCGGGGACGCGGCCCGTACTGGTCGTCGAAAGCCTTGTACTGCCGGTACACGTAGGTGCGTCCGCGCCCTGACTTGCGGACGACGGAGGCCACCGTCTCGCCCGTGAACCAGCCCGCGAGGATCAGCGCGCGCGCCGTCTCCGGGTTCCGCTCGTCCACCTCGGCGTCCACCTGGCCGTCCACCTCGGCGGCGATCGGGGCGGCGTTGTCCACCGGGGCGACTTGCCCCGCCGGATCCGGGCCGTCGCCGTCTGCGTCCACCCCGGCGTCCACCCCGGCGTCCTCGGCGACGGGCGCCGGGACCTCGGCGGGCGTGCCGGACAGGGACGGCACTTCCTCGGCCGCGAGGTCGAACCGGGCCCGGATGCGGTCGGAGATCGGGGCGGTCCTGCGCCAGGACGACCCGTAGGAGTCCCGCAGGCGCATCAGGAACGCCAGGCGCGTGACCTCGCGGGTCAGGGCGTCGCGGTAGTTCACGACCTCCCACAGGACCATGCGGCGCCACAGCTTGAACGTCGGCCACGGGGCCAGGAGCCAGCGGGACAGCCGGATCCGGTCCATGTGCCTGCCGGACAGCAGGCCGGCCCACCTCTTGTAGCCGTGCTCGGCGATGGCGCACATCGCCACCCACAGGGCGGGCATCACGGCGTGCGCGACCTTCGCGAACGGGTCCGTGCCGGTCGTGACGTTCAGGTAGATCGTGACGCCGGTCAGGGCCCAGGTGAGCCACTTGACCCACTTGAGGCGCATCTCCAGGCGGACCAGCACCACGTTGGCGATGCTGAAGACCAGGATCGCCAGGTCGATGGCGACCGGGACCAGGAACCCGTCCGCGGGGAAGCCGTGGGCGGTGGCGTACTTCGACACGGCGGTGAAGGACGCGGCGAAGCCCAGGATCCCGAGCAGGCCGGCGACGGCGGCCGTCGTGACGACGACGAACACCTCGCCCTGCATGAGCTTGGGCATCGGCCGGCGGACCGGCGCCGCCGCGGCGTTCGTGTTCTCGGTCATCGGGTGCCTCCCGGGCAGGACGAGCACGTCGTCCAGACGGTGATGCGGATGTGGTGCTCACGGGGCGCGGGCACGTCGGGGCAGTTCGGGGTGGTGCGGATGTGGTGCTCGCGGGTGGCGCCGTCGGCGGCGTCCCTGCGCGCGGTGCATCCCGCGCACAGGGCGGCGGCCTTCACGGCGGCCGTCATGAGCCGGTCTCCTCGGCGTCGTCGTCCAGGTCGAGCAGCTCGGCGGGGAGGGCGTCGTCGTCGGGGTCGTCGGCCTCCAGGAGCTGCTCGACGCTGTAGCCGGCGGCCGGGCCGTCGGGCTCGCCGGTCGGCGGGTCGCACTCCGGGCAGGTGCCGCCGGGCGGGATCGGCGGGGTGCTGTGGCGGATGCAGTGCATCGGTCCGAGGTCGTCGACGGCGGCCGGGTCGACGCCGGGGTTCTCGCACTGTTCGCAGACGTCGGCCTCGGTGAGCATCTGGTGGTGGCGGTCGCAGAACGGCCGCTCGGCCGTGATCAGTTTCCAGAAACGCACGGGGATGCCCTCGATCCGGCCCTCGGCGGCGATCATCAGGCTGTTGCCCGTGGTGCCGTGGCGCCGCTCGGTGTAGGGGACGCCGATCCGCCCGGCGATCACGCCGATCGTCGCGCGGGCATCGCCGCCGCGGCCGGAGAGCATCGCGTCGACGTCCCGGTTCGAGGCGCCGAAGCTCCAGGCGCTGAGCTCGATGTCGGCCAGCGCCGTCATCATCCGGCCGGCCATCAGGTAGGAGGCGCGGACCCTCTCCAGGCCGTCCGCGGGGAGGACGCCGTACTCGACGGGGGTGGCCAGCGAGATCAGCCGGGTCAGGCCGTCGACGATCTCCGAGTAGCGCCCGGCCGTCTCCGCGGTCTCGTCGCCGGCCACGCGCATGAGGGCGCGCGCCTGCTCGTGCTGGGTGAGGGCGGCCTCGAGGATGCCGCGCACGGCGGGGTGGAAGGCGCTCACAGTCCCTGCTCCTGGTTCTCGTCGGCGGTCGTCTCGGCGTCGTCCTGCCACAGCTCGGCGAGCAGCCGCAGGCACTCCGGGCACGTCACGTTGAAGGCGAACAGCACGGTGTCGCCGGCCTGGCCGCACCGGGGCGTGTAGGCGCCCTCGCCGGCCTCCGCGTGGGCGTGGTGCGCGGTGTCGTCCTGGCCGTGACCGCGGGCCCCGGAGGGCTGGTCTTCGTCCGGGACGGGCGCGGCGGCGAAGTCTCCGGCGGCCTCGGCGGCGGAGAACGCGAGGCACGGCCAGAGGATGCCCACGCCCTCGGCCTCCGTGCAGTGGGCGCAGACGACCGTGTCCGCGTCGAGGCGCTGTGCGCTGTGCGTCGGGCGCGCGCCGGGCTCCTCGGCCTCCATGTCGGCGAACAGCCGCTCGGCGACGCGCGCGGCGAACCGGCGGTCCCGGTCGGCCCGGTCGTCCCGGACCGCGACGGGCGCGGTCGTCGCGTCGCAGTAGAGGAACCGGTGCAGCGCCATCTGCAGGTCGAGGAAGTCCACGCCGTCCACCCGCGGGTAGCCGGCGGCCACCAGGATCTTCGCGACGTCGTGGGTCAGGCCGAACGTGAACCTGGGGTCGCCGCCGCTCTCGGGACGCGGCATCGGGTAGGTGCGGGCGGTCATCGCTGGCCTTCCTTGTTCCGGCTGTACGTCTTCTGGACGTAGGCGACGCTGACGCCGAGGGCCTGGCCGATGAGGCGGGCCTCCTCGTTGCTGCCGTCGAGGCGGGTGGCGAGGTACTGCCAGTCGGCGGCGGACAGTTCGGCGGGCTGTCCGTTGCGGACGCGCTGGATCGCGACGAGGTCGACGGTGCGGTGCGTCCAGCCGTCGAGGGCGGCGCGGTCGATGGCGCTCATCGGGGGCCTTCCTGTTCGTTGTCGTCGGGTTCGGCGTGCCGCTCGGCCAGGTGGGCGATCAGCATGAGGGTCCCGCCGATGGCTGCGCCGGCGATGATGGCGGCGATCCCGGCGATCACCGGGTGCCGCCCACGAGGGTGAGGTGCCGCCGCGCCCGGGTGGCGGGGCGCGGGTCGAGGTGGGCGTCGATGAGCCTGGGCAGGTCGGCGGTGATGCCGTCGAAGGCGTCGGACATGCCGTGGCTGTAGCCGTCGGCGTAGGTGGCCCCGGTGCGCAGGACCCGCCAGGCGGCGCGGAGGCGGGCGGTCACAGGACACCGCCCGTCCGGGCCGCCAGCAGCGCCGCCGCGGCGGACTCGGCGGCGCGGCGGTGCTCCGCGGCCTGCCGGCTGCGGCCCCGGGACAGCTCGACCATCGCCAGCATCGCGTGCGCCGCGACCTCCGCCTCGGCCGGGTCCATGTCGATGCCGTCCTCCCCGTCGGGGAAGCAGTCGATGAACACCGCGATGTTCCGGGTCCGGTCGGCGTGGTAGCGGTTCGGCTTCGGGTGGTGCGTCATCATCACGGTGATCCGGCCGCGCTTGTCGTCGGCGTCCGGGAACACGCGCAGGTCGAGGTCCGGGGCCCAGCACACGGCGTCGTCGGCCCAGTGCTCGACGCACCATGGCTGGCAGGCGGCGTCCGGCTCGTTGAAGTCCGCGGCGGCCGGGGCGGTCAGCGTCGCGGCGGTCATGAGGCGAACCCGGCGGACACGTCGGAGTACACGCCGTGCGCGCCCTCGTCGCCGTCGGCGCGGGACGCGTTCGCGAGGAGCGCGTAGGCCAGGGCGCGGGCCGCGGGGACGGTGATCTCGTGCAGCTGGCCGCCGCCGAGGGACACGTTGACGGTGGCCCCGGACTCCGAGTCGTCGACGGCGCACACGCTGGCGGTGCGGCAGGCGTCGGCGCGGGAGTCCCGGGCGGGGAAGTCCAGGTCGATGCCGGGGCTGTAGCAGGCGCGGAACCCGGACTCGTCGGCGATGTGGGTCTCGCACCACGGGACGTGGGCGGCGGGCGGCGAGGGGATGAGCGGGAACGCGTAGGCGGCGACGGGGGGCGTCCGGTCGTCGGGGCGACTCATGCGGCACCCCCGGCGGTCTTCGCCAGGAACTGGGCCGTCTCCGGCGCGAAGCCGACCTTCAGCGACGGCGCGCAGCCCTTCATCGGCACGGCTCCGAGTCCGTGCGCCTTGAAGACGGCGCGGACGGCGTCGACGTCGACCACCTCGCGGGCGTTCGCCACCCGCTCGACCAGCCAGCCGCCGTACAGGCCTGCGGGCAGGCGGTCCAGGATCTTGCGGGCCGCCCTCTTGGTGCGGTCGGCGTGGCGGGTCTGCTCGGACGCGGCGAAGAACTGTTCCGCGGCGGCCTCGATGTCGGCCAGCGGCGGCAGCTCGTCGGCGGCGAACAGGGCGGCCGGGTTCGGGACGGGCAGGTCGGCGACGGGCGTTGCGGACGGGGCCGCGAGGCTGCGGGCCAGGGTGTCGAGCAGGCGGCGCCCTACGGTGCGGGCGATGCGGGTCTTCAGTACCTTGATGGACATGGTTTTGAGCCCTCTCAGTCAGGGTTCGGATCACAGGCCCTCGGCGGTGTTGCCACACCTGCCGGGGGTCGCCCATTGCACATCCGATTGCACGGAATGGCTGGACTGATCCGGACTCAGCAAGACCAGATGGACTTGCTGGCGTACCCTGAGCTGCGGGCAAGGACTCGATGGACTTCAGAGGACGAACATCAGACCTCTGGCAGACAAAAGGTCAGGGGTTCGAATCCCCTAAGCTCCACAGAATTACCCGCAGATCAGAGCCTTATTCAGTTATCAACTGGGTGAGGCTCTCGTCGTTTCTCGGCCTCATTTTGCACACGGATTGCACGTGCCCCTCAAGTCACCCTCCAAAGAGAGCGTCCAGGGAGTCTCTTCCGGCCGCCAGTGACTCGGCGTCGGGATGAATATATGTTCGCTTCGTGAACGACAGGTCCGCGTGGCCGGCCCACGTCGACACGATCACATCCGGCACCCCGTTGGTCGCCAGGTACGTCAGGCAGGCGTGCCGGGCGTCGTACAGCTTCACCTTCCGCACCCCGGTCTTCTCGACCAGCTTGTAGAAGCGTCGGCGCAGCCAGTCGGTCTTGACCGGCTCCCCCAGCTCGTCCACGAGCACGTAGCCGGTCACCGTGTACGCCTCCCCCGCCGCGAGCTTCTCGGTGGCCTGAAGCGCCTTGAACGTCTTCAGCCCGGTGACCGCCGCGGCCGGCAGCGGCAGCGGGCGCTTCCCCGCCTCCGACTTCGGCTCCTTCTCGACCACTTCGCCGGCGACCAGCGTCCGCACGTTCGCGATCCGCAGGGACTTGGCGTCCAGGTCCACGTCGGACCAGCGGATTCCGCACACTTCTTCGGGTCGAAGGCCCATCAGGCTCAGCAGCATCACCGCCTGGAGCCGCTCGCCGCGGATCCCGGACAGGAACGCCTTCACCTCCGCGGTGGTCCACGGCTCGACCTTGGGCTTGGCCTTGCTTGCCCCCCGGACCTTCGCCGCGACGTTCCGGACGACGATGCCCTCCTCGACGGCGTCATCAAGGGCCTGCCGGAGCCGAGACAGCGTGAGCTGCACCGACCGCGGGCCGAGGCCCGTTCCGACTTTGCCGCCCCGCTTGCGGCCGGCGCTCTCCATCCAGTCGACGAGCTGCTCGACCTGAACCTTCGTGAGCTTCTGGATCAGCTTGTCACCGAGGCGTTCACGTACCGGCCGCAGGGCGTCGGCGATGTTCCTGACTGTCGCCTTCTCACGGTCGCGGCCGGCGGACTTTGCCCAGACATCCAGGTAGGCGCTCACGGTCAGCTTCGACGGTGCGACGAACGTTCCGTCGTTGACCTTCCCTGTGACCTTGGAGTACTCGGACTTGGCGGCCTTCAGCTTGCTGAAGGAGCGGTACAGCTGCTTCCGCTTGCCGGTGACCGGGTTGGTGCCGATGTCGACGCGCCAGTAGTAGTACTTCGACCCGTCGGGCCGCTCACCGGTCTTGATCGGGTTGCTCGGCATCGTCACCCACCTCCGGTTCGAGCTCGGCCGGCAGTGTCGCCTCGTCAACCTTGGCCTTGAAGGACTCGGACAGGACGCTGTCGCGTCCGCCGAACATCACCTCAGTACCCGGAGGCATTTGAGGCGTCACGGTGCCGTCGAGTTGCGGCAGAAGACCTAGCTCACGCGCCCTGCGGATGTACCGTGCGGCCTGCCCCCGGGAACGGTCCATCTCAGTTGCAACTGCTGCGGCCGGCGCCTGGCTTCCATGCGCCACGGCCTGCTTGTAGATCTCAGCGGCGCGCGCGGCCATCGCGTCCCCGCGCTGCTGCACGCGTGATTTTGCGGGCACTCCGACTCGGAAGACGTCCGACTTGTCGCCGGGCAGCCTGTAGGCGTTTGGCGCGAATTCGGGAAGGTTCTCGACGGGAGACTCCGCCTCGCGGAGTACGTCTCGCAGTAGACGGTCCAACGCCACTCCCCGCAGGGCTCCGGACGTAATGGTCGGCTCGTTGTTGGGCTGCATGCGCAGCTCGATGATCTGAGGCACACCACCCTTGTGAAGACGCACGTCCATCTGGACCAACAGCGACGGCCTGGTCAACACGACGTGCGCAGTGAATGGGGACGGGGCTCCAGTCTCAAGCCCTGTGCGGATAACCGCGGCGTCCGGGGCGTGCGAAATGTGGATCTCTGCGATTTCAAAGTTAGTTGCCTCGCGTCCCATGTCGCGAAGATACGGGGCGCGTCCAGGCCGCTGCAAAGAACCGGCCGATCTCGACACGAAGCACCTCCTTCCGGTATGTCATTTCGATGTCTTGAACAACGATACAGGGACCGCTTCGACATAGTCAACGACGTCCGGTATAACGGATCCATGAGCTCTCCGAACCTGGCGGACCAGACCCTCGCGGTTCGCAAACTGATCGCTACTGGCGAGGCCCACCGTCGCCGAGTCGCCGCCGGCCTAAGTCTTGAGGTGTCGGCGCACTCCATCGGCGTCTGCACAGCATCGGTCTTTCGTTGGGAACGGCAGGAACGGAAGCCGCAGGGCCGGAACGTCATGGCCTACTACGAGTTCCTGATGCGACTCGGCGTTCCTAACGGCCCCGTCGACGACACAGCGGTGTCCCTGTGACCCGCCTCCGCCTGGCGGAAGCCGCTACGCGGACGCCATCCCTCGACGACCTCAAGGTCGGGCCGCCGACCCTCGACGTCCCTCTCGCGTGCCGAGTGCTCGGGATATCCCGAGCGCACGGCTACGGCTTGTTGCAGAGGGACGCCTTCCCCGCGAAGACGCTCAAGATCGGCAACACCCGTCGAGTCGTGGCCGCGGACTTGGTCCGACTGCTCAGCGCCGAGGGCCACGAGGCGGCGGCGTAAGACCCCTGACAAGACGAAGCGGCCCGGCGCGGGCAGGCGCCGGACCGCTCAAAGTCTCAGCCCCTGACAGACCTCGACCAACACGCACATCACCGCAAGCAGTTCCAGGCCCATCACGACCCGACCCACTGGCATACAGCCCACTACGGCTATGGGAGCAATGGTACCGAATGAACGCCCTCCCGGGTAGCAGGTCCGCAGGTCCGAACCCCAAGCCGCCGCGGGTCCGCGGCCGAGCGGTCGAAACGAAAACAACCTACGGCACGAAGTCCACGTACATTTTCTACGGCTGTGAAGCCTGCGGCGCCCAGCACCGCGTCACGGAATACGGCCTGCGGGCCACGGCCCGCAAGAACGGTCTCGCGTTCGCCGTCGCCGGAGGTGGACGGTGACGGACTTCGACGACGCCGCCCTCGTTGCCGAGCGCGCAGTCCTGTGCGCGGTGATGGAGGGCGGACCGAAGACGCTCGCGGAAGTCCGCGATCTCCTCAGCGGATCCATGTTTCGTGCGCCCCACCACGAGTCGATATGGAACGCCGTCACCACGCTTGCCGACGCTGGTTCGCCGATCAAGCCTGCGTCAGTCACGGTTGCCCTCACCAACGCCAGGGAACTCGGTCGGGGCCTGCTGACGACGGAGTACTGGGTGCGGGTGACCACGCTGGGCACCAACCCCACCGACGCCTTCCACTACGCGAAGACCGTCCGGGCGGAAGCCAAGCGGCGTAAGGGTCTTGCCCTGGGTGGCAAGGTGCGCCAGGCCTTCAACGAGACGGACGCCGACGACCTCGACGACGTGATGGCCCGGCTGCTCAGCGAGATGCAAGCGTTGACCGCCGATGAGTTCGACGCGCCGACCCGGAAGCGGAAGCTGCTGCTCACCCCGGCGTCGGACATCGAGATGCGCCCGACCTCCTGGCTGTGGGACACCACGCCGGACGGCGCGCCGCCGACGTCGCAGGGCCGCTTCCCCGTCGACTCGCTGATCCTCGCGGCGGGCAAGCCGGGCCTGGGGAAGTCGCAGTTCGGCGTGTGGATCGCGGCGGAGCTCACCAACGGCACCCTGCCCGGCTGCCACTTCGGCCACCCCCGGTCCGTGATCTACGCGGCCACCGAAGACAGCTGGGAGATGACGCTGGCCCCGCGGCTCGTCGCGGCCGGCGCAGACCTCAAGCGCGTGTACCGGATCGACGTCGAAGACATCGAAGACGCGCGCATCACCCTGCCGCGGGACATCGCCGGCCTCGGCGCGCTGGCCCAGCAGTACGACGTGGCGCTGCTCGTCCTGGACCCGCTGCTCTCGGCGCTCGACGCGTCGGTGAACGACTACCGGGCCAAGGAGGTCCGGGCGGCCCTGGAACCCCTCGTCGTCGAGGCGCAGCGCTCCAGCTTCACGATCCTGGGCCTGGCTCACTTCAACAAGGCCTCCGGCGCCGACCCGCTGGACGCCGTCTCCGGCTCGAACGCGTTCGGTGCGCTCGTTCGGGCGGCGGTGGCGTTCGCGCCGATCGTCGAAGAGGACGGCGACGACGAGGGCGGCCAGCCCGCCGGCGACAAGGCGGACCGCAAGCAGGAGTTCGTCATGTCCCTGATCAAGAACAACTACGGTCGGCTCAACCTGCCGTCGCACAAGTATGAGATTCAGCCGGTCACCGTCGAGACCCCCGGCGGCAACGCCTACGTCTCCCGGTTCCACGTGACCGGCCTGTCCGACACCTCGGTGCGGGAAGTCATGCGCACCGCTATGTACGGCGGCGGCCAGGGTGGAGCGAAGGTCTCCAAGGAAGATCAGGCCTGGGTCTGGATCTTGACCCTGATGGCCGATGGGCCCGTCACTCGGTCGGGCATCGAGAAGCAGGGCACTGCCGCCGGACACGCCACGCGCACCCTCGAACGCGCTCTCTCTGACGCCAGGAAGCGCGGAGACGCGATTACTCAGAGCTACGGCTTTGGGGTCGACAAGATCGCGTGGTGGGGCCGTCCAGAGCACCGAGACGCCATTGCCGCCAAAAAAACCCATCCCCGCCATACACATGCGCGTGGCGGGGATGAAAAAACTGGCGGTAATGGCGGGGATGGCGCGCATCTCACCGTCGTTCCCGACTACACACCGTCACCGGAGGACGAGGGCGAAACAGGACTCGGATTCACCGAAACTGACCTTCCCGACGGCTGGACCGAATCGTGAGCGCCGACATCGTCGGCCTCCTGCTTGAGGCACGCCGCGCCGGGATCATCATCGAACGCCGCACGGACGGCGCCCTGCGCATCGCGGCGCCGCCGGGCGCACGCGGACTCGGATCCGAACTCCGCCGTAACGAAGCCGCCGTGCTGCCCTACGCGGACCTCTACTCCGGCCGCGCCGCCGGCATCGACTGGCGCAACGCAGCAGTCGACGACCCCATGCCATGCCGGATCTGCGGAAGGCCTGCCCTGATCCGCGACCCCCACACCCGCCGACCGGTCCACAAAGTCTGCCTGGAAGACGCCCTACGCCCGCAGACGCCCGCGCCGACGGCCACCCTCGAAACCGAAGGACCCGCATCATGACCCACCCGCCGACCGCCGAGCAGCAGGGCGCCATCGACGCCTTCACCTCCAGCAGCGACCTGCGCATCCAGGCCGGAGCCGGAACCGGGAAGACCAGCACCCTGAAGTTCCTGGCCGCCGCCAAGCCCGGCACCCGCGGCGTGTACGTCGCGTACAACGCCGCCATCAAGAACGACGCCAAGCGCGACTTCCCCCGCAACGTGCACTGCACCACCAGCCACGGACTCGCGTTCTCCACCGTCGGTGTCCGCTTCAAGCACCGCCTCGGCGCCGCCCGCATGCCCGCCTGGCGCACCGCTGAGATCCTGCGCGTCCTCGCGCCGCTGCGGGTCGACGGACGGCCGCCGCTGGCACCGCACCAGATAGCCGGCCATGTCATGGCCACCGTGAAGCGGTTCACCTACAGCGCCGACCGCAGACCCACCGACCGACACGTCCCCCGACCGCCCGGATACAGCCGCGCGGAACAGCAGGCTCTTGCGAAGCAGATCATGCCGTTCGTCGATGCCGCCTGGCGGGACCTCGGCGACGTCGGCGGACGCCTGAAGTTCGAGCACGACCACTACCTGAAGATGTGGGCGCTGCACGGGCCGAAGATCGAAGGCGACTACCTGCTGCTCGACGAAGCCCAGGACGCCAACCCGCTCGTCACCGCGCTCGTCCTGGACCAGACCCACATGCAACGCGTGGCGGTCGGTGACTCCTGCCAGCAGCTGTACGCCTGGCGCGGCGCCGAAGACGCGCTCAGCCGGCTGCCAGGTGTCCCGCTGACGCTGTCCCAGTCCTTCCGCTTCGGACCGGCCGTGGCCGCCGAGGCGAACCGGTGGCTCGACCTGCTCGACGCGCCGCTGAGGCTGACCGGCTTCGACAAGATTCAGTCCCGCCTCGGGCCGCTGCACCAGCCCGACGCGGTCCTGTGCCGCACCAACGCCGGTTGCATGACCGCAGCGATGGAGCTCATGGCGGACGGCCTTCGGGTGGCCCTGGCCGGCGGCGGAAGCGCGATCCTCGCCATGGCCTACGCCGCCATCGAGCTGAAGGCCACAGGCACGACGAACCACCCCGAGCTCATCGCGTTCGACAGCTGGGACCAGGTCCGCGAATACGCCGCGAACGAAGACGACGGCGCGGACCTCAAGCCGATGGTCGACCTCATCCAGGAGCACGGAGCCGACGCGGTGATCCACGCCGTGAAATCCCTCTCAGACGAGAAGTCGGCACAGGTCACCGTCTCCACCGCGCACAAGTCGAAGGGCCGCGAGTGGGCCACCGTCAAGATCGGACCCGACTTTTACCCGCCGAAGGTGGACCCGAAGACGGGCAAGCAGCTCGTGTCGAAGCCGCTGGCGATGCTCGCCTACGTCGCCGTCACCCGAGCCCGTGAAGTCCTTGACTGCGAGTCCCTCGACTGGATCGCCGACGTCGACGGCATCGCGGCATGAACCCCGGCGGTCGGATCCGCGGGCCCCCGAACCGCGTGCAACGCCGTGCAAAACGCACCCGAAAGACCAGCCCACAGCATCGTCACTTGACCTGCTCGCAAACACGAAAGGCCCAGCATGACCGACACCACGACGATCGAAGTCCCCGAAGACCTCATCGCCCTCGAACTCACCCGCCGCGAGCAGAAGGCCGACTACGAAGCCCAACCCGAGCACCGCCGCTGCCGGTACGCCCTCTACGGCACCGAACAGAAGCTCGCCGCACACCCGTGGCTCGTCGCCCGCAAGGCCGACTGGCGCACCGCCCGCAAGGCGCTGAAGCAGGCCGCCGACGCTGCGCTCTGACGCACTACGGCCGGTCCGGGATCACGCATCGACCCCGGGCCGGCCACCACCCCGATCATCCAGCACAGGAAGGACCTGGAGATGCTCCGCACCGACACCCCCGAAGAACAGCTCATCCACTACCCGCACGCCAGGGCCCGCGCACAAGCCAGAGCCCGCGACGGATACAGGGCCGACCCCTGGCCCGACCGCGCCGCCTGGACCGCGAAGCGCCACGACGTCAACGGCATCACGGCCGACAACGTCCGCAACGGCGTCAGCGCATGCGCCGCCGAGTACGCCACCGAGACGGAGATCCACGCCGCTGCCGGCGAACTCGACACCGCCTGGACCGCCGCCGGCAAGACCCTGCGCGACGCCAACAAAGCCGCCAACGCCGTGTTCCCATTCCACGGCAACCAGAAGGTCCGCTACGCCGTCTGGATGGGCGCCTACGAGGCGCTCACCGCCGAACAGCGCGCACTCGTCGAGTACGCCACACAGCTCCGTGGCGCCCGCAAGCACGTCCACGAACAAGCCGCCGCACTGCGCAAGGACTGGCCGCTCAGCCGCTGGTCCGTCCCCGGCGCCGGGGACCTCGTCAACGCCGACAGCTGCCCCACCTACATGGCCATCGTCGACCGCATCGCAGCCGCCGGCGACAAGGCCGCCGCCGACTACGTCACCCGCATCCAGTCCCTCCCAGTCGACGATGAAGCCTGGGCCAAGGAACTCGCCAGCAGGGAGAAGAAGGAGGCCTGGTTCCGCGACGGCCCGATCGTCCGGCGCTACTCGGCGGAAACGGCGGACGCCCGATGACCGCCACCGTGACGCTGCCCAAGGTCGTGAACATCTCCGTCCGCAAGGGCAACACCGGCGCCGACCACCGGCCCGCGCCCAGCCTTGAGAGCGGCATCGTGTACGTCGGCGACTACTGCTCGCAAGGCGGCTGGAGCCTCCGCCGGCACCCCCTGTACAACCACCGGAAGGACATGATCAAGGCGTGGGGCCTTGAGGAAGTGCTGCGCGTGTACCGCGAACGCCTCCACAGCCGTACCGACCTCCTCGCCGAAGCCTGGGCACTGCGCGACGTCCCCTACCTCGGGTGCTGGTGCGCCCCCGAACCGTGCCACTGCGACCTGATCATCGAAGCCATCGCGCTGATGGCCGCCGGGGTCATCCCGATCCCCGGCAGCTAGACCGCGGCCGGCCCGGGAGCAGCGAACGCCCCCGGGCTGGCCGGTCACCCGATTCTCTCAACCGCAAGGCCCCCGATCATGACCGACGACCACCGCCACTGGGCCAACGCCCGAACCCTCAACGACCTCGGCAACCTCACCGCTCGGTGGCTCGAAGGCGACATCACCCACCTGCCCGCGTACTTCGGTACCGCCCCCGCCACCGAGACCACGCCCCTCATCACCCGCCTCGCCGCCTACAACCGGGCCGGCCTCGTGACCACCTGCTCCCAGCCCGGCGAGCCCTTCGCCGACGGGTGCGGCCAACGCGCCTGGGTGAGCGGGTTCTGCGACGAAGAGACCGTCGACAAGATCCGGGCCGCCTGCCTCGACACCGACCTCATCGCCATCTACACCCCGCCCGGCGGCGACAACCACACCCAGATCGCCGTGACCATCGACGACTACGCCGAATACACGTGGGCTGGCGGCACCAGCAGCCCCGAAGACATCGACTACTACTACGGCACCGACTGCCCCCACGCCCTGCCCGCGATCAAGGCCGCATGGCGCATCGACGTCATCGACCCGCAGTGGGGCCGCACCGACCTCCTGTGGGACCGCCTCGCCCTGGCACTGGCGTGAAGGCCATGAAGCAGGCCGCCGCTACCGATGGTCGTGAAGGGGCACCCCGCTGCAGAGCACGGCTACGACAGGGCGAAGGCCGCTGCCGCAAGAGCACCGGATGGGGGACACCCCACGTCGGGACCGGCCGCTGCCGGCTGCACGGCGGCAGCACCGGCACGCAGATCGTCGGCGTCGAACGCCGCCAGGTCGAGGACGGGGCGCGCCGTATCCTGGCGGACCTGGGCGCCGCGGCGCCGGTCGAGAACCCGCTCGTCGAACTCCAGCTGCTCGCCGGGGAGATCCTGGCGTTCCGGAACGCCCTGCGGTCGATGGTCGAGCGCTTGGACGGCGTCCGATACAGCGGCGAGGCGGGTGAGAGCATCCGCGGCGAGGTGATCCTGTACGAGCGGGCGCTCGACCGGTGCACCCGGGTACTGACGGACATCGCCAAGCTCAACCTGGACGAGCGGCTCGTAGCCATCACCGAGAAGCAGGGCACCGCGATCGCGACCGCCCTGCGGGCCGCCCTGCAAGCCGCGGGGATTCGTCCGGGCAGCGGTGAGGACCGTGCGGCTAAGGCGGCGCTGGTCGCCGGGTTGCGGTCGGTCGGTCGGGGCGGCGGCAGCGCAGCGAAGGCGAGGCGCTGACGTGACCTCCGCCGCCCTCCCGCCGATCATCGGCGACAACGGCAAGCCCAAGATCGCCATCCTCGCCCCCGTGCCCGGCCTCACCGAGACCGGCTGTCACTTGTGCGGCGCCCGCTTCGCGGTCCGGCACCACATGGCGGGTTGCGACGTCGGGGAGGATCTCGGCGCGTCCATCTGCACCCCGTGCGCCATCGAGTCCGCGCCGGCCGTCGTCGTCGCCGTCGAGGGCCTGAATCTGCTGCAAGGCGCCGTCGCCGACCTCGGCTCCGAGCAGGCCGGGATGCTCGCCGCGTCCCTCGCCGCGATGGCGGGCGCCCTCACGGCCCGGGACCTGCCGCCCGCGGAGCCGACGCCGGCCGAGACCGACGCCTACGTGAAGGCGGTGGAGCGCGTGGTGCTGTCGGTGATCGCGCGCCGCTGCCACCGCATGGGCGACGTGCCGCTGGCCGGCCTCGTGGACGGCGTCGATCCGCTCGACGTGATCGGCTGCATGACCTCCCTGTTCGTCGAAGCGGTCGAGGCCGGTGGCGCGGACCCGTTGGCGTTCGTGCGCGACGGGGCCGAGCGGCTCGCGGAGGGGCTGTGACGAACCGCGTCCTCACCGAGCCCACCGTCGTGCTCAGCGCCGAGGACTGCGCCCGCGTTGACGGATTCCTCGCCCGCGGGTTGACCGCAGCCAAGAGTCGTGACACCACCGTGCCCGCGTCTGCGGTGGCGATCGCCGCCGACATCCATTGGGCAGCCGACCAGTTCCGCGCCTCCGCGCTGATCAAGGCCGGTTGCGCAACCCCTGGCCCCGACGTTGGCAAGGAGCTGCCAGCTTGGGCCTCGGAAGAACGGCTCACCACGGCGCAGGCCGCACGGATCGCCGGTTGCTCGCCCACGTATCTCCGCAGGGTGATTCACCGCGGCGAGCTGCACGGCACGCGCGGACGGGGCGGCGGCTACCTGGTCACCCCGGCGGCGCTGGCGGCGTGGGTGGTCGGGAGGCAGGACCGACACAAGGCGGCGTGACATGGCAGACGAACGGTACGGGCCCCTGGTCCGCGTTCCCGAGCTCGTCGGCAAGCTCGACGACGTTACCGCCCTGCGGGTGCGGACGCTGGCGGAAGACCCGTTCGCGACTCCTGAAGAGATCCGCGCCGCGCACGGCCAGATCGTCGCCGAGCGTCGGCAGGCCAGGGCAGCGGAGCGGACGCGCAGGGTGGCCGCGGTCGCGAAGTTGGAGGCGGATGTCGCCGCCGCCGCGGTGAACTCCGCGATGCGCGGGGCCTGATCCGTGGCCGGTCGACCCATAGCCTCGGGCGGAAAGCCCTGGCACAGCATCCGGAACCTGTCCGGCGCGCCGTCGGTGGTCTCGATCCACGACGAGGTCGGCGACTTCGGGGTTACCGCCCGGGACTTCATCCGGGACCTCGCCGCGATCGAAGGCGACATCGAGCTTCACCTGTCGACGCCCGGGGGCGAGGTTTTCGACGGTTTGGCGATCTTCAGCGCCCTGAAGCAGCGCGCAGGCGTCGTGTCCGTCGTCGTCGACTCCCTGGCCGCCTCCATCGCCTCGGTGATCGCGATGGCCGCGACAGCAGGCCGGCTGAGCATCATGCCGAACGCCAGCATCATGATCCACGAGGCGAGCGGCTTCTGCGCGGGGACCGAGCAGGACATGGCCGCTATGGCGCGGCTGCTCAGCGGCATGTCCGGCAACATCGCCTCGATCTACGCCGACCGCACCGGCAAGCCCGTCGACCACTGGCGCGCGGCGATGCTCGCAGAGACCTGGTACATCGGGCAGGAAGCGGTCGACGCCGGACTCGCGGACAGTGTGGCGGCCGTTCCGCGCCGCGTGAACAACACCTTCGCGTGGGGTCCCGAGCACGTCGCAGCATTCCGCAAGGCCATGCACGGGGGCAGCGGTGGCCTCTGAGATCGAGATCGTCGTCCGCGTGAAGGGCGCCGCGCAGTCCGCCGCGGAGGTCGCCGCGGTCGGGGAGGCCGCCAAGAGGGTCGGCTCCTCCGGCGGCGAACTCGGCGGCGTGAGCAAGGGCATGGACGACATCGGCCGCAGCGCCGAGGGCGCGGCCCAGAAGATGGTGCTGACCCGGGACGCGAACGGGAACCTGCGCAACAGTCTCGGGCAGTTCGCGTCGGAGGCGGAGAGGGCCGCCGCCGGGCTGGACGACCTGGACCGCAAGGCCGCCGGCGCCGGGCGCGGCGCAGCCTCCAGCAGCAGCAGCTTCGCGTTCCTCCACTCGAAGGTCGCGCTGCTGACGGTCGGGGCGGTCGGCCTGGCCCCGGCCCTGGCCGCGCTGCCCGCCGTGGCCTCCGCCGCGGGCCTGGGCGCGGTCACGATGGGCCTGGCGTTCAGCGGCGTGGTCAAGGCCCTGCACGACTACGCGGCGCAGTCCGCGTCGTCCGCGCAGTCCGGGGCCTCCGCCGCGGCGACGGCATTCGCGAACGACGTCGCGATCCGCAACGGCGAGCAGGCCATCGCGGACGCCCGGAAGGCCGCCGCGCAGTCCGCGGTGACCTCGGCCGCGCAGATCGCCTCCGCGCAGCAGGGCGTCGGCGACGCCGAGCGGCAGGCCGCGCAGTCCGCCCAGTCCTCCGCCGACGCGATCGTCGCGGCCCGGCAGCGGGTCGAGCAGGCCACGTACTCCCTCGCGCAGTCGCAACTGGCGGAGGCGAACGCCGAGCACGCGGCGGTGCTGGCCCGCCAGGCCCTGACACAGGCCGAGCACGACGCCACGAACCAGATCGCGGACCTGAACAACGCCATGAAAGACGGCCACCTGGCGGTCGAGCAGGCGACGCTGAACGTGTCGACCGCGGAGAAGACGCTGAACGCGGCCAGGTCCAACAGCCTCCTGACGGCGGACCAGAAGACCGCGGCGGAGCTGTCCTACCGGCAGGCGCTGCAAGGGCTCGCCGACGCCAAGCAGCACGACCTGGAGGCCACGGAGAAGGCCGACCAGGCGAACAAGTCCGGCGCGGCCGGGCTGGCGTCGGTGACGTCGGCGCAGGACGCGGCCAGGCAGGCCGCCGACGCGGTCGCGAACGCCCAGCACGGGGTGGCGTCCGCCGCGCAGGCGCAGTCCGACGCGCAGACCGGGCTGGCCCGCGCGCAGGAGTCCGCCGCCAACCAGCAGGTCACCAGCAACGAGCAGGTGGCGAAGGCGCAGAAGTCCCTGGCGGACGCGGTGGCCTCGGCGTCCCAGCAGCAGGCGGCGAGCGCGGAGACGGTGCGCCGCGCCCAGCAGTCCCTCGCGGACACGCAGACGCAGCAGGGCCTGGCGGCGGGCGCGGCGGGTGCGGCGAACAACAAGTTCGCCGACGACTTGAAGAAGCTGACGCAGCCGGGCCGGGACTTCGTGATGCAGGTCCTGAGCATGAAGGACGGCCTCAAGACGCTGGCGGACACCGCGCAGACCGCGACGCTGCCCGGGTTCACGCAGATGCTGCGCGACAGCTCGGGGATGTTCCCGGTGGTCAAGCAGGGCATCCAGGACATGGGCGGTGCGTTCGGGGACACCGCCAGGCACGCCGGGGACCTGATGAAGTCCTCGGCGTTCCAGGGCAACATGACGACGATCCTCAAGGACGCGGCCGGTTTCGCCAAGCAGGTCGGGTCCGGGATCGTCGACATGGTCAAGGGCGTGGCCGACGCGGCGTCGAAGGCCGGGCCGATGGTGTCAGGGCTCGGCCAGGGCTTCCAGGACATCATGAAGACCGGGATCCCCGCGTTCTTCCAGGGCCTGACCACCAACGCGAAGGGCTCGGGGCAGACGATCCAGGGCATCCTGGACATCGTCTCGAACCTCCTCGGCCCGCTCGGCACACTCGCCGGCGCCTTCTCCGGTGCGCTCGGCCCGGCGCTCAAGGACCTCGCCCCGGCGGTCGGCGCGATCGCCACAGGGCTCGTGAAAGACCTGCTGCCGGTGATGGACCCGCTGTCCAAGGGGCTTGATTCGGTGGCCAAGTTCATCGCACAGAACACGTCGTGGCTCACCCCGCTGGTCGGAGCGATCCTTCTGGCCGTCGGCGCCTACAAGGCGATCAACACGGCGGTGGGCCTCGGCAAGACCGCCATGGAGGCGTGGACGACCGCGACGGCCCTGTTCAAGGACGGCAGCATCGCCGCGCAGATCGCCACCAAGGCGTGGGCGGTCATCCAGGGCGCGTTCAACCTGGTGATGGACGCGAACCCCATCGCGCTCGTCGTGCTGGCGATCGCAGGCCTGGCCGCCGGGATCGTTTACGCCTGGGAGCACTTCAAGGGCTTCCGCGACGTCGTCCAGGGCGTCTGGCACGACCTGGAGCAGTGGTTCACCGTCGACATCCCGAAATTCTTCGGGAAGCTGCTGGACTTCGTGAAGAAGTGGTGGCCGGAACTGCTCGCGCCGTTCACCCTCGGCATCTCGGAGATCATCGGCCACTGGGGCAAGATCGAGGAATTCTTCAAGGGCGTCCCCGGCAAGCTCGCCTCGGTGGGCAAGGGCATGTGGAAATGG
>Ga0193727_1000069_pt1 | contig 29951 bp, 26 predicted proteins | sample H2c2metaG_FD_143051 | JGI IMG/M metagenome (GOLD analysis project Ga0193727, IMG submission 143051) | Soil microbial communities from a riparian zone of the East river system, Colorado, United States - H2c2 | ecosystem: Environmental > Terrestrial > Soil > Riparian zone | place: USA: East River...
CGTGGAATATTCGTCGATCGACGTCGCCGCGTTCGCGCGCCGTGCGCCGGCGGGCGAGCGCCGAAAGCGCCTCGTCATCGGACGGCATGGCCGCGCCTACCCGCTGAAATTCCATCCGAACGACCCGGCATTCTTCCGCAGCCTGATCGAGCGCGGCTACGATGTGCGGATTCTCGGCGGTACGCCGATCGCTGCGGCGTTCGCAAGCGAGGCCGGCGCGCGGCCCGAACTGCTCGAGGTCAACGCCGAACCGGCGCGCGATTTCCTCGAGCGCCTCGACGTGTTCGTATATCGCAAGCATCCGCGCTTCTTCGAGACGGGCGGCACGGCGGTGCTCGAGGCGATGGCGATGGAACTGCCGGTGGTCGTGTTCTCCGAGCAGTGCGGCATCGCCGAAATCATCCGCGACGGCGAGAACGGCTTCCTGGTCGACAGCGAGGCGCACGCGCTCGAAATCATCGACCGCCTCGCGCTCGACCGCGACCTGCGCGCCGCCATCGGCCGCGCCGCACGCGAAACGGTCGTTGCGTTGATGCACGAGCAGCGGCCGCGTCTGCTCGACTTCTATCTCGGTGCGCGCGCCACTGCGCCGCGTGTCCCGGGCTGGTGGAAGCGCCGCTTCGCCTGGCTGCGCGCTGCGGCTACGCGTCCCATCGACTACGTCGGCGACAAGAGCTGACGACGCTTCAGCGCTCCTGCGCGCCTTCGCACGTGATCGGCGCGGGACGCCGTTCGAATTTCGTCGGTTCGGGATTCAGTGCGACGCAGAACGCGACATCCTCGGCCTCGTAGTCCGGCGAGCGCACCGCCTGCAGGTCGGCTTCGCCCAGCTCGTGGAACACGAACCGGATCTTTCCGCCCGGTGCCACGATGCCGGTCAGATAGCCGTAGATGTGTTCGCGCGCATCCGGGCCGGGCGTGACCTCGGCCGGCAACGGATAACGTTCGGCGCCGGCCGTGCCGACGACCCAGCCCGGCAGCACGACGCCGCCATTGGCCGGGTCACGCCAATGCTCGGTGTTGTAGGCATCGGCCACATAGAAATGGGAATGGCTCGACAGCACGTACACATGCTTCGACTTGTTCGCCTGCGCCAGCCGCGCATAGACATGCAAGCCGCTGGTGCGACCGCTCATGCTCATGCACATGCTGTGGCCATCGGACTTGCTGTATGGCAGCGACTCGTGCATGCCGACCACGATCGTGGTGATGCGCCGGTCGGCGAGATCGGCATCCAGCACCGCATCGAACCAGCCCAACTGGGCCACGTCGAATGCATCGTCTGTGGCATTGTCCATGTTGATGAAGTCGACGCCGCGTTCGATCCAGTGATAGTACGTGCGCGCCAGCGGCGGCAGGCCCAATGCCGACATCAGCGCGGCATCGGCGCTGCGCTGGTCCTTGAGTTCCGGACGGTCAAGCATTGACTGGAATTCGATCAGGAACTGGTTGCGCGTCTTCGGCGCCAGCAGCTCATGGTTGCCGATGCCGAGGAAGAACGGCATGTCGCCGAACGGCGCGACCTGGTGTTGCGCAAAATCGGTCCAGGCCGTTTGCAGGTAGTCGGCGATGCTCGGCGGTCGGTAATAGGAACCGAAGCGGCGTTCGCGCGTGTAGTCTTCGTCCATCTTGTAGATCGCGCGCAGGTCGCCCAGATGCCAATAGAACGCGGCGTGTTCGGCGTGCGCGCCGGCGGCAATTGCCGGCATCACCAGGTTGCCGCAGTTGCGCGAGTCGCCGGAAACCGCGAACGTCCAGCTGCCGGCCGACGGCACCTTGCCGATCGCCGGTTGCCGCGCACAACCGCTGCTCGACAGCAGACCCAGCGCAAGTGCGCCAACCAGCAGATGGATCGGTCTGCAATAACGCACGCGCTGTCTCCGAAAAGTTGCGGGATTTCCGAAACATAACGCGAATCGGCGCTGCGGCGCCACGACCTCGCGCGGGCCGCGGCGTTCACCCTTCGCCTTCCTCCTGCGCGCCGTCAGCCGAACAGTTCGCCCTGCGGCTCGAGTTCGTCGGCATCGCGGAAATTGCCCAGGCCCACACCGACCAGCCGGTAGCGCGTCCGTGCCGGCAGGCCGACGCGCTCGCGCAGGCCTGCGGCAATGTCCACAAATTCACTTTCCGACTGCGGCGGCTGTGCCGGTGTATGGCTGCGCGTCAGGATGTGGAAATCCGCGGTCTTCAACTTCAGGACGACCGTCCGGCCAATGCGCTGTGTCTTGCGACTCGCGGCCCAGGTTTTCGCCGCAAGGTGGCGGATCACCGGCTCGATCGCGTCGAGCAGCACGTCGTGCTCGAACGTGTCCTCGGTAGAAATCGACTGCACCGGCTGGTCCGGGTTGACCGCGCGCTCGTCCACGCCGACAGCCAGTTCGGCCAGGCGCCGGCCGTAGCGGCCGAAGCGCCGTTCGAGCTCATCGACGCCATGTGCGCGCAGGTCGGCACAGCGGCGGATGCCGAGCGCTTCGAGCCTGGCGTCCATGACTTTGCCGACACCGGGGATCTTCGCCACCGGCAGCGGCGCGAGGAACGCTTCGGCTTCGCCGGGCCGGATCACGAACAACCCGTCCGGCTTGCGCCAGTCCGATGCGATCTTGGCCAGGAACTTGTTCGGCGCGACGCCGGCCGATGCGGTCAGCGCAGTTTCCTCGGCGATCTGCGTGCGGATCGTTCTGGCGATCGCGGTCGCCGAGTCGAACGCCGTTTTCGGTACCGTGACGTCGAGATAGGCCTCGTCGAGCGACAGCGGTTCGACCAGGTCGGTATGCTGCAGCAGGATCGCGCGCACGAGCTTCGATGCGGCGCGATAACGCGTGAAGTCCGGCGGCACGAACACCGCATCGGGGCACAGACGTTCGGCGCGCACGGCCGGCATCGCCGAACGCACACCGTAGCGTCGCGCCTCGTACGATGCCGCGCAGACGACCGAGCGATTGCCGCGCCAGGCGACGACGACCGGCCGCCCGCGCAATGCCGGATCGTCGCGCTGCTCGACCGACGCGTAGAACGCGTCCATGTCGACATGGATGATCTTGCGCGGCACAGGTGTCATCGACGTAAAGAGCATTTGACGCGGATCAACGCGGATGAACGCGGATTAGAGCAATCTTACTGTGTCCGCGTTGCTCGATCCGCGTTGATGCGCGAAATCCGGTCCAAGGTTCTTCTCTCTTGCACGTGCAAGATGTCAGGCGCGAGTCTCAGGATTTCAGCAGCGCCTTCAGCTTGGCCGCCTGTTCCGGAAACCACGGACCGTTCTGTTCGAGCGCGTCGGCGACGACCTTCTCGGCATCGCCGCGGCGCTGCAGCGCAAGCAGCGCCTTTGCGCGTTGTTCGGCGACGGCCAGGCGATTGGCGCCGAACGACTTCTCCGCGGCCTGCTCCAGATACGGCAGCGCGTCGGCCGGGCGCTTGCGATCGAGCAGGCTGCGGCCAAAGCGATACGCGTAGACATAGTCGTCCGGATAGGCGGCCATCAGTTTCGGCATCAACGCGTCGACTTCCTCCTGACGGCCCGCGCGCGTGAGATAAACGCGCAGGTTGTCGGCCAGGTTGCGGTCGCTGCGATAGTCCTCGTGCAGCCTGGCGCGCGCAAAGTCGATGGCGCGATCGAGCACGGCCTTCTCCGCAGGGCCGTCGCCGAGCGCCTTGTCGAGATCGGCGGCGACCATCACGGCGCTGCGCTGGTCGGCGCAATACGGGACCGGCACGAACACTTGCGTCGCCAGAAGATGGTCGAGTCCCGGGCGTTCGTTCTCGAGCATCGCCTTGCGCGGCTCCACGGGCAATTTGTCGCTGCATTCGAGCAGGCTTTCGAGCACATAGTAGCGGTCGCAGCCGACCGGTCCGGCCAGTGCTTTCTGCGCGGCGGCGATGCAGGCGGGATGATTCCCGGCGCGCGCCGCCTTGCCCAGCGTCAGGCGATCGCGCCACAGGGCGACGCTCAGGTTGGCATCTGCCGTCGCGCGCTGCTGCACCGGCAACTGTGCGTACCAGGCCAGGCCGGCATCGAACTCGTCACGCGCCTGATAGCTGGCGAGTACTTCGGCTGTCGCCTCGACCGAGCCCTTCGCTGCCCCGGCCTTGAGTACATCGATCACGTCGCCGCCGGTCAGGATGCGGTTGAGCGCCGGATAGAATTTCTCGGTCGACTGCTCGGCAACGATGCGGCCGAGTTCGCTGCCGTCGGCTTTCAGGACGACGTAGCTCGGCAGTGCCTTGACGGCGAGTTTCTTCATCCACTGCGCGCCGTCCGGCGAATCGGCATCGACTTCGAGCACGCGCATGCGGCGTTCGGCCGTCTGCCACAGCGGACCGGTCAGCACGTGCGTCGCCATGAAGTAGCACGAATAGCACCACTGGGCCTGGAAATCGAGCAGCAGTGGACGCTGTTCGCGCGCGGCCGCTGCCAGTGCGGTATCGACGGTTTGCACGCTGGCGCTGTCGGCGACGGCGATGCCGGTCGAGGCCAGCCAGAACAGCACGGTCAACAAGTTTTTCATTCGCGGTCCTTTCTTCTTTCAGGCGTCAAAGATCAAAGGTCAAGAAGCGCGATGCCCGGGCTCTTGCGCCAATCAGCACTGGTCTTCGACCAAGACCGCAAATTCTACCGCGCAGGCGCGGCTTTCTGCGCGTGCAGCTGGTCACGCCGGCGCAGCGCCGGAAACCACCACATCCACACGGCAACGACCACGAGTGTGCCGACGCCGCCGAGCAGCACCGACGGCACCGTGCCGATCCAGGCCGCGGTGATGCCGGATTCGAATTCGCCGAGCTGGTTCGAGGTGTTGATGAAGATCGCGTTGATCGCGCTGACGCGGCCACGCATCGCATCGGGTGTTTCCAGTTGCACCAACGCGCCGCGTATCACCATGCTGATCATGTCGAGTGCGCCCAGGGCGAACAGCGAAGCCAGCGACAGGATGAACGACGTCGACAGGGCGAACACGAGCGTGGCTACGCCGAAACCGGCCACCGAAGCGAACATGACCGGGCCGACGCGTCGTTCCAGCGCACGCTGCGACAGCCACAGCGACATCGTCAGCGCGCCGACCGCCGGCGCGGCGCGCAGCAAACCCAGTCCCCACGGGCCCGTGTGCAGGATGTCGCGCGCGAACACCGGCAGCAGCGCGGTCGCGCCGCCGAGCAGCACGGCGAACAGGTCGAGCGAGATCGCGCCGAGCACGACCGAGTGTGCGCGCATGAACGTGACGCCGGCAAACAGGCTGCGCAGGGTCGGCGGTTCGCGCGCTGTCGGCGGGCGCTCGTAGCGAATCGTGGAGACCAGCAGGGCGGCGGCGAAGAACAGCAGCGCGGCGATGCCGTAGACGACATGCGCGCCGGCGACGTAGGCGAAGCCGCCGAGTGCCGGGCCGACGATCATCGCGGTCTGCGCGGCCGCGGCGCCGGCGGCGGCCGCACGCGGGAACAGCGCCGCCGGCACCAGCGCCGGCGCGAGCGCCATCGCGGTCGGAAACTCGACCGCGCGCGCCACACCGATCGCGAACAGGGTCGCGAGGATGGCCGATTCGCCGAAGTCCTGACGCGCGCTGGCGACCGCGAGCAGCCCGATCGCCAGACCCTCGACGATCACGCACGCCAGCACGATGCGGCGGCGGTCGTAGTGATCGGCGATGTGTCCGGCCGGCAGTACGAGCAGCAGCGACGGCAGGAACTGCACAAGTCCGATCAGACCCAGGTCGAACACGCGGTGGGTCAGGTCGTAGATCTGCCAGCCGGCTGCGACCGACAGCATCTGGAAGGCAAAGCCCGACGCCACGCGCGCGAACCAGTAGCGCACATAGGCCGGATGCTGGCGCAGGGAATCGATGCGGGCACTCAGATCGGACATCGCTGATGAAGTGTAGCGTGCGCGCGATCGACCAGGCAGGCGATGGATTAGAATTGGGCGATTCGCGCCTACGGATGGTCCATGTCGTCGTCCCCGCAGAATCTGCACGGCATGTTGTCGATGCTGCTTGCCATCGCCGCATTCGCCGTGATGGACGCCATGCTCAAGCTGTTGTCGCCGGACTATCCGCCGATGCAGATGGCGGCGCTGCGCGGACTGTCGTCACTGCCGCTGATCACGGCCTGGGTCGCGTTCGACGGCGGACTGGGCCAGTTGCTGCGCGTGCGCTGGCCGCTGCACCTCCTTCGCGGCGGGCTGTCGATCGTCATGCTGGCTGCATTTGCCTACGCGCTGCGCAGCCTGCCGTTGGCCGAAACCTACGCATTGTTCTTCATTGCGCCGCTGGTCATCACCGCATTGGCGGCGCTGATCCTGAAGGAGCATGTCGACTGGCGCGGCTGGAGCGCAATCGCGATCGGTTTCTGCGGCACGCTGATCGTGCTGCGGCCGACCGGGGCCGGCGTCTTGACGCTGGCCGGCGTTGCCGTGCTGGTTTCAGCCACGTGCTATGCGATTTCGGCAATTTCGGTTCGCGTGCTCGGGCGCAGCGATTCGACCCAGAGCATGGTGTTCTGGATGCTGATGATGATGAGCGTGTTCGCAACCGCGCTGGCGTGGCGCGACTGGGCACCGATCCAGCCGCAGCACTGGCGCCTGATCGCCGTCCTCGGCGTTACCGGCGCGATCGGCCAGTACGCGCTGACCGATGCGTTTCGCCGCGCCGCGGCGTCACGCATCGCGCCGCTCGAGTACACGGCACTGGTCTGGGGCATCATCCTCGACCGGCTGCTGTGGAATACACTGCCGGACGCCATCACGCTGATCGGTGCGGCAGTGATCATCGCCAGCGGCCTGTATCTGCTGCGTCGCGAACAGCAGACCGGCGGCGCCGATCCGCTGCCTTGAGCGGCACTTGCCACTTGCGGCGTGAAGATTGACGCGACGCGTGCGCCTAGGCGCTGGCAATCGGCAGGCGGGATGGCCCGCTCGCCTGTTGAGAGCCGCTGCGCTGCTCCCGCCCTACTGCGCTATGACAGAATCAAGGCCGGACCATTGCCGGTCGGCACGGCAGGAAGGGCGCGGGAAGCTGCGGCGCGGCGCATCCCGCCGTTCACGAGCGCAAGCGGTGGACTGCTCGAGCCCGATCGATCAGGCGCAGGCCAGGCAGTAGCAGAATTCGCGCGAGCAGGGCGAACTGCAGCAGCGCATCGCTTGTGCATCCAGCGCCTGCACGTCGATGGTCCACCAATCCGGTGGAGCGACGGCCGCCCGCTCCGGTCCGGCCGCGCGGCGCTTGCCGGACCAGTGCCACGCCCTCACTGCAACGAAACCGCGAACAATTGCCAGCCGCGTTCCGGCGCATATTTCCGGCAATCGTGGCGAAAACGTCTTGGGCAGCGTTACGGCGGACATGCTCGTTCCTCGGGTTTCAGGACTGTATAACGCGCGTGGTATACGAACCGGACATTTCCGCCGCCCTCGTAGCGTTCCACGACGGGCACGCTGGCGCGCGTCCAGGCGAAGCAGTCGGATTTTTCCTACACGCACCGACGTGAATTGCCGATGGCGCCGCGCGTGCCCGCTGGCAAGAATGCGCCTCCAATCAAGGAGGATCGCCATGCCGCACCGGGACAACGAATCATTCGCCTGGCAACCGACGAGCCGCGCGACGCGCTGGTACGAATGGCTGCTGATCCTGCTGCTGCTCGGCCTGGCCGGCGGCGTGCGCGCCGCGTCCGTATACAAATGCACCGACGCGCACGGCGCGATCGCCTATCAACAGCTGCCGTGTGCGGAAGCTGCACGCGAAAGCACGGTCGAAATCGCAGCGGCTCCGGCCTACGCGAAATCGCCCGAGTACGCGTTCGAGCGTCCGCCGCCGACCGCGCCCCTGCGCGCGACGCGCACGTCGCGGCGCGAGGCCGAGCCGATGTCGTACGAGTGCCGGACCGCCGATGGCCAGGTCTTCTACCGGCACAGCGCGTGCCCGCATTCGGTGTCCGCATCGTCGGCGGGCGCGGCGCAAGGCCGCGGCGGTCGTTCCGGCACGGCTTCGGCGGCGGTCAGTTCGAGCCGCGTGCCGCGCGACGAAGCATGCCGGCACATCCACGGCGCCGGTGCGATCGGTCGCGCCGGACATCAGCATGACGAAGACGTGTCCACCTACGATCGCAACCTCGGCCGCGATCCGTGCCGCTAGCGCAACGGTTCCGCGCCGCAGCGCGAATCGGTTATCGTTGCGGCCGGTCCACGAACTTGCCCGCCGCCATGAAATCGCGCCGATTCGCCTTCGCCATATTTCTGTCCGCGCTGCTTGGCGCCTGCTCGTCGAGCGCGCCGCCGCCAGCGCCGGCCAAGCCGGCGGTTGAGCCGAACACGGACTCGGCCGCGGCAAAGGAACTCGTGCTGTACGACCAGATGCGTGCAAGCCAGAGCTGGGATCTTGCGCTCTCGCTCGGCGACGAGATCACGCACAAGTACCCGGCCGGCGCGGCCGCGACGCAGGTCAAGCAGACACTCGACGAGGTACGCGCCAAGGCGACGACGCAGCGCGAATCACGGCGCGTGGCCAGGCTGTGGGCCTACGCGGCCGTGGCCGAAGCCGGCGGCACGCAATACACGGCGGCGGTCGAGAGCAAGGAGCCGTTGAAGTCTGCCGCGTCGGCGAAGGATGCCGAGCGCATCCGCCTCGTGCTGCGCGATCACCCGAAATGGGGACGCAGCGTCTACCTGCTGCTCGACAATGCGAAGTTCGACTGCAGCAAGGGCTGCGCAACCTTGCCGGTGCGTTTCGACGACGCGCCGGCGCAGCGCATGAAGGCAACGATTCCGCCGACCGGCGAGCCGGCCCTGTTCATCGACGACGACAAGGGCTTCAGCGCGAAGATGCTCAAGGCCAGGTCCGTTGCGATCGATGCGACGATCAAGGGCGAGGGCGCGAAGACGTTCGTGTTCGAAGTCGGCGGCTACGATGCGACCAAACTGCCGGCTGCGACGAAGAAGAAATAGAGTTGTTTGCTTGTGCGCCGGCACTTTTGCCCTGACCGTATGATCGCGCCGCTTGGGTGCCTGTTGAGCTGCCTTGACTCGTTTTCCTGTCTTCGAACCAATTCGATTCGATAGGCGTTACGCGGCGAATCGCACAAAAACTTACACTCATTCACTTTCGATTGCCTGAAATGCATCGTCCAGCGCTGGCTCTTCGACCTGGCCGGCGCGACAATATCGGTGTCGCAAAATGACGGTTTCGTCGAGGAGTCACGACGATGCGTAGCGGGAAAAAATACGCCGGATATTGCGCCGGCATGATCGCGGTGTTGTCTGTCGCTGCACTGGCGCATGCCGAAGACGATCCGCTCGAGGAGCCCGGTGTACAACGGGCGCTGCAAGCGATGGCCGAAACGTCGACATGGTTTCATCCGGACTTGTTCGGCGAATACACCGGCATGCGCCGCTACGCCCATCATCAATACCAGGCCGCGTTGAAGTATTTCGAAATCGGTGCCTTCTACGCGGACAAGGTATCGCAGCTCAGCCTCGGCCTCATGTACATGAACGGCGAAGGCACGCCGAAAGACCCCGTCGCCGCCTATGCGTGGCTTGACCTCGCCGCGGAGCGTGACTATCCCGATTTCATCGCCACACGCGACACGCTCAAGGCCAGGCTGACGCCCGAGCAGCTGGCGCGGGCGATGGTGATGCGCGAGAAGCTCGCCGAGAAGTATGGCGATGGCGTGGCCAAGCACCGGCTTGTGGTGCAGATGCGCCAAGGCCTGATGCAGGGAGTGCCCGGCGCGGAGGGAGCTTCGCGCACGGGCTTCACCTATGGCGCTTCCTGGCTCAAGAACGATCCGAATTGCGGACACACGCCCGTCGGCGGTGGAAAAGAGCAGCCGCTGGTCGGTTGCGGCCGCAGCGTCTTCGCTAATGTACTTTGGGATCCCGATCTTTATTTCGCCTCGCGCGATCGCGAATACCAGGCGCGGGTCAGCGTCGGCGCGGTGCAGCAGCTCGGCAAGGCGGTCGACAAGCCAGCGCAACATAGCGAAGCCGTGCCGAGCACGACCGCGGGCCCGAATGCAAATCCGATTCAACACTGACGCTGCAGGCAGTCGCCTACCACCCGTTGGTTGAGGATTCAGTTACTCCACCTTGAAGGGTCGTCACTTCACGTGGAAGGGATGCCAGCGCAGGATCGCACGCCGCCCGGCGGCACCTGAAAATCGGGGTGTCAACCAGTCGCTGGGTCGTCGAGCAACACGTCGCAATACTCAAAGCGTCCATCGCGCAGCACGCGCTCGCCGATGCGCAGCGGCAGTGGCCGCGAAAAGATCGGCCCGGCGTAGACACAACTGTGAAATTCACCGTTCTCGCCGCACGGATCGGCCGTCGGCGGAAGGTCGGCGAGCAGCGCGCTGTCGAATTCGCGGCCGGCGAAATCGGCTGAAATCTGCGTCGTGTCGACACAGGTCAGGATCGCGCGAAAGCCGCGCTCGATGAAGCCTGCGGCGAGTGCGGCGGTATCGGCGCCCCACAGCGGGAACAGCGGTTTCCAGCCGAGCGGTTCGAGCAGTCGCTCGCGGTAGGCGCGCACGTCGCCCAGGAACAGATCGCCGAACGCGAGCCGGTCGAGTCCCGGATGTGCGTGGCGCAGGCCAGCCAGCGTTTCGGCGAACGCCGCTTCGTAGATCGCATTCGACGCTGCCGTCGGAATTGTTACCTCGACCAGCGGAATCCCGATCGCTTCGACCTGTGCCTCGAGCACACTTCGGCGCACGCCGTGGATGCTGATGCGGTCGTAGTCGCGCGTGATCGTCGTGACCAGCGCAACGACCTCGAATTGTGGATCGGCGCGCAGCGCGGCGAGCGCCATCGCGCTGTCCTTGCCGCCGCTCCAGGCGAGTGCCACGGATACCGGATTCATATTGCTTACCGGGTTATTGCCAAAGGCCGGATCAAAACCTCGAGACTTACCACAAAGGACACAAAGGACACGAAGGACACGAAGGACACGAAGGACACGAAGGAAAAATTCGCTTCTTTCTTCGTGCCCCTTTGTGTCCTTCGTGGTGAATCTTTTGTTTCCTGCCGGATTGTCGGCAGAGCGAACTATATGCGCGCGCTTCGGCCGCCAAGGTTACTTCTTGCGCGCCAGCATCACGCCGTCACCGATCGTCAGCAGCGCGGCGTCGACGCGGCTGTCGGCGCGGATCTTCGCGTTCAAGGTGCGGATCGCGTCGGTGTCGGTGTCGTGGTGATCGGGGTCGGCCACGCGGCCCGACCACAGCATGTTGTCGAGCACGACCAGGCCGCCGGGCCGCAGCAGCTTCAGGCAGGCTTCGTAGTAGGCGTCATAGCCGGCCTTGTCGGCATCGATGAAGGCCAGGTCGTAGCGGCCGGCTTCGCCGCGCGCCAGCAGGTTTTTCAGCGTATCCAGTGCCGGACCGATGCGCAGGTCGATGCGTCCGGAGACGCCGGCCGCGCTCCAATGGCGCCGTGCAATCGCCGTCCATTCCTCGCTGATGTCGCAACACACCAGGCGGCCCTCGGTCGGCAGCGCGGCGGCGATTGCCAGCGCGCTGTAGCCGGTGAACGTGCCGATCTCGATGCAGCGTTTCGCGCCGGTGCTGCGTACCAGAACTCCAAGAAAGGCGGCTTGGTCGACGCCGATCTGCATGCCGGCCTGCGGCAGCTTAGCCGTTTCGGCACGCAGCCGCCGCGCCGCTTCGCTCTCGGGCGCGTGCGCAGCGACGTAGTCCTCGATGCGCTCGGACATGACGTAACGCCGCGTCATGCGCGCTCGCCCGATTGGCGCGCGAGGTATCGGCACGCGCGCTGCGAGGAAATTGCCTTTGCGCCGGTCTGGTCTGCGCCCGCGGCCGCCAGCGGCTGCAGTTGAGGCGGGCGTATCCGGCGCAGGCTGTGCGGGCTCACATGGGCTGATCGAGGTGATTTATGCATCGACTGAAATATCTTCTGCTCGGATTGCTGCTGGCGACTGCGTTCGCCGCTGTCGGCGCCGACGAGGCGATGGGCGGACCGCAGGACGGACAGCTGGCGCCGGATTTCCGTCTGCAGGACCAGAAAGGCGAGTGGCATACGCTGGCGCAGTATCACGGCAAGTGGGTCGTGCTGTATTTCTATCCGAAGGACGATACGCCGGGTTGCACGACCGAAGTCTGCACGTTCCGCGATGACGTGGCCAAGCTGCACAAGCAGAACGCCGAAGTGCTTGGCGTCAGCCTCGACGACGTCAAATCGCACGAACAATTTGCCGAGAAATACCACGTGCCGTTTCCCCTGCTGTCGGACAACACCCAAGCCACCGCCAAGACCTACGGCGTCCTGGCCACACATCTGAACTTCAGCTACGCGCGTCGCGAGACCTTCCTGATCGATCCGCAAGGCAAAGTCGCCAGGCACTACAAGGACGTCGACCCGAAGGCCAATTCCGGGCAGGTGCTGGCCGATCTCGAAACGCTGAAGAAGAAAGGCTGACGACGCCTGCCGCACATGAAAAACAACAAGTCGCGTGCCCGTGCACGCGACCTGTTGTTGCTGCTGCGAACCCGAGCCGATCGGATCTAGTCGATCGGATCTGGGTCGCTCGGATCCGGGTCGATCGGATCTAGTTGATCGAATCCGGATCCGTTGACTCGGACTAGGCGGCTTTCTTCTTCGCCAGACCTTGTTCGAACTCGCGGATCTCGCGCTCGGCGTGATCCTTGTCCCAGCCATAGCGCTCCTGCAGTTTGCCGACGAGATACTGATGATTGCCTTCGATGCGGCTCAAATCGTCGTCGGTCAGCTTGCCCCATTTCGACTTGATCGACCCTTTGATCTGGGTCCATTTGCCCTGGATGATGTCTTGGTTCATGCCTGTCTGCTCCTGTGGGGGTGGGAGTTGTCAGTCCGGCCGGGTCGCCGGGCGAACGCTGCCTACCATACTCAGGTAGAGTGAAATCGCGCTTACTGCGTGGTTAACCCGGCGTTACGGCCGCATGTTCATGCTGAGCTAACAACGATACATAGTTTACAATTTTATTTATATAAATTGCCGCATGCCTGCGTCCCGCCATCGCGTCGAAAGTTTTCCGCCCCAGATCGGCGCCGGCTGCGTGCTGCTGATCCTCGGCACCATGCCGAGCCTGCGTTCGCTCGAGCTGCGCCAGTCGTATGGCCACCGCTTCAATCTGTTCTGGCCGTTCATGGGCGAACTGTTCGATGCCGGTGCCGAATTGCCGTATGCCGAGCGCATCGCGCGCCTGCAGCGGCGCGGCGTCGGCATCTGGGATGTGCTGCAGCAGTGCGAACGGCCCGGCAGCCTCGACAGTTCGATCGTGCGCGCAAGCGAGGTCCCGAACGATATTCCCGCGCTGCTGCGGACGCATCCGGGCATCCGGGCAATTGCGCTCAACGGCGGCAGGGCGCAACAGTCGTTCCGCCGACACGCACTGCCGCGCATGGACACCTCGCTGCGCGATCGGCTGACGCTGCTCGACCTGCCATCGACGAGCCCGGCCAATGCGTCGATGTCGCGTGCCGCGAAGCTCATGCGCTGGCAGGAACTATTGCGCTGGGTCGATCGCGTGAGCTGATGCGCGCCGCGAGAAGCAGCGGTCATGCGCAATTCATCTGCCTTCGGTAACGATGCCGTTTCGCAAAACCGATGGGGTCGGGTGTGGAGCGAAATCAACAGCGCTGCAATCGCGCGGCGAAAGTCCGTCGTGTCGCGCGTGGAGTCGTGCTGGCGGCTGCGTTGACAACCTCATACGCGTGGGCCGACGCCGGCCCGCCAATGATCACCGACGATCCCGGCACGCCGGGCGACGGCCATTGGGAAATCAATATCGCGACCCTGTCCGAACGCGGCGGCGACACGACGACTTATCAGCTGCCGCTGCTCGACATCAACTACGGCCTCGGCGAACGCGTGCAGCTGAAGTTCGAGATGCCGTGGGAAATGCAGCGTATCGACGGTGCGCCGGACCGGTCCGGTGCCGGCAACAGCCTGATCGGGGTCAAGTGGCGCTTCTTCGATGGCGGCGACGATGGCTGGCAGATGTCGTCCTATCCGCAGCTGCAGTCGCGCTTTCCGGTTTCCGGATCGCCTGTCGCCGACAGTGGCGTCAGCTACCTGTTGCCGCTCGAGTTCCAGCACAAGCTCGGCGAGTTCGGCCTCAACTTCGAAATCGGCCGCTGGTTCCGTCCGCGCGATCTGGGCGATACCTGGGTCGGCGGCATTGTCCTCGGCCGCGAAATTGTCAAGGGATTCGATTTGCTCGGCGAACTGCACGAGGAAAAAGACGTGCATTCCGGCCATAACGAGCTGACCGCGAATTTCGGCGCACGCTGGGAGTTGTCCGAGCGCTTCAAGCTGCTGGCGTCCGCCGGCACCGACCTGCACAACGGACTCGACCAGAAGGCCGCGCTGCTGACGTATCTCGCCCTGCAAGTGAACCTTTGAAGCAGCGCGTGCATTTCACGACGCGCGTTACTTGACGGATCGCCCGTGAGCAGCGATGTTGCGCTTCGGGTTTGGTGCGCAAGGGGAGAGCGAACAATGAAATTACTGGCCATGCTGGCAATACTGCTCGTTGGCCTGTGCGTCGCGGCGCACGCGGCAGATGCGCCGCCACTGTCACCGTCTACGCGCGATCTGCCGCCGGGACTGCAGATTCCCGATGCGGCGCGGCCCGGCCCGAATTTCAACGTCGATAGTGCGACCGACGCGTATCTGAATCTGCTGTCGCCGGAGCAGCGCGCACAGTCCGACGCCTACTTCGAAGGCGGCTACTGGCTGCAGCTGTGGGAACTGCTCTTTGGTCTGCTGATCGCGGCGCTGCTGCTCTGGGGCGGCATTTCGACGCGCATGCGCACCCTGGCGCGCCGCATCAGCCCACAGCCATGGCTGTACACATGGCTTTACGTGCTGCTGTTCGTGCTCGTGAGCTTCGTCCTGAATCTTCCGGCGTCGATCTATGTCGACTTTGTGCGCGAGCACCAGTACGGCCTGGCGACGCAGGATTTCACCGGCTGGTTCGGCGATGCGCTCAAATCGCTCATGATCAACGTGATCGTGCTGCCGCTCGTGCTCGTGGTCGTCTACGCTGCCGTGCGTCGAACCGGCGAGCGCTGGTGGATCTGGGCCAGCGGCATCGGTTTCGTGTTTTCGCTGTTCGCGATGATGCTTGCGCCGGTCTACGTTGCACCGCTGTTCAACGACTACAAGCCGCTGCGCGAAGGCAATGTGCGCGAAGCGGTGCTGTCGCTGGCGCGCGCGAACCAGATTCCGACCGACCACGTGGTCGAGTTCGATGCGTCGCGCCAGACCACGCGCATCAGCGCCAACGTGTCCGGTTTCGCCGGCACGACGCGCGTATCGTTGAACGACAATCTGCTCAACAAGACTTCCGAAGCGGAAATCAAGGCCGTGCTCGGCCACGAGATGGGCCACTACGTGCTCAGCCATGGCTTGCGCGGCACGATCTACGTCACGATCGTGCTCGTTTTCGGCTTCTGGTTCACGCACCGGCTGCTCGATCGCGCGCTGCGGCGCTGGGGCTACGAACTGGGCCTGGATGGGCGCGATGATCCGGCCGCCTTGCCGCTGGCCGGCGCGATTCTGTCGTTGTTCTTCTTCCTCGCCACGCCGCTGACCAATTCGATCGGGCGCCAGATGGAAGCCGAGGCCGATGCGTTCGGACTCAACGCGGCGCGCGAACCGAACGGTTTCGCCATGGCCGCAATGCGCCTGTCGACCTATCGCAAGATCCATCCCGGCGCACTGGAGGAGATCGTGTTCTACGATCATCCGAGCGGCTATGCGCGTGTGCACCGCGCGATGATCTGGCTCAAGGAGAACCAGGACAACGCGACGGCGAATGCGCTGCCGAAGCTGGCCGCATCTCCCGCTGCGGTCGATGAGGCAAACAAGGCCCGGTAGCTTACTGCTCGGGGCTTCCGCCCGCAGTGATCCTGGCGGGAGGAGGCTTGGGTGAGGGGACGACGCGTCCAACGCCACAGCGCATAGCGTCGTCCGGCGCAGCCCCCTCACCACAAACCTCTGCCGCGGCCACGCACGCGGAGTTTTCGATCCCGCGGCCGCGCCGCAGGATCGACGCTACTGCAGCGTCACATGCATGCGGTTGTCGTCCGAGACGCGATCGACGAGCTTGTTGTACGGATCGATGCCTGCCTCGAACGGTTCGCTGTCGACCGTGATCGTGAGCGTGCTGTCGCCGTCGGCGATCGCACGCTTTTCCAGGAACAGCACTTTTTCGTTCTGCTCCTGGCCGTCAGCGGATTTGGCGAACACAGCGATGTCGACCGGAATGTCGAACGTCGCCTTGGTTTCCTTGCCGACGCCATCGGTGTAGATCTTGCCGGTGTGCAGCGCCAGCGTGACGTCGTACTTGCCGTCATCGCGCTTCTTTGCCGTTACCGCGGTGACCCGGTCGTCGAAGATCGTGATCTTCTCGAACAGATCGGTGATCAGCGACGACCACTGCGGACCGGCATCCTCTTTCAGATAGTCGAGGAGTTCGCGCGAGGTCGTGTACGGCGGCTGCTGGAATGCCTTGTCGTGGTCGAAGCGCGCCAGCGTCTTGTCGACTTGCGCCTGGCCGAGATAATCCTTCAGCGCGTACATGACGACCGAACCCTTGCGGTAGTGGATGTACTGCTGGTTCTCGTTCAGCGCGAGCGGCATTTCTTCCACCACTTCGCCCGAGCGTCCGCGCAGGTACCGATCAAGCTCGTACTTGAGGAACTTGCGCATCTTCGCCGGACCGTATTCCTTCTCCTGCACCATCAGCGCCGAGTACTGCGCGAATGTTTCGTCGAGCATCGTCACGCCCTGCATGAAGCCGCCGATGACCTGGTGCGCCCACCACTGATGGCCGACTTCATGCGCGGTCACATAGAACGCGTAGTCGATCGAATCCGGATCGCGCAGATCGGCGGTGAAGCCGATCGATTCGGAGAACGGCACAGTGTTGGCGAAACTCTGCGCGAAGCGTTCATAGGCGGGGAATTCGAGCACGCGCATCTGGCGGAACTGGAACGGCGCGAAGGCCGTGCCGTAGTAGCTCAGCGACTTCTTCATCGCATCCATGATCCGGTCGACGTTGTAGGCGTGTTCCGGATGGTAGTAGACCTCGAGCGAGATGCCGTCGAGCGTGTCTTTCCTGACCGCGTACCTCGCCGACTGGAACGAGAAGAAATCGAGAATCGGCTTGTCCATCTTGTAATGGAAATAGCGGCGTGCCTGCCCCGATGGATTTGTTTCGGTCCATTCCTTCTCGAGGTATCCCGGCGCGAGCGCGATCTGGTCCGGCACGGTCGACACGATCGTCTCGAACGTGACCCAGTCGGCATCGCGCCCGAGCAGGTTGAACTGGCGCGCTGACTCGTCGTCGATCTTCGGCATGCGTGGCGCGGCCGGAAGACCGTATTCGCGCCGGTCGTTGCGGTCGTCGAGCTGGCCGTTCTCGTTGTAGCCGAAGTGCGGCAGCATGCCGCTGTCGAGCAGCGTGCCGTTGTCGACGACATGGTAGTCGTCCGGCGTGTTGCGGAAGCCGCGGTTCCACGATTGCAGCGTGTAGTCGAAGTCCATCGTCGCACCGGGCGCGAGCGGCGTCTTCAGCTTGTAGATCGTATAGCCGTGCACGCGGTCGTCGCTGACGACGTCATGCGGCGCAAACTTCAGCGCAACCAGCTTGACCGCGACCGGCAGGCGCATATGCAGATTGCTGATCGGCTTGTCGGTCTTGTTCGCGAGCACGTAGTGGCCGCGCACATCGACGCGGCGATCATGCGGATAGATGTCGACGTCGACCCTGACATCGGTGATCTTCGGCTGCGTCAGTTCGCGGTACTGGCGATACAGCTTCTCGTAATCGGCCTGCTGCCGTTTCGCCGTGTCGCCGGGAATGTAGCGGTTGATCACATTCGTGTTGTAGTAGATCCAGGCGCCGAGCCCGACGAACGCGAACAGGGAAACGGCGAGCAGCGCGCGCGGCGCAACACCGAAACGCTGACGCGCGATACGCGAGCGTTCCTTCCAGCCCTGCACCGTTCCGCGCACCCAGAGCAGCGCGGCGGCGACCAGCAATGCGACCGCGAGGCTCGCCCAGTAGGCGCGGAACCATAGATGACCGGCGAGGAAATGACCGTAGCCGTTCATGTCGGAGTACGGCAGCCCCGGCGCGCTGCCGAAGTTGTACAGGTTGTGGTCGAAATGCAATTGCGCCAGCGCGATGCGGCTGACGAAATAGAGCACGATCAGCAGGTAGCCGAGAAACTTGTTGTTGGCGATCACCTGCAGGAACAGCGCGAGCGCGCCGACCAGCGCGAAGCGCAGCGTGTTCAGCGCGATGTACGACAGGTACAGGCCCGGTTCGATGTGCGTGTAGCCGCGGATCAGCTGGTAGCCGATGCATTCGAGCGCGCCGGCGGCGAGGAACACGATGATGACTGCAATCATTGCGCTCAGCTTCGACAGCAGCGGAATGAAATCCGGCAGCGAGAATGCATCAGTGACTTCGCTGATGTGCGCGCTGCGCTCGCGCCAGACCAGTTCGCCGGCATAGAACGCGATGATGATGATCAGCAGGAAGTTGTAGCTGCCCTCCAGCGCCTCGGTCATCTGGTGCGTGACCGGATAGATCTTCGTGCCGAACAGTTCGTTGCTGAGCAGCAGGCCGGCGCCGAGGTTCAACAGACCGAACGCCAGCATGACGAGGAAAGCCACGCCGAACAGCACGCCGCGAGTGTCGAAGGCCGCCAGTTTGAAGTACTGGCTGAAGCGTGCGGCCGCGCCGGTATGCAGCGTCACGGTCGGAATCGTCATGGTGTGGCGCGCGGGCTCGGGCGCCGCCGCGTTCGTCTTTGGTTTGCGCCGCCACAGGCGCAGGCCTTCGCGGTCCGGCCGGAACCAGGCGATCGTCGCGACCACCAGCGCCACGCCGATGGCAAGCCACAGTGCGCGGTTGAACAACAGCAGGCCGATGACGTCGGGCAGGCGCGTGTTGCGGTCTTCGGCCGACCAGTAGCGGGTCGCGACGTCGAATGCGCCGAGCCCGAACGGATCGATGATCGCGCCGAGGGTCAGATGATCGGGGCTGTCGGTCGCGACGTCGGCGATCTGCCAGAGCACGAAGAATGCGATCAGGCCGATATAGGTGCCGAGCATCGAGCGCGTCAGTGTCGCCAGCAGGAACATCAGCGCCGACAGGAAGAACATGTCGGGCAGCACGGCCACGCCGAACGCATACAGATAGGTGCCGAGCGACGTCGGACCGAGCCGGGCCGGATCGACCCACGGCATCAGTACGCCGGTCAGCAATCCCAGCGCGACGACGACGAGCACGCCGACCGCCGCGACATAGCCTGCCGCGAAGCGCCCGCCGAGATAGGCGCTCCGCGACAGCGGCGTGGCGAAGAACAGCTCGGCCGTGCCGGCGTCGAAATCGCGCAGCGCGGCACCGGCGACGAAGACCGTGACCAGGAACATGCCGAGGATCGTGAAGAGCGTCAGCATCTGCACGACGACGAACGGTGCGTTGCGATGCGTGTTGCCGATGCCGCCGCCGAGGCGGATGTGGTCGGAGCCGGCCGCGGCGAACGCGAGCGCGCCGAACGCGAACGCGATCATCCAGAACAGCGGGCTCTTGAGCTGCTGACGCAGCTCGAAACGGAAGATTTCGGAGAACATGCGCATCGTCCGTCAGGCGGCGCGCGCGGCGGCGGCTTGCGTCCGCAGCTGGCCGAAATAGACATCCTCGAGATCCGGCGTCACCGCTTCGAAGCCGCCTTCCGGCGAGGCGTCGGCGAGTACGTGCAGGATCGTCTTGCCGCCGGCCAGGCGCGTCGACAGTACGGTCATGCGGCCGCGGTAGTCCTCGATTGCGGCGTTGGCGATCGTTTTGCGCCAGACGCGGCCGTCGAGCGCGCGGATCGCTTCGGCCGGCTGGCCGGACAGGCGCACCTGGCCCTGGGCGATGATCGCCATGCGCGGGCACAGGTCGGTCACGTCCTCGACGATATGCGTCGACAGGATCACGACGACGTTCTCGCCGATCTCGGCGAGCAGGTTGAGGAAGCGGTTGCGTTCCTCCGGATCGAGGCCGGCGGTCGGTTCGTCGACGATGATCAGCCGCGGATTGCCGATCAGCGCCTGGGCGATGCCGAAGCGCTGGCGCATGCCGCCGGAAAACGTGCCGAGCTTGCGCTTGCGCACGTCCCACAGGTTGACCTGACGCAGCAGCGCCTCGACCAGCGCTTTGCGCTCGCCACGCGAGACAACGCCTTTGAGCACGGCGAAGTGATCGAGCATCGCCTCGGCAGTGACCTTTGGATACACGCCGAATTCCTGCGGCAGATAGCCGAGCAGGCGTCGCGCCGCTGGTTTGTCGGCCAGCACGTCGAGATCATTCAGATGGATGCTGCCGCTGTCCGGGTCTTGCAACGTCGCAATCGTGCGCATCAAGGTCGACTTGCCGGCACCGTTGGGACCGAGCAGGCCGAACATGCCGTTCGGAATCTCGAGCGACACATCCTTGAGCGCCTGCACGCCATTGGCGTAGGTCTTGGACAATCCGCGGATCGTGAGCATCGCAACCGTTCTCCAGGTTCAAGTTCGTGATAGGTGTAATACGTATATATAACACCAGCACGCTTCGTTTCGAAAGGGCCGGAAGTCACGCGTGCCTGACTCTTGCTGTACCCGCACGCAGCGCGCGCGTGCCGGTCCGAAGCGCCAGCCGATCGCACCGCCCCATGGCCATGCGTTATCCTCGTCGTTCGCCCTACGCGCTGCGGCAACCGCAATGGACACGGACACGAGGACACCATGGGTCAGGTCAGTGAGGTAAAGGTCCCCGACATCGGCAACTACACCAATGTCCCGGTGATCGAGGTTCTGGTCAAGGCCGGTGACACGGTAGCGAAAGATCAGGGGCTGGTCACGCTGGAATCGGACAAGGCGACGATGGAAGTGCCGTCGAGTGTTGCCGGCGTGGTCAAGGAGGTCAAGGTCAAGCTCAACGATGAAGTGTCGGAAGGCGCGGTCGTGGCGCTGATCGAAGCGGCCGGTGAAGCCGCCGCGGCCTCCGCGAAAGCCGACGCACCGAGTAAGCCCGCAGCCGCGTCAAGCGCTTCCCCCTCTCCCCCTGAGGCAGAAGGTCGCGGAGAAGGGATGGCGGCGAAGGCGCCCGCCGAAACCGCGGCGGCGCCCCCTTCAGCCCTCCGGGCAGCTTCCCCCGCAGGCGGGGGAAGCGAAGCCAGCGCGCCGCGCTCGCCGCCGGTGAATTTCGGCGCCGAGACCGTCATGCCGGACAAGGTGCCGTACGCGAGCCCGGCGATTCGCCTGTTCGCGCGCGAGCTCGGCGTGGATCTGGGCAAGGTCAGCGGCAGCGGCCGCAAGAATCGCATCACCCGGGACGACGTGCAGAACTTCGTCAAGCAGGCGCTGGCCGGCGCCGCGCCGCGTGCGGCAACCGGTGGCGGCGGAGCGGGGCTGAACCTGCTGCCGTGGCCACAAGTGGATTTTGCCAAATTTGGCGAAGTGGAAATAAAGGCGCTGTCGAAGATCCGCAAGATCTCCGGCGCGAACCTGGCGCGCAACTGGGTCATGATCCCGCACGTCACGCAGCACGACGATGCCGACATTACCGAGCTCGAGGCGCTGCGCGTCGCGCTGAACAAGGAGAACGAAAAAGCGGGGATCAAGTTCACGATGCTCGGCTTCATCATCAAGGCCGTCGTCGCGGCGCTGAGGAAGTATCCCGACTTCAACGCCTCGCTCGACGCGAGCGGCGAAAACCTGGTGCTGAAGAAATATTTCCATGTCGGATTCGCGGCCGACACGCCGAACGGCCTGGTCGTGCCGGTGCTGAAGGATGCCGACAAGAAAGGCATCGTCCAGATCGCGCAGGAAACGACCGCACTGGCCGGCAAGGCGCGCGAAGGCAAGCTCGGGCCCGCCGACATGTCCGGCGGCTGTTTTTCGATTTCCTCGCTCGGCGGCATCGGCGGCACGGCGTTCACGCCGATCGTCAACGCACCGGAAGTCGCGATCCTCGGCGTGTCGAAGTCGGCGATGAAACCGGTCTGGGACGGCAAGGCATTCGTGCCGCGCCTGATACTGCCGTTGTCGTTGAGCTACGATCATCGCGTGATCGATGGCGCGTCGGCGGCGCGGTTTACGGCCTATCTCGCGCAGATACTCGGCGACATGCGCCGCAGCCTGCTGTGACCGGGATGCCGGTGTCCCGCGTTGTTGTTGGCCTGTTATGGTCGGCGTCCGGCATCTGCTTCGGCGCGGACAACTGCGGTCGGCTCGAGGCCGGCACCGGGGATCATCCCGAACTGCCCCATGCACAGCCGTATACGGCTCTGGCGGCGCGTATGCTGCGCGTCGACCTCGATCACGACGTAGTGATGATCGCGTTCGTCGACAATGCGCACCTGGTCGACCCGGCGCATGCAATAGCACTCACGCCGCGCGGGAAGGAATGGTCACTGACCTATGTGGTCGACAAGGGACGCGTGCGACCGTCGCCGCCATATCGTGCGTCGGTTGCGATCGCGGCACCGATCGCGACGCGCGTGGCGCAGGCCTGGCAGCGCGCGCTCGACGATGCCGACGACGTGCCTCTCGAGGCGTGCCTGGTCCTCGATGGAAAAGGCTATGCGTTTTCCGCCGGCGGCCGCAAGGCGCACGCATCGGAGCCGCGCGGCCTTGCGCTGCGCCTGGTCGAAATGGCAGCGACCCTGAAGGACATCGTGCTGGACTCGAAGCAAGGCGGACGCAGCCGGGCTTCGCTGGAAGCGCAACTCGAGCGCCAGCTCTCCGGGTTGGAGAGCGAATCGGCCCTGGCCGCACACTGATCGGATCGCACGGATTATGAGCACAGTCGAAATCAAGGTTCCGGATATCGGCAATTACACCAACGTGCCGGTCATCGAAGTCCTGGTGAAGGCCGGCGACACGGTCGCCAAGGACCAGGGACTGGTCACGCTCGAATCGGACAAGGCGACGATGGAAGTGCCGTCGACCGCCGACGGCACGGTCAAGGAGATCAAGGTCAAGGTTGGCGATGAGGTGTCCGAAGGTGCGGTCATTGCCGTGATCGAAGCGGCTGGCGTAACGATGTCGGCAGACGCGAGCGCTGCGAAACAATCACCTCTCCCGCCGGCGGGAGAAGTCGCCGCGCGCCGCGCGGCGGGTGAGGGTGGCGCTGGGAAGAGCGCGGCGCAAGGCCAACCGCCACCCTCACCCCAGCCCTCTCCCGCCAGCGGGAGAGGGGGCCAAAGCGACCAGACTGCCTCCGCTGCAGGCGGAAGCGACGTGGCGGCGCCGAAGGCCGCAGCGGCATCCGGCCGCAAGGCCGACATCGAATGCCAGGTTGTCGTGCTCGGCTCCGGGCCCGGCGGCTACACGGCAGCGTTTCGTGCCGCGGATCTCGGCCAGAACACCGTGTTGATCGAGCGCTACGCGACGCTCGGCGGCGTCTGTCTCAACGTTGGCTGCATTCCGTCGAAGGCGTTGCTGCATGCGGCGCGCCTGATCGACGAGGCCGCGCACTCGGCCGATATCGGCATCGCCTTCGGTGAGCCGAACATCGATATCGGCAAACTCGGCGCGTTCAAGGACAAGGTCGTCGCGCAGCTGACCGGTGGCCTGGCCGGCATGAGCAAGCAGCGCAAGGTCACCGTCGTGCAGGGCACCGGCAAGTTCGTCTCGGCGAACGAGATCGAAGTCGACGGCAAGGACGGGGAAAAACTCGTGCGCTTCGAGAAATGCATCATCGCGGCCGGCTCGCAGGCGGTGAAGCTGCCCGGTTTCCCATGGGACGATCCGCGCATGATGGACTCGACCGATGCGCTGCTGCTGAAGGACGTGCCGAAGAAACTGCTGGTCGTCGGCGGCGGCATCATCGGCCTGGAGATGGCTTGCGTCTACGATGCGCTCGGTAGCGAAGTCACGGTCGTCGAACTGCTCGACCAGCTGATGCCGGGCGCCGATCCGGATCTGGTGCGACCGCTCGCGCAGCGCTTGAACAAGCGTTACGCCGGCATCCATCTGAAGGTGAAAGTCGCGAAGATCGAAGCGACGAAGGAAGGCCTCAAGGCGACATTCGAGGGCGAGAAGGCGCCCGAGCCGCAGTTGTATGACCGCGTGCTGGTCGCGGTCGGGCGCTCGCCGAACGGGAAGAAGATCGACGTCGACAAGGCCGGCGTGCAAGTCACCGACCGCGGCTTCATCGCGACCGACAAACAGATGCGCACCAACGTGCCGCACATCTTCGCGATCGGCGACATCGTCGGCAATCCGATGCTCGCGCACAAGGCGACGCACGAAGGCAAGGTTGCGGCCGAAGTCTGTGCCGGCCAGAAGAGCGAATTCGTCGCGCGCGTGATTCCTTCCGTCGCCTACACCGATCCGGAAGTAGCCTGGGTCGGCGTTACCGAGGGAGAAGCGAAGCAGGACGGCATCAAGTACGGCGTCGGCAAGTTCCCATACGCCGCGTCCGGTCGCGCGATCGGCATCGGCCGCACCGAAGGTTTCACCAAGCTGATTTTCGACGAAGCCACGCACCGCGTGATCGGCGCCGGCATCGTCGGACCGAACGCCGGCGACCTGATCTCGGAAGTCGCGCTGGCGATCGAGATGGGCGCGGAAGCCGCCGACATCGGCCTGACCGTGCATCCGCACCCGACCCTGTCGGAGTCGGTCGGCATGGCGGCCGAAGTATACGAAGGTACAATTACCGATTTGTACATTCCGAAAAGAAAGTGACGACTCCATGATAACGCGCACTCTGTGCGCGACAGCGCTCTTGTGGGGTAGCGCGACTGTATTTGCGTGCGACTGCAGGTACAGTCCATTGGACTACCTCGATCGGCAGGGGAGTATTGTCGTCGCGCGCGTGATTACTGCTGAGTTACATCTCACGAATGAGTTGATGACGGATGGCCAGCACTGGTCGGACGGTATCGGCGGAAAACTGGAAATTGTGCGTACGCTGCGTGGTTCGACTCTTGGGGGTGCGAAGTATTTCGCATCTACCCGAGCCGGCGACTGTTCGTTGTGGGAACCGCTGCGAGTCAACTCCTACTACCTGTTGGGCGCTTCGCGCTCCGGCGAGATTTATCAGGTAGACCAGTGCAGCCATCCTTTGTACTTAGCCGGCGGATTGAGCCGTGACCCGGAGGGGATTGCATTGCTCCGTGATCTCGAGCGCCATTTTCGAGATGGCAGCGCATTCGACGAGGAGCGTCTCTTTGGATTGGTCTGGCCAGCAATTCCGGACCCTGCAAAGTGCACAGACGCGAACAAGACGGGCCTCTAGACGCGTATTCGGGTCTCCCGCGGTGCCTTCCGTGAACGCCGCGTTCAGCGGATCGGCGCCATGCGTCGATTGATTCACGTGCCATTGCTGGCCACGTCTGGACAATCACCATATCGAGTCGTTTCTGTCGAGTCAGAAACAGTCAAGACTTGCGCAATGCATAGGAGAATCGCATGAAACTCTACTTTTCGCCCGATGCCTGTTCGCTATCGCCGCACATCGTGCTGAACGAACTTGGTCTGCCGTTCACGCTCGCCAAGGTCGACATGAAGACGAAGAAGACGGCCGATGGCCGCGACTTCCTCGCAATCAACCCGAAGGGCTATGTGCCGGCGCTCGAACTCGACAACGGCCAGGTCCTGACCGAAGGGCCGGCCGTCATTCAGTTTCTGGCCGACCTCAAGCCCGGCAAGAAACTGGCTCCGGCCAACGGCACGTTCGAACGTGCGCGGCTGCAAGAATGGCTGAATTTCATCAGCAGTGAACTGCACAAGAGCTACAGCCCGCTGTTCAACCCGGACATGCCGGAAGCGGCGAAGACCCTGCTAAAGGAAAAGCTGGCGCAACGCTACGCGTTCATTGCGAAGACGCTGGACCAGCAGGATTTCCTGCTCGGTGCGCAGTTCAGCGTTGCCGACGCGTACCTGTTCGTCGTCACGCGCTGGGCGCGGCAGTTCGATCTCGACGTGAAGAAGCGATGGCCGTCACTGGCCCGATTCATGGAACGCGTCGACGCGCGCGCGTCAGTCAAGATCGCGCTGAATGCCGAGTCGCAGGCGAAGAAAGCGGCCTGACCAAGTCACGGCCGTCCGGGCTTCCGCGCGTGCCTGCCCGCAACGGCGGCGTCCATTTGCGCTGCGGGTCTTGTCGACGCGCGGCTAACCGAACGCCACGGCGGCGACTGCTGGCTACTTGCGTTTTTTCCCGGCCGGCCTGACGTCGCCTGCCGGTGCGGATTCCTCCGCCCAGATCTGCTCGGCGACTTCGTAGTGCCGCACCAGCGGCTCCATCTGCAGCAGGAACTGCTGGTCCTCGGGATAGTAGACCGAGCGGTCGGGGTTTTCGCCGGCGAACGCGCGCACGGCATCCATCGATTCCCACATCGAGATCAGCATGAACTCGCAGTGTTCGCCCTGGTTGCGGCGCAGCACGCTCACGCTCTTGTTGCCGGCGGTGCTGGCATAGTCGCGCAGCCCGGTTTCGTGCAGGTAAGCCAGGTAGTCGTCCGCTTTTTCCTTGAGCGTGATACCGCGCCAGACGCGAGCGATCATTGCGGACCTCCGTCAATGCGATCTCGACGTTCAGCATAACCCAGAAATTGCCGGGCCGGCCGCCACGACAGCGCGTTTTCTGCGCACAACCGTGCGCTCCCATCGACACAGCCGCTAGCGGATGGGGTATCTTTGCGCCGCGCGCTTCGGGGGAAAGTGCCGACGATTCGCTCCGCTTTGAGCGTCGTTCGACGAGGATTTGCCGATGGACTGGATCACCGTAGTCCTGCTCCTGGTAGCGCTGGCCGCCGTCGTCCAGTTGTGGATGGAGCTGTCGCGCCAGAAGAAGCAGACGCTCTCGGCCAATTTCGCCGTCGAAGAGGCGCAACGCGAGCTCGACCGGCTGCAGGCAGCGCAGGCACAGACCATCCATGTGACCCGTCTGGCCGCGCTCGGCCAGATGGTGGTCGGCATCGCCCGCGACACCAATGTGCCGCTGGGTTTTGCCCAGAACAACCTGTCGATGATCGTCGAACTGCTCGACGAATACCGCACGCTGGTGCAGCGCTATGACATGGCCGTGCAGCACTGCCTGCAGCCGGTCGACCTGCTTTTCAGCGCCGACAAGGCCAGCATGGACACGCTCGTCAAGTACGTCGAGGAAGCACGGCGCAAGCTGTTCGAGGCGCGCGCGAATGTCGAGTCGAGCGCGCTGCCGCGCAACGCCAGGCAGTTGCTGCTCGATTCCGGCGACAGCCTCGCGCAGTTGTCTGCCAGCGTGCAGAGCCTGAAGGAATTCGCCCGGTCGGACAGCGACGCGCAGACGCTGGTCGATGTGGCCGATCGCGTCGCGCGAGCGCTGGCGCTGGCCCAGCCCCGGCTGAGCGACCGCATCGAAGTGGTCAGGCAACTCGGCGCGCTGCCGAAAGTGCGCTGCGCGCCCGGCGACCTGGACCAGGTATTTCTCAATCTGATCAGCAACGCGGCGTTGGCGATCGAAGGCAAGGGCAAGATCACGATCGCCGGCAAGGTCGTCGGCGACCAGATCGAGCTGACGTTCGAGGACACCGGCATCGGCATGGCCGACAACATCCTGCCGAAGATCTTCGAGCCGTTCTTCAGCACGCGGCCGGCCGGCGAGGGCACCGGGCTGGGCCTGACCATCTCGCACAAGATCATCACCGGCATGGGCGGGTCGATCCGCGTGCAGACGACGCCGCGCCAGGGCTCGGTGTTCACGGTTTCGCTGCCGGCCGGCAACGCGCCGGCGGAAAGCGCCGATGTTCGCTGACGAAATCCTTCATTCGGCGCAGACGCCGATCGATGCGCGGCCGTTCCGCGTGCTCACCGTGACGGCCGATGCGCGCATCCAGCGCGCGCTGGATGTGCTGTGGCGCGAACACGAGGTGATCGCCTGCGCCGACGGCGGCATCGCGGCGCCGCTGGCGCTGGAGCGCGATGTCGACGCCGTGCTGTGCGACCAGCACGTGGCGCCGGCGCAGAGTGCCGAATTGCTCACGCAGATCCGCGAAGTGCATCCGCGCGCGCTGCGCATGCTCATGTGCGATCGTCCCGACGCGCGCCTGCTGCTCGATGCAGTCAACGAGTCCGAGGTATTCCGCATTGTCGACCAGCCGTGGAACAACGCTGCGCTGCGCGACGCCGCGCTGGCCGCGCTGCGCGCCGCGCGCCTGGCGCCGCCGATCAGTTCCAGTCCGCTCTCCGCCGACGAAGGCGAGCGCGTGCGGCGCCTGACTGCGGTCGTCGTGATCGAGAGCGACGCTGTCACGCAGCAACGATTGCGCGATCTGCTGCAGGCACATTACAAGATGCATTTCGCCAACTCACTCGATCGCGCGCTGCAGTTCATGGAGCAGCACGAGACCGGCGCGCTGGTCTGTTCGGTCGGCTCCGGGCGAGTCGAACTGGGCGCCGCGCTGAAGGCGCTCAAGCAGGCGCATCCGCACATGGCGACGATCATCATCGATGCGCTGAACGACCTGGACCGCGTGATCGAGCTGGTCAACGAAGCGCAGATCTTCCGCTTGCTGCGGCGGCCGTTCAATCCGTCACTGTGCCGGCCCTACGTCGACGCCGCCTTGGCGCGCTACTGGCATATCAAACAGCAGCCGCAGGGCGCATGGCGCGTGGCACCGGCCGAACCGGCGTCGCCGGCACGCGGCGTGGAACCGTTGTCGCAACAATTGCTCAACCGCATCCGCGGACTACCCGGACGACTGCACGAGTCCGAGGCCGGCGCCTGACGCTGCAGGCCAGCGCACGGCACGACGCAACATTGTCCACTTTTCTCATTTTTGGCGCGTCCGGTCCGGTTGGCGGGTTCCTGCTGCCGCGCCTGCTGGCGCGCGCTGTGAGCGTGCAAGCGGTCAGCCGGACGCCGCCGCGCGCCAGCGCAACGCCGCTGCTGCAATGGTTCGCCGCCGACCTGTTCGACCCGGCCATCGATGTGCCGGCCGGTGCGGACGTGATCGTCAGCCTCGGTCCGCTCGACGCATTTTCGATCTGGTTCGAACGCGCGCAACCGGCCGCTGTGCGGCGCGTGGTCGCGTTGAGTTCGATGAGCGCGGAAAGCAAGCGCGCCTCGCCCGATCCCGGGGAGCGCGACGTCGCCGCGCGCCTGGTCGCGGCCGAACAACGCCTGGCACGCGCAGCGCAAGCGCGCGGTATCGTCTGGTCGGTGTTGCGGCCGACGCTGGTCTACGGTGACGGACGCGATCGCAGCCTGGCTCCGATTGCACGTTTTGCGCGGCGCTGGCATGTCCTGCCGATACCGATCGGCGCCGACGGCCTGCGCCAACCACTGCATGCCGACGATCTGGCCGCTGCGGTGGCCGCCGTGGTCGATTGCCCGGTCGCCGCCGGCAAGGTCTATCCGCTCGGCGGCGGCGAACGGCTGCGTTTCGACGATCTGCTGCGGCGTCTGCGCGCAGCATTACCCGGCATCGTCCTGCCGCTGCCGGTGCCGCGCCTGGTTCTGCAGATTGCCCAGCGATTGCGCGCCGGCAACGCCCTGATCGGCGGCGCTGCGCTGCGCCGGCTGGGCGAGCCACTGCTTGCCAACAACGGCGCAGCAGCGCAGGATTTCGGCTACGCGCCACGTCCTTTCATCGCCGGCGATGTGCTTCCCGAAAAAACGTCGGGGCCAGCGCCTGAATAGCGCGCGTTGATACAAAAACCTGCTGCGACGCAGCAGCAGGGCGGGGGAGATTTTCGTTGCAAACAACCGTTTGAACTCCCTATGATGGCGGGCGCAACCAAAGCATTCCGATTCCCCGGGGGAACACATCATGCAAACCCGTTTCATACGCAACCTGGCGTTGTGCTCGCTGCTGTCCATGGCAGCCGGCGAGGCAATGGCACTCAATCCCGGGCCCATTTTCAACAGTAACGGCAGTTTCGTAACGGCGGTCATCACGGCGCGCTTCGATCCGAGCAACGCGATCG
>Ga0193727_1000070_pt1 | contig 29716 bp, 30 predicted proteins | sample H2c2metaG_FD_143051 | JGI IMG/M metagenome (GOLD analysis project Ga0193727, IMG submission 143051) | Soil microbial communities from a riparian zone of the East river system, Colorado, United States - H2c2 | ecosystem: Environmental > Terrestrial > Soil > Riparian zone | place: USA: East River...
AGCGGGACTTGGAGAGGCGGGGGAGGGGGGTCATGAATTGAATGATACCGGAGCGGTGAGACAGTGCGGTTGGAGGACTGGGGCTCCGTGAACCGATTCGCCTGACCGCCACCTTATCCGAGCCAACTAGGGCTGGTCGCCCAATGCCTGCCTGAACACGTTTGGAAGGTCGATGGATGCGGGTGTCATGCCCGTTCCCGGATCCCAGAGGAGGATGTCGGTCACAATCTCCGGGCGTTCATCGGCCGGGCGCCAGCGCTCGACGAGCTGCGCGTCGAGATCCACGATCCAGTACTCCGCAACGCCTGCCTGCTGGTAGATCCGGCGTTTGGCGCCGCGATCGCGCGCGGCGGTGTTGGGTGAGAGAAGCTCGATCGCGAGAACTGGGACGCCGACGTCACTCCACCGCGCCAGCCGCATATTGGCCGGTTTGCGGATGACGAAGAGGTCGGGCTGGACGAGCGTCCGGGGGCCCAGGACGATGTCCGCCGGGCTGGTGAGGAGCACCAGATCGGCGCCGCCCTCCAGCCCGCGCCCCAACACGTAGCTGAACTGACTCAGTACCGCTTGGTGCGACAGTCGGGGAGCCGGGGTCACGACGTGGAGTCCGTCGAGCAGCTCGTGCCGCAGGCCGTCCTCGGGCAGGGCGAGCAGTTCCTCAATGGTGGACGCAGCGGACGAGCGAATGGGCATGGCCATAGTATGGGGCTCCTCGGCCGAGCGGGGCAACGGGGCATCGCGCCAGGATAGGAACCCCGAAACCGGATGCCTGCATCAGATCATCGCGCGCGGGGTCGTTTCGTCGCGCTCACGCCAACCGCCACGGCTCCTGCAAGGACATCAGTGGCACTGCGGGGACGCGTGACTTGAATCCGCTCATCAGGATCCGGTCCGCCAATTCCCGTTCACGGAGCCCCGCGTCCACCGGGGCCTGGTAGCGCTGCTCCAACTGCTCGATCAGGTGGCCCAGCACGTCGAGCTTTCGCGCCGCGAGATGCGTTGCGACGCCGAGTCGCAGCTCACGGATCACGGCGCGCTCCGCGCGGTAGCCGAGGTGGTGTTCCACCACCCGGCCCGACAGGGCGACACAGCCCGTGACCCAGCAGTGTTCGCTCAGGGTCCAGCCCCCCGTGTCCGTCAGGTTCATCTTCAATGCGTAGATCCCGCCGGGCGCCTCGGCGGTGGGGAGTATGTGGGGCGGATGCCCGGGCCATCCCAGACGCGTGGGGCAGAGAGCGACAGCAGCCGCGGGCCAACCCGGTCCACCTCGTCGTGCAACAGGATGGCGAGCCGCCAGGCGCGCCACGCAAGTAGCTCACGGTCGCCGGTCCAGCGGACGACTGGAGGGGCCGCATGAGGGGTGATCGCGACGGCAACAGCCGGCGGCGGCGTGACGACCACGGGCTTAGCGACGGACGGAGCGGGCGCTGGGAGCTTCGAGCCGCTCACGAAGCCGCAGAGTGCCCGGATGATGAGATAGCCCGCGATCCCGCCCCCGGGCACGAAGCCCGAGCCCTGTTGATCGCTCACTGGGCAGCCGCGGGGAGGACTTCGATGATTCGGATGACGGGGCCGAGGTCCATGGGGGGAGATTCTAGGGGAACGGTGTGACATACTACTAGACGCATAGACGCACAGACGCATAGACGGATAGGAACCGCCGACCGCCGCCTTTTATCGACCGCCTGACCGCCGCCCTATCCAACTGCCCGGTTGTCTACACCACCCCTTCAACAAACTCCCCACACGCCTTCAGACCCTGGATAAATGGCTCGAGAAAAGCCTCGCCTCGATACTGATCCATCCTGGGCAGTCGTACCGCCCCGTCAAGCGCCTCCCCGTGCTTGAACATGATCTCTCGCGCTTCCGACGCGAGGACGAAGTCCGATTCCGTGGGGAGTGCCCGGGACCACTCGTCCAAGACAGCCACGAAGGAGTAGACCGACGCCCATGAGCGCCACGGCGGCGGTTCATTCGGATCGAAGGCAAGCAACTGCGCCCAGTGGCTCGCATTCACCCGATAGGAGACCGGCGCCGTGGGCCGCGTTTCGACGAATCCCGCTGCCGCCAATTCCTCCAGCACACGCCTCACGGCCCGACGGTGGTACGCGGTGGCGTTTGCAATGAGTTGCACCGACGCCCGACCTCCCGCCATCGCGATCAGGTACGCTACGACGTCGGCCTTGATTCCTACGCCCATGCCAAGGCGCAGCCGTAGCATCAGCGGTGGCCCCCCCTCGAGCACGGGTGTGCCCTGGCGGTCGCGGTGCCTCGCAGCTGACTTCGCGGCTCGACCAGCGACGGACCGCCAACGCAGATCGCCCCCATCCGCGATCGCCTGCCGAGCGAACTCTCCGAGCAGCGACGGCACTCGCGATGGGAACAGAGGCAGGAGGTTCTTGACGCGTTGCACGCTCAAGAGGCGGGACGCAAAATGCGCCCACATCTGGACGACTCCCACGAGCCTTGGCTCGTGCTCCCCCAAGACAAGTGAAACGAGCAACAACGCTTCCGGATCCACGATTGCGTGGGCCGGCCGTCGGTTCCCAGGGAAACTGAAAATCGCTCCCCATTGGATCCACGCCGCTTGAGCTGCCACCTCCCGCAGCTCCGCGATTGCCTTAGCGACTTGTTTGGACATGAGCGATGACTCGTTCCAACACGCCCGCCATGGTAGGCGATGGGTCCTCGGCCAGCGGTGCCGGCAGTGGGTCAGGCGGCCCGATGATCTTGGGCGGGTTATCCTTGCGGGGCGTTCCGATCGCAATGACGTCGACGTCGCTGGTGAACCGCTCGATGACGCCGAGCAAGTTCAGCGCGGTGCCGCCGACCACCACGATGGCGGCCGTCTGGCCCCGGCGGGCGAGCAGCTCACCGGTTGCGGTGAGAGCTCTGTCAAGCGAGAATTGGATGTCCATAATAGACCTTATTAAGGTCTATAATAGACACAACCTGCCGTGCTGTCAACGGCGCTTCAACCCACAGCCCGGGGGCTGCGCAGCAGAGCGAAGGTCGCGCGACATTCTGGAGCCTGGATGAGCAAGCCACGCATGTCGCTTCCCCCCGACCGCCAATCTTTCGTGCGCCGCCTCATTTCCACCAGGAGCACCCGATGGCAAAGCCGTCCGGAAGCCAGGTAGTGATCGTCGCTGCACTGATCGGAAACCTGCTCGTCGCAGTCACCAAGTTTGCCGCGTTTGGGTTCAGCGGCAGCTCGGCCATGCTGAGCGAGGCCGTCCATTCGCTGGTAGATACCGGTAACGAGCTGTTGTTGCTGTACGGGCTGCGACGATCGCGGCGGCGCCCGGACCGCGCACACCCGCTCGGTCACGGACGTGAGGTCTATTTCTGGAGTTTTGTCGTCGCGTTGCTGGTGTTCGCCCTCGGCGCCGGCGTCGCGTTGTATCAGGGTATCCTGCACGTGCGCCACCCGGCGCCGCTGCGTGATCCGACGGTCAACTACGTCGTGCTCGCGTTCGCGTTTGTGTTTGAAGGGTCGACATGGTGGGTGGCCGTAAAACATCTGCGGGCCACCAAAGGCTCACTGGGTTATCTCGCGGCCGTGCGCGAGAGCAAGGATCCCGGATCCTTCACGGTGCTGCTCGAAGACAGTGCGGCGCTGATCGGAGTGCTGATCGCCTTTGGCGGGATCCTCGCATCACACCTGTTGCAGCGCGCCGAGTACGACGGCGTGGCGTCGATCGGCATCGCCCTGGTGCTGGCACTGACCGCGATTTTTCTGGCACGCGAGACCAAGGGGTTGCTGATCGGCGAGCCTGCGCCTCCAGATGTGGAGGCGTCTATTCTTCGCATCGCCGGGAACGATGCGGCCGTGGCGCATGTCAATGGCCTGCTGACCGTGCAAGTGGGCCCTGACAACGTGGTCGCCGCGCTGAGTGCAGAGTTCCAGGATCAGATGACCACGCCCGACATTGAAGCCTGTGTCAGCCGCGTCGAGGAAGCGATCCAATCGGTCCACCCGTACGTCACTGCGCTCTACATCAAACCGCAGACTGGTGAAGTCTGGCGCAGTCGCTACGCCACACTCGCCGACATTAACGACTGACCGGGCGGCCGGTTATCATACTCCCATGCCGTCATCCCTCTCCGCCCCCGGCGACCGCGTCCGCTCCCTGTGGCGCCGGCTTTCGGGCCTCCCGGGCGGCAAGACCCTCTTCAGCATCCTCTTCGGCAAAATGGCCCCGTACACGGGGCGACTGGGCGCGCGGGTCGAGACGCTCGAGCCCGGCTTCTGCCGCGTGACGCTGCGCGATCGCCGCGCGGTGCGGAACCACCTCAATTCAATCCACGCGATGGCGCTCGCGAACCTTGCCGAGGCCGCAAGCGGGCTCGCCGTCGTCGCCGCACTCCCTCCGGGCGTGCAAGGGATCGTCACCGGGTTCTCGATCACCTATCAGAAGAAAGCGCGCGGCCGGCTCGTGGCCGAGTGCCGCGTGGACGTAGCAGCGGTGACAGTCGAACGCGAGCAGCAGGCACAGGTCGCGATCTCGGACGCCGCGGGAGACGTGGTGGCACGGGCAACGGCAACGTGGCGCCTCCGCCCGCCGGCAGGGAAAGAGACCCCCCGGTGATGCCCGTTTTTCCCACCCTGAAAGGGTGGGCTCGGCAAGCACTGCGCTTAAGCGCAGCGACGGCCGAGCCCAGGCTTCAGCCTGGGAAGAAATGGCTTCGACACATATGAGCCTGCTCGATACTTCCCTCACAAGTCAGCTCCGCATCCAAGTGCCCCTCATCTGCGGCGCCATGTACCCCTGCTCTAACCCCGAGCTCGTCGCCGCGGTCTCGGCGGCAGGCGGGATCGGCGTGGTGCAACCGCTCTCGATGATCTACGTGTACCGCCATGACTTCCGCGAAGGCCTGCGCCTCATCCGCCGCCTCACAGACAAGCCGATCGGCATGAACGTCCTCATCGAGCGCAGCTCGAAGCTCTATTTAGAACGCATGCGGCGTTGGGTGGACATCGCACTCGAAGAGGGCGTGCGGTTCTTCGTGACCTCGCTCGGCAACCCGCGCTGGGTGGTCGAACGCGTGGCGCCGCTCGGTGGCGTAGTGTATCACGACGTGACCGAACGGAAATGGGCCGAGAAGGGCCTGGCGGGCGGAGTGCACGGCCTGATCGCGGTGAATGAACGCGCTGGTGGACACGCGGGCGCGCTCAGCGCCGCGCGACTGTACGACGAACTACGCGACCTGGGCGCACCCGTAGTGTGCGCCGGCGGCATTGGAGACGAACAGGATTTCGTCGCCGCCCTGAAGCTCGGCTACGCCGGAGTGCAAATGGGCACCCGGTTCATCGCCACCACCGAATGCGGCGCGCACGACGACTACAAACAAGCCATCGTCCGGGCCACAGAGTCTGACATCGTGCTCACCGAACGCGTCACCGGCGTGCCGCTGGCGGTGATCAACACGCCGTACGTCGAGAAGATCGGCACGCGCGCGGGGCCGATCGCCCGCTGGCTGCTGCGCGGCCGCAAGACCAAACACTTCATGCGCCTCGTCTACGCCCTCCGCTCGGCGTGGCAGCTCAAGCGTGCCTCGCTCGCCGGCGGCGCGCGCGAAGCCAGCTCGAAGGATTACTGGCAGGCGGGGAAGAGCGTGGAGGGGATCGAGAAGATCGAGGCCGCTGGGGACATCGTACGCCGCTTTGCCGCAGCTGCAGCCCGCCTCGTCCTCCTCGGCATGCTCACAGCGTCGTTGTGCCCGTCAAACGCCCGCGCACAGGGAGGCACCGCTCGGGCAGACCCGTGTCCGGTGCGCTGGACCTACGACGCTCCTGCGACCACCTCCTATCTGAGTCCGTTGTTCGTGAGCGACTCAGCGGGTGACTTCTTCTGGTGGGAACACACCGGCGCCGCGGAGCTCGTGGCGGTGCGCGACGGGAAGACGCGCTGGCGGCGGCGACTCAGCGCGCTTACGCGGCCCGGAGGGGCCATGGTGAGCGCCACACTCATGAGGGACGATCTCCTGGTGGTCTCATTCGAAACCACAATCGAGGGACTGCGCACAGCCGACGGCCGGGTCGTCTGGTCCCGCGATCTCACGGCCGATCTGCGCCAAGCGGGAGTTCCCAAGCACACCGAGATCGCGACCGGGAGCGCGGCGCGCCTCGGCCGTGCGCTGGTGACGGCGGTCGCCGCGGGTCGGACCGGCTGGCTCGTGGCGACGGCGGCGGACGGCCGGCTCGTATGGAAAAGGCGCATCGTGGGAGCGGCGGCGCGGATGATCGCCGCTGGTGATCGCCTCTACATGCTTCGCTCCGAGGTGCCGAGTGGCGCGCCGTCGATCATCGCGGTGGACAGCAACGGGACCGCGGTCGCGGTGGCCGCATCATTGGCCGACAGCCTGGCCGTGCGGGGCGACGAGGTGGTGTTCGCCGACGGCTACGTGGTCACGGCCCGGGTTCATCCCATGACCGTCACGTGCCCCCGAGGCGCTCCTTGCCGGCTGCCACCTTCGGTGTTGACGGTGACCGGAATCTCCGCAGGCCAGGAGCGATGGCACCTCTCGCATCCGGCGGGGCTCACCCACGTACACTTGCTGTTGCTGAGTGACAGCAGTGTGCTCCTCATCGAGAATCAGCACGTGGGACGGATCTCCCCCGACGGCACGCTGACTCCCCTGTGCAAGCTGCCGGGGGAAACTCCTCGCTCCGTCGCGGGGCTGGTGGACGGCAACCTGGTGGTCGCTCGCGTCCGCGGCATGAGCGCGTACGCCCTGCCGGGCGCGCCGCAACTCGCCGCGACCGGCTGGGTCATGCACGGCGCCGGACCCGCGCAAACTTGGGCGGTCCGCGCTGCTCCGTTACCACCCTGACCCCTGACGGCCTCTCTAGATTGCCGTCATGCAGACACCCACATCCGTCGTCACAATCGAACGCTTCATCATCGAGCAGGAACGGCGCGCCCCCAGCACCAGCAGCGGGTTGTCGGACTTGCTGTACGATCTCGCACTCGCCGCCAAGATCATCTCGCGCCAGGTGCGCCGCGCCGGGCTCACCGACATTGTGGGCGGCGCGGGAACGAGCAATTCATCGGGTGAGCAGCAGCACAAGCTGGACGTGTTCGCCCGCGACGCGATCCACAGCGCCGTCCAGTACTCCGGCTGCCTCTGCATGATGGCGTCGGAAGAAGACGAAGAGCCGGTACCCGTGCCACCGGATGCGACCGTCGGCAACTACGTGCTGTTGCACGACCCGCTCGACGGCTCGTCCAACATCGACGTGAACGTCTCGACCGGCACCATCTTCTCCGTTCACCGCCGTGTGACGCCGCCCGACGCCAGCCCTTCGCTCGCCGACTGTCTCCAGGTCGGCCGCCTGCAAGTGGCCGCGGGCTACATCCTGTACGGCTCGAGCACGATGCTGGTGTACACGACCGGCCAGGGCGTGCATGGGTTCACGCTCGACCCGACCATTGGCGAGTTCCTGCTGTCACATCCCAGCATGCGGACGCCGGCCGTGGGCAAGTACTACAGCATCAATGAGAGTTACCGCGATCGTTGGACTCCGGGGGTACAGCACGCCGTCACCGCATTCCGCAACGGCGAAGGGAAAGTGAAGCCGAAAGGGGCCCGCTACATCGGCTCGCTGGTGGCGGATCTGCACCGCAACCTGATCACCGGCGGCGTGTTTCTCTATCCCGCCGACTCGAGCGCGCCCCATGGCAAGCTGCGGCTCATGTACGAGGCGGCGCCGTTGGCGATGGTGGTGGAGCAAGCGGGCGGCGCGGCGACGGATGGGCATGGCCCCATCCTCGATCTGGTTCCCAAGCGACTGCACCAGCGCACGCCGCTCGTGATCGGGAGTAAGGGCGACGTGGCCTTCGTAACCGGGATAATGGCGGCGGAGGCTAGGTGAGGGGTGACCCGAGTACTTGCTCGATCCTGGGCCGCGCTTCCCGCAGCAGCGCTCGCGAGTCAGGAAACGTCAACAACTCGAGCGCGCGCGCGTACGAGCACCACCGGATCTCGCGATCTTCCTGGCGCGACACCTCGCGCTGATACCTGACGAGGAAGTACTCGACGCTGACGTCATCGTCTTTCACCGAAAATTCGCTTTCGCCCACCGCGGCAATCACGCTTCCCTTCACGCCGGCTTCTTCCTCCAGCTCGCGCACCGCGGCCTCTTTGGGGGACTCCCGCTCCTCGATGTGCCCCTTGGGAAAGATCCAGTGGTCCGGGTGCTGCTTGGCGCGGACCACAAGTATCTCCGCCCTATGGTCCGTGAGTCTCACCGCAATCGCGCCGGCCTGCCGAATATGCGTCAGCCTCGCTCCTCCTCCCTGACACCTGACACCTGACACCTGCCTTTAAAGCAGCGTCCCCCGCAGTATCAGCATCGCCACTCCGAAATAGATACACAGCCCCGTCACATCGACCAACGTGGCCACGAACGGTGCCGAGGCGGTCGCTGGATCGAAGCCAAGTCGCCGTAAGATGAACGGCAACATACTGCCGGTGAGCGTCCCGAACGCGACGACGCCAATCAGCGCCCCGCTCACCGTGAGCGCGACGAGCACGTAGTGCACACCGTAGTCGGTCAGGTGCAACCGCTGCCACAGCACGATCCGCAGGAAGCCGATCGCTCCCAGAAACGCCCCCAGGGCGAGGCCCGCGGCGATTTCGCGGCCGCACACCCTCCACCAGTCCCGCAGCCGCAGCTCCTGCAACGCCAGGGCCCGGATGATCAACGACGTCGCCTGCGACCCCGAGTTGCCGCCGCTGCTGATGATCAGCGGCACGAACATCGCCAGCACCACCGCGCGCGCGATTTCCGCTTCGAAGAACCCCATCGCCGTCGCCGTCAGCATCTCTCCCAGGAACAGCGCGGCCAGCCAGCCGCCCCGTTTGCGCAGCATGGTGGTGAACCCCACGTCCACATACGACGCGCCCAGCGCCTCCGATCCGCCCATCTTCTGAATGTCTTCGGTGGCCCGCTGCTCGGCGATGTCGAGCACATCGTCCACGGTGATGATCCCCAGCATGTACCCGTGCTTATCGGTGACGGGCAGCACGGTGCGGTCATACTGCGCGAACGCCTGCAACACGGTGTCCCGATCGGCAGTCGCCTGCACCGACACCAGCTGCGGATCATCGATCGCCATCACGTTCGTGTCGGCGTGTGCCAGCACCAGGTTGGCGAGCCGGAGATCCTCGACCAGCTTGCCCTCGGGGTCGATGATGTAGACCCAGTTGAGGGTCTCCTTGCCGCGGCCCGTCTCGCGGATCTTGGCGAGCGCGTCCGCGGCACTCATGTCGGGATAGATCCACGCGTACTCGGGCGTCATGTAGCGACCCGCGGTGTTTTCGGGATACCCGAGCAGCGCGCGGGTTGCCTTCAGCGCCTGGGGATCGAGCTGCAACAGCAGCTCCCGCGTGACCTCGGCGGGCATCTCCTCGAGCAGATGGGTGCGGTCGTCGGGAGTCATGTCGTCGAGCAGTTTGCGAACCTGCTCGTTCGACAACGACTCGAGCAGGCTGCGTTGCTCCGGCGGCGGCAGGTACGAGAACACGCGCGCCGCCTTCTCCTTGGGAAGCATCCGGAAGATGATCCCCTCGGTTTCGGTCGGGTGCTCGATGATGACGCCCGCGACATCCGACGGGTGCAACGGCATCAACTCGTCCCGCAGCCGGTCCCACTGCCGCGTCGCGACCAGGTCCGCTATCGAATCTTCTGCTTCGATCACACGCCTCACGGTGGTCTGTCCCTCCCTTGGTCGGTCCGTGGTTCGCTCGATGTGCGCAACGTTGGGGCAGCAGGCCGTTTCTGCCAAGACCCAACCTGGGGATCACCTGACACCTGACACCTGACCCCTGACACCTGCCTTCTGTACGTTTCTCCCCCGTGACTGCCGCCCGACCGCTTTTCAGCATCGTACTCGCTCTCACCGCTTGTCACCGTGCAGGGGAGGACGGCGGGCGGGTGCTCCGCTGGGGCGGCGACGCCGAGGGGGGCGCCCCGTTCGTGGAGGCGGACCCCGCCGACCCATCGCAGGTGCGTGGCTTCGACGTCGAGGTCGCCCGCGCCATCGCCCAGGGGCTGGGCCGCGAATCCCGCTTTGTCCAGGTGCAGTGGTCGTCCATCGACCAGTCGGTCGAGCGGGCAGACTTCGAGATCGGCATGTCGGGGGTGGAAGACACCCCCGCCCGCGAGCAGCAGCACGCCGTCACAATCCCCTACTTCGAGTTTCGCGAGGTACTCGCCGTGCGCCGCGCCGATCAAGGCCGCTTCCGCACCCTCGCGGACCTGCGCGGCCGGCGTGTCGCCACCCTCGGCGCCACGATGGCCTACGACATCCTGCTCGCCGCCCGTGACTCGGGCCGTCTTATCCCTGTCTCATATGACGATGACGTCCATCCCTACAGCGACCTCGTGGCGGGACGGGTGGACGCCGTGCTGCTCGATCACATCATCGCTCAGCGCGCCCTCGCCCGCACTCCTGGCGACGGCTTCGTGATTCAACCCGAGGCCGCAGCGACGGGCCGGTACGTCGGAGTGCTGGCGCATGGAAACACCGCGTTGCGCGACTCCGTGAACGTGGTGCTGCGCGAAGCGATGCGCGACGGCACCCTCGAGCGGATCTACCGTCGCTGGAACGTGTGGGACGAGAAACAGGGCGAGTTATTCGCGCGGGTGCTGCGACCCGCCGACGGAGACCGCCACCTGGCGGCGAGCGCACCGGCTGCGGGGCTCAACTACCTCCCCTCGTTGTTGCGCGCGGCGGGGGTGACGGCGCTGGTGTCCGTCCTATCGATGATGCTCGCCGTGCTCGTGGGGCTCAAGGTCGCCGCGGGGCGGGTGTACGGCAGCGCGCCCGTGCGCCTGGTGATGGTTCTGTACGTCGAGGTGGTGCGCGGGACGCCGGTGCTGCTGCAGCTGTTCGTCATCTACTACGGGCTCGCGAGCGTAGTACGCTTGCCGGCACTGCTCGCGGCCGTGCTCGGCCTCGGCCTCAACTATGGGGCGTACGAGGCGGAGATTTACCGCGGCGCGCTCGAGGCCGTGTCGCCCACCCAGCTCGAGGCCGCCCGCACGCTGGGCTTCACCGAGTGGCAGATTCTCCGCCTGATCCGCGGGCCCCAGGCGCTGCGCTATGCGCTCGCGCCGATGACCAACGATTTCGTGGCGCTGCTGAAGGATTCGTCCCTCGTGTCGGTGATCACCGTGGTCGAGCTGACCAAGCAGACCGCGATCTACGCGACGAATATCGGCAGCTGGATCGTGCCCGGGATACTGTGCGCTGCGGTGTACCTGGTGCTGTCGCTGCCGCTGTCCCATCTGGCGCGCCGGTTGGAACGGCGCTGGAGCGTGGCGTGACCGCGCTGCTCTCGGTGGAGCGGCTCGGCATGCGCCACGCGGACCGGGTCATTCTCAGCGGGCTGTCGCTCGCGGTGGCGCGCGGCGAAGTGGTCGCCTTGATGGGGCTCTCGGGCGCGGGCAAGACGTCGGCGCTGCGCGCGGTCGCGGCGCTGCAATCCTTCGAGGCGGGCCGGATCGAAGTGGACGGGTTCGCACTCGCGCCCGGCCGCGTACCGCTCGAGTCCCGGCTCGCGCCGCTGCGCCGCCGGGTGGGGCTCGTATTCCAGAGCCACGCGCTATTCCACCACCTGTGCGCGCTCGACAACGTCGCCCTTGCCCTGCAGCACGTGCTCGGCCGTTCGACGGCGGAGGCGGAGCGCCAGGCGCTCGAGCTGCTGCACGCGCTCGGCGTAGGAACGCGCGCCGGCGCGCTGCCGGCGCAACTGTCGGGAGGCGAGGCACAGCGTGTGGCCATCGCGCGGGCGCTCGCCCCCGATCCGCCGCTGCTCTTGATGGACGAGCCGACCGCCGCGCTCGACCCCGCGCGCCGCGGCGGGCTGGGCCAGACGCTGCGCCGCCTCGCCGGCCAGGGCCGCGGCCTGCTGGTCGCGACCCACGACACAGGGTTCGCCCGGGGGTACGCCGACCGGGTGATCATTCTGGCTCAGGGACAGGTGGTCGAATCCGGTCTGGCCGCCGACGTGCTCGACCGGCCGGCGCATGACGCGACGCGCGCGTTGCTCAGGGAGGGCACATGGGATTCTTGAACTGGTTCGAAAAGAAGCTCACGGGTGACATCGAAACCGATTACGGCTCGCTCTCGGGTGACGGACATGGCCTCGCCGTCTCGGCGAGCCTGCGCCGCCGCCCGGACGGCAAGCGCTATCTCGTGTTCAAGTGGGAAGGGCCCAGCACGCTGCGCTGGGAGGCGATGGAGGTGACGCCGGCCGTGCTCACGCGTCTCGCCGCGATCATCGAAGACGTAACAAAGCGGGTGGGCCGGTGAGCGACGATCCGCTCGCGGCCGGAATTCAAGCGCTGGAGCGCGGCGCCTGGGAAGACGCCCGCGACCAATTCCAGGCGAGTCTCACCGCTCACGAAACGCCCGCGGCGCTCGAGAAGCTGGGCCTCGCCGCGTGGTGGCTCGACGACGCCGTGCTCACCTTCGACGCGCGCGAGCGGGCCTACCGCCTCTATCGCGAGCAGGGGGATCCCCTTGGCGCCGCGCGCGTGGCGCTCTGGCTGGTGTGGGACTCGCTCGCCTTTCGCGACGATACGGCCGTGGCGTCCGGCTGGTTGGATCGGGCTCGCCGCCTGCTCGCGGGTCACGAGCAGACTGCCGAGTACGGCTGGCTGCTGCTGCGCGACGGCGAGGTCGCGCTGTTCCGGGGGCACGATCCGGCGGCCGCCCGCGAGCAGGGCGTGCGTGCCGCGGCGCTCGGGCGGTCCACGGCGGATCACGGCCTCGAGTTCACGGGACTCGCGTTGGAGGGGCTGGCGCGTGTCAGCGCGGGGGATGTGGCCGCGGGGCTCCGCCTGTTGGACGAGGCCACCGCCGCGGCCACGGGCGGAGAAGTCAAAGAGCTGCACACCATCGGCGTAGTGTGCTGCTGGGAAATCTTCGCCTGTGAACGCGTACGCGACTACGACCGCGCGGCCCAATGGTGCGCCCGCGTGCAGGAGTTCACCCGCCGGTGGCGGCTGCGGCCGCTCTCGGCGATCTGCCGGGTCCAGTACGCGGGGGTGCTGATCTGGCGCGGAGAATGGGCGGAAGCGGAAGCGGAGCTGCTGGCCGCATCGCGCGATCTCGAACAAGTGCGGCCCCCGCTCACCGTCCAGGCGCTCGCCCGGCTGGGCGACCTGCGGCTGCGCCAGGGCCGGCTCGATGAGGCCGCACAGTTGTTCGAGCGCGCCGGGGGGCAGTCGATCGCCCGGCTGGGGCTTGCGGCCTTGACCCTGGAACGGGGCGCGCCGCGCGACGCGGCCGCCGAGCTGGAACGGTTCCTGGAGCGTGTCGGACCGGCGGAGCCGACGATGCGCGCTGGCGCGCTCGAGCTCGCGGTCCGCGCGCACGCGGCGGCGGGCGATGGCGCGCGCGCGGCGGCCGCGCGCGACGAGCTGCAACGTATCGCGCAGGCGCTCGGGACGGTAGCGCTGGGCGCGTGCGCGGCAATGGCCGACGGCATCGTGCTCCGCCACAGCGGCGATCTCCCCGCCGCGGCGAGCCGCTTCGAGCAGGCTGCCACCCTGTATGAGCGGAGTGGCGCGCCGTTCGAGACCGCGCGGGCGCGCCTCGATTTCGCCGCCACGCTCGCCGCCACGGGGGAGCGGGCCGTGGCCCAGCGCGAGGCGCGCCGGGCATGGGAAGCCCTGGACAAGCTGGGCGCCACGCGCGACGCGGCCCGGGCCAAGACCCAGATCGAGCACCTCTCGGCGTCCAAGCCGCGCGGCAGCTCGCCGCTCACGGGTCGCCAGCTCGAGATCCTGCGCCTGGTGGCGCAGGGGTTGAGTAATCCCGAGATCGCGACCCGCCTTCATTTGAGTGACCACACCGTCAAACGACACGTGGCCAATCTCCTCACCAAGCTCAGCCTCCCCTCGCGCGCTGCCGCCGCAGCCTACGCGGCCAGCCAGGGGCTGCTCTAGCGGTTGAGCGTCGTGGCCCGAACGGGCCACGGTCTGTTCTCTCTGCGGCATGGCTCTCCCGGGCGAAGCGCCCGCGCAGCGATTCCCGTAACGTCCACCCTCGTTCGGCTCGGGCTCGACCAGTTCCGCGAGGAGGGATGCAATGGTCGGTACGAAATCGCAGGTGAGCGGCACCGCGGGTGTGCAGGGCGATCTCTGGAGCGCGCGCGCGCGCGACTGGGCCGACGTCCAGGAAGACATGGTGCTGCCGCTCTTCCAGGGAGTGCTCGAGCGCAGCGGTATCACTGCCGGGACGCGGCTGCTCGATGTGGGGTGCGGTGCGGGTCGTTTCGTCCAGCTCGCCGCCCAACGCGGCGCGGTCGTGAGCGGCCTTGATGCCGCGCCGGGGTTCGTGAGCCTGGCGCGCGAGCGGGTGCCGGATGCGGACGTGCGAGTGGGCGAGATGGAGGACTTGCCCTGGACCGACGCGTCGTTCGACGTCGTCACCGGCTTCAACTCGTTTCAGTTCGCCGCCAAGCCGGTGAACGCATTGCGTGAGGCGCGCCGGGTCGCCGTTGCCGGCGCTGCGCTATTCATCGCCACGTGGGGCGCGCCGGAATCGTGCGAAGCGGCCGGCTACCTGCGCGCCGTGGGCGCGCTGCTGCCGGCGCCGCCGCCCGGTGCTCCCGGACCGTTCGCGCTATCCGCGCCCGGAGCGCTCGAGCGCTTCGCCGTTGAGGCGGGCCTCACTCCGGGCGAACACCTGGAGGTCGAGTGCACGTGGTCTTATGCCGATCTCGACACGGCACTGCGCGGCTTACTCTCCACCGGCCCCGCCGTCCGCGCCCTGCGGGAAGCGGGGGAGGACCGTGCCCGTCGCGCCGTAATCGATGCGATCGCGCCGTTCCGCACCGCGCGCGGCGGTTACCGGATCGAAAACACGTTTCGCTATCTCGTCGCTCGTTGAATTGCCCCGTACCCACACTCAGGAGGTTGCCATGCGTTTCCGCTTCGCCCTCGTCGCTCTTTTCGCGGTTGCATTGCCCGCCGCGGCCATCGCTCAGAACCCCGCTTTCAACTGGGGTCCCGCTCCAGGCGTGTTCCCAGCGGGCGCAAAGATGGCCGTGGTCCAGGGAAATCCGGGTGAGAGCGCGATCTTCACCGTGCGGCTCGACTTCCCCGACGGGTACCGCATCGCTCCGCACTTCCATCCCACGGATGAGTACATCACGGTGATCAGCGGCACGTTCCTGGTCGGAATGGGGGACTCACTCGATGCCGCGCACACCACGACGCTGACAGCCGGGGGGTTCGTCACCGCTCCCGCCACCATGCATCACTACGCGATCGCGCGCGGGCGCACGGTCGTGCAGGTCAACGGGATGGGACCGTTCGCGCTGACCTACGTGAACCCGAAGGACGATCCGAGCCACATGGCGAGCGCACACTGACGCACGGGAAGGGAGAGGATACGGAGAAGGGCCGCCGGCTAGCGCCGCGCGGCCCTTCGCCCATTCGGACCTACTAGCGAGCCCAGTGTCCTTCGACCCACTGCCAACGGTGACGCCGTTCCACCCAGTGGCCCGGTACCCACGAGCGGTACCCACGCTGCACGCGCTCCCACCGTCCCGAGACCCAACCGAAATCGTTGCTGTTCCACGCCCAATGTCCCTTGATGTAGACGTAGTCGCCGCCTGGCGAGACGGCCATCACCTCGACGCGGTCCGGTGGAGGACGACGTTCGGTGTAGACGACTCCCAGGGTCATGCCCCCGGAGCACGCAAGCGCGGCGCCGAGTACCAGGGAGACGCCGAGGATCCGGAAATGCGTTGTGAGGCGTTGCATATCATCGACTCCTTCCGCCCCCCGAAGAGGGCTCTTGCCTTCATGAGACTGTTGCTACACAACGACAACCCGAAGGTCCCTCAAGAAAAAATGGGCCGCCGGCGAATGCCGGCGGCCCATCTATTTGGACTACGTTCGATTGGACTAGACTCGTTCAGCGAGCCCAGTGCCCCTCGACCCAATACCAGCGGTGACGCCGTTGCGTCCAATGGCCCGGCACCCACTTGTGGTACCCGCTGTGGGGACGGTCCCAGCGCCCGGAGACCCACACGTAGTCGTTACGCTCCCAGCGCCAATACCCGCGCACCCAGGCATATCCGGGCCCAGGGGTTCTGCTGATGACCTCGACGCGGTCAGGCGGAGGGCGGCGTTCGGCGTAGACGATTCCCACGGACATCCCGCCAGCACAGGCGAGCGAAGCGAGCAGTGCGAGGCTCGCGCCCAGGGTTCGGAGCTGCGTCACGTTCCATCGCATAGCGGCGACTCCTTTCGCCCTCCCGAGGAGGGCCGGTTGAGGACAGCGCAAGAAGGTCCCCAGATTGCGCGATGTACGCCCGCCACAATGTGACCTCCGACACCAAGCGGGCGGTCGCATGGCGCCCTTTCCGACCGCCGCCTCAGGGTTATCATCTACTCCGGCCACAAATACCGGAGCTTCCATGAGCAAAGTCCGTGTCCTCGTCGGCACCAAGAAGGGTGCCTTCGTCCTCACATCAGACGGCAAGCGCGAACGCTGGGATGTGAATGGCCCCCACTTTGGGGGCTGGGAGATCTACCACGTCAAGGGATCGCCTGCCGATCCCAATCGGCTGTACGCGTCGCAGTCGAGCGGCTGGTTCGGGCAGGTCATTCAGCGGTCGAACGACGGCGGCAAGACCTGGGACGCGGTCGGCAACAAGTTCGTGTACGATGGCGTCCCCGGCACGCACCAGTGGTACGACGGCACCCCGCACCCGTGGGAGTTCAAGCGCGTCTGGCATCTCGAGCCGTCGCTCACCGATCCCGATACGGTCTACGCGGGCGTGGAAGACGCGGCGATGTTCCGCACCACGGACGGCGGGCAGAACTGGGAGGAGCTCTCGGGGCTGCGCGGTCATGGGTCCGGTCCCCGCTGGGCGCCCGGCGCCGGGGGCATGTGTCTGCACACGATCCTGCTCGACCGCGCCCATCCCAACCGCATCTTCATTGCGATTTCAGCGGCCGGTGCATTCCGGTCCGACGACGCGGGGAAATCCTGGAAGCCGATCAACCGCGGACTCAAGTCGCAACACATCCCGGAGCCTGAGGCCGACGTGGGCCACTGCGTGCACCGCATCGCGCTGCACCCCAAGCGGCCCGACGTGCTGTTCATGCAGAAGCATTGGGACGTCATGCGCACCGACAACGCAGGCGACTCGTGGCGCGAGATCAGCGGCAACCTGCCGACGGACTTCGGATTTGTGATCGACGTGCATGCCCACGAGCCCGACACCATCTACGTCGTCCCCATCAAGAGCGACTCCGAGCACTACCCGCCCGACGGCAAACTGCGCGTGTACCGCAGCCGCACCGGCGGGGATCAGTGGGAAGCGCTCACCAATGGCCTGCCGCAGAGCGATTGCTACGTAAACGTGCTGCGCGATTCGATGGCCGTCGATTCGCTCGATCCCTGCGGTGTGTATTTCGGGACGACGGGGGGGCAGGTCTACGCGTCGGCGAATGCCGGCGACCGCTGGGCTCCGATTGTGCGCGACCTTCCGGCAGTCCTGTCCGTAGAGGTTCAGACCCTCGCGTGATCCGCGTCATCCTGCCGCCCCACCTCGTGACTCTGGCCCGCGTCACAGGTGAGGTGCAACTCGATCTCACCGGCCCGGTGACGCAAAGCTCGGTGCTCGACGCCCTCGAGGCGCGTTATCCGGTGTTGCGCGGCACGATCCGCGACTACGTCACGCTCCAGCGCCGCCCGTTCCTGCGTTTCTTCGCCTGCGAGCGCGATCTGTCGCACCAGTCGCCGGAGACGCCGCTGCCCGACGCGGTCGCTGCGGGCACCGAGCCGCTGGTGGTATTAGGGGCGATCGCGGGGGGGTAATTACCCCCCCGACCGCGCCAAACAGCACGTCGCGGGACACACATCCTGCCACGCGCCCATCGTGCCCAAGGCAGGCCGCGTGGGCTTCTCGGTCATGCGCTCGACAATCAGATCCCGGATCATCCGTACGAAAGCTGGCGCCGTTCCCACCGTCGGCGCGCGCACCAGGTGCAGCCCCAGCTCGGCAGCCGTCTGTTTCGCTTCGACATCGAGATCGAACCGCACTTCCATGTGATCGGAGATAAACCCCAGCGGAGCGAGCACCACGTCCGTCGCGCCCGCGGCCGCCGCGGCCTTGAGGTAGTCCCGGACATCGGGTTCGAGCCAGGGAATGTGCGGCGCGCCGCTGCGGCTCTGGTACACCAAGTCCCATGTTTTCCGCCCCGCGCCCTCCGCCACCAGCCGGGCGGCCTCGGCGAGCTGCGTCTCGTAGGCGCTCCCCTTCGCCATCGTGAGCGGAATCGAGTGCGCCGTGAACGCCACACGGGCCGTGGGCCGCCGCTCTGCGGGTATTTGCTCGAGCGCACCCTTGAGGTTCGCCACGCTCGGCTCGATGAAACCAGGGTGATTGAAAAACACCCGCAGCTTGTCGATCTCCGGCGCGCCGGGCACCGCGTCCAACGCCCGAATGACGTCCTCGCGGTATTGCCGGCATCCTGAGTAGCTGCTGAACCCCGACGTGACGAAACACACCGCCCGCCGCACCCCCGCATCGCGCATCGCTCGCACCGTGTCGGTCACGAAGGGATGCCAATTGCGATTGCCGAAATACACCGGCAGGGCGGGTCCGTGCGCGCGCAGCTCGGCCTCGAGCGCCGCGATCAGGGCGCGGTTCTGAGCGGTGATCGGACTCACGCCGCCGAACTGGTCGTAGTGGTGCGCCACCTCCAGCAGCCGCTCCCGGGGAATGCTGCGTCCCTGCGTCACCCGCTCGAGAAACGGCATCACATCGCCGGGTCCCTCAGGGCCCCCGAACGACATCACGAGCACCGCATCGTAGGTCCGGGCGGTGTCGTCGAACCGCGGTGCATTGGGAGTCATACTCCCACGTACGGTCATTTCGTCCGTTCGCTTCCCAGTGTGGAACAAGAAAGGTAGTGGAGGCTTGAAGCCCCGGGGGAACTTGACGGCGCCTCGCGTGGATTCATACTAGACACACTCGCAGCGCGGTTCCAACCGGAGGCACGACCATGGCCAAGGTACTCTGCGTCTTATACGACGACCCCATCGATGGCTATCCACGATCCTACGCCCGTAGCGACATCCCGACAATAGAACGCTACGCCACCGGCCAGACGGTGCCGAGCCCCAAGAAAATCGATTTCAAACCCGGCGAGCTGCTGGGCAGCGTGTCGGGAGAGCTCGGCCTGCGCAAGTTCCTCGAAAGCCAGGGTCACACCCTGATCGTCACCGCCGACAAGGATGGACCCAAGTCGGTGTTTGAGCGCGAGCTACCCACAACCGACATCGTGATCTCGCAGCCGTTCTGGCCGGCCTACCTCACGCGCGAGCGCATCGCCAAGGCTCCCAAGCTCAAGCTCGCGATCACAGCCGGTATCGGGTCCGATCACATCGACCTGCAAGCCGCCATGGATCAGGGGATGACGGTGGCCGAGGTGACGTTCTCGAACAGCATCAGCGTGGCCGAACACGTCGTGATGATGATTCTGTCGCTGGTGCGGAACTACATCCCGTCGTACCAGTGGGTGGTCAAGGGTGGGTGGAACATCGCGGACTGCGCCGCCCGCTCCTACGATCTGGAAGGGATGGCGGTTGGCACGGTGGGCGCGGGACGCATTGGCACCGCAGTGCTGCGCCGTCTCAAGCCATTCGACGTCCAACTGCATTACACCGATCGCTATCGCGTGCCTCCCGCGGTCGAACAGGAGCTGGGTCTCACGTATCATCCCAACGCGGAGTCACTGGTGCGCGCCTGCGATGTGGTCACGATCAACACCCCGCTCCACCCCGAGACCGAGCACATGTTCAACGATGCATTGATCGCGAAGATGAAGCGGGGCGCCTACCTGGTGAACACGGCCCGCGGCAAGATCTGCGACCGCGATGCGATCGTGCGAGCGCTCGAGAGCGGCCAGCTCGCCGGCTACGCCGGTGACGTATGGTTTCCCCAGCCGGCGCCCAAGGACCACCCCTGGCGCACTATGCCGCATCACGGGATGACGCCGCACATCTCCGGAACCACGCTGTCCGCGCAGGCACGCTACGCCGCGGGAACGCGCGAGATCCTCGAGTGTTGGTTTGAGGGCCGCCCGATTCGCGAGGAGTACTTGATCGTCAAGGACGGCCACCTCGCCGGCGCGGGGGCGCATTCTTACAGCGCCGGGAACGCAACCGCCGGCTCGGAGGAGGCGGCCCGCTTCAAGAAGTAAGGCCGAGCACAGCCCGGGCCGCGCGCAGCACCAGCGGCGCCGCCGTCGCCGGCGTGCGGCCCGGGCCCGCGAGCATGTCGAACGTCTGAAAGCTCGTGAGGGTGAACAGCACGTCGACAATCTCGTCCTGCTCCCTCGCCGCCGGCTTGCCGTCCCGCTCGCGTACCCGCGTCACGATCGTCCGCAGCCCGGGCCGGCGCCATTCCTGCCGCGCCCGCAGCGTGCGTTCTAGCCTCGAGTCCAGCGCCGCCAGCGCCAGCAACCGCCGGTGAATCGGGCGGTGCGCCGTCCAGAACCGGCCGAAGGTCGCGACGAACCGTTCCAGCGCGCGGTCTGGATCGGGTTGGCGGAACGCTTCGGCCAGGTCCCACATCCCGCCCCGGCGCGCCAGGTCGTCGAACAACGCCTCGAGCAGCTGGGCGCGCGAGCCGAACCGCTGATACACGGTCGCGCGCGTCACCCGCGCCCGCCGCGCCACGGCGTCGATGCTGAACGCCGTGCCGTGGCGCGCGAGCAACACCGCCCGCACGGCGCTGAGGATGCGCGCGCGCGTCCGGTCCACCGCCGTCTGGCGGCGGCCCAGGTGATAGGATCGCGGCTTCATTGACAGGATGCCTTGAGCGGAACAATTTAACTATACACTACGTATAGTCAAATGTCCTTCACCGGAGATGCGTATGGTCTGGCTGCGGTTGTTCCACATTGTCGCGGGGGTCTTCTGGGTCGGAGCCGCCGCGTATGGCGCCCTGTTCGTGATGCCCACCGCCCGGGCGGTGGGGCCCGAAGGGGGACGCTTCGTCGGGCGGCTGATGCAGCGCATGGGTCCCGCCATGGGCATCGCGATGCTGCTCACCGTCGTCCCTGGATTCATCATGTACGCCCGGCTTTCCGCCGGCTTCAACCGGGCCTGGGTGACGACACCTACCGGGCTGGCACTTGGCACTGGGGCGATGGTCACGATCTTGGCCGTGATCCTCGGAATCGCGGTAAACGCCCCGGCCCGCGGCAAAATGCTCGCCCTGAGGAAGGCACTCGAAGCAAAGACGGGCGGTCCGGACACGCCGGCGCAGCTCGCGCGCTTGCAGGCGCGCGTCGAGCGGGGGGCGCAGGTCGTCGCCGTGTTGCTCCTCGTCGCGGCCGGCGCCATGGCCGTCGCGCGCTACTTGTGAGGGCGCTCGAGGGTAAGGTCGCTCTCGTCACCGGCGCGAGCCGCGGCATCGGCGCTGCGATCGCGCGCCTGTTCGCCCGGGAGGCCGCCAGAGTCGCCGTCCACGGCCGCGATGTCGCGGCGCTCACCGCCGTGCGGGCCGAAATCGAGCGCGCCGGCGGGCGCGCCATCCAGGCCACCGCCGATGTCACGCAGTTCGCCGAGGTCGAAGCGCTGCGGCGACAGGTCGAGGTCGCGCTCGGCCCGATCGACATTCTGGTGGCGAATGCCGGCGGCAGTTTCACCAAACCCGGACCGATTGAAGCGACCACTGAGGAGGGCTGGCACGCCTCGCTCGACGGCAATCTTACGGCGACATTTCTCACCATCAAAAGCATCCTCCCCGGCATGAAAGAGCGCTCGCGTGGCAACATCATCACGATCTCGTCGGCGGCGAGCCGGAGACCACATCCCGGCTCGCCCATCCCGTACGCCGCGGCCAAAGCCGGCATCGAGATTCTCACGCAGGATGTGGCCGCTCAGGCGGGGCCGTACGGCATTCGGGTCAATTGCATCGCTCCGGAGATCATCCTCACGGAGCGCAACGACGAGCGCATCCCGGAGGCGCAGCAACGGGCGCTCGTCGAGCTGCATCCCATCCGCCGGCTGGGCACGCCGGAGGACGTGGCGTCCGCCGCCCGGTTTCTCGCGTCCGACGAGTCAGCGTGGATCACCGGAATTATCTTGGACGTGGCGGGTGGGGCGGTAATGGTATGATCCGCCTGTTGGTCTGAGGCTAACTCACACTTCTCGCGGAGTCGCCCAGTGACGCAAAGCGAGCATGACCGGCAGATCGATTACATCGAGTTCGGCGCAACCGATATCGGGCGGACGAAGCAATTCTACGAGCAGGTGTTCCGGTGGCAGTTCGAGGACTTCGGACCGGACTACACGAGTTTCAAGGATGGCCGCCTGAGCGGCGGCTTCACCAAGGACGCCCCCGTCCGCCCCGCCAATCCGCTGGTCGTGATCTACGCCACGGACCTCGAAGCGACGGAAGCGAAGATCGCGCCGGCCGGTGGAAAGATCGTGCGTAAGACCTACGCGTTTCCGGGCGGGCGCCGGTTCCACTTCAGCGATCCCAGCGGCAACGAGCTGGCCGTGTGGACGGACCGCTAGGTGAGTCGCCCGGCGATCTGGGGTTGCATCTACGCCATCGCAATGGCGGCGGTCGAGTCGGCCGTCGTCGTCTACCTGCGTGCCCTGTACCCGGTGGACGCTTCCGTCGCCGCCCTGCTCGCAGTCGTCCCCGATCGCCTCATCACCATCGAAATCGGCAGGGAAGCGGCGACGCTCGTCATGCTGCTCGCCGTCGCTATGCTCGCCGGCCGGGATCGTTGGGAGCGCTTCCTGGCGTTCAGCCTCGCGTTTGGCATCTGGGACATCTTCTACTATGTGTGGCTATGGGTCTTCATCGGCTGGCCGCCGTCGCTGTTCACATGGGATGTGTTGTTTCTGATCCCGGTGCCCTGGCTCGCGCCGGTCCTGGCGCCCCTGATCGTGAGCCTGTGTCTCGTGGCCGGTGCGCTGTGGTGGCTCGTCCTGCACGCGCGCGGTGCAACGCCCCAATTCCCGCCGCTCGTGTGGGTGCTGGCAGGCGCCGGCGCGGCGCTGGTGCTGCTCTCGTTCACGCTCGACTATCGCGCAGTCGTGGACCGCGTCGAGCCTGCGGGGTTCCGCTGGGGGCTGTTCGGGACGGGCGTGGCGCTTGCGGTTGGGGCATTCGTGGTGGGAACCAGGAGGCCAACTGGACTATGGCCCGTCGAGAATGCGCCGGAAGAAATCCGCTAGCTCGATTGTCAGGGGTGAGACGGCGGGATCCGGGCGCCAGCTGAGCGTGTCGGTGAGCATCTCGGGCCGCGCATCCAACGGGCGCCAGCGCTCCACCAACCGAGCCTCCAGATCCACGATCCAGTACTCCGGAACGCCGGCTCGCTGATACAGTCGCCGTTTCATAGTGCGGTCGGCACGGGCTGTGGAAGGGGACAAGACCTCGACGGCGAGCAGGATTTGTTCGATGTCACTCCAGTCGCGGGGGCGGCGGCCAGCCACTAAGCCCACGACAAACACATCAGGCTGCACCAGCGCGCCTGGCTCGGGCGTGAGGTCGGCGGGCGCATGGCCGACTCCTGAGCGCTCGCAATGGTCCGCCAGCCTGCGGAGCAGTTGGGCCACCGCCTCCTGGTGCGAGAACCCAGGGGCTGGCGTCACGAGCAGCTCGCCGGCGACGACTTCGTAGCGTCGCCCGTCCGCAGGAAGCGCGCGAACCTCGTCCACTGTCCAGAAGTGGGTCGCCTGTGGCATGCCCATATTGTGCTCGGCTCGGCGGCAGAGTGGCAAGGGGACACTGAGGTATGATGCTCGACCCCCTTTCCCGGCTCGTCATCCGTCCATTGCGTACCGGGGCAAGTTCTTGCGGAAGATGCCTAGATTCCCTCCATGGCGTTCGACCCCCTTCCCCAGCAACGCCTCGCCATTGAAGCGCCGCTCGGCCCCGTCCTCGTGGTCGCGGGGCCGGGCGCAGGAAAGACCTTCTGCCTCATCGCCCGCATCAATTATCTCATCGACACATGCGGCATCGCCCCGGAGCGTATCTGCGCGGTCACGTTTACGAACCGGGCCGCGGAGGAGATCGCCCTTCGCCTGAACCACACCCTGGGAAACCGCGCGGACTCCATCACCCGTGGTACGATCCACGCGTTGTGCCTGGCGCTGCTGCGCGACTACGCCGAGGCGGCGGGCGTGCGCAAAGGATTCGGTGTGGCGGACGAGCAGTACCAGAAGGTCATCCTGGCGCGGTTGCACGTTGGCTCCGACCAGCGGGGTGCGATGCTGAACCGCTTCGGCCGGCACCGGGTCGAGGGCAACGATTTGACGGCTGATGACGCGCGCGTCTATCGCGAGTACACCGCCTGGTTGGCGCATCGCAACATGCTCGATTTCGACGACCTCGTCGTGAAAGCCGGGCAGCTGTTGCGTGCGCGCCCGGACATCGCTGACACGATCGCCGCGCGGTGGGACTATCTCCTGGTGGACGAGTTCCAGGACGTGAACGCGCTGCAGTACGATCTCCTGAAGCGGCTGGCACCACATGGCAACTTCTTCGCGGTGGGCGATGACGAGCAATCGATCTTCACCTGGACGGGAGCCGACCCCTACGTGCTGGTGCGGTTCGCCCGTGATTGCGGGATCGACAAGCCGATCGTGTTGGACAAGAACTGCCGCTGCTCACGCCAGATCTTCGAGACCGCGCGGCGCGTCCTCGCGGCCAACCCGCAGCTGTTCGAGAAGCAGCTCAGCGCAGACCGGGAATCGCCGTACGAGGTCGCCGCCTTCGCATTCCTGGACCAGGACGAGGAAGCCTCGTGGCTGCTCGACGATCTCACGCGCGACCGAGCGGAGTCGGGGTTGGGATGGGGCGAGTACGCGATTCTCTACCGTAAGCACAAGGTCGGCGAGTACCTCGAGGGGCGGCTGCTGCGCGCGGGAATTCCCTGTCGCCTGGCGCGCGGGCGCTCGCTGGTCGAGGACGACGTGATCAAGTACGTGATCGCCGCGCTTCGGATCGTCCGCGACCCGACGGACCCCGTGGCGCTCGAGGCGTTCGCTCGCTGCGTGCTGTCGCCGCACTTTTTCCAGGAAGTGGAGGGGGCGATCGGCGGCGAGGCTGATTTCCTCACCTCCGTGCGCGCGCTTGCGCGCCGCCGGCCGCACCAGGACCCTGACACGAAAAAGCTGTGGCGGCTCGTGTATCAGGTGGAAAACCTCCACGCCCTCACCCGATCGCACCGGGCCCTGGCGCCACTGCTCGACGAGATCCTGTCGCAAAGCGTAGGGCCATATCGCAATGCGTTGGAGGAGCGCCACGACGAGCTCACCGATCCGGCGGACATCCCCGACGCGGTGCGCCTCGCTGAGCGGCTCGAACGCGCCATCGCGGACGAGCGCAGTATCGCGATCGAGGCGCAGGGCGGCCTCGAAATCGCCTTGCGGGGAATGCTGGCGGCCGCCGGCGTGCGGCAGGTGCCGTCCGGCGAGCGGGCCGACCTGGTGCTGCGCCCGGCCGACGGGGGCGCGAACGGGCTCGCCCTCACACTTTTCAAGGCGCTTCAGCTGTTGCATTCGCGCGACCTGGTTGACGCACTCGAGCGCTACGTCACGTTCGACCTGGAAACGACGGACACCGACGTCGCCACCTGCGGCGTTGTCGAAATCGGCGCCGCGCGGGTCGTGAAGGGCGAAATCGTCGACCGGTTTCACACCCTGGTACAGCCGCACCGGCCGATCGCGCCCGGGGCGAGCGCCGTGCACGGCTACACGGAGGACGACGTCCGGGATGCACCCTCGTTTGCCGAGGTGTGGCGCTCGTTTCGGGCGTTTGTCGGCGACGACCTCCTGATCGCGCACAACGGCCAGCGGTTCGACATTCCCGTGTTGCGCCGCCTCGCCGCCGGGCGGGACGGACTGGACACCCTCGAGTTCTACGACACGCTTCCGCTCGTGCACTCGCTGTTACAGGGGAGCGCCAAGCTCGAAGATCTGGCGCTGCGGTTCGGCATCGACGCCGGCCGGGTCCATCGCGCGGTGGACGACGCGGTCACGCTGGCACAGGTGTTTCGCGAGCTCGAGCAGCGGCGGGGCATTCGCGCCCGCAAGGCTGTGCTGGTGAACCTGCTCGACTATCTCGGACTCGCTCTGGCACTCGAACCCGCTCCCGAACCGGGGGGCGAGAAAGAGACGCTGTTCAAAGTGGCCAAGTTCTACACGCTCGGCCGATACAGCGATGCGCTGGCGTTCTACGAGATGGAGCGCGAGCGCGCCGCAGTACCAGCGCCGTCCACCGATGACGTGATCGAGCGGCTTGGTGGACGCGCCCTCATGACGCGGCTCCGCGCCGAGCCCGATCCTGCACAGCGCTATCCCGCCGCTGTGGCCCGCCTGAGGGCGTTGATGGATGAACCCTCACCCCCACCCTCGGGAGCGCTGAACGAGAGCATCGACCGGCTGCTCGAGCGCGTGGCGCTGTCCACCTCGGACGGGATCGAGGTCGCGCCCGATCGCGTCAACCTCCTGACGCTGCATTCGACCAAAGGCCTGGAGTTCTCGCGCGTGTACATCGTGGGAGTCGAGGATTACCAGATTCCCGGGTATCGCGAGTCGAAGGAGCAGCGAGAGGCCGAGATTCAAGAAGCGAGGCGCCTCCTCTACGTGGGGATGACGCGGACGCGGGAGCGGCTGGTGCTGACGCGCGTGGAGCGGCGCTTTGGGATGGATGCGGGGGGGAGCGGGTTCCTCGAGGAAATGGGGTTAGAGGTGCAAGGGTGGCGGCAGAGTAGCGAGGGGCCTGAAAACGCCCTTGCGAGCGCCGACGCAAGCGACAACGTTCCAGTGCGTTCAAGACCACCAGACCCGAGGAACTCGTGACCTGTTTCCGGCCGTCTCTCACCGCGGCGCTCCGCATCCTCTCTCGATCACATCTGCTGCCGCTGTTCGTCGCCGCCACGCTCAGCGGCGGCGGTGCTTGTCGCAACCCGGGATCGGTAGTAACGCAGCACAACGATATGATGCGCACCGGGGCCTACATGCGTGAGCGGACTCTCACGCCCGATGCCGTTTCAACGCGGGGGATGCGCATCGCCTACTGGCGCCCAGTGGACGGAACGATCCAGGCGCAACCGCTCTACGTCCCGCGGGTGAGAATCGGATGGCGGAAGCACGACGTGGTGTACGTCGCGACCCTCAACAACACGGTGTACGCGTACGACGCAGCTGAGGAGCGCGACTCCGGCACGACGCGGGGCCTGCTCTGGAGCAGCCACTTGCCGCCTGTGCCCTACCCGCAACTCTCTCTCGCCTGGGGAATCGGCGGCACCCCGACCATCGACCGGGAAAACCACACGATGTACGTGGTATACGGGATCCAGAACGGGCTGTTTCCGCCTAACGGCGTGGGAGACGGGACGTTCGACGCTGCCTGGCACCTCGCGGCGCTGGACATCCGCACCGGCAGTGTGCTCCGCGACGTGACAATCAGCGGCTCAGTCCCCAGCTCCGTCGCTCCCGGGCACGCCGTCTTCGCGGCCCGCCGCCAGTGGCAGCGCGCCGCGCTGCTCCTGACCACCGACCCCAAGAACGCGACAGGGAGTTCCGTGTGGGTGGCGTTCGCGTCGCGCTGGCGTGAGGAGACCCACAACTGGCACGGCTGGGTGATGCGCTACGATGCAGCAACGTTCGCCCCCCGCGGTGTCTTTTGCACCACGCCTGACCGGCGTGCGGACAACGAAGGCGGGGGCGTTTGGGAGGGCGGCGGAGGGCCGGCGGCCGATGCGGACGGCAACGCGTACTTCCTCACCGGCAACGGCCCGGCCGGCCCCAATTCATTCGGCAATAGCATCGTCAAGCTTACCCCGTACCGTCATGCGACGGGCGCGTACGGGTTCCACGTGGCGGCGTTCAGCGCTGCGCTCGACGACCCGTCGCACGCAGCCGAGTGGGCCAACAACGACATTGACCTCGGCTCCGGAGGAGTGACGGTCATCCCGGGCTCGTCGCGCGTCGTCGGTGGCGGCAAGACCGGCGTGTTCTATCTGATGGACTTCAGCAGCGGGCTCGCCAAGATCCAGGAGTTCATCGCCTTCACGAACACGTACGACCCGCCGAGCCGCTACCCGGGGTGGATCGGCGGACCGCATCTGCACGGGTCTCCCACGTACTGGGAGGTCTCCGTCGACTCGGGTTTCCTGTACGACTGGGGAGAGCAGGACTCGCTGCGCCGCTTCACGTACGACCGGCATGCGGGCCTCGTCAAGACCGCACGGCCGAGCGTGGGTGAGATCCGTGCGCTCCAGCTCATGATGCCCGGAGGGATGATCTCGTTGTCGGCGAACGGCACGAACGACGGCGTGCTCTGGGCGACGCTGCCCGAGAGCGGTATTCCGGGACGGTTCCTCGCGATCGATGCGACGACCATGCGCACCCTGTGGGAAACCGCAGTGCCGAGCCTCGGTCACTTCATTCCACCCACGGTCGTCGACGGACGCGTCTTCGTCGTCACTTCGAGCGGACAGTTCCGCGTGTACAAGCTCGCCCGTCGTCGCGTGCAGCATCCGCCGCCGCCGGGCCCCCTCACGACGCCGTGGTACCGCATACCACCGGGGGACCCGGCGCCGCGCGTGCAGGCGCTGCTGCGGCGCCTTGGCTCGGGAACGAAGCAAATCGAGCCACGAGGGGAGCAGCGGGTGTTGTTCACCGCTGCTGGGACCGGTGTCTTGATCTATACCGCTCGCCCCACGCCAACCGGTGGACCAAAGCTCGAGTGGGTGCTGAACCGCGCGGAAGACTATCTGATCGACGACATCGGGCTTCAACCCAACATGGGCTTCGAGGGACGCGGCGACACAATTGCGACGTTCCGCGGTGGCACCACGTGGGTCGCGAGAGACAGTAGCAGCGTGGTGACGGCGGTGGCGGCCAGCGTCGACGCGCCCGACTCGGGGGCAGCGCCCTGGCTTCTGCTGATCGCGCGTGCCGGGCGCGATGAGGGGCTGTTCAGCCACGTTACACACATCCAGCGGCTGGGGACGACAGGCGGCGTGCCCAAGCAACCTGCCGCCGGCGCGCGCCCCGGCGCCGAGCTCCGGGTACCATACAGCGCGATCTACGTGTTTTACGAGGCCGGGCAGTAGAGGAGCGACAAAAAAGCCGCGGGCGCTTGCCCGCGGCCTTGAAGTTGCCCCTCCTGGGCTCGAACCAGGACTCTCCTGATCCAGAGTCAGGCGTGTTGCCAGTTACACCAAGGGGCAGAACGTAGGTCTGCACGGCCAAGATAGTCTCCCCATCGGACCTTTGGTAGATCTTCAGAATGACTTCACCGCTCCATCATCTGGCGGATGCTAAGGTGCTGCGCACCTGCATATGATCCCACTCCAATCCCTTCCGCCGAGGAACGTCCGATGAGAACCGCCGAAATGCCCGCACTGGGCTTCAAGAAACCGAGTGGCGCTACGATGAAAGCGCTGGTCTATCACGGTCCGGGCAAGTGTGCCTGGGAGGACAAGCCGCGCCCTGCAATCCAGCAGCCGGGCGACGCCATCGTGCGGATCACCACGTCGACGATCTGCGGCACCGATCTGCACATTCTCAAGGGCGATCTGCCCGCCGTGACCGATGGGCGCATCCTTGGTCACGAGGGCATCGGCGTCATCGAGCAAGTGGGACCTGCTGTCTCGGAGTTCAAGGTTGGAGACAAGGTCATTGTCTCC
>Ga0193727_1000071_pt1 | contig 29470 bp, 28 predicted proteins | sample H2c2metaG_FD_143051 | JGI IMG/M metagenome (GOLD analysis project Ga0193727, IMG submission 143051) | Soil microbial communities from a riparian zone of the East river system, Colorado, United States - H2c2 | ecosystem: Environmental > Terrestrial > Soil > Riparian zone | place: USA: East River...
AGGCGCGAGTCAAAGAGCAGGCGCATCGAATCGAGGAGCTGTCGCTCGAGCGGTTGCAGGCCCTGGTCCACTTCCTCGAAGAGAAAGACACCTACCTGCGCGGGCACTCGGTGCGGGTCACCAAGTACTCCGTCGGAATCGCCCGCTGGATGGGATTGCGCGAGGAGGTCGTCGACGTCATCGCCCTCGGCGCCGAGCTGCACGACATCGGCAAGATCGGCGTGAGCGAAGCGGTGCTCCACAAGCCCGGAAAGCTCACGGAGGCCGAGTACCGGCACATCATGGAACACCCGGTGATCGGTGCCCGTATTCTCGAGCCCCTGATGCGGGATGCACCGCTCGCACTGGCGATCGTCCGCCACCATCACGAGCGGCTTGACGGGAAAGGGTTCCCCGACGGGCTCATGGCGGACGCCATCCCGCTCGAGGTCCGCGTCGTGACCGTCGCCGACTCGTTCGACGCGATGACCAGCCTCCGGCCGTACCGTCCAGCAATGTCGATCGAGAAGGCGATGGAAGAGCTCCAGGTGTGGAGAGAGCGGCAGTTCGATCCCCGTGTGGTGGACGCGTTGGTGGCGGCCTTCCCGAATGCGGCGTCGCTCCCGGTGGCCACGTCCGAGATCCAGCCGCTTCACCTCCCCGCGGCGGAGGATGTCCGACGCGCCGACGCGCCCACCTGACGCGCGCCGGATTGCGATGACCGACACCTTGATGATCGGCGTGTCCGGTGTCCGCGGCATCGTGGACAAGGACTTGACCCCTGAAATCGTGACCCGCTGGGCGCGGGCATTTGGCCGCTGGGCCAAGGAGCGCAAGCCGGTCGTCGTGGTGGGCCGCGATTCGAGGGCATCCGGACCGCGCTTCGCCCGGGCCGCGCAGGAGGGGCTCCTCGCTGCCGGCTGCGACGTGATCGACGTCGGCCTCGTGCCCACCCCCACGATTCAGTTGGCCGTCGAGTATCATCACGCCGGCGGCGGCATCGCCGTCACCGCGAGCCACAATCCCGGCGAATGGAACGCCCTGAAGTTCATCGGACCCGACGGCATCTTTCTGGACGGGGCCGACGGGATCAAGGTCCGGCAGTGGGCGGAGGGTGAGACCACGGACGGGGGACGGGGGGCGGGGGAGGGGGGCGCGACCACTGACGGCGGCGCCATCGAGCGCCACCTCGAGCGCGTGCTGGCGCTCCCGGTGGTGGACGTCGCGGGCGTTCGCGCCAGGCACTTCCGGGTGGCCCTCGACACCGTCCGCGGGGCGGGGGGCGTGATCATGCCGACACTGCTCGAGCGCCTGGGGTGCGCGGTGTGGGGGCTGGAGCTGACGCCGGACGGCTTGTTTCCGCGTGCCCCCGAGCCCGTGCCCGAGCACCTGGGCGTGCTCGGGAATGCGGTGCGCAAGTCGTCCGCCGCACTCGGGATCGCGGTGGACCCCGACGTCGATCGGCTCGCCATCGTGGACGAGACCGGCACCCCGATTGGCGAGGACTACACCCTGGCATTCGCGGTGCGCGCCGTGCTGTGCGATCAAGGCGCCGGTGCGGCCGCGAGTCAAACGCCGCTCATCGCTTATCCACCCAACCGGCTCACCGTCGTCTGCAACCTCTCCACCAGCCTCGTCGTCGAGGATGCGGCGCGGGAGTGCGGGGCCACCGTGGTGCGGACCCCTGTCGGCGAAGTGCACGTCGCGCGCCGCATGGTGGACCTCGGCGCCGTCATCGGAGGCGAAGGGAACGGAGGCGTGATCTACCCGATGCTACACGCGGGGAGGGATGCGCCCGTGGCCGCGGCGCTCGCGCTCACGCTGCTCGCGCGTACGGGCAAGAAAGTGAGCGAGCTGGTGGCGGCGGCGCCCCGCTATACGATTGTAAAGGCGAAGACGCCGCGGGGGCCGGCGCTCGACGTGGTGTACGCGGCGCTGCGCAAACGCTTCAAGGATGCCACGGTGGACACCCAGGACGGCCTGCGCCTGGCCTGGCCGGACCGCTGGCTGCACGTGCGGCCGTCCAATACCGAACCGATCGTCCGCCTGATCGCCGAGGCGCCCGCGGGCGGCATGGCGCAGCAACTCGTGGATGAAGGGAAGAAGCTATGTGCGGCATCGTAGGCTACACGGGAGCCCGGCAGGCGGCCCCCCTGCTGCTCGAAGGCCTGAAGCGGCTGGAGTACCGCGGCTACGACTCGGCAGGCCTGGCGCTCGTGGACCAGGGCCGCATCGAAGTTCACAAGGCCGCGGGCAAGATCGCCGCGCTGGAAAAGGCGCTCGGCGCGTCGCTCCCCGCCGGGCGGACCGGCATCGCGCACACCCGCTGGGCCACCCACGGTGTCCCGAACACCGTCAACGCGCACCCGCACACCGATTGCGGCGGCACGCTCGCCCTGGCCCACAACGGCATCATCGAGAACGCTGACACCCTCCGCACGGCGCTCACCAAGCGTGGCCACGTATTTCGCTCGGAAACCGACACCGAGGTGCTGTGCCACCTCATCGAGGAGCTGCATGGAGCGGGACGCTCGCTGGTCGAGGCGGTCGCGGGCGCCCTGCGGCAGGTTGAGGGCACCTACGGCATCGCCGTGATTTCGACGCGCGAGCCCGACACCGTGGTAGCGGCGCGCCGTGGCTCGCCGCTGCTGGTGGCGATCGGGACCCACGAAAACTTTGTCGCGTCGGACGCCTCCGCGGTGCTTCCACACACGCGGTCGGTCATCTACCTGGACGACGGTGAGATCGCGGTGGTGCGACCCGACGAATACCGGATCCTGGACGTGGACGCCGTCGAGAAGGAAAAAGCGGTGACCCACGTCGAATGGGATCTGGGCACCATCGAGCGCGGCGGGTACGCCCATTTCATGTTGAAGGAAATCATGGAGCAGCCCGAATCCTTGCGGAATACGCTGCGGGGGCGGCTGCTGGAGGACGAGGGCACCGCCCGTATGGGCGGCCTCAACCTGACCGACGAAGACCTGCTCAAGATCGATCGCATCGTCATCACCGCCTGCGGCACGTCGTGGCACGCCGCCCTGATCGGCGAATACATGATGGAGGAGCTGGCGCGCATCCCGACGGAAGTCGAGTACGCGTCCGAGTTCCGCTACCGCAACCCGATCGTGGACGAGCGGTCCCTGGTGATCGGTCTCTCGCAGTCGGGCGAGACGGCGGACACGCTCGCCGCGCTGCGCGAGGCCAAGCGCCGGGGGGCGCGCACCCTGGGCATCGTGAACGTGGTCGGCAGCACCATCGCGCGGGAGGTGGAAGGGGGCATTTACCTCCATGCGGGACCGGAGATCGGGGTCGCGAGCACCAAGGCGTTCACGAGCCAGATCGCGGCGCTGGCGCTCCTGACCCTCAAGATCGGGCGGCTGCGGGCCCTGTCGATTCTGCAGGGCCGCGAGGTGGTGCGGTCACTGGCGCGGCTTCCGGAGCTGGTCCGGCGCGTACTCGACAAGGCTCCCGAGGTCGAGCAGATCGCGGAGCGCCTGGTGCGCGCCAGCAACGTGCTGTACCTGGGGCGCGGCTACAACTTTCCGGTCGGCCTCGAGGGCGCGCTCAAGCTGAAGGAAATCTCCTACATCCACGCCGAGGGGTACCCCGCAGCCGAGATGAAGCACGGGCCGATCGCGCTGATCGACGAGCTGATGCCGGTCGTGTTCGTGGCCCCGAAGGATGCGGTGTACCAGAAGATCGTCAGCAACGTGGAGGAAGTGAAAGCCCGCGGCGGCCGGGTCATCGCCGTCGTGACCGAAGGCGATACCGGCCTGGCGAAGCTCGCCGAGCACCGCATCGAAGTCCCCGAAACGCTCGACCTGCTGACGCCGATCCTCACGGTGTTGCCGCTGCAGCTGCTGGCGTATTACATCGCGGTGCGGCGCGGGTGCAATGTCGATCAGCCGAGAAACCTTGCGAAATCGGTGACGGTGGAGTGAGGGTCGTCGTCCAACGCGTCTCCCGCGCCGAGGTTCGTGTCGGCGGCAGCGTGACGGGAAAGATCGACCGGGGCTACCTCGTGCTCGCGGGGTTTACCGCAAATGACACGGACGCGGTCCTCGACTGGATGGCCGAGAAAATCCTGGGCCTCCGGCTGTTCGACGACCAGCAAGGGAAAATGAACCTCGACCTGGACGAAGCGGGCGGTGCTCTGCTCGTCGTTTCCCAGTTCACATTGTACGGTGACGCGTACAAGGGCCGGCGGCCGAGTTTCACTACCGCGGCGCCGCCCGGCGTCGCGCTTCCCCTGTACGAACGGTTCATCGCGCTCCTGAGAGAGCGCAGCGGCGGCATGCGGATCGAAACCGGCGCGTTCGGCGCCACGATGGACGTCGAGCTGGTGAACGACGGACCGGTGACGCTGATTCTCGACAAGTGAACCCGCTCATCCTCGCCAGCAGCAGTCCCCGGCGCCTGCAATTGCTCGAGATGCTCGGCATTCCCTGCCGGGTCGTCGCGCCCGACGCGGACGAGACGCGCCGCGCGGGCGAGCTGCCCGAGGCCTACGTGGTGCGGCTGGCGCGCGCCAAGGCGGGCGTGGTGGCGGCGCGCGAGCCCGCGGAGCTGGTGCTCGCAGCCGACACGACCGTGGTGGTCCGCGGGGAGCTGCTGGGGAAGCCCGCATCCCCGGAAGACGCCGCGGTGATGCTGGGCAAACTGGCGGGCCGCACCCACCACGTGATGACGGGCGTCGCCCTGGCCATGGGTGAGCGGATGCTGCATGCCCTCGATGTCACGGATGTGACCTTCCGCGCGCTCGACCGGGCGACCATCGCGGCCTATGTGGAGACGGGCGAACCGATGGACAAGGCGGGCGCCTATGCGGTCCAGGGTCGCGGGGCCGCCCTGGTCGAGGCGATCCGCGGTGACTTCTTCGGCGTGATGGGGTTACCGCTGCGGCTGGTGATCGACCTGCTGGAGCGCTTCGGACGACCTTACCGCTTCACGCGGTAGACCTGCACCTTCTTCGACTTCCCTTTCACCTGCACCGGCTCGAGGGCCTCGACCGTCGGCGGGTTCTTGAGCTGCTTGTAGAACGCCTCTGAGATCAGGATCTCGTGGGGCCCCGCTGAGGAGCAGAGCCGGCTCGCGGTGTTGACCGCGTCGCCGATGACGGTGTACTCGAGCCGGCGGTTGGATCCGATGTTACCGGCGAAGACTTCGCCGAAGTTGATGCCGATGCCGATCCCCAGCTCCGGCCGTCCCTCGTTCTTCCACTTGACGTTCAATTTTTCCAGGGCTTTGAGCTGGTCTACCGCGCACGCCATGGCGCGGTCCGCATCGTCTTCGTGCGCGATGGGCGCGCCCCACAACGCCATGATCGCGTCTCCCATGAATTTGTCGAGCGTGCCCGAGTGTTCGAACACGATCTCCACCATCTCGGTGAAATACTCGGTGAGCAGCGTGGCAATCTCGTCCGGGCCCATCGTCTCCGACAACGGGGTGAAGCCGCGGATGTCGGAGAAAAAGATCACCACCGGGCGCTTCGTGCCGCCGAGCTGCACCGCGCCCTCCTGCTGTGCGATCTGGGCGGCGAGGTTGGGCGCAAAGTAGCGCTGAAAGTTCGACAGGACGAGCGCCTCGCGCCGCAGCTGCTCCGAGCGCTGTGAGTTCTCCACGCCGACGGCGGCGAGGCTGCCGAACGCGATCAGGAACTCGAGGTCCTCGTCCGCGAAGGAGTGCGTGGCCGTGAGGTTGTCCACATAGAGAATGCCCAGGACCTTCTGGTCGGTGCCCATGAGCGGCGTGCACATGGCGCTGCGCACGCTCTGGATCAGGATGGACTTCCCCTTGAACCGCTCGTCGGCGGCCGCATTGTCGGAGAGGATGGCCACGCGTTCCTCTACCGCTTTGCGCGCGATCGACTGGGGCACGTGCTTCCCCGCGGCGGAGCCGCCGGTGCGGCTCTTGGAGATGCGGGGGACCAGCTCGTTGGTCTTCGGTTCCAGCAGGAGAATCGACACGCGGTCGACGTTCATGATCTGGAAGGTGAAGTCGACCACCTTGTCGAGCAGGCGGTCGAGCTCCTGTTGCTTGGAGAGCTCCTTCGAGATTTCCAGCAGCAGGGAGAGCTTCTTCTCGCGCCGCTCTTCGATGGACTGCGCGGTGACCTTGAGGTGGGACGAACCCGAAGGCGTCGAGTCCACGATGGCGGGGACGCCGCCGAGGAGCCCACGGGGAGCTGCCGGACGATGGTGCCCCCCGCCGCACCGCCCGGCTGCGGGGTCTGGAACGACGGGACGACCTGCGGCCGGGGCGGCGGCGCGCTGACCTCTTTCACGCGATACGCCACCTTGCCAAACGTGATGACGTCGCTGTCGGTGGCCACGGCCTCGTCGATGCGGGCGCCGTTCAGGAAGGTGCCGTTGGACGAGCCCAGGTCCTTGATGCGGACCCCGCCGTCGGTGAGCACCAGCTCGGCGTGCTGGCGGGAAATGGTCGGGTCGTAAACCGGAACATCGCTCGTCACGGCTCGCCCGACGATCACCGCGCGGCCCGGCGCCAGGTCGATCGACTGGTCGCCCGTCGTGCTCAAGAGCTTAAACACAGGCGCAGAATATAGGTCAATCTCCGGCCGTGGCGAGCGCGAGCGCGCGGAGCACTGCTTGCGCCTTCGCTTCGGTCTCGGCGAATTCTCGCGCGGGGTCGGAATCGGCCACGATCCCCGCGCCCGCCTGCACGACCACGCGGTCCCGCAGCACCACGGCGGCGCGGATCGCGATCGCCGTATCCAGGTTGACCGCTCCCCACCCGACATAACCCACCGCGCCGGCGTACGGCCCCCGCCGCTCCGGCTCGAGCTCGTCGATGATCTCCATCGCCCGCACCTTGGGCGCGCCGCTCACGGTTCCGGCAGGGAAGCACGCCTTGAACACGTCGAGCGCGTCGTAGCCGTCACGCAACCGGCCCCGCACCTCGCTCACCAGGTGCTGCACGTGCGAGTACCGCTCGATCGTGAGCAGGTCGGTCACCCGCACCGTGCCGTACCGGGCGACGCGGCCCACGTCGTTACGGCCCAGATCGACGAGCATCATGTGCTCCGCGCGTTCCTTCTCGTCGGCCAGCAGGGTGCGCGCGAGCGACTCGTCCTCGGCGGGCGTCAGTCCCCGCGGACGCGTGCCCGCGATGGGCCGCACCGTCACTTCGCCGTTTTCCACCCGCACCAGCACCTCGGGAGAGCTGCCGACGAGCGCGAAATCGTCCAGCGCGAGATAAAAGAGGTACGGCGCCGGATTCAGCGCGCGCAAATAGCGGTACAGCCGCAGCGGGTCCGCAGCACCGAGCGCCTCCTGGCGGCGCGACAGGACGGTCTGAAACGTATCGCCCGCCTTGATGTACTCGAGGATCCGCGCGACATCACGCTCGAACGCCTCGCGCGGATAGCGCGACACGGTTGGTACGGGGGCGGCGCCGTCCCGCAGCGCCAGCGGGGCCAGGGTGTGCGTGTTGCTGAGGCGCGCGACCAGCTCCTCCAGGCGCGCTTCGGCCCCGTCGTACAACCGCGTCAGGGCTGCGCTCCCAGTGCCGCGGGGCACCTCGACGTTCACGACCACGATCGCGCGGCCGAACAGATTGTCGAGGATCACCATGCTGTCGGCGATCATCATGACGGCGTCCGGAAGCCCGAGGGTGTCGGCGGGCGGCCGCGGGAGCCGTTCGATGGTGCGCACCACGTCGTAGCCCACGTACCCGACCGCGCCGCCGGTGAAACGGGGCAGCCCCGGAACCTCGACGCCCGGCAGGGCCCGGAGCTGCTGGGCCAGGTGGCCGATGGGGTCGGCGGTCTCGCCCGCCGCGGCCCAGCCGGAGCCCCTGGTCCAGCGCTCGATCTGGCTGCCGCGGTAGCGCCACACCTCCCGCGGCTCGGTTCCCAGAAACGTGTATCGGGCCCAGCGCTCGCCCCCCACCAGGGATTCGAGCAGGAACGCGAACGGCGGCCGTGCTACCTTGGCGAGCGCCGCCACCGGCGTGTCGGCGTCGAGCACGACTTCGCGCACCAGCGGTACCATCCCGCCCTGCCGGGCCCGGATCAGGAATTCGGCGCGCGGGTCAGCCACTTAGATTTCGCGGCCAATGCGTCAGCTGCCGCTCGCCATATGTGCCGCCCTTGCCATCATGCCCGGCGTGGTTCGACCGGGCGCCGCGCAGACCTGGAACACCGATTCGGCGCTGGCACTCGTGCGCCGCGGCGTAGAACGCCGCCGCAGCGTCGCGAGCGACACAGCCCTGCGCGACTACAAAGCTCAGGCGCACGGATTCCTCTTTTTTCTCGGGCAGTTCGGCGAAGGGCTGACGGCGCCGCCGCGCCTCGTCAAGGCCGACCAGTTAGAGCTGGAAGTGTACTGGAAAGCCCCGGGACTGAGCAAGCAACGCATCGTCGGCTGGCGCGACCGGGCGGAGCTGCCCACCGACATTGCGTACCATCGCGACCATCTCGGCATCGTGCAGAACAATTTCGGCGCGGCCATCCGGCTGGGCGACGGGGATGAAGTGCGGGACGTGCCCCACCCGCTCGGCCCGCTCGGTCCCGCGCTGTACGACTACTCGCTCGGCGATACGACGACCATTACGCTGCCGCAACGGGTTGTCCGCGTCGTCGCGCTGCGGGTGCGCCCCAAACGAGGTGACCAGCCGGGCATCGTCGGCACGCTCTACCTCGATGCCGCCACCGCCGACCTGGTGCGTCTCGCGTTCAGCTTCACCGCGCGGGCCTACCTCGACGCGGAGCTGGAAGATGTCAACATCGTGCTCGACAATGCGCTGTGGGACGGGCGCTTCTGGCTTCCGTACCGGCAGGAGTTCGAGATTCGCAGGCGGGCCACGTGGCTCGGCATTGCCGCGCGCGGCGTGATCCGCGGCCGCTGGGAAGTGGACGGCTACCAGTTCAATCTCGGGCTGGTCAGCAGCTGGTTCGCGGGTGACGAGATCACCGCGCTTCCCAAAGCGGAGCGGGACTCGTTTCCGTGGCGCGGGTCGCTCGCCGCGGCCATCCAGGGCGAAGCAGAGCCGGTTCGTCAGGACGATCTGGCCGCTGTCCGCGCCGAGATCGCGCGCGTCGGGGGCGGGCAGGTGGTCTCGCGCTTGAAGGCCCGGTTGCTCGGTGCGGCGAGCGTCAGCGACCTCGCGCACTGGAATCGGGTCGAGGGGCTCGCCCTGGGCGCGGGCGCGGTATGGCGCGGCGGCGGCGACGCTCGCGCCTTGCGGCTGCTCGGCGGCTACGGGTTCTCCGCCGGGCGCGTCACGGGGAGAGTAACGGCGGACGTGCGGGCGGCGGGTGGCGGGTTCAGCGTCGAGGGATATCGCGTGGTGCGGGATGTGGGCGACGTGCCGGTCATTGCGCCCCTTCTCAATTCACTCGGAGGCCAGGAGCTGGGCGACGACTTCGGCGACTACTACCTGGCGACTGGCGGCCGCGCGGCGTATCGCCATATGCTCGGGTCGCGGTCGGAATGGAGCGCGGCCGCGGGACGCGAAGCGATTGCGTCGCTCCCGGTCCGTGCCGCGCCCGCGAGCGGCGCGCTCCGGCCCAACCCGGGCTTAGGCGGCGCCGGCGTCGACTTCGTCGAGCTCGCCGCGCAGCGCCGCAGCCAGGGGCTGGCGGTGCGCCGCGACCTGCACGCGCAGTTTGCAGTCGAAGGCGGGCGACTGGATGGCGGCGCGCGCTATGCGCGGGCCAGCGGGGCGGGGCACGTGCTGGTCCCCCTGGGCGCGACGCGTCTGCTGGTGAGCGCGCAGGGCGGGTTCGCGACCGCCGACCTGCCGGCGCACCGGGCATTCGTGCTGGGCGGCCGCGGCACCCTGCTCGGGGACGATTTTCGAACCTGGGGCGGGAGGCGCATGGCCCTCGCCCACGTGGAGTGGCGCGTTCCCGTTCCCTTCCTGTCGCTCGCCGTGGGGCCGGCCCGCACGCCACGCTCCCTCATCGTCGCACCCTTCGCAGCGGCTGGTTGGAGCGACCAGCCCGTTGCCGGGACGCCGTGGGTGGCAACTCCGGGCGTGCGGATGACGGCCGGGCTCGCCGTCGAGTGGCTGGGCATGTTCCGGCTGGAAGGAGGCTTCGGTGTGCAGAATCATCACGCAGGCCTTGCGTTCGATGTGATACGGGATTTTTGGGACATCCTGTGAGCGCGTCCGGGTTGGACTGGGGGGGCGCCCGCGCTAGGTTTGGTAGGTTCACCCATGGCCATCACTGCATTCCCCGACGAATGGCTCGCGCGCTCCCTGGAAGGGGTGCTGACGCCCGAGCGCCTGGTTGAACTGCGGGCGCAGGCCGGCCCGTCGAGCACCCTGTGGGAAGCCCTGGTTCAGGAGAAGGTGGCGACCAACGAGCAGATCGTCGCGGCGCTCGCGGCGCGCTTTCGAATCAAGGTCGCCAACGTGCAGGAGATGGACCCGGCGGTAGCGCAGAAGGTGCCCGAGCAGCTGGCGCGCCGCTTCCGCGTGCTTCCGCTCCGCATCACCGACTCATTCCTCGACGTCGCGACCGCGAACCCGTTCGACCTCGACGCCGAGAAGGCCCTCGCGTTCGCGACCGCCCGCGAGATCCGCCCCCAGGTCCTCGATCCCAAGCGGATCGCCGAAAAACTCGACGAGTTGTACCGCCCCGAAAAGAGTGTCGACCAGCTGCTCGAGCGCCTGGAGAGCAGCGCCGACGTCGTGCAGCTGGCGGATGAGTCGCCGGACGAGATCGCGGTCTCGGCCGAGCAGGCGAGCCAGCGCCCCGTCGTGCGATTGGTGGATCTGATCGTCTCCGAGGGCATTCTTTCGCGCGCCAGCGACATTCACATCGAGCCGGAAGAAGGCGGCGTGGCGGTGCGCTACCGGATCGATGGCGTGTTGCGACAGGTGATGAAGATTCCACGCGCCGCCGGCATTCCGCTGATTTCCCGGATCAAGATCATGTCGTCGCTCGACATCGCGGACCGGCTGCGGCCCCAGGATGGGCGCGCCCGGGTGGCCGTCAACGGCCAGCCGATCGACCTGCGCGTGTCGACCCTTCCGGCGGCGCTGGGCGAAAAGGTCGTCATCCGGATTCTCGACTCCCGCGCCACGGTGCGGTCGCTCGAATCGCTGGGGCTCGCAGCCGATGAAACCGCCGCCATCCAGCGGCTGCTGCAATTCCGCGAGGGGATCATCCTCGTGACGGGGCCGACCGGATCGGGCAAGACGACCACGCTCTACTCGTGCATCAACCAGATCAAGAGTGAGGGCGTCAACATCGTGACGGTCGAAGATCCGGTCGAGTACCGGATGCAGGGGATCGTCCAGGTACAGGTGCAGGAGAAGGCGGGCCTTACCTTTGCGTCCGCGCTCCGGTCGATCCTGCGCCAGGATCCGAACGTCGTGCTGATCGGTGAAATCCGGGACCGCGAGACCGCGCAGATCGCGATTCAGGCATCCCTCACCGGCCACCTCGTGCTCTCCACCTTGCACACGAACGATGCCGCCAATGCCGTGACCCGGCTGGTGGACATTGGCGTCGAAGCGTACAAGATCGCGTCCGCGTTGCGGGGCGTCATCGCGCAGCGCCTGATGCGGAAACTTTGCCCCACCTGCAAGGAAGTGTGGATGGAAGCGCCCGCCGAGAACCTGCGGCGGTGGTTGCCGACGGGGACGCCGCTGTACCGGGCGGCGGGATGCCCGGACTGCGCCATGACCGGCTACCGGGGGCGCTTCTCGATTCTGGAAGTGCTCACCATGAGTCCCGATGTGGAGCGCGCGGTCGCCGCGGGAGAGGGTGCGGCCAAAATCGCCGAGGCCGCGCGGCACTCCGGGATGCGGGGTCTGTGGGAGAGCGGTCTCGGTCATGTATTGAAGGGCGAGTCAACGATCGACGAGTTGCTGCGGATCGTGGACGTGCCCCAGGAGGAAGCGCCGCCGAGCGCTCCGCCGGGCCGGCGCTCGGGCAGGGCGGAGGCTCCGCCGCCCGCGCCGGCGATGGTCGCGGCACCGGCGGTGCTGGACGACAACTTCGAGCTGCTCGAAGAACCGCCGCCACGCCGCTCCGGGCCCCACGGGCGGCCTGCCGCCAAGGTGCTGCTGGTCGACGACGAGGACAGCCTCCGCAAGGTGATGAAGGACCTGCTGGAGCGCGACGGGTTCGTCGTCTCCGAGGCGCGCGACGGCGTGCAAGCGCTCGACCAGATCGACCGTGTGGGCCCCGATATCATCGTCCTCGACCTGAACCTGCCGGGGCTCGATGGGTATGGCGTCCTGTCTCACCTGCGGTCGCGGCCGGCCACGGCCGCGATCCCCGTGATTGTGCTCACCGCGAAAGGGGATGAGGACAACGAAGTTCGTGTCTTCGAGCTGGGAGCGGACGATTTCCTGACCAAGCCGTTCCGAGCCCGTGCCCTGTCGGCGCGGCTCGACGCAGTGCTCGGCCGGCGCCGCTAGCAGCCCGCGACCCCCATGGCTCAGCTCCCCGCGACGCTCCCGACGGCCGACGCCGCGCTCGCCCTCATTAAGCCGAAGGTGCGGGCGCAGTCCGCCTACACGCTCCAGGCGCCCGAAGCGCGCCGCAAACTGAATCAGAACGAGAGCCCGTTCGACGTGCCGCTCGCGCTCAAAGACGCCGTGCTCGCCCGCCTCCGCACCGAGGACTGGAACCGCTACCCGCCATTCTCGCCCGTAGAACTGCTCGCCCGCCTGGCCGAGCGCCATGATTGGACTCCGGAAGGCGTGCTGGTCGGGAACGGCTCGAACGAGCTGATCCAGGCGACGCTCGCGGTCACGGTCGGAGAGGGGGCCACCGTCGTGAGTCCGGTTCCGACGTTCACCCTGTACCGGCTGCTGACTGAGGTGTTCGGCGGACGGCATGTGGGCGTCCCACTGACCGCAGACTTCGCGTTCGATGTGCCGGCTCTCATCCGCGCTGCTGTTGCCGCCCAGGCCCGCGTGATCGTGGTCAACTCGCCCAACAATCCCACCGGGACGCCGTTCCCCGAGGGGGGTCTGGAGCGCCTGCTGGGGGAGACAGAAGCCTTGATCGTGGTGGACGAGGCGTACCAGGACTTCGGGGGCCTGAGTGCGATTCCCTTGCTGGCGGAGCACGCGCGGGTCGTGGTCCTGCGCACGTTCAGCAAGGCCATGTCGCTGGCGGGCATGCGATTCGGATACGCGCTCGCGCATCCCGCCATCGCGCGCGAAATCACCAAGGCCAAGCTGCCGTACAACGTCAATCGCGTGACGCTCGTGGCGGCGCAGGCGGCGCTCGATGCCCAGGACCTGCTCGAGGAGTCGACCCGCCGCGTGCGCGACGCCCGCGACCGGCTGTTCCGCGGGCTGCAGGGCGTGCGCGGTCTGCGGCCGTTCCCCTCCGCCGCCAATTTTGTCCTGATCCGCTGCGAGACGCACCCCGCCGCCGAGGTGTTCCGGCGCCTGGTGGATGAATACGGGATCCTGGTGCGCGACGTCTCGGGTGGCGCTGGTCTCGAGGGGTGCCTCCGGGTCACCGCCGGGACCGTGGACGACGTGGACGCGGTCGTGGCCGCGCTCACCGCCATCTTCAGGAGCGCGCCATGAGCCGGCTCGGCGAAGCAAGTCGCAAGACCAAGGAGACCGAGGTGCGCGTCCGCCTCGGCCTGGATGGGTCCGGGCGCGCCGACATCAAGACCGGAATCGGGTTCTTCGACCACATGCTCGAAGCCCTGGCCCGGCATGCCCTGTATGACCTCGACATCAGCGCCGCCGGGGATTTGCATGTGGATGCCCATCACACGGTCGAGGACGTGGGGATCGTGCTCGGGCAGGCGCTCGCCCAGGCACTGGGAGAGCGGCGGGGCATCCGGCGGTACGGTGAGGCCACGGTGCCGCTGGATGACGCGCTCGCGCGCGTCGTCGTGGATGTGAGCGGCCGTCCCTACCTGGCGTTCCACGCCGATCCACCCACGTGGCAGAAACTCGGCGACTACGACGTGGCGCTCACACCGGAGTTCTTCCGCGCGCTCGCCACGCACGGTGGCCTCACGATGCACGTGGACCTGCTGCGCGGGCAAAACGCGCATCATGTCGTCGAAGCGGTCTTCAAGGCGACGGCCCGGGCTCTGGGAGAAGCGACGAGCCTCGACGCGCGGGTACAGGGCGTACCATCGACCAAGGGGACGCTCGCATGATCGCGGTCGTCGACTACGGCGCCTCCAACGTCCAGAGCGTCTTGCGCGCGCTGCGCGCTGTGGGCGCCGAAGCAGTGCTCTCCGCCGATCCGGCCGTGGTACGCCGGGCCGAGCGGGTCGTGGTTCCCGGGGTCGGCCATTTCGCTCCGGCGATGCGGGCGCTGAACGACACAGGACTCGGCGAATCGGTGCGGGAGGCGGTGGATGCCGGCAAGCCGACACTGGGCATCTGCCTGGGCCTGCAGCTGTTCCTGGAGCAGAGCGAAGAGGCGCCGGGCGTGTCCGGGCTGGCACTGCTGCGCGGCGGCGTGATGCGGTTCCGGACCACGCTTCCCGTGCCGCACGTCGGCTGGGCGCGCGTCGAGCTCACCGACCAGGGGCGGACGCAGCCGGTGCTCGCGGGCGCGTTCGCCGGCGCGGAGGCCTACTTCTATCACGTGCACAGTTTTCACCCCGACAGCGCCGCGGCGGACGGCGCGCTGGGCGAAGCCGAATACGGCGAGGCGTTCCCCACGATTCTCGGATCCGACAACGTGCTCGGCGTGCAGTTCCATCCGGAGAAGTCGCAGAGCGCGGGACTAGCGCTGCTGGAGTCGTTCGCCCGCTGGACGCCGTGACCGCCACGCGCGTGTTGTTCGTGGACACCTACGTCTTGCATCACGCCGGGGACGCGGGACTTGGGGTTCTGGTGTTGCGTCGCGCGCACGGCGGGCGGTGTCCCGGCTCGTGGGAAACGGTGCACGGGACGATCGAGGCCGGGGAAACGCCGGTTCAGGCGTCGCTGCGCGAATTGCGCGAGGAGACGGGCTTCGTACCGTTGCGTCTGTACAACGCCAGCCGGGTCGAAGCGTTCTACGAGCACCGCTCCGACGAAATCGCGCTGATCCCCGTGTTCGCCGCGTTCGTGAGCGAGCGCCGGCCGCCTCGCCTCTCGATCGAGCACGACGAGGCGGCCTGGCTTGCGCCGGCCGAAGCGGCCGCGCGGTTCGCCTGGCCGCGAGAACGGCGCGCACTCGAGGATATCATCGCGCTGTTTGGCAAGGGGGGTGGGGGCTTGCTGGATGACGTTCTACAGGTATGCTAGCGCGGCGGCTGATTCCCTGTCTCGACGTCGCGGATGGGCGGGTGGTAAAAGGGGTCCGCTTCCTGGAGCTGCGGGATGCCGGCGATCCGGTGGAGCAGGCGAGCCGCTACGATGCCGATGGCGCGGACGAGCTGGTGTTTCTCGACATCTCGGCGAGCCAGGAAGCGCGCGCTACGCTGCTCGACGTGGTGAGCCGGGTTGCCGATCGATTGTTCATTCCGTTCACGGTGGGCGGGGGCGTCCGCAGCGTGGAGGACGCTCGCGCGGTGCTGCGGGCCGGGGCGGACAAGGTGGGAGTGAACACGGCGCTGGTCCGCGATCCGTCGCTGGCCGGACGCCTGGCCGATGAATTCGGCAGGCAGTGCGTCGTCGCCGCGATCGACGCGAAGGGGAGGATCGGGAAAAGAGGGAAGACGGAAGGGTGGGAGGTCATGGTGCGCGGCGGGCGTGAAGCGACGGGGCTGGACGCGGTGGCGTGGGCGGTGCAACTGGAACAGCTGGGCGCGGGGGAAATCTTGCTGACTTCGATGGACACCGACGGAACCCAGAAGGGCTACGACCTGCCGCTCACCAGCGCCGTGTCCGCTGCGGTGCGGATTCCAGTCATCGCCTCCGGCGGCGCGGGGAAGCTGGAGCATCTCGCCGAGGCGCTCGACGCCGGCGCGCACGGCGTCCTCGTGGCCACGCTGTTTCACTACCGCGGTTCGACGCTCCCCGACGCGCGCGCCTTTCTCGCGAGCCGCGGCTACCCGGTGCGCCCGTGAACCCGGGATACCGGCGGATCTATCGCGTCGTCCAGCGGATCCCGAAAGGCCGGGTGGCCACCTACGGCGTGATCGCGCGCCTCGCCGGCCGGCCCGGCGCTGCTCGCACGGTCGGCTGGGCGCTCTCCGCTCTTCCCGACGATGCCGATGTGCCGTGGTGGCGTGTCCTCAACGCCAGCGGTCGCATTTCCCTGCCGCCGCGCGACCACGGAGCGGTGGTGCAGCGCGCGCTCTTGTTGCGTGAGGGCGTGCGGTTCGCCCCGGGGGGCGCGGTGAACCTCACGCAGTTCGGCTGGCCGGCGCAAGCCTACGACAGCGTCTCGACGGCCCACACGCGCGCGGCTTCGTCCAGGAGGTCGCGCAGGTTGAAGGGTTTGCGGACGTAACGCAGTCCCAGGCGCGCCAACGTTTCCTCGGTCGCCGGTCGCACGTCCGCGGTTGCCACCAACGTTCTGTCCCGCAGTCCTGGATTCGCTCCCACCAGCACTTCCACGAACAACTGCCCCCGGGCGCTCGCCTGCATGTCCGCGAGGATGAGGTCGTAGCGGCGCGCCCGCGCCATGTCGAGCGCCTGGGCGGGATTGCGCGCCACCTCCACCACGTGGCCTTCGCGTCCGAATAGCGCCTTGACCATGCGCCGTACGGCCGGGTCGTCGTCCACGAGCAGGATGGAGCGCTTCACGGGCGGTGATGGGGCGACGTCCGTCGTGGGTGCATCCCCTTCCGGCGCGTCGGCCGTGGCGGGCGGCAGGTCGAGCAGAAACACTGCGCCGCTGTCGGTGGGGCGCTCGAGTGTGATGTGCCCACCGTGCGACTCGACGATCGAGTACGTGATCCAGAGTCCCAACCCCGTCCCCAATCCCTGTTCCTTGGTCGTGAAGAACGGCGTAAACAGGTGCGGCACCACGTCCTCGGGAATCCCCGCTCCGGAATCGGCGACGCGCACGTGCACGCGATCGTCCCACCAGGTCGCCACCTGAATGGAGGGCGGCCGCGTGGATCGATGATCGGCGGCCGCGTGGGCGGCGTTCGTGAGCAAGTTCAACATCACCTGCTGGAGTGCATGGCGGTCGCCCAGCACGGTGGGAAGGTCCGTCGCGAGTGACTTTTCGATCGCGACTTCCTTCAGCTTGAGATCGTAACTCATCAGGACCAGGGTGCGCTGGATGACGTCGTTCAGATCGACGCGCGCCTGCTCCGCGGGCCCCTTGCGCGCAAACGTCAGCAGGCTGCGCACGATTCGCCCGGCGCGGTCGGCTTGCTCGTGGATGACGCGCAAGTGCCCGCGATCCTTGGTGCCCAGGTCCTTTTGCTCCAGCAGGAATTCCGACAGTCCGGCGATCGAGGTCAACGGGTTGTTCAACTCGTGTGCCACCCCGGACACGAGCTGCCCGACCGCGGCCAGCTTCTCGCTCTGGATCAGCTGGGCTTCCATCGTCTTCTGATCGGTCACGTCTTCGATCAGGACGACGACGCTCTGCTCCGGGGTGGCGCTCGGGATGCGCGCGCCGTTGACCCGCAGCGTGCGCCCCAACAGAGGTGACCGGACCACGAGCGGCATGGGCCGCTCCTCCCGACGGGCGGCGGCCAGCAGTTCGCCAAGGCCGGTGGCAGATCCGAGCAGCGCGGGGCCAAGCTCCTGACCGATAACGGTCGCCACCGAGGTACCCAGCAGTGCCGCCAGCGCGCGGTTGGCCCGGCGGATACGGCCGGCGTCGTCCACGACCGCGATCCCTTCGCTCAGCGCGTCGAACGCGATCTCCCACTGCTCCTTGGCGCGCCGCATCATGTCGAAGAAGCGTGCGTTGGCGAGGACGATGGCGGTGTGGGTCGCCACGGTCGATAGCAGGCGGACGTCCTCGGCGGGGAAGGTGCCGGCGCGCGGCTCGGTGACGACGAGCGAGCCAACGACCACCCCATGGGCTCGCAGTGGCACTGCCGCCGCCGAGACGGTTCCCAGCGTGCCCATGAGGAGGGTCGGTCCGGTCGCCGCGCTGTCTACCACCTCCAACCGTTCGCTCCCGACCGATCGCGCGACGAGACCGGCGTCGCCCGGCAGGACCGTCTGGCCTCGCAGGGGTGCCAGAGTTCCCTCGGCGCCCGCTACCCGCAGGGTGCGCGAATGGTCGTCCGGGCCATCGACCGCGAGCGCCACCAGCGCACCGCGGGCGTCGAGAAACCGCATGGCGTAGCGGACCACCTGCTCGGCGATGCGATCGAGCTCGAGCGACTCCGACAGGACATACGAGAGTTCTTGCAGGGAGAACAGCTCGGAGAGGCGGCGGTTGAGCTCGTCGGCAGCCCGGCGGCGCGCGCTCTCGCTCTGGACCAGCCGGCGCCGCAGCGCCATTGCAGCCCAGGCGAACCCGCCTACGGCGAGGGCCGCCAGCGCGCCGAGCACGAAGGAGGTCACGGAAGGCCAGTATAAGGGTGGCCAGGTGGGACCGCTTGACCTTATTAATTCCGACAAATATATTCGTCTATCAATTGTTGAGAATCACTCTCAACTCGTTTTCCCTTTGACCAGTCGAGGAGTCGAACACGTGGCCCACCCCCGAGCCTGCGGACCCGGTGCGTTGAGCATCTTCCTGGCCTTCACGGTCGCCCCAGCCCTGGTCGCGCAGGAGCGGACTACGGTGGGAGGGTATGGAGAAATCCACTACACCAACCCCACCGGCCCGAGTTCTCCCGCCGAGGTCAACCTCGCGCGGTTCGTCATCTATCTCGCCCATTCCTTCAGCGACAAGCTGGCATTTCAGTCCGAGCTTGAAGTCGAGGACGCAAAAATCGAGAGCGGCGTAGCCGGAGGCGAGGTTGGGGTCGAGCAAGCGTATCTCGATTATCATCTTGCCGACTGGCTCACGCTGCGCACGGGACTGGTCCTCGCCCCGATTGGAATCATCAACGAGACCCACGAGCCGCCGACCTTTAACGGGGTGGAGCGCCCCGCCTTCGAGAACGACGTGATTCCCACCACGTGGCGGGAGATTGGTGTCGGAGCGGTCGGCACGATCCCCGGAGGCGCCGGCCTCAGCTACCGCGTGTACCTCCTCAACGGCCTCAAGGCCGAGGGCTTCTCGTCCGATGAGGGGATCCGGGAGGGGCGCCAGGAAGGCCAGCATGCCAGCTTCGCCAATCCGTCGCTCACCGGACGGCTCGAGTGGGCGCGGCCGGGATTGAAAATCGGCGGCTCGTTCTGGTACGGCGGCACGGCCAACGCGGATTCGGCGCTCGGTACGGGTAGCTTCGCGGCCCCGATCACGCTGCTGTCAGCCGATGCGCGTTACGAGGTTGCCGGGGCGAGCTTCCGAGCCGTGGTGGCGACCATCAGCGTGAGCGATGCCGCGGCCATCAACGCGCGTTTCGGGGCCGATGTGGGGAGCCGGATCGCCGGCGGCTACGTCGAAGCCGCCTACAACGTCCTCACCCGCCTCGCCCCCAAGTCGTCCCAGCAGCTCAACGCGTTCGTCCGCCTCGAGCGCTACGACACGCACGCCGCCGTTCCTGCGGGCACCACCAAGAATCTTCTGTTTGCGCGCCGCATCACGACGGTCGGTCTTTCCTACAAACCAACGTTCAACACGGTCTTCAAGGGCGACTACCAGTTGCTCCGTAACGGGTCCGGCGCGGGCGAGGGGGAAGTCCTGAGTCTGGGCGTCGGGTACCAGTTCTAAATGCGCCGCGTCCTTTTGTGGGCGGCGGCTGTTGTGCTCCCGATGCTCTCCGTTGCCGCGCAAACTCCGCCGCGCGGCAAACTGGCGGCCTCGATCACCCGGCTCTTCGGCCAGGGTGCGCGGGTGGACTCACTGCACGTGGACTCCACCACCGTCCTCCGCGTTTCCCGGCGTGACTCGCTGCTCGGTTTTGCCGAGGTGGGCAACGTGATCGGGAAGGACCAGCCGATTACCTTCCTCGTGGCCATCGGGCCGGACGACCGTCTGAAAGACGTGGATATTCTCGTGTATCGCGAGCCGCGGGGTGGGGAAGTGGCCTACGAGGCATGGCGCAAGCAGTTTCGGGGCAAGACCGCGGCGGACTCGGTCCGGGTGGGCCGCGGCATCCGCAGCATTTCGGGGGCCACGATCAGCGTACACGCGGTGACCGCGGGGGTACGGCGGATGCTGGCCGACTTGACGACCTGGCACCGCAGCGGCGCGATCCGATGAGCGAGCGCCTCACCTGGCGGACGCTGCCCCCCGCGATCCGTTCGTTGGCCCGCTGGATCACCATCGTACAGCTCGTGGGATATACGACGTCGCTCGTGTACGTGTGGCACACGACGCGACTCGTCCCCGCTGGTGTCGCGGGGCACTACCGCGGCACCGATCCCGAGGCCGGCACCGCTGCCATGGACTTCCCGAAGTCCTTCGCCGAAATGCTGACCATCACCCACACGCACCTGCTCAGCATGGCGGTGATCTTCGTGCTGACAGGGCTCGGCATTGCGCTATGCGCGCGGCCGTCGGAACGCTGGAAACGGTTCTTGATCGCCGAGCCGTTTGGGGCGCTGCTGGTGTCGTTCAGCGCGATGTGGCTGATGCGCTACCTGGATCCGCGCTTCGCGTGGCTGCTGGAAGCGTCCAGCTCCATCCTCGCGCTCACATTCTACGTGCAGTCCTGGCTGATCCTCCGCGAGGTCGGTGCCCGCAGCACCGACGCCTCGTGAAGCGGCGGGACTTCCTGGGCGCGCTCGGTGTGGGCGTAGCCGGCGGCCTGCTGCCCCGTCTTCCTCGCCAGACGGACGACCAGTTCGTCGAGCGCTGGTCGTGGGCCATGGGGCAGCCGGTGCACGCGATGGTGTTCGCCTCGTCCGAAGGGGAAGGGCTCGACGCCTGTGCGGCCGCGCTCGCGGAACTGCGGCGGGTCGAAAGCCGCCTGACCCTGTTCGATGAGGCGAGCGATCTCTCCGAGTTGAATCGGCGCGCCGGCCGCGGGTCCATGCGCATCGACCAGGATCTGCGGACCGTGCTGGGGATGGCGGAGCAGCTCCGGCGCGTGACCGCAGGAGCGTTCAACGTGGCGGTGGAGCCGCTGATGCGCGCCTGGGGATTTCATCAGCCGCGCGCGGCGCCGCCCGGCGCCGCGGAGCTCGGCGAGGCGCGCGAGGCTGTATGGGCGGCGGTGATCGAGCTCGACGGGGACCGCGCGCGCCTTCCCGCCGCGCACACGCAACTCGATTTCGGCGGCATTGGCGTCGGGTACGGCATCGACCGCGCGCTGGACGTGAGCGGCGATTGCGCCGCGATCGGCGCACCCCCCGGCACTGGCGGCTGGCCCGTGGCGATCGCGGATCCGCGCCAGGCAGGCGGCGTGATGGCGACGGTCTCGCTGCGTGACGCAGGCTTAGCGACCTCCGCCAACACTGTCTCGGTAGTGCGCTATGGACGGCGGGTCATCGGCCACGTGATGAGCCCGGCCACGGGGTGGCCGGCCCATGCGCTGGTGCAGGCGAGTGTGATGGCCCGGAGCGCGGTGGCGGCGGACGCGCTCTCGACGGCCATGCTGGTCGCCGGTCACGCGGGCCCGGGCGCGCTGCGCGCCTTCGCGATCTAAGCGGGCCCGGCGCTCCCGACGGCGCCCCGCGCCCGGACCCGCGCCCGTTCCTGATCGAGGATGCGTGCCGCGCGCGCCCATGCGTTGCTGGAGCGCGTCTGGTAACTGACGGTCAGGTCCTCCCGGAAGGTGATCCCTTCATCGAACAGGTAGATCGCCGTGGCCTGCTCGCGCGCCGCGAGCTGGTAGGCTCCCCACCCCGGCGATACCGCCACGATTCCCAGGGGACGGAACAGCTGCCCTCCGCTGGCGATGTTCACGTCTTCGGGGCTGAATCGCGCCTGCGGGACGAGTCCTACGAACGTGACGAGCACGAGGGTCGCGTGCGACGCGCCGGTCTGGGCGGCGAGCGAATCGATCGACGCGCGCCGGTGGCGCACCAGATCGTTGAGAGAGCGGTAGGTGTCCGGGGCCAGCAGGCGAATGATCCCCTCGGGGAGCGGCAATACCTGGATGTCCAGCTGGTCGGTGGTGATTCGCACGGCGATGTCGTCGCGCCGCAGAGTGCCGTAACCGGCGGGGAGAGAATCCTGGGCGGCAAGGCGGTCGGGCGGGGCGGTCAGTAAGAGAACCGCCGTACCCGCCCACCCGCCTACCCGCCTTCCCCCTCGTCTCATGTGTGAGAAAGTCATCTTTCACCCTCCCCCCCGCAAGGCGACCAGTTCCTTATAGAACCCCTCGATCGCCCGGGCATGCAGCTCGATGCCGAACCGCTCGCGGGCGCGGCGGGTCCCGGCGGCGCTGAGCGCCGCGCGCTGCTCCGGGTGGGTGATCAGAAACGTCACGGCCCGGGCCATGTCGGCGGGCGACCGTTCGGGCACGAGCAGGCCGGTGTCGGGCGTGACGGCCTCGCGGTTGCCGCGGATATCGGTGGCGACCGGAACGACCCCGCAGGCCATGGCCTCGAACAGCACGCGGGACAATCCCTCGGTGTTCTCATGGGAGCCGCTGACGAGCACGTCGGCGGCCTGCATCCAGCGGTGCATGTCCTCGCGCTGCCCCACCATCCGCACATCGTCTGCTACGCCGCCCGCGCGCGTCCGTGCGGCGATCTCCCCGGCGATCTCCGGTGGGTGGGGCGTCCCCACGATCACGAGCAGCGGGCGCGGCCCGGCGTCTCCCAGCAGCCCGATGGCGTCCACGATCTCGAGCACGCCTTTCGGCCGTGTCACCTGGCCGGCGAACAGCAGCACGAAACGATCGGCCGGCAGTCCCAGTTCGCGGCGCACGGCGGCGCGGTCGGTGGATGGCTGGAACAGCCGCAGGTCCGCGCCATCCGCGATGGTGCGGTAGCGGGTGTCGACACGCGGCGAAGCGGAGAACCGCAGCCGCGTCGCCTCGGACACGCCGATGATGCCGTCGCACAGCCGCTCGAGCAGCGGGTCGAGCCGGTCGGGCCGTGTGAGCCGCACGAACCAGGCGAGCTTCGTCCCTGTCCCCAGCTTGGCGAGCCCGCACGTGAGCGCATCGCGCGGCGCATCGGGCGCGAGCACGGCGATCGCGCGCTCCCGCACCAACGCCCTGATGCGGCGGCTTGAATCCCACACGCGGCCGATGGTGCGCAGCTTGATCGGGTACAGCGGAACGTGCACGACCGGACAGCCCAGTGCGGTCAGGTGGTCGGTGAGCTCTCCCGGCCCGGGGCAGATCGCCAGCGGTTCGACGACCCGCCGGTCGAGATGCTCGATGAGCAGGGCCATGCTGCGCTGGCCGCCCATACGGAGATGTGTGTGGTGGCTGACAAACGCCGCCCTAATAGGCGGATCGACTGGCCGGTCGGGATTCACGCGATGAGGCCTGCCACCGCCTCGCGCAGCTCCGGAATGCCCTCGCCCGTCCGAGCGCTGGTCAGGATCAGTTGATCGGCGGTGACGCCGAGCGCGTCGCGGAGCAGGGCGGCCCGCGCCAGCCGCTGGCCGCGCGGCAGCTTGTCGCTCTTGGTGAGCGCGGCGAGCACGCGCGTTCCCCCGCCGGCGAATGTGTCCTGCATCGTCTGGTCTTCGGGCGACGGATCGCGGCGGATATCGAGCAGCCACACCACGCCGGCGAGGCGTGGGCGTTTGACCACGTGGTTCAGGAGCCCCCGGAACGCCGTCAGCTCACCTTTGCTCGCGCGGGCGTACCCATAACCCGGTAGGTCCAGCAGATACAGGGACGGGGGACGGGGGACGGGGGAGGGGTGCACCGCATTACCCGTCCCCCGTCCCCCGTCCCCCCTCCCCAGCTGTATCTCGAACACATTCAGCGCTCGCGTCTTCCCAGGCGTACCCGAGATTCGCGCGATTTTCTGTCCGACAAACGCATTGAGGAGACTCGATTTCCCGACATTGGACCGGCCGAGGAAGGCGACTTCGGGAAGCGGGAGAGCAAGGGCGACGTCGGCGCGGGGGAAGGAGCCGACGAAGGAGGGAGCTGTCAGGCTTCTTTCTTTTGCCGCACGCGCTCGGTGACGAGCAACGGCGCCCGGCCTTCGGTGACGCATTCCGCCGTGATCGCCACCTCACGCACGTCGTCGCGGCTCGGGAGGTCGAACATGATGTCGGTCATCAGCTCTTCGAGAATGGCGCGCAGGCCGCGGGCGCCGGTGCCGCGCTTGAGCGCCTTCTGGGCGATCGCCTTGATCGCATCCTTCTCGATGGTCAGGCGCACGTCCTCGAGCTCGAACAGCTTCTGATACTGCTTCACCAAGGCGTTCTTGGGTTCGACCAGGATGCGCATCAGGGCGCCCTCGTCGAGCGCTTCCAGGGGCACCGCGACCGGAAGCCGGCCCACCAGCTCGGGGATCATCCCGTAGCGCAGCAGGTCGTCTGGCTCGACGTCGATGAACGGGTTCTGTTTGACCTTCTCCGGCGTTCCCTTGGCCACCTCTTCTTTGGTGAAGCCGATCTGCCGCCGGCCGGTGCGGGACTCGATGATCTTTTCCAGCCCGTCGAAGGCCCCGCCGCAGATGAAGAGAATGTCCTTGGTGTTGACCTGGATGTATTCCTGCTGCGGGTGCTTGCGGCCCCCCTGCGGCGGGACGCTCGCCACCGTTCCCTCGAGGATCTTGAGCAGGGCCTGTTGCACGCCCTCGCCCGAGACGTCGCGGGTAATGCTCGGATTCTCGGACTTGCGGGCGATCTTGTCGATTTCGTCGATGTAGACGATGCCGCGCTCGGCCTCGGACACGTTGAAGTCTGCGGCCTGCAGCAGGCGCACCAGGATGTTCTCCACGTCCTCACCGACGTAGCCGGCCTCGGTGAGCGTGGTCGCGTCGGCGATCGTGAAGGGGACGTCGAGGATGCGCGCCAGCGTCTGCGCCAGCAGCGTCTTCCCCACGCCCGTGGGCCCCACGAGCAGGATATTGCTCTTGTCGAGCTCGACCTCGCCTTCGCGTGCCTGTTGGGAGTTGATGCGCTTGTAGTGGTTGTAGACCGCGACCGCCAGCGTCTTCTTCGCCTTCTCCTGGCCGATCACGTACTGGTCCAGCACGTCCTTCAGCTCGGCAGGGGTGGGTACCTGGGTGATGGCTTCAGAGACTTCCCGTTCCTCGTCCTCCGCCAGGATCTCATTGCAGAGCGCGATGCACTCGTTGCAGATGTAGACTGACGGCCCGGAGATGAATTTCCGGACCGAATCCTTGGATTTGCCGCAGAAGGAGCAGCGGAGGTGCTTGTCGTGGGACATCTCACTCCTAGTATGGGAAGGGTTCGCCCCCCGCGCAAGTTTACTTCTTTTTGCCGTCCGCCAGCACTTCCTGGTAGTTCGCGATCACATGGTCAATGAGGCCGTATTCCTTGGCTTCTTCGGCCGACATGAAGCGGTCTCGGTCCATGTCCTTCTCGATTTGCTCGAGCGCCTTGCCGGTATGCTTGGCGTACAGCTCGTTCAGCTTGCCCCGCAGGTAGAGTATTTCCCGCGCCTGAATCTCGATGTCGGACGCGGTGCCCTGGGTGCCGCCCGACGGCTGGTGCATCATGATGCGCGCATGCGGCAGCGCGGAGCGCTTGCCGGTGCGGCCGGCGGTGAGCAGGAAGGAGCCCATCGAGGCCGCCATTCCCATGCAGATCGTGTTCACGGGAGCCCGCAGGAACTGCATGGTGTCGTAGATCGCCATGCCGCTCGACACCAGGCCGCCGGGGCTGTTGACGTACAGGTAAATGTCCCGCTCGGGGTTGTCGGCGTCCAGGAACAGCAGCTGGGCGATGATGATGTTCGCCACCTCATCGTTGATCTGCGTGCCCAGGAACACGATGCGATCCATCAGCAGGCGGCTGAAAATGTCGTACGTGCGCTCGCCGCGGCTGGATCGCTCGATGATGTAGGGCGGGTAAATCTGGTTCTCGATCACGGCTGCTCCACGGTGGATTGCGAAAGGAGATAGGTGAACACCTTCTCCTCGGTGAGGCCCCGCTCAATATCGCGGAGCCGCTTGGCCTTTTCGAGCGAGGCGTAGAGCTCGGCAGCGGGCATCTTGCGCCGCCGCGCCAGCTCCTGGATCCGCTCGTCGAGCTCGGCTTCGGTCACGTGCATGTGCTCGCGCTCCACGATGTGGTCGAGGACCAGATCCCGGCGCACCTGCGCTTCCGCCACGGGCCGGAATTCCGTCGCGAAGGCGTCCAGGCGATCTTCGGGGATGCCGTACGCCTGCGCGTACAGCCCCAGGACCCGCTCGACCAGGGGCCGCGGGGCCACCACGTGGTTGGCCGCGATCACCTGCTCGAGCAGCTCGGCGCGCACGCGCGCATCGCCCTCGCGCTCGGCTTCCTTCTCAAGGTCGTCGCGCACCGCGCGCCGCAGCGCATCGAGCGATTCGAAGTCGCCCACCTCGCGCGCGAACGCGTCGTCCAGCTCCGCGAGCTGCTGCCGCTTGACCTCGTGTAGCGTGATCCGGACGTCGCGTGATTGTCCCCGCTTGGCCTCCTCGGCGAAGTCGTCGGGGAAGCGCACCGTCGTGTCGATCGACTGGCCGGCGGTGAGGCTCATGATGCGCTCCTCCACGTCGGGGACCGCGCGCCCTTCGCCCAGGACCAGCTGATGCGCCTGGGGCTCCTTGACCGTATCTCCCACGCGCGTCGCCACCGTGATGCTCACCAGATCCTTGGGCTTGGGAGCCTCCGCGCTCTCGACGGGGATCCACGGGGCGCGCTGCTCGCGCAAGTCGTGCAGCTGGGCCGTCACCTGCTCGTCCGAGATCTTCGCGACACTGTGCGTCAATTTGAATCCGCCCAGGCGCTCGAGCTTCACGTCGGGCTTGAGCTCCACGTGGAACTCGAAGGTGACCGGGGCGCCTGCCTCCCACTTGAGATTGTGGATGTGGGGGTCCGCAATCGGCTGCAGCGCCTCCTGGGCGAGTGTCGCAGTCCAGCTCTCCCGCACCAGCTCGCCCAGCACCTGCTGGCGGATGTCGTCGGCGAACTGCTTCCTGACGATCGCGACCGGCGCCTTGCCACGGCGGAAGCCCGGCAGGCGCGCGCGCCGCTGATAGTCCGTCGTAGCGCGCTCCTCCGCCTGCTTGACGTGCTCCGGGGGCACCGTCACCGCGATCGAGGCGGAGCCGGGCTCTTCCGAGGTCTTCTTGATCTGGATGTCGGCCATGTGAATCGCAATCTAACTAGGGCAGGGAATAGTGGTGGGACGGCCCCTCAGCCGCTTTTCCGCAGGCCCTTGATCGTATGATGGGGCCGGGTGCCCGGGACGATCTCGTCGTTCCGGATCACGCTGATCGCGCCGTCGGGCTCGAGCACGGCCAGACGGACGTCCTTGATGCTGGCGACGCCATGCTCGCGCAGGGCCTGTAGCAACTCTTCGTGGGTGACCCCCGTGTGGTGGCACTGCTGCTCGAGGATCGCCCCGTGGTGAATCAGCATTACTGCTTCGCCGGCCAGCACGCGGTTCACGCGGGGGTTGGCGAGCCGCAGCCGGTTGACCAGCGTGTGCCATCCGATGAGCACCGCGGCGGCCACCAGCCCACCCGCAAGCGTGGTGTCCGGCCCGACCATGGCATTTTGGACGGCGTTGGCGATGACGAGCAGCAGCACCAGGTCGAACGGGGATACCTGGCCGAGTGCGCGGGCCCCCACCAGGCGCAGCCCCAGGAGCAGAGCGAAGTACACGACGGACGTGCGGAGGGCGACGTTGAGCAGGACGGGCCAGGGGGCGGTCATGGACAGGCTGGGATGGTACGGCCTCCAGGCAGGGGTGGGAAGGGAGGGGAGGGGAGGGGTGTAACCAAACGGTTGCTGGCGCCGGGCCGATATCAGGGATAGGATCGGTGCCGATGCTGTTTTCTGCGAAGCGTTTCCTCATCTCGGCGGGCGTGCTCACTGCGGCCGCCTGCGGAGGCTCCGACTCCGGGTTGCCGAACATCACGGTGCCCCCGCACGGCCACGTATTCATCGTGGTCGAGGAGAACACGAACTACGCCAGCGTCGTGGGCACCGGAGCGATGCCCTACCTCGACACCCTGATCAGCCGCTACGGTCTCGCGACGCAGTACTACGCCAGCACCCACCCGTCGATCGGGAACTACTTCATGCTGACGGTGGGCACGACCGTGACGAACGACAACACTTTCGCGGATACGATCCGCGTCGACAACATTGTGCGCCACCTGGTCGCGGCGGGGAAGACGTGGAAGTCGTATGCGGACAGCCTGCCTTCGGTGGGCTACACGGGCCCCCCCGTGGGGCAATACGTCCGGCGCCACAACCCGCTCACGTACCTTTCGGATGTCACGGACAACCCGGCGCAGAAGCAGCGGCTCGTGCCCTTCACCCAGTTCGCGGCCGATCTCGCGGGCGACACGCTGCCCGCCTACTCGTTCATCGTCCCCAACCTGTGCCACGACGCGCACGACTGTCCGCTCGACTCGGCGGACACCTGGCTGCGCAGCAACATCAAGCCCCTGATTCAGAGCGCCCGTTTTCAGCAAGATGGGATGTTGATCATTGTGTTTGACGAGTCGGCCAACGACAACATGTACGGCGGGGGTCGGGTCGTGTGGGTGGTGGTGAGTGCCAAGGCCAAGGCCGGGTATCAGTCGACCATGGTCTATGCGCACCAGAGCACGCTGCGGTTGACGCTGCGGGCGCTGGGCCTGACGTCCTATCCTGGCGCCGGGGTGGCCGCGGCCGACATGGGTGAATTTTTCTTGCCCTGATGCGACCGGAGGGACTCGAACCCCCACAGGTTGCCCCACAGGATCCTAAGTCCTGCGCGTCTACCAGTTCCGCCACGGTCGCGTGATTGTCCTAGACCAACCTAGCGCTGCTCTCGTCGGCCCAACAGCACCGAATTATTCCGCAACTATGCCGTTGGCCTAGGCGGCACGGGCTATCGGTCGCCCCGTCTAGAGTGCACATTTTTGGGGTCGAGACTGACCAGGGCACGCCACCCGCGACCCTCGAGGAGCCGTTCATGAGTCGGATTGTGCAGCACGAACGCGGTGTAGCGCTCCCGGTCGCGATATTCGCCATCGTCGTCATCGGAGCGCTCGTTGCAGGTGCGCTGTTCGCCGCCACGCAGGAGCAGCGGGCGGGGGAGTCGTCGCGGCGCTTGCAGCAGTCGTTCGGCGTCGCGGAAGTGGGCGCCTACGACGTTGTGCGGACATGGGATTCGCCTACCTACAATCAGCGCGGGGTGTATCCGACCGACTCGGTTGCCGTGCCGAACGCGTTGCTGACGGGCACGACGCCGCGCAGCACAGGCTCCTACGGCGGCTACGTGTATCGCTTGAACAACAACCTCTATCTGATCGACGTGACCGGTCACGACACGGTGAGCGGGACGGGCAGCTCCAGCAGCGGGCGGGCGCGCCAGCGTGTGGGCCTCCTTACCCGCGTCAAGCTCCTCGGATTGAACGTGCAGGCCGCCCTCACGACCGGGACTAGCGATGCGTTGTCGGGGCAGGCCACCGTGAACGGCACCGATCAGAACCCGCCGGGATGGGACGCATGCGCAGCGACGGGACCGAGCCTGGCGGGCATTCGCGC
>Ga0193727_1000072_pt1 | contig 29340 bp, 20 predicted proteins | sample H2c2metaG_FD_143051 | JGI IMG/M metagenome (GOLD analysis project Ga0193727, IMG submission 143051) | Soil microbial communities from a riparian zone of the East river system, Colorado, United States - H2c2 | ecosystem: Environmental > Terrestrial > Soil > Riparian zone | place: USA: East River...
TTGCATGACGATAGGGACTGTCTCTTCGAGGGGCCTGATCGGCGCGACATGCAGTCTAGCGATTCGGTTCGATGGCATAAAGCCCTTCTTTGCTTCGTGGCTTCTCCATCCGCATCGGTCGTAGCGATCGGCAAAGGTGTCGATCTATTGGTGCTTGCGCCTAATCAGACGCGAAACCGAAACCTTTGAGCGCTCACGATTGGCTGGCTGCAGAATCACGAGCGCGGATGTGTCCGGTCAGCTGATTACAAGGAATTCCCGGCGCGATCGTCGAACTCTCGCTTCGTCGCGGAGATAAGTTACTTTTTCGTCTTCTTCGATTCGCGCTTGGAATCCTGCGGTTCCTTCGGTTCTTCTGATTCTTCGCGCTCTTTTTTGGATTCGCCGGGACGATATTCCTCCTGCTCGGCGGCGGCGAACGCTTTCTCCAGGCCGACCATGTCTTCACCAGGCCGCAGCGTATCGAAAGTTTCCGCCTCTTTGCGGAGTTGTTCCTCGGTGTAATTCGCGGCTTTGATCGAGAGGCCGATGCGGCGCTCGAGTTTGTCCACCTTGATGACGCGCGCTTCGACTTCCTGACCGAGTTTGAGCACGTCCTTCACTTTCGTCACGTGATCTTCGCTCAATTGCGAGATGTGGACCAGACCGTCGATGTCGTCCTGCAATTGCACGAACGCGCCGAAGCTGGCGAGCTTGGTCACTTTGCCTGTCACTAAATCGCCGATCTTGTATTTCTGATCGATCGTCTTCCACGGATCTTCGGCGAGCTGTTTAATGCCGAGGCTGATCCGTTGGTTCACCTTGTCGATGTCGATGACAACGGCTTCGATTTCGTCGCCTTTTTTAAAGACTTCGCTTGGATGATTGATCTTGCGGGTCCAGCTCAAATCGGAGACGTGGATCATGCCGTCGATGCCTTCCTCCAGCTCCACGAACGCGCCATACGCGGTCATGTTACGAATTTTGCCTTTCACGGTGCTGCCGATGGTGAATTTCTTCTCGATCTCGTCCCACGGATTTGGTTCGAGCTGGCGAAGGCCAAGTGAAATTTTTTGCTCTTCTTTGTTTACGCCCAGCACCACGGCTTCGACTTCCTGGCCGACGCTGAGAATGTCGGACGGCCGCATGATTCGTTTCGTCCACGAAAGTTCGGAGACATGGATAAGGCCTTCGACGCCTTCCTCGATTTCAACAAATGCGCCGTAAGGAACGAGATTCGCGATTTTGCCTTTGACGCGCTGACCGGCGGGGAAGCGTTCCTCGATCTGGTCCCACGGATTTTTCTGGGTCTGCTTTAGCCCCAGGGATACGCGCTCTTTTTCTTTGTTGATGTCGAGCACGACGACTTCCAGTTGCTGCCCGACCTTGAGCAACTCGCTGGGATGTCCGAGGCGGCCCCAAGTCATATCGGTGATGTGGAGCAGGCCATCCATTCCATCGAGATCGATGAACGCGCCAAAGTCGGTGAGGTTTTTTACCGTGCCCGTCACGCGGTCGCCGACATTCACGCCTTCCATGAATTTCTGTCGCTTTTCGCTGCGCTCCTGCTCGATGACTTCACGCCGGCTGAGCACGACGTTTTTGCGGTCGTCGTTCAGCTTAACAATCTTAAAATCGTAGGTATTACCAACGAATTGCTGCAAATCTTTTGGCGGAACCACGTCGATCTGAGATGCCGGCAAAAATGCTTCGACGCCGATGTTCACCATCAGACCGCCTTTCACTACCGATTTTACCTTGCCCTTGATCAGGCCATCGCCCTCGAAGACACGAACGATCTTGTTCCAGTTTTGCCGATAAGCGGCTTTTTCCTTCGAGAGGACGACCATCCCTTCGTCGTTTTCGAGCCGCTCGAGCAACACCTCGACTTCATCGCCCACTTCGAGCGAATCGACATCGTCAAATTCCGTTATCGGAATGACGCCTTCCGACTTGTAGCCGATATCGACCAGTACTTCGCGCGGACGAACTTCCAGTATTCGTCCCTTAACGATGCTTCCCTCGCGGAAGTCCGGCATCGGTTTCGACATCACATCCTGCATTTGCACCATAAATAAAAAGCCTCCTTCAGGCCTGCCGTGGCGGCGGTCTGTGACCGCCAAAGTTTCCCCGCAGCTAAGCATGGAAACGGAGCGCCATACTAGGCGTTTTCCGCAGGCTGGTCAACTCTCCGCACCAACTGTAGAGGCAGCCGTGTCGGCTGCGGGGCCCAAGGCGGCCGTCTTGGCCTGTTCCCCCAGTTGAGCGCGCTTCGTTTCTCTCCATATTTAGAAACAACATGTTGATCTTGCGCCTGGCGTCCCTGTTCATTCTCTTCATAACGATATCGCTTCGCGCCGACCCATCGCCCGCCGAGCAAAAGGTACTCGAGGCCATCAAGTCGAAGGACTTGAGCGTTGTGCATCTTTGGGCGCCCTGGTGCTCGAATTGCCAGACTGAACTGAAAAACGGCGGCTGGGTCAAAATAGTGAAAGACAATCCACAGGTGCATTTTTATTTCGTTTCCGTCTGGAACGGCGGCGAGGACGGGCGCGCCATGCTGAAAAAATTCGACCTCGCCGATCAACCTAACCTCACGATCCTGGCCGATCCCGGCCCGCGCGGCAAAGATCACATCAAGCAGTTTGCTGGTATGCCGCTTTCGTGGATTCCAGCAACCCAGGTGTATAAGGGCGGCGATCTGCGTTACGCCTTGAACTACGGCGAAGTCCGCTTTCCAGTCTTGCAGCAATTTCTTGAGGACAGCCAGTCCGAATGGTCACACAAAGGCGAGCCTAAGATCGAGTAGCCTTTTTTGAATGATCGAGACTTCTCCAGCGCCGTCGATGTCTCACGATAAACCGCCGGCGATCCTTTCGCTGATCGGCGACACGCCACTGGTGGAGATCACGCAGCTCGACACCGGCCCGTGCCACCTTTTCCTGAAATTGGAAAATCAAAACCCGGGTGGGTCGATTAAGGACAGGATCGCGCTCTCGATGATCGAAGCCGCCGAGCGCGAGGGAAAATTGGAGCCTGGAGGCACGGTCATTGAAGCCACGGCAGGAAATACCGGCCTGGGCCTGGCGCTTGTTGCCGGCGCGAAAGGCTATCGTGTCTTGCTTGTGATTCCGGACAAAATGTCGCAGGAAAAAATTTCGCACGTGAAAGCCCTTGGCGCCGAAGTGCGAATCACGCGTTCGGATGTGACCCGCGGTCATCCGGAATATTACCAGGACGTCGCCGCGCGACTGGCCGAAGAGATCCCGGGCGGCTTTTATGTGAATCAGTTTAGCAATCCGGCCAATCCGCTCGCGCACGAGCGAACGACCGGGCCGGAAATCTGGGAACAGATGCGGCACAATGTTGATGCCATCGTCGTGGGTGTGGGCTCCGGCGGGACGCTGACCGGACTCGGCCGTTTTTTCAATCGCGTCAAACCGCGACGCGGCATCGAAATGATTCTGGCCGACCCAGCGGGGTCTATTCTTTATGAATATGTCAAGACAGGCAAACTGCGGGAAGCTGGGAGTTGGGCAGTTGAAGGCATCGGCGAAGATTTCATTCCTGAAATCGCGGACATGTCTTTGGTGACCGACGCATTTGAAATCGACGATCAGGAAAGTTTCGCAACTGTCCGCGAGCTGTTGCGCAGAGAAGGGATTTTCGGCGGCTCATCCACTGGCACGCTGGTGGCCGGCGCGCTGCGCTACTGCCGGGGACAGACGAAACCGAAGCGTGTCGTCAGCTTCGTGGTCGATACGGGAAACAAATATCTTTCCAAAATGTACGACGATTTCTGGATGGCGGAGCAGGGATTCCTTCTCCGCCCGCCGCACGGGGACTTGAGCGATCTAATCACGCACCGTTACGAAGCGGGCGAAGTAATTTCGGTTGGGCCGACGGACACCTTGCTGACCGCATTCAAGCGTATGCGGGACATGGATGTTTCGCAGCTGCCAGTTGTTGATCAAAACGGCCGTGCCATCGGGATTCTTGATGAATCCGATGTGCTCGTGAAAGTGCACGGGGACCCTTCGCACTTTAACGATCCGGTGAAAAATGCGATGACCGATAAGCTCGAAACGCTCCCACCAACGGCAAAAATCAGTGACCTGCTGAAGGTTTTCGATCGCGGTCGGGTCGCGATTGTGATGGATAACGATAAATTCCTTGGGCTGATTACCCGGACCGACTTGCTCTCGTATTTGCGGCTGCACATGCCGAAACAGTGAACCGCTGGTTACGCGGATGACACGGATAGCACACGATAATCTTGCCTCGTCTTTGATTTTTTATCAGCGAAATCTGCGCAATCCGCGATTAGATTTTTAATCGACATGAAGAAGCAGCACGAGTTTGCCACCCGGGCAATTCACGCCGGCCAGGAGCCCGACCCTTCCACGGGCGCGATCATGACGCCGATTTACGCAACGTCAACATACGTTCAGGAAAGTCCGGGCAAGCACAAAGGATACGATTACGCGCGCTCCATTAACCCGACGCGACTGGCTTACGAACGTTGCATTGCCGATTTGGAAAGCGGCACCCGCGGATTTGCGTTCGCATCCGGTCTGGCCGCGATGTCCACTGCGCTGGAAGTGCTCGAAAGCGGTTCGCATATCGTTGCAAGTGACGATCTTTACGGAGGCACATTTCGATTATTCGAGAAAGTTAGACGCCGCTCGGCCAATCTCGATTTTACGTATGTCGATCTGACCGATGCGGAAGATTTCGATCGCGCGATCAAGCCGAACACGCGGATGGTGTGGATTGAGACGCCGAGCAATCCGCTGCTCAAGCTGATCGATTTGGAAGCGATCGCCAAAATCGCACGCGAGCACAAGATCGTTTCGGTTTGCGATAACACATTTGCGACTCCGTGGATTCAGCGGCCGCTTGAGGCCGGCTTCGATCTGGTGGTCCATTCCGCCACTAAATATCTGAACGGACATTCCGACATGGTCGGCGGCGTTGTTGTGGTCGGCGAGAACAACGAGCTCGGCGACCAGATTGCGTTTTTACAAAATTCAGTTGGCGCAATCGCCGGGCCGTTCGAAAGCTTTCTCGTCATGCGCAGTTTGAAAACGCTTGCGCTGCGCATGGAGCGGCACTGTTCAAACGCGATCGAAATTGCGCGCTGGCTGGAGGAACAACCGAAAGTGAAATCGGTCAGTTACCCCGGGCTAAAATCGCATCCGCAGCACGACCTCGCCCGACAGCAAATGCGCGGCTTCGGCGGCATGGTCACGATTGTTCTGACGACCGATCTCGGTGGGACGAAACGTTTTCTGGAGAACACACACCTGTTTTCACTGGCGGAAAGCCTGGGCGGTGTCGAGAGCCTGATCAATCATCCCGCCCTCATGACGCATGCGTCGGTCCCCAAGGATCAACGTGAGGCACTCGGCGTGACCGATTCACTGGTCCGGTTGTCGGTTGGCGTCGAAGATGTGCGCGATTTAATAGACGATCTCGAAAGCGCGCTCGACACGATTTAGTTCGTTGCAGGGCCGCTAGATCAGCCGCCCGAGGCGTTTCCCAGAAACGCGCTACAATTGCTCGCGATTTCGTTTAATCTTTCCCGCGATGGGCAATACGTTTGGCCAACTTTTTCGCGTCACGACGTTTGGTGAATCGCACGGCGGCGGCATCGGCGTGATAATCGATGGCTGTCCCCCGAAGATCGACATCTCCGAAGCGGAAATTCAACAAGAGCTGGATCGCCGTCGCCCGGGTCAAAGCAAACTTACCACGCAACGGAAAGAGGAAGACCGTTGCGAGATTCTTTCCGGCGTATTCGAAGGCAAGACGCTCGGCACACCCATTGCGATTCTGGTGCGCAATAAAGACGCTCGGCCGGAAGATTATGTGGAGATCGCAGGAAAATTTCGTCCGTCACACGCTGATTTCACTTACGAGGCCAAATATGGAATTCGCAATTGGCAAGGGGGAGGGCGGGCGTCGGCGCGCGAGACCATTGGCCGGGTTGCTGCGGGCGCAGTCGCGAAAAAGATACTGTGCACCTTGTGCTCGGAGTTCGAGATCGTCGCTTATGTCGCGCAGATTCATGACATCGCGGCGAAGATCAATCGTTCCGTCGTAAAAATAAAGGATGTGGAGAAAAATGCGGTTCGCTGTCCGGATAGCGCGGCGGCGAAGAAGATGGCGTCGCTTATCGAGCAAGTTCGTGGCGAAGGCGACTCGGTAGGTGGCGTGATTGAATGCGTTGCTCGTGGCATCCCGCCGGGACTGGGCGAGCCCGTTTTTGACAAACTCGAGGCTGACCTGGCAAAAGCGATGCTGAGCTTGCCTGCGACCAAGGGATTTGAGATCGGTTCCGGATTTTCAGCGACGCGCATGCGCGGCTCGGAGCATAACGATCCATTTGAAATGCGTGCTGGGAAAATCCGGACAGCGACAAACAACTCGGGTGGCGTGCAAGGCGGAATCAGCAACGGCGAGGAGATTTATTTTCGGGTTGGCTTTAAGCCCACAGCTACAATCGCTCACCAACAAAAAACCGTGACCGCCTCGCGCGAGCAAACCAAACTCGCTGCGCGCGGGCGCCACGATCCGTGTGTTCTTCCTCGGGCCGTTCCAATCGTGGAGGCGATGGCCGCGATCGTGCTTTGCGACCACGCGCTGCGGCAAAGAGCGATCGGTTTGCTCGGTTGATGGAAGTGAAACCCGAGCTTCAGGCGGTAGCTGGTTCGCCGCTTTGGCAGGCAGTCTTCATCTCTTTTGCCGTTGTTTTCATTTTGTTCGAAGTCGTCCGCGGGTGGCGACTCGGTTTAATCCGTCAACTTGTCCGGGTTGCCGCGCTTGTCGTGGCGTACGCGGTCGCGGTTTTCGGCGGCAGGTTGCTTGTTCCAATCGTCCGACCGTTTTTGAAGATGCCCGATATTGTTCTGTCGATCCTGGCCGGCGCAGTGCTTGCGCTTGTCATCTACGCACTCGTGACGAGCCTGGGAATGGTTTTGTTCAAGCGGACTGGCCAACAGAATTCCCAGCTGGTCCACCTTATCTATGGATTTGCAGGTGCGATCGTTGGACTGATTTTCGGCGCCTTTGTTCTCTGGCTAATCGTGGCGGGCGTTCGTGTCGTTGGGACTTTGGCGGACGCGCAAGTGCATAACCAGGCGATTTCTCGCGAGACCGACCAGTCTCCGACCTTGCATGCTCTAGATGTGCGACGACGTTTTCTCTCGGACCCAAATGCCGGATCTGCGGCGCTTGCTACATCGCTGGCGCGCTTAAAGAATTCGCTGGAGCTTGGGCTTCTCGGAAATGCGGTCAAGCAGACGGACCCCGTTCCACTGAAGACGTATGAAACGCTCGGGAAAGTCGGCAGTGTATTTTCAAGTCCGGAACGCGTGCAGAAATTTCTCACGTTTCCGGGTGCACGCGAGTTAAGCGAAAATCCCAAGATTGTGGCTTTGCGAGACGACCCGGCCATCTCTGAAATGATCGCGCAGGGGCGCTTTCTCGATCTTCTCCACAATCAACGCATCATCGACGCGGCAAATGATCCGGCACTCGAGGATCAGATCAAAAAATTCGATCTTCAAAAAGCCCTGGATTATGCAATCCAGAAGTAAGCGCAATGCAGTACATCACCACCATTGGCCTTGAAGTCCACGTTCAACTCAAAACGCGCTCGAAGATGTTTTGCGCGTGTCCGGTTGAATTTGGTGCAGAACCGAACACGCATACTTGCCCGGTTTGCCTCGGGTTGCCGGGCGCCTTGCCGGTGATGAATCACGAAGCCCTGCGCATGACGGTGCTCACAGGCCTCATGCTTGAATGCGACATCGCGCCGATCGGCAAGTTCGACCGGAAGAATTATTTCTATCCAGACATGCCGAAGAATTACCAGATTTCGCAATACGACATGCCGCTTTGCACTAATGGCAGTGTGCCGTTGCACGATCTCGCTTATCCGAAGGACGCACAGAAAGATATCGCGACGTCAGACAAGGAGGTGCACCTGGTGCGCATTCATCTCGAGGAAGATGTGGCGAAGAGTTTCCATTTCGAATCGAGTACGGGAATCGATTTCAACCGCGCCGGCACGCCCTTGATGGAGATTGTGACCCAGCCCGAGATTAATTCGCCCGAGGAAGCGTTCGCGTTTCTGACATCACTTAAACAAATCCTGATCTACGGCGGGGTGAGCGATGCCGACATGGAAAAAGGTCAACTCCGCTGTGACTGCAACGTCTCGGTGCGACCCCAATCGCAGGCGGAGCTTGGAGTAAAGATCGAGATCAAAAACATGAACTCGATCAGCGGGGTCCGGCGCGCGCTTGCCTATGAAATTCAACGCCAAATCGGTATTCTGGAGAGTGGCGGAAAACTCGAGCAGGAAACTCGCGGCTGGGATGATGTAGCCGCCGAAACGTTTCTCATGCGCACAAAAGAATTCGCGCACGACTATCGCTATTTTCCCGATCCCGATCTTGTGCCGGTGAAAACCGAGGTGCTGCTCGCCGATGTGCGCCCGCGCGTTCCGGAATTACCAAAAGCCAAGCGCGCGCGCTTCGTCGAGCGTTATCAAGTGAGCCCGTATGACGCCGGCGTGTTGGCGAATGATCTCGATCTCGCAAGATATTTCGAAACGGCTGCGAAAGGCGCAAAGAAACCGAAGAATGTCGCCAACTGGATTCTGAACGATTTGCAAAGCGCATTGAGCGACGCGGGTAAAACCATCAACGATTGTCCGATTCCTCCCGAGGCCCTCGATGAGTTGGTCAATTTAATCGACGCCGACAAAATCAGCGGCAAACAGGGCAAGGAAGTTTTCGCGGAAATGTTCGCCTCCGGAAAGGGCGCGGCAGCAATCGTGAAGGAAAAGGGGATCGAGCAACTGAGCGACGCAAGCGCGATTGAAGCGCTCTGCGAACAAGTAATCGCCGCCAATCCAAAGCCAGCTGCGGATTTTAAGGCGGGCAACATTGCGTCCCTTAATTTTCTCAAGGGACAAGTGATAAAGCTGTCCAAAGGAAAGGCGAACCCGCAATTAGCTGGCGAAATCCTGGAGCGGAAGCTTAAGTAGCGCGAGCCTCTGGCTTGCGCTGCTATGAAAATCCTTATCGCGCCGGATAAGTTCAAAGGCTCGCTTAGCGCTCGCGAAGTTGCAGACAACATCGCGCTCGGATTGCGCAGCGTTTTGCGTGACGCAGAGATCGCCTTCGCGCCGATGGCTGATGGCGGCGAAGGAACTGCGGAGGTTATTTGCAATGCGCTTAGCGGTTCGTGGGTAAAATGCAAGGCGCACGATCCGTTAGGGCGTGAGATCGACGCGCGTTACGCCTGGATCGCCAATAGAAACCTTGCCGTGATGGAAATGAGTGAGGTGGCGGGTATGCGACGACTTTCCGAAAGTGAACGCGATCCGCTCCTGGCGAACACATTCGGCGTTGGCGAAATGATTCTCGATGCCGCTCGACACCGCACGCGCGAAATCATCATCGGTCTGGGCGGAAGCGCGACGAACGATGGTGGGTTTGGAATGGCGCGCGCTATTGGATTTCGATTTTTCAGCGAGGGCGAACAAGATGAAGAGAAAAAGCGAGAATTGACAGGCGCGGTGGGTGAGCTGCAAAAGCTCGAGCGCATTGAGAGGCCGAAGACTTCGTCGTTGCCGAAAATTGTTGCGGCAGTCGATGTCCAAAATCCGTTGCTCGGTGAAAACGGTGCGACCCGAGTTTTCGGTCCGCAAAAAGGCGCGAGCGACGACATGATCGACATCTTGGAACGTGCGCTCGCTAAACTCGCTGACGTTGTTTCAATAGAATTCGGCGTTGATTATCGCGACGAACCGGGCGCAGGCGCGGCCGGCGGACTCGGATTCGGCCTGATGAGTTTTTGCGGCGCGAAAATTCGGCCCGGCTTCGAAGTCGTCGCGGAAGCAACTGACCTCGAATCGAACATGGAGAATTTTGATCTTGTCATTACAGGCGAAGGCAGCCTGGATCGGCAGACACTCGAGGGAAAAACTCCTGCCGGCATAGCGCGGCTCGCGCGAAAACTTGGGAAGCCCGTTTTCGCGGTCGCCGGATGCACTGATGGAGATAGACAGGTGCGCGAGTTGTTCGACGGCGTTTATGTTCTCGGGCAAGCGGGAATGAGCGAGAATGAAAAAATGAAACGGTCGGAGGAGTTACTGCGGGAGAAGGCGCAAGAACTCGCTAAAAATCTGTAGCAGCGGTCTGCTTGCCGCGTCAAAGCTTTGCGGAGGCGGCCGATGGTCGCACTTGCATCCCAGGTTAAGTGCAACCGGAATGTCGGCAGACCATTCTTTAGTTTGGCGCCGAACTCTGAGGCTTACAAAGCGCCAGCGTGGTGAAGTCCGAGGAGAATTTGCACTTCCGGCAATTCCTTCCTTGTCTGGCAAAACTGATGACGTGATTCTCTCGGCATGAATCGACGGGTCATTTTGTTAGCATTGCTTCTTCCGGCATGTTCCATTTTCGTCGCCGATTTACCGAAGCCCGATATCGTGGTCGCCGCCGACGGCAGCGGGGATTTCAAAACCATTCAGGCCGCGACCGCGTCCATTCCCGCCAACAATCGCGAGCGCGTCGTTGTTTTCATCAAGAACGGAACGTATCGGGAAAAGATTCGCGTGGACGCTTCCTTCGTCACGTTACGCGGGCAAAGCCGCAATGGAACGCGTATTGAGTTTCCGCAGCTAAAAGATGACTTCACGGCGCATCCCGACGACATCGGATGGGCGGTCATTAACCTGAATCATGCCAACGATTTTATTCTGGAAAATCTCACGGCGGAAAACACGGCGAGCATCATGAGCGCGCACGCATTCACGATTTCCGGCACTGGCGATCGCATCGTGATTGTGGATTGCGACGTGTTGAGCCACGGCGCGGATACCCTGTCACTAGGACGCCGCGAACGCGGCCGTTACTATCACGCCCGCTGCAATTTCAGCGGCTCGGTCGATTTCGTATGTCCGCGCGGCTGGTGTTACATGAGCGATTGCAATTTTTACGCGCACACAAGAAACGCTTCCGTGTGGCACGAGGGCAGGTTCGACCCGGAAATGAAATTCGTCCTGCGCAACTGCCGTTTCGACGGGGTGAACGGGTTCATTCTCGGCCGCAGTTCTATTGACGCGCAATTTTATTTTGTCGATTGCAAATTTTCCGCCAGGATGAGGAACGAGCCGATTCGCCGCATGATTTATGAGCCGAACAGCAGCCGCGCCACCACGGCCGGCCTCCGGAACAAGGCGGACTTGGACAAGCAGGATCTCCCGGCCGAACGCTCGTATTTTTACAATTGCCACCGGGACGGCGACGACTTCGATTGGTTCGCGAGCAATCTTTCATCCGCACCCGGTTCGCCGAAAGCAGAACAAATCACCGCAGCGTGGACGTTCGCGGCCAAATGGGATCCCGAAAACAAGTCCGGCCCTGTCATTCGGCGATTCGGCGTGACGGGCAGGAAAATCGCTCTGAACTTCAGCGAGCCCGTCACGGTGAAGGGAAAGCCGCGCGTGAGAATGCACGGCAGCGACGTGGCGAATTATGTCTCCGGTAGCGGCACGGACACGCTGTCGTTTGAACTGGCGTCGGATTCTGATCACGAAGTTCGTGACGTGGATTTGAACGACGGCGCGATCGTCGCGTGCGAGGCGTCTGCTAGGTTGCGGCCGGCGAACCTTTCATTGCCCGCAGCGTCGCGGAAGTTGACGACAAAATTACAGGAGCCGGTTCGACACCGCTACAGGTGCGTCTCTCAGGGTAACTTCTTTGCGTTCCTCGGGTCGTCAGCAGGATTCAAGTAGTTGATCTGCCACGGGGCGATCCCGTGGAGTTGAATTACCGTCTCTCCTTCGGCCCACGCGGCGTGCTTCATGCCGGCCGGCCAGAAACCGAACGAGCCAGCAGGCAGCTTTTTCGCGTCGTTGCGGTTGAGACTTTCTCCTGTTGCCAGATAAAACGCGCCGGAAATGACAGTGACGCGCTCGGTTTTCGGATGCGTATGTGGCGGCACGTGATAGCCGTCGGGCATCTGAAGACGCATCACGAACGGGCCTTCTTTCGTTGGGTCGCCTTCGAGCAGGGCCGCCTTTACCCCAGCAGGCAAAGCTGCTGGTCCGTCTTTCCATTCAACGGCTGTCGGAGCATAAAGCCGCATTTCCGTCGAGTGAGCGGTGTCAGTTGGACTTTGTCCCGCTAGTCGCGCCAGAGGGAACACAACGGCCAGCGCCGCAATCAATGCGGGAGCGGTAATAGTTTTCATGTACCCAGTGTTGCTGGCGCTTTTGTGGATGCAAGCCATATCGGGGTTCCACGACGGTCACCCACCTTCCCTCGGCTTCAGCGTGGCAAGCTGACCGCCGCTAGAGAGTTTAGTAAAATTCGCGAAATCGTTTCGCGGTCTCGACGTAGCTCCATGCCCATCGCGCAATGTCCTTTTGTTCGTCGAGGGTGAGTTGCCGCCGGATTTTCGCGGGCGAGCCGAGCACGAGCGAGCCGGGAGGAATTTTCATCCCAATCGTGACCAGCGCGTTTGCCCCGATGATGGACCGTGCGCCTACTTCCACATCGTCGAGAATGATAGCGCCCATTCCGACTAGAACTTCATTGTCGATCTTGCAAGCGTGGACGATGGCGCTGTGGCCGACAGTAACAAGTTCGCCCACAGTCGTGGGATAGTTTGTGTCCACGTGAACGACAGCATTGTCCTGAACATTCGAACGCGGACCGATTACGATGTGATTGATGTCGCCGCGCAAGACGCCCCCGTACCACACGCTCGACTCTTCTTCGATCGTCACGTCGCCAACTACCGTCGCGCCCGGGACAATCCAGGCGCTTGAGTGGACCGTGGGACCTTTTTTGAGGCGCGCGGCGATGCCGGCGTGTCCAGTCGGGAGTGAATCTGCCTCGATACGCATTTAATAATAAACGTCCAACATCGGATGCCGAACGTCCAACGTTGAATAGCCGAAATAGCTTCGCTCTTCGGGATCAGCGTCTCTACTCCAGCGAAATCGATTGAAATCCAGATGTCCGTTGAACGACACGCCCCGATGACAACGGGTTGGAGTTGCGGGATCTGGAGGGGCATTACAGAAATGTAATAAAAGCTTGTATCGCCCGGAAGAATGCCGCCTCATTCGGACAATGTCTTCGAAAATTAATCTTGCTCTGGGAACGGCGCTGGCGGGGATTGCGCTGTGCTGCCTTGTGGAGTCCAGCCTGGCTCATGAGGCCCTCGCCCTGCCCGTTGCCGCAGGCGACAATGACGGTGTCGATGATGACGATGCTGATGACAAAGACGATAAATCCCATCGACGACGCCCAGCCACGAGTGGCAGCGTCGTAAAAACAGACAGCGCAGTGTTAGCGAACGGAGTTGAAAAACTCTCGCTCGCGCAAACTACCGTCACCGAAACGACGGAGGCCGAGAGCGTCATTGTGACAGGAAGTTTCGATATCTATCCGGTGGAGTATCCCGCGTTGCCGCCAGTCGAAGGGACGAGAATCAATGCCGGCAAAAAGACTTCGTTCGTGAAGCCGGAAGAGTTCCCCGTCTTTCCCAATAACGACTACCGGGATGTAATGGCAACCACCCCTGGTATTATCGTCAGCGAAGAGCCCAGTTCGCCGATCATCAACTTCGGTTACCGGGGCTTGGATTCGCAACGGAGCGAGTTTATGCAGGTGCTGAAAGACGGCATCTCGCTCAAGAACGAGCAATTCGGTTTTCCCGAAACCCATTATACACCAATTGTCGACGCGGTGGAACGGATTGAATTGATTCGGGCTGGCGCGGCTTTGCAGTTCGGGCCGCAACCCGGCGGGGCCCTCAATTTCGTCATGAAAATGCCGCGGCAAGACGCGCCGTTTCATTTCACGACCATAAACGTGTTTGGCAGCGACGAGTATTATCGCAATTACACAGCAATTGACGGCACACTCGGCGCACTCGGCTACTATCTTTACTACGATCACCGGCAGATAGAAGGATTTCGTGAGGCCAATAGCGACTATGATCTTAACGCGGGCAGCGCACGTCTCGTGTGGGATGTAACCGATGACAGCCGGTTCATCCTCACACTCGATGCTTACGACGAAGAACATGGCGAACCGGGCGGGCTGCGCCGTCGGGAAGCGGTCAATCTGCCGAATTCTGTCTTTTACGAGGACGATCGGAACGCGAGTACGCGATTCTTCGATCGGTTCCGGCTCGAGCGCTATTATGCCACGCTCGAGTATCAGAAAATCTTCTCCGAGAGAACGCAGATCGACATCAAGGCGTTTGGCGGATATTTGACGCGCTGGAGCAAGCGCCAGCGCGGCGGCGGTTTCGGCACGCTACCCAGCGGACCAGATGCCGATACGAACTCAATTCAGTTGCGCGCGGCTTACACCGAGGGTCTCGATACCCGCGTTCGCCACGACTACGATTTGTTGAGCGACGTTTCGACGTTTGCGGGCGGCATCTATTTCTATCACGCGATACAGGATCGTCGCGATGAGCGCGGCCAGATCCCGGACGCAGAAAACGGCATGCTCCGTAATTTGAACACTGGTGAAACATGGGACGGGGCCATCTTTGCCGAGAACCGTTTCCATTTCGGGCGACTTTCCATCGTTCCCGGCATGCGCCTCGAATTTCTCAATCAAAGCCTTGTGGAAGACTTCAATTTCGCGAAGTCCCACGCCGAGCCCCCTGAACTACTAGCATCGCAGTCCGACTTTTTCTTTGTGCCGCTGTTTGGATTGGGACTCGGCTATGTGCTGCTCGAGGGTGAACCCATCGTTGCGCCGCCGCCGGTTGCGGGCGGCAAAGGCGTCGAAACGAAAAATCCGGTTGCCCCTTCTGTCATCGCCACCGCTCCACCGCGGGTCGAGCTCTATGGCACGGTGTCGCAGGCGTACCGGCCTCTGACTTACGCCGAAGTCGTGCCCACGGGCGCGAGCACAGTGGTGAATGGAGACCTGAAAGAAGGCAACTCGCTTCAGTTCGAGCTCGGGCTGCGCGGCAAGCCGTTGCCCTACCTGAATTTCGACGTTGGCGGTTTCTATTTCACGTTTGACGATCAAGTTGGCGAGATCAGTTTGCCTAACGGATTGACATCCACGGGAAACGTCGGTGACGCGCGTTACATGGGATTTGAGGCCGCGACCGAATTGGACGTACTGTCGTTGATCAACGGTGGGAGCCCCAGCCCGTACGGGAACTTCTTGCTCTACGGCAACATCACGTTGCTGGACGCCGAGTTCACCTCTGGGCCTAACGAGGGCAACACGCCAATCTACGCTCCGGATTACCAAATCAAGACTGGCGGAATCTATCGCTACAAAGATAGTGTGAAAGTCGGCCTTCTTGGCACCATCGTTGCCGATGAGTTTGGCGATGCGAACAATAGCTTCGAGCGCGCCATTCCCGCCTACAACGTGTGGGATCTGACCGCCGAAGTGAGATTTTGGAATGGCCGCGTCGGTGTTTTCGCAGGGATCAGAAATCTGTTCGACGAAGATTATTGGGGCGAAGTCCGCGACGAAGGCATTGTACCCGCGTACCGGCGCAATTATTACGGCGGCATCGAAGTGTTCTTCTAAAGGCGTCCGCGCAGGCGTGGGAAATTCGGCGGTTACCGCTGCGCCGCTGCATTAGCGACGTGGACGTCGTTCGCGCTCGCCGGTAGGCGGGAACGCTAAAAAACATTGTCGCCGCTAGACAAAATCTGCATTTGGCGACGTCTTAGATATGAAAGACCGTGAAGAGGTCATGGAGAATGTCGCCAAGCATGATGATTGGAAGTGTTGTTTTTCTGAAGTCGCTCCCGGCTTGCTGCTTTTCGCCCGGCAATGGACTCGGTCTCCAGCCGATGCCGAAGACATTGTCCAGGAAGCGTTTGTCAAATTTTGGAGGCGGAACCACACGGTCAACAATCGCGCATTGCTTTACGCCACCGTGCGTTCCATCGCTCTCGATTTTATCCGTCGCGACACGCGCCGTGCTCGGCGCGAGGCCAATGTCTATGCTGAGACCGAGTCAACCATCGAGCCGCAGTTTGAATTGGAAGATGAGACGCAATCGGCGCTCGCCGCGGCAGTGGATTCTCTGCCGCACGATCAACGTGAGGTGCTCGTCTTGAAAATCTGGAACGAACTCACTTTTGCCGAGATCGGGAGCGCGCTGGGCATCTCTCAAAATACCGCCGCATCGCGTTATCGCTATGCCTTGGCCGGCCTCAAGAAAAGTTTGCAACCGCAATGAACGATTTCTCCGAGCTTGAGAATGAATTGAAGAAGCTGCGACCAACGCGGCCTTCCCCCATCCTTTTCGAACGCGTCGAGGAAGCAATGGGGGGCCCGGAAAGCGCCAAGATCATTCGGCCAGATCGTTTTCGGCTAAACTACGCTGCGCTCGGTTTCGGTCTCGCGGCAGCGGCGGTTTTGCTTTTGCTCGCGAAAATCAACACTGATCGCGGGCAAGGACCAGTCGAAAGGATTGCGCAAAATTCACGTGCGCCGGAAATAAAACCTCTCCTGCCTGCCCACCGTAATGGGAACGGAATGAACGGATCGATATCGCCCAACGAATTTATTCCTGCCGGTGCGACGCAGGTCGTTTACAACACGCGCGACGAAGGATTGCAATTCACCGACCGCTCGGAGCAACCGCGGCGGCGGCTTCGTTATCAGACGCGGGAGACGTGGCAGTGGCGTAACCCCGCCACCGGCGCATCGCTCCGCGTCTCTTACCCCAGCGAAGAAGTCGTCCTCATTCCGATTTCCGGCCAATGATTAACCAAACAAAACCATGAAAATAAAACCTATCACTACCATCGCAGCCATCGCTTTCCTGCCGATCGCAGGATTTGCGCAAACACCACCCGCGCCCCCGGCGCCCCCCTCCCAACCCGGTTTGCCTGAACCGCCAAGTCGCCATGAAAGAGCGCCGAAAGTTCCAATGATCTTTCTCGGTGTGGAGACATCGACGGTTCCCAGCGTAGTGACGGACCAGCTTGGACTGGCCAAGGGATTCGGGCTCGTGGTCGATTACGTCGTTCCCGATGGACCAGCCGCTGCCGCAGGAGTGCAGCAGAACGATATCCTCAAAATGTTAAACGATCAGATTCTGCTCGAACCGGGTCAGTTGCGGAAACTTCTTCAGACTTTTCAGGAAGGCCAAACTGTGACGCTCACCCTTCTGCGTAAAGGCCAGGAGCAAAAAGTCAGCGTGAAGCTGGTTAAGAAGGAAGTGCGTAAACGTCACGCGTTCGGAAACGGGCACGATGGCAATTGGGATTTCGATTTCGATTTTAATCCCGACTTTGGTAACATGGATTTCGGGAATCTCGATCTTGGGGATCTGAAGGAACGGCTCAAAGATTTGAAGGAAGAATTGCGGGAGCAGGTGGGTGAACAGCGCGACGTAATTCACGACGCGGTCATGAAAGCAAACGAGGAAGTAAGGCGCGCGCGTGACGATGTCCGTCGCGGCAACGGCGAAGTGAAAGTCATGTCCAGAGATGGTTCGCTCAGGACCACCAAGATCGATCTCGGCAAAGCGCAGATCGTTTTTTCCGATGACAAGGGCGAAATGAAAATCGAGACCGTCGACGGCAAGAACGTGCTCACAGCAAAGGACCCGCAGGGCAAACTGCTCTTCAGCGGCCCCATCGAAACAAAAGAGGATCTCGACAAAGTGCCGGCAGAGGTTCGTCAGCGTTACGAAACATTAAAGCAAAATGATTTGCCGGCAGTCGCTCCGGCACCGGATGTCGATGAAGATGAATCCGGCGACACGGACGATGATGACGACGAAACACGATCGATGGAGCAGGTGTAGAAGCAGCTACGTGCTGGCGAACGCCTTCCGAGTACTCAGTCGCGATGAGGAGGCGTCTGTGAGTGACGAGACGTATCTCTCCAAATTTTGAGGCAGAGAAGACTCCGCCGAGCATCTTAACCTGGCCCGGCCAGCCGCTCGGCGGAGTTTTCCTTACCGGACTGGCGAGCCCGTCTCGTTTTTATTGGTCTGACTAAACGTCGTCACGCAGACGGGGTTCGCGCAATTGAGTGCGCCACCCGCACACAAAGCCTTGGGCAATCATTCGTAACGCAGGGCCACCATTGGATCGACCTGCATCGCGCGGCGCGCCGGGAAATAACTCGCGAGGAGAGCAGCGCTACTCAGCACGATCATCACAATTGCGTAAATCGACAGGTCGTGTGCAGTCACACCGTAAAGCAGGCTCGTCATTAACCGCGTAAGCGCGAGTGCGCTCAACAGGCCTGCAAGCAAACCGATCCCGACCAGATTGAAGCTTTGCCACAAAACCATTTGCAGCATGTCGCGACGTTGCGCGCCAAGCGCCATGCGGATGCCGATTTCTTTCGTACGTTGGGCGACGCTGTAGGCAATGACGCCATAGATGCCGATGGCAGCAAGAACCATAGCCACACCGGCAAATGCGCCGAGCAACATCATGTTGAAACGCGGCTGAGCGACAGTCGTCCCGATGCGCTGCTGCAAAGTTTCGAGCCTAGGAATGTAGATGTCCTTATCGAACTGGTGCACCACATTTCCGAACGCAGCCTGAAGCCCGCTCAATTCGGAAGCGGAAATCCGTAGGACTATATCCATTCGCCGCGTCGGATCCTGTGTATGAGGAACGTAAAACTCTGGCTGCGGTTCGGTCGCGAGCGTTTCGTGGCGCGAACTGGCCACTACGCCGACGATTTCGAGCGTCGTCGTTTTATTATCGTTTTGATCGAGAACAATGCGCCGGCCGATGGCGTTGCCCCCGCCGAGAAATTTTCTTACAAACGCTTCATTAACGATGACCACCGGCGCCGAGTCCTTTGTATCGAACGAGTTGAACACGCGGCCTGACAGCAACGGTGTTCGCATCGCCAGAAAATAATTGGATGTAACGACCATATGCGAAGCAACCGGATGACTCCCCCGCGGCAACTGCGGCTGTCCCACGACCGTAAAAGCCGATCCCCGATCGTTCCCTGAAAATGGCATGGGCATGGCGCCACCGGCCGCCTTGACTCCCGGCAAGGCCGCGACCTTTGGCAATATTTGTTCGAAGAATTGTCGATGTTGTTCCGAGTCGGGATATTTCACCTTCGGCATGACCAGGTGAAGCGTGACCGCGTTTGAGGGGTCGAAGCCTGGTTTAGTCGCGCGCAAGTTCGCGAAGCTCTTAATTAACAAGCCGGCGCCCGCGAGGAGCAATAAGGATAAAGCCACCTGTGAAATCACGAGCAAAGCGCGCAAACGATGCGACTCCGGGCCGGCAGCGCCGCGGCTGCCTTCTTGCAAAGATTCATTCACGTTTGGCCGCGTCACCTGTAACGCCGGAATCAAGGCAAAGAGGAGCGTGCTCAACACCGCCGCCCCAAACGTGAAGGTCCAAACCGGAGCGTTGATGGCAATTTCGCCGATACGTGGAACGTCCTGCGGTCCGAACACGCGGAGAAGATCGATGCCCCACCAGGCGATAAGCAATCCGCCCACGGCGCCGAGGAGGGCGAGAAGAAAGCCTTCCAGCAAAAGTTGAGAGACAATTCGCCAACGACTGGCGCCGAGGGCGGTTCGAATTGCAATCTCGCGCCGGCGTCCGTTGGCGCGAGCGAGCAAGAGATTGGCCACATTTGCACAGGCGATCAGCAGGACTAAGAGAACGGCCGCGAGAATGGTGATGAGCGCCGGACGCACGTCTCCCACGATGTCTTTGTGCAGTCCGACAACCAGATTGGATCGATTGGTATTCGATTCCGGATATTGCTTCGCCAGGCGTGAAGCGATCGTGTTCAGTTCGGCGTTGCATTGTTCAATGCTGACTGCCGGTTTTAAACGTCCAACGAGGCGGAGGAAATGACTGTCGCGTCGCTTGACCTCTTCCGGAACAAGGGGGTGGAGCGGCATTAGGTATTCCGCGCGCTCGCCTTCCACCGGAAATTGGAAACCGGGCGGCATGATTCCAATGACGGTCCATAAGCGTCCGGAGAAATTTACCTGGCGTCCGATGACATTTGGATCGCGGTTAAACAGAGATTTCCAAGCGCGATCCGTGAACACGACCACGCGCGCGTCGACATTATCTTCTTCGCGGGTGTAGGCGCGTCCGAGCACTGGCTGAACACCGAGCACGCGAAAGATATCCGATGTAACGGCCAGACCCTCGAGCTGTCGCGCTTCCTCCGTTCCGGTAAAAACCGTGCCGGCGCGCGTGTAAGAAGCCAGACTCTGCAAGGTCTGGGATTGGTCGCGAAGATCGGCGTAGTTGGGAAATGACTCCGTCTCCTTTTCGCCACCGGTGTGCGAAACCCTTCCCCACATAGCAACCAACTCGTTCGGCTTCGGAAAAGGCAGCGGCCGCAGTAAAACGGCATCGATTACGCTAAAGATTGCGCTGTTGGCGCCGATGCCGAGTGCGAGTGTGAGCATGGCAATTGCCGTAAATGCCGGCGACTTGGCCAGCATCCGTAATGCGTATTTGAAGTCGCTCAACATACTCCCTTGGCCATGCGTGATTCGTTAGCGGCTGGCGATCTCGGACGATGAGGGTTCAATCGTGATATTTCCGGCGGAAGTCTCGAGCTTCACTGATTTTCCGCCGCCATTCAGTTTACCGCGCAAACGCTCCTTATCGACATCGCTGGTCTCAAGCGGCAAACGGCTGAAGATTTCGCCGACGCTCGTGCGCGCGTCGATGTCCACCGACGCCGTTGCCGGCAGAGAGAGGTCGATGTTTCCAGCGCTCGTTTCCAGTCTTACATCGCCGACGACAGCGTCGGGAATTGAAGCGCGGATCGATCCGCCAGATGTCTTGCCGATGATTTTCCCTGTGATCCTCTGTAAACTGAGATTTCCACCGCTGGTCCTCACCTCAGTGTCGCCGGAAAAATTGCGAACATCGATCCGACCGCCCGACGTTTTGGCGTCCAACGTGCCCGTTCCATCCGCCACGGTAATGTCGCCGCCGCTGGTTTCGATCTTGATCGGACCGCGACAATCCTCGATCTCAACCGAGCCACCGCTCGTGTTCGCGGTCAGTGTTCCCTCTAAATGCTTGAATGCCAGTTTACCGCCACTGGTTTTCACCGTCACATTGCCCGTGATTTCGCCGGCGGTAACGTCGCCGCCCTCAGTGTGAAGATCGGTCTCAAATCTCTTTGGCACTCGAATCGTATAATGGGCATCCATTTCGGAATGGCCATAACTCCACAATCCTTTGGATTTCGTATCACGCGCGCGGACCGTGACAACGTTGCCATCCCGGCCAATCGCGACTGGAGCGGCGACAAAATATTCCTTTTCTTTGGCTTCGTCCCCGAAATCGATTTTGCGGTATGCCTCAATGACGACCTTGTCATCGGCACCAGCCGTCACGTTGATTGTTCCAAAATCGACGTCGACAACGAGTTTCCCGCCAGGCGTTACGTCGAGTTGGCGAGAAATATTCTCTTCAGTCGCCGCCGAAGCGGTGACCACGAGCGCGAATAAGACAAGTAAGTTTCGAAGAATGGTGAGCATGGTTGTGTTTGTTTGGGTTGAGGTTTCTAAACCACCCAACCGTCGCGCAGTTGGATGATCCGATTGCCGTAAGCGGCGTTTTTCTCCGAGTGCGTGACTTGCACAATGGTCATGCCCTCGGCGTTTAACTTCTTGAATAAATCCATGATCTCCTCACCCTGGCTGGAATGCAGGTTGCCAGTCGGTTCGTCAGCAAGGAGTAGTCTGGGCTTGGCAATGATCGCGCGAGCGACGCCGACAAGCTGCTGTTGCCCCCCGGAAAGCTGACGCGGATACAAGTCTTTTTTTCCGACGATCTGGAAACGATCGAGCGTGTCGGCCACGAGTGCGGTGCGCTCGCTTTTGCTGTAATGGCGATACGATAGCGGAATGTCGAGGTTCTCATAAACCGTGAGATCATCGAGCAAATGATACTGCTGGAAAACGAAACCAATCTGCTCGTTGCGTAATGCGGCTCGCTCTTTCGGCTTCAAAAGGTGCACTGCGGTTTCGTCCAGAGAATACTCACCAGTCCAACCGTGATCGTGCATCCCGAGGATGTGCAGAAGCGTTGACTTGCCCGCCCCGGAAGGGCCCATCACCGAAACGAATTCTCCTTCCGCAACATCTAGGTTGATGTCGCGCAGGACATAGAAGAATTGCGCTTTGGCCAGCGGGTAACAGCGTTCGATGTGTCTGAGTTTTATCATGGCGAATTAGATGTTGTGACCAAGGGCGATCATCGGGTCGGCGCGCATAGCGCGCAGCGCGGGGATGTAGCTCGCGAGTAATGCCGCCGCCGCGAGCACCACGGTGACACCGGCTAATGTCGGAACATCAAAAGCGCCAACCCTGTACAGCATCGCCTGCAAGGCGCGGCTGGAAACTAATGCAATCGCAAGCCCGATTGCCGCGCCGATGAGTACCAGCCGCAGGGCGTGCCCCATTACGAGGCGAAGCACATCGATTCGCTGCGCACCCAGCGCCATCCGCACCCCGATTTCGTGCGTGCGCTGCACAACCAGAAACGACATCACACCGTAAATTCCGACCGCTGCGAGTACTAGCGCTACCGAGGCGAACACGCCGATCAGCACAACTGAGAGGCAACGAGGGGCGATCGAATCGGACGCAACCTGTCCGAGCGTCCGCACATGGGCCGCCGGCAAATCGGGATCCATCCGCCGAATTTCGGTACGAATGGCGGAGGTGAGCGAACGCGGGTCCTGCTTGCTGCGCACAGCCAGAACCATCGCGCGGTAGGAACTTTGGGTGTGCGGCAGATAATACTCCGGCTTGCCTTCCTCCTCGAGCCCGCGGTGCCGGATGGTAGCAACAACGCCCACAATCGTGATCCATTCCACGTCGGGCTTGCGAACGTCACTGAACGTGATGCGTTTTCCGATTGGGTCGGTATTTGGAAACCACTTCCTCACCATCGCTTCATTGATGATCACGACCTTCGGCGAGTCGGCAGTATCGGCATCGGTGAAAGGACGACCGCGCAGAAGCGACGTCTGCAGCACTCGGAAATACTCCGGCGTGATCGCGCGGATTTCTTCGTCGGGGTAGACTTTCTCCACCATGGGATCGCGCCCTTCGATCGCGAACGAGCTGTCGCTGTTCGTGCCGCTCAAGGGCAGGATCGAAGTGAATGCGGCGGCTTCGACTCCAGGAAGCGCCTTAATGCGGCGCGTCGCCTGTGCGAAAAGATCCGCGACCGGTTTCCCGCGCGGATACTTCGCCAACGGCAATGCGACCTCCATCGTCAAGACGTTATCCGGATCAAAACCGGGATCGACGTTTTGCAGACGGGCAAAGCTCTTCATCAGTAATCCTGCGCTTACGAGCAACACAAGCGCCATTGCCACTTCCGCGATAACCAGTGCGTTGCGAACACGATTGCCAGGGACGCCTGCGGTGGAACCGCGCCCACCTTCCTTCAGTGCCTCCGTCACTTCGGGATTGCCGCTGGCGAATGCGGGAATGATTCCGAAGAGAATCCCAGTGCCAATTGAGACAACCAGCATCGCCACAAGGACGCGCACATCGAGATTGGCTTCCGCAATGCGCGGAACGGTTTGCACGCCGATCGCACGAAGCAGATCGAGACCCCATACAGCAAGCAACGAACCGGCCGCGCCGCCGATTACTGCCAGCAGCACGCTCTCGCAAAGAATCTGGCGCAGAACCTGCATCCGGGTTGCGCCGAGTGCGACACGGATGGCAAACTCGCGTTCACGCGCGCCGGCGCGCGCGAGCAGCATGGTCGTTAGATTTGCGCACGCGATCAGGAGGACGACGCCAACGGCAGCAAGCAGGATGAGTAAGGCCGTGCGCATCCCTCCGACGACCTGTTCGTGGAGCGGATAAAGAGTACCGCCGAAGCGCACATCGGGACTGTAATTATCGGGGAATTGTTTGAGCCAGTTCGCGTGGATCGTGTTGATCTCCGCCTGCGCTCGAGCGGACGAGACCCCTTTCTTCAACCGGCCGATAACGCCGTAGCTGCGCGACCCGCGCGACTCCAGCTCGCTCTTCGTAAAAGCGATCGGCTTCCAGATATCAACTCGTTCCGCAAATGTCCCACCCTGCACGCCGAAAAGCGGGAGCGGAAACTGAAAAGTTCCCGGCATAATCCCGATGACAGTGAAATTGCGGCCGTTCAGCGCGATTTCTTTGCCGACAAGATTTGGATCGGAGTTGAAACGGCGCTGCCACAGCCTCGCGCTTAAAATGACAACACTATCGCGGCCTTCGCCGAATTCGTCGTTGGTGAAAACACGGCCCTGAATCGGTCCGACACCAAGAAGCGGAAACAAACTCGGCGCTACGACGGCACCCTGAATGCGCTCGGGCATGTCGCCACTGGTGAGGTTCAGGTCTGTGTAATCGAACGCTGCAATGTGTTCGAAGCTGGTCGTCTGTTTCTCATAGTCGACATACTCCGGCGCCGAGACAGGGATTTGATCGAGGCCCTGGGCAGAAAACTTCTGCCAGAGCAGCACCAGTTCCTGTGGCGCGTGATAAGGCAGCGGCCGAATGAGAAGAGCGTTGACCAAACTGAAGACCGCAGTGGACGCGCCGATGCCAAGCGCGACCGTGAGGATGGCAACGGCGGTGAAGCCGGGAGATTTGGTCAGTTGACGGAATGCGAAGCGGAGATCGTTCATGGAAAAGCTTTCATTCGGTGCGTAATGCTTGAATTGGATCGACCAATGCCGCGCGTCGCGCGGGCAACAAACAGGCCAGGATCGCAGTTGCCGTTAACAGAGCCGCCACACTGATGATCGTCGCGGGATCATAAGGCGCGACTCCATAAACAAAATGTCGAATTAGCGGACCGCAGCCGATGGCGAGTGAGATTCCAGCAAAAATCCCCAAGCCAACCATCATCACCGCACGGCGTACAATCAGGCCATAAATTTTTGCTCGCGGTGAACCTAGCGCCATTCGAATTCCAATTTCACGCGTGCGCTGTGTTACAGAATAAGCCAGGACTCCGTACAGTCCGAGCGCGGCGAGGAACAGGGCCAGGAGCGAAAATCCGCCGATCAGAGTGGCGGAAAGCCGTTGCGTTCCAACGCTCGCAGCTACCGCCTCCTGCATGGTACGCGCCCCGAAAATAGGCGCCTGCGGATCAATGGAGCGAACAGCTGCTCGGATAGAATGCAACAACGCGGTAGGCTCCCCTTCAGTCCGAACAAGAAGCGTCGTCTGCAGGTTCGAAAATTGGGCTGCTGGCCAATAAATTTGCGGAATCTTCGGTTCAATTCCCACTTCTCCGTGCCTTACGCTTGGAACGATTCCTACAATTGTATAATGAACCCTCGGCTTGTCTGCCTGCGTGGGTTGCTGATAAAGTCGCTGGCCAATTGGGTCGCGGCCTGAGAAGAATTTTTGGGCAAGGTACTCATCGATCAGGATAACGAGTGGCTTGCCTAAAACATCGTCCGGTCCAAAGCTTCGCCCGCGCAAAATCGGAATTCCCATGGTCCTGAAATAGTCTGGCGACACACAGTGCGCTTCTGCCAATGGTTCTTCGCCATGACGTGGCTCCGGTTGACCTGTGACCGCAAAATGTTCTTGAGAACGAAAACCACTGAATGGCACATCATCGTCAACAGCAGCGGCCTGGACGCCGGACAACGCCGAGACCTTTTCGAGCAGCTGCTGGTAAAATGCCGCCAGCTTGTCTTCTTTGCCGTCGCCATACTTCAGACCCGGCAGCTTTAACCCAACTTCGAGAAGATTGTTTGGATTGAACCCGAGCGGTTCGTTTTCTAACGCACGAAAGGTCTGAGTGAGAAGGCTGGCGCTCGTCAGCAAAACGCAGGCAAAAGCAACCTGGCCGATAATCAGCACGCTTAGGCTTCGGTGCGGATGTGAGCCGCTTGGCGATTTCGCTACGGTAATCAGGTCTGCCTTGGACAGTCTCCACGCCGGCCACAACCCGAAGACGAGGCTCGCGCCCAAGGAAATGAGTGCGCCAAATGCCAGGACAGGCAGGTCCAAACGGATTTCCTGCAATCTGGGCAAGTCATGAGGAGACAAAGACGCGATTACATCTTTGCTCCAGAAAGCGAGCAAGCAACCAAGGATGCCGCCGAACAATGCGAGGACTACACTTTCGGTAAGCAGTTGCATGATTAATCTTCCACGGCTTGCACCCAGGGCTGCGCGCATTGCGATTTCTTTCTCTCTTGTAGCGGTGCGAACGAGGAGCAAGCTGGCGATGTTAGCGCACGTGATGAAAAGGACCAGCGCGACCGCAGCCTCGAGCAACCACAGCATGGCCCGATATTTTCCAATCACGCTATCGCGAAGCGAAGTGACCGCAATGCCAACACCGGTATTGGAAGCGGGGTATTTCAACTCCAGATTTCGAGCAATAACTTTGAGGTCGGCTGCTGCCTGTTCGATCGAAACGCCCTGCTTCAATCGGCCGATGCCATAAGATCCAAATCGGCTATTGCGATCATGCATGTACGGTCGATTCGCATAGAAACCGAATGGCGCGTAAAGGTCGGCATTGCGGACGCCTTGCGAATTGCGAGCGGTCTCGGGATTCCTAACGATCGAAAGATTCTCGGCCGCTACGCCAACCACTTCGCAGCTTATCGTATTAAACGCCAGCTTCCGCCCAACGATGGTCGGATCAGCCGCGAACCGAGAGCGCCACAGGTGCTCGCTTAATATGATCGGATTAACACCGGCCTCTGAATCCTCCTCATCGAAGAATGTGCGACCCAGCTTTGGAGGAACTTTGAAAACGCGGAAATAACTCGCCGTGACAAACAAGCCTGAGAAACGCTCGGGTTCCCCGTCACCGGTCAAATTGAAGTCATCACGCCGTGAAACCGCGATGTCGTCGAAGGAATGCTGCGCCGCTTTCCAGTCTAAATAATCGGGATACGAGGTCGGCGAAACATTGCCTCCCCATGCTTCCGAAATTGCGACAAGGCGATCAGGCTCCGGATAAGGAAGTTCGGACAGTAAGACGGAATGTATAACACTGTAAATCGCCACGTTGATACCAATCCCCACGCCCAAAGTGAGAATGGCGGCGAGGGCAAATCCGGGAGATTTGCGGAGTTGGCGCAGCGCGAAGCGAAGATCATTCATATTATTCGGCGCGCAATGCTTGAATGGGATCGACTAGTGTAGCGCGGCGCGCCGGCAGCCAACACGCGAGCAGCGCAACGAATGCGAGTGAGAAAATCGCGATGGCAAGCGCACTGAGATCGAGCGCTCCGACGCCGTACAGCACACTGCTCAAGGCGCGGCTGGCCGCGAGCGCGCCGAGCAATCCCAAGCCGATGCCGAGCGAAACCAGCATCGCGCCCTGGCCCAAAACTAACCGGAAAACGTTCCGACGCGGCGCGCCGAGCGCGAGCCGAATGCCAAGCTCGCGCGTGCGTTGCGTCACACTTAACGCCATCACGCCATACAATCCGACGCTCGCCAGCACCAGTGCGAGCGCCGCAAATGCACCGAGCAATGTCATGGTCAATCGTCGCGACGCCAGGCTATTCGAAATGCTTTCCTCCATCGTCGTGACTTGGGCGATCGGCTGTTCGGGATCAATCGCCTGCACCTCGCGTCGCACGGCCGCAGCCAGCGCCTTCGGATCGCCGAGAACGCGAAGCATGAGCATGTTTCCGGGCGCCGGATTCTGCGTCGCACAAAAATACATGTGCACGAAGTTGAGCTTCTCGACGTTGTCCTCACCGGCCGCTTCGTTTCGGGTCCGCGGAACAATGCCGACGATCGTTAAAGGTGGATATTTTTCAGGATCGTCATCCGCGGCGCCGCTGCGCTGGTTGTCGTCGAGGTGAAGGCCAAGCGGATCCTTACCGGGAAAATATCGCTCTGCAAAAGTTTGATCGATGATGATCGAACGCGACCGACTTTCATCCGGCCCATCTTCGGGACCAAAAGCGCGCCCGCGCAGGATCGGCATCTTCATCACTTTGAAGTAATCGGGCGAAACAATGTCGATCTCCGCGGATGGCTCTTGCCCCGGCTCCGCTTTGGGCGTGCCGGTGATGTGAAAAGAGGTGTCCCATTCGCTGTCATCGAAAGGAATGTTCGCGCCAATCGCGGCTGCCTCGACCCCAGGCAAGACGCGGACGCGATCGAGCAAGCGATCCCAAAACGCTCGCAGTTTGTCGTCGTCCCAAACTTTCTGTCCGTTCTTGTCCTTCTCGTATTTCGCTTTCGGCAACTCGATCGAGGTCAGCAAGATGCTGTGCTGATCGAAATTGAGCGGCGCACTTTGTGCGTGCCAAAAGCTTTTGAGCGTCAATCCCGCGCCGGCGAGAAGAACGACGGCGAGGGCCACCTGCGTAATCACAAGTCCGGAGCGCGCGCGTTGTTTGGCGATGCCGCCGCTGCCGACCCGCGCCCCAGCTTCGTGCAGAGCAACCGAAAGCGCGGCTGTGTGTGAGATGCGCCACGCTGGCCAGATGCCGGCAAGAATTCCTGCGCCGAGCGCGACCACGCCGGTGTAAAGCAACGCCATCGCATCGATGCGTGTTTCCTTGAAGCGCGGAATGTTTGGAGGAGAAAGCGCGACAATGAGGTCGAGACTCCAAATGGCAAGAAGTACGCCTGCGGCGGCGCCAAGGAGGGCGAGCAGGATACTTTCGGTCAAAAGTTGGCGAGCCAATCTCCAGCGGCTCGCACCCAGCGCGGCACGGACGGCCAATTCTCTCGCGCGCGACAAGGCCCGCGCCAATTGCAGATTGGCTACATTCGCGCAGGCGATCAGCAGCACGCACCCGACTGCTGCCAGCAATAGATTTAAGCTTTGCCGATACTCGCCGACGGCCGATTCAAGCAGCCTATTCATGTAAACACGGTGCGTCGCATTCGATTTCGGATATTCTTTCTCGAGCGCGACCGCGATCGTATCGAGATCGGCGTTCGCCTTTGTCAGAGGCACACCTGGTCTCAATCTTCCGAGAACGCTAAAACCGGGATGATTGCCGCGGTTGAGAACACCTTCTTCTTTGCGCAGCTCCGCGAGCGGAACCCAAATTTGTGAAAGGCGCGGGAATTTTATTGCCTCCGGCAGAACGCCAATGATTTCACGCGAAACGCCATCGACAGTAATTTGTTCCCCGAGCACTTTCGGTGAACTTCCGAAGCGCGTGCGCCAAACCGTTTCGCCGATCAACACAACAGGCGCGCTTCCGGCGGTATCATCTGTTTCCGCGAAATCGCGTCCGATAATCGGCTTCATTTTGAGAACACTGAGATAATTGAAACTGACGCGTGCGCCGCCGATGCGCTCCGGCGCGGTCTTGCCGCCTGGAATCGCGATGTTAAAGGTGT